>Ga0265340_10001527_pt1 | contig 13283 bp, 11 predicted proteins | sample 4CB225metaG_FD_202082 | JGI IMG/M metagenome (GOLD analysis project Ga0265340, IMG submission 202082) | Rhizosphere microbial communities from Carex aquatilis grown in University of Washington, Seatle, WA, United States - 4-CB2-25 metaG | ecosystem: Host-associated > Plants > Roots >...
TCGCGGCAATCATGGGAATGTGCGTGGCCGGCGGCGCGTATCTGCCGCTGATGTGCGACCACATCCTGATGACCGAAGGCAGCGGACTGTTTCTGGCCGGACCGGCGCTGGTGCAGGCCGCGATTGGCGCGAAGTATTCTGCCGAAGAGCTGGGCGGCGCGAAGATGCACTCGCAGATTTCGGGCACGGTGGACTTTCGCGAGCCCAACGATGAGTCGTGCCTGGCGCGCATTCGCCTGCTGGTGGACAAGATGGGCAATCGGCAGCTCGGCGTTTTCGACCGCAAGAAGCCGGAGGAGCCACTGTACCCGGCGGAGGAAGTCTACGGCATCTTCGACGGCGATCCATCGCGGCAGTATGACATGAAGGAGATCATCGCCCGCATCGTGGACGGCAGCCAGTTTGGCGAATACAAGGCCGAGTATGGCGAGACCGTGTTGTGCGGCTACGCCCGCATTGGCGGCTTTGCCGTCGGCATCGTCGCCAATCAAAAGACGCACGTGCAGCAGGTGGACCACGCCGGCAATAAGCGCATGGAGTTCGGCGGCGTCATCTATACCGAATCGGCGGAGAAGGCAGCGCGCTTCATCATGGATTGCAACCAGAACCTGGTGCCGCTGGTCTTTCTGCACGATGTGAACGGGTTCATGGTGGGACGCGATGCGGAGTGGAGCGGCATCATTCGCGCCGGCGCGAAGATGGTGAACGCGGTGTCGAACTCGGTGGTGCCGAAGATTGCGGTGATTGTCGGCGGCTCGTTCGGCGCCGGGCATTACGCGATGTGCGGCAAGGCCTACGATCCGCGCTTCCTGTTCGCCTGGCCGACCGCGAAGTACGCGGTCATGGCGGGCGCTTCGGCGGCGGGTACGCTGGTGGAGATCAAGATCAAGCAACTGGAGCGCAGCGGCAAGAAGCTGAGCGAGGAAGACAGGAAGAAGCTGTACGACGAGGTCAAGGCGTCCTATGACGAGCAGACCGACCCGCGCTACGGAGCGGCGCGGCTGTGGATCGACAAGATCATCGATCCGGCGGAGACGCGCGAGGCCATCATCATGGCGCTGGAGGCGGCCGCGCTGAACCCTGAGGTGCCGAAGTTCAGCGTGGGAGTGCTGCAGACGTAGAAACGCAGCCGCGGATTTACACCGATGAACACGGATTCTTGAGAAAAGAAAAAAGACAGAAGAAATCCGCGCCGTCCCCCGCAAATCGGCGGCTGACTGGTTTTGCTAATTACTATAGGCTTTCGTGAAAGTTGAAACGGTCGACACCGAGGTCCCTCAGGGGCTAAAGCCCGCTTCACGGCGGTCTTTTCCGGCACGGCTGAAGCCGTGCCCCTTCAAAACAGATCCATGAGAATGGCTTCAAGAATGGCTTCCGGTTGCTAACGGCTAACTGCTAATGGCTGATGCTGTCAAACTCATCGAATGTCCGCGCGACGCCTGGCAGGGGCTGCCGGGGCAGATTCCGACTGCGGTCAAGGTCGAATACCTGAAGGCGCTGGTGGCCGCGGGGTTCAAGCACATCGATGCGGTGTCGTTCGTTTCGCCGAAGGCGATCCCGCAGATGGCTGACTCAGAGAACGTTGTGAGTGAACTCGATCCGCCAGACGATGTCGAGATCATCGCCATCGTGGTCAACGAGCGCGGAGCGGAGCGGGCCATTGCCACCGACGCGGTGCGAACGCTTGGCTTTCCCTACTCACTCTCGCCGACGTTCCTGAAGAACAACCAGAACCAGACGCTGGAAGAGAACCTCGACATCCTGGAACAGATCAAGCTGAAGGCTGACGAGAATGGGCTCGACACCGTGGCTTACATTTCCATGGCGTTCGGCAATCCGTACGGCGACCTGTGGAACGCGGATGAGTTGATCGAGGGCATCGGTTTGCTCGCCGACATGGACCTGCAAGCCATCTCGCTCGCCGACACCGTCGGGCTAGCCACGCCTCAGCTGATTGGTGACCTGCTGGGACCGGTGCTGGAAAGATTTGAAGGGGTTGAGATTGGTGTGCACCTGCACAGCCGTCCGGATGAAGCGGTGGCGAAGGTCCTGGCAGCGTACGATGTGGGCTGCCGGCGCTTCGATTCCGCCATCGGAGGCATGGGCGGATGTCCGTTCGCGCAGGATGTCCTGGTGGGCAACATTCCGACCGAGAAGTTGCTGGAGGCGCTGCGCGGCCGCGGCGCGGAGTTGGCGTTGCAACGGTCGATTACGGAACCGTTCCGGCTGGCTCTGGATATTGCGAACCGGTACAGTGGGCCGAAGATGTGAAGAAAGTGGATAGTGGATAGTGGTTAGTGGTTAGTGGTTAGTGGTTAGTGGTTAGTGGTTAGTGGTTAGTGGTTAGTGGTTAGTGGTTAGTGGTTAGTGGTTAGTGGATAGGGGTTAGGGGATAGAGATTAGGGGTCAGCGATGAGCGTCAGCCCGAAGGGCGGCATTTGCGTTAGCCGTGGGCGTAAGCCCGCGGTGAGCGTTCTAATTATAGAAGCCGAGCCGCGGAGCGGCGGCACGATGTGCAAACACCGCAGATTTCCTTCGGAATCGCTCGTGGCAGGCTTTCCAGTCACGCGCGCTAAAGAGAATTCATGACGGAACAGCATCAGCCATACACCACCCTCACCCTCGCCTACGACGGCCTGCTGGCCACGATCACGCTGAACCGGCCGGACAAACGCAACGCCATCAGCTACGAGCTGATTGACGACATCCTGGGCGCGCTGCAGGAGGTCGAACAATCGGCGGCGCAGATTCTGATTCTGACCGGCGCCCGTCAAGCTTTCTGCTCGGGCATGGACCTGGACAACCTGCGCTCGATTACGGGCCGGACCGAAATGGAAAATCGCCAAGACTCCGAGACCATGGCCCGGCTCTTCCGCACGCTGTACGAATATCCCAAGGTCACGATTGCTGCGGTGAACGGTCCGGCGGTCGCCGGCGGTTGCGGACTGGCGACGTTGTGCGACTTCACCCTGGCCTCGACGGAAGCCAAGTTCGGCTACACCGAGGTACGTATCGGGTTCCTCCCGGCCATCGTGTCAACGTTTCTGCTGCGCCAGGTGGGGGAGAAACACGCTCGCGATCTGCTGCTGACGGGCCGCATCATTGGCGCCGAAGAAGCGTTTCGCATGGGGCTGGCGAACGAAGTCGTCGCCGCGGAGAAGCTTGTCAGTCGGGCGCACGAACTTGCGGCCAGCCTGTTGCAAAACAGCCCGGCCTCGCTGCTGGCCACCAAACGCCTGCTCAGGAAGTACTCCTCGGGCGAGCTGGATGAACAGATTGCTGCGGCGATTGAGGAGAACGCTCGCATCCGCACGACAGCCGATTTCCGCGAAGGCGTTAGTTCCTTTTTGGAAAAGCGCAGGCCCCGCTGGACGGGAAAATAGCGCGTATCCACGGCAACAACCGCGGTCCCGCAGCGCTGGCAGCAATTTTTCAGCTACAATGAGCGATGCCCGCGTTGGCGGCGATCTTGGAGCTAAAACGGTCCTGCATCTCTCTTGCCACAAAGCGTCTCTTCAAGCAATGATTCATTGTCAGAGCTCGACAGACAGATGGCTGCGGCTGTCATGAGAGACCGTTGTTTCCGCGAACGCACATTCTTTTGGCTGGACAAGGACAAGCTGCAGCGAACACAGGGAGACAAATGATGATCTTTCGTCGGTATACCGTTGTCGCGATCTTGCTGTTCTCGATGACGCTCTTCGCCCAAACCCCGGCACCGTCCGCGCATTCACCGGCGCCCAGTCAGGCCGCCACCGCCGCCCCCCGGCCCACCGGTCCTTATGCTCCCATGAGCAAAGGCGCCGAAGCGCGGGGCCGGCAAGTCTTCCAGATGTGGGATTCGGGTCAGGCCGGCGCCTTGTGGGCGACCTTCACGGACAACCTGAAGAAGCGCACCGGGGGCGAGGCCAAATTCGTCGCCTATGCGAAGGCCCTAAAGGAGAAGATGGGCAGCGAGAAGGCCATGGTGAAAGAGATCATGGCTCCCACCATGCTGTCGTACGGAACAACCTACTCCAGGCTGTCGGATTACACGAAGATTGGGGCGAAGGTGGGCACCACGATCATGATGAATGACAAAGGAGTGGTGGAAGCCTTCATTGTCGCTCCCGAGCAGGCCGTCCCCGAGGGGCGATATGCCGGGTACCAGGATACCGCCCAGTTGAGGCTGCCTTTTGACGGGGAGTGGTTTGTCATTCAGGGTGGACACACGCCTTTTGAGAACTCCTACATGCGGTACGAAGAAGGGCGTTTCTCCATTGACTTCGTGCTGCTAAAGAATGGCGTGCCTTTCGCTGGAGACTCTAACAAGAACGAATCGTTCTTCTGCTTTGGACAGCCGCTATTGGCCCCCGCGGACGGCACCGTAGTGCGGGTTGAGAATGGCTATGCGGACAATCAGCCCGGCACGCCCACCCAGGATGCGCCCGCCGGAAACATGGTCGTCATCCTGCACGGCAACAAGGAATTTAGCGTGCTGGATCATGTCAAACAAAACAGCATCACGGTGAAGAAGGGCGACGCGGTGAAGCAAGGGGACCCGGTAGCTGCCTGCGGGAACAGCGGAAATTCGCCTGCACCGCACGTGCACTACCAGCTGCGGAATTCTGCGGGCATGCCGCCACCGGACCCGCTTGCGGCCCAGTTTCACGACTACATCGCGGATGGGAAGCCGGTCGCCGTAGGCGAGCCGGTGAAAGGGCAAACAGTGAGCAACGCTCCCAAGGCCGCCGGTACTCAGCCAGCTACCATGCCGGAACCTACGAAAGAGCCGGTCAAGAAGTAAGGCAAGCAACGCGCCGCTGGCGGGGCATTTCGTCGCCTGAAATGCGCCCGCCGGCGCCATCTCCAGCGAGTGTCAAGCTTGACAGTCATCGACAGCCAGCCGCGGCGCGTAGCCGCACAGCCAGAGACGTTTGAAACCAGGTTTCGCGTGCGCTATGCCGAGACCGACCAGATGGGCGTGGTCTACCACTCCAACGTGATCATCTGGTTTGAAGTTGGCCGCGTGGAGATGATGCGCCAACTGGGCTTCACCTATCTGGAAATGGAGCAGGAAGGCGGTACTCACCTGCCGGTAGTGGACGTACGCTGCCGCTACAAGGCGCCTGCCCGCTACGATGACATCGTCGTGGTCAGGACAAGGCTGGTAAATGTTCGTGAATCGCTGCTGCATTTCGCTTACGAAATTCTGCGCGACCAGGACGGCTCCCTGCTGGCGGAAGGCGAGTCCGTGCACATGGTGGTGGATTCGGCATTCAAACGGGTACCGCTTTCGGACAAATATCTACCAATGTTTCTGCGAGCGGCCGGGAAGATAGCGGTTAGTGGATAGTGGTTAGTGAATAGTGGATAGTGGTTAGTGGATAACGGTGGGTAACGACCCGCAAAGCTCGACACTATTCACTAGCCACTGACAACTGATTCTTATGCAGGCCCTCCATATCAACGGGAACGACCTGACCCTGGATGAGGTGCGCCAGGTCGTCCATGAGCGGCGGCCGGTTCTGCTGCAACCGGAAGCGCGGCTTGCGGTCGAGCAGGCGCGTGCCGTGGTCGATGAATTGGTGGAACAGAACCGCATCGCCTATGCCGTGAACACCGGCGTCGGCAAGCTCGCCGACATGCGGATCCCCCCGGACGAGATTCGTACCCTCCAGGTCAATCTGTTGCGCTCGCATGGCGCCGGTGTCGGCGAACCGCTGCGGGAAGATGTCACGCGCGCCATGCTTCTGTTGCGCGCCAATTCCATGGCCAAGGGATTTTCCGGAGTCCGGCCCGCCGTCATCGACACGCTTTGCGAGATGTTGAACCGTGGGGTGCACCCCGTCATTCCCTCCCAGGGCAGCGTGGGGGCCAGCGGCGACCTGGCGCCTCTGGCGCATCTGGGACTGGTGCTGATCGGCGAAGGCGAGGCGGTGCTTAACGGCAAGCGCATGCCGGCCGCCAGCGCCCTGAAGCAAGCCGACGTCAAACCGCTGGTGCTGGAGGCCAAGGAGGCCATCTCGCTCATCAACGGCACCCAGGGCATGCTGGCCATCGGACTGCTGGCAACGCTGGAGGTGGAAATCCTGGCAGACACGGCCGACGTGATTGGCGCGCTCACCATAGACGCGCTGAGGGGCACCGATGTCGCCTTCGACGAGCGCATTCACCGGGCCCGCCCGCACGCGGGACAATTGCTGGTAGCGGAGAACCTGCGCCGCATGTTGGAAGGCAGCCTGATCCGCGAGTCGCACCGCGAGTGCCAGCAGGTGCAGGATGCCTACTCCATGCGCTGCATTCCGCAGGTACACGGCGCGGTGCGCGACACGCTTGCTCATTGCCGCGAAGTCTTTGAAGTCGAGATGAACTCAGCGGTGGACAATCCGCTGGTCTTCCCCGAAGAGAAAAAGGTGGGGGCGCCGAAACGCGCGGTTGGAGCGCAGGTACCCGGCGTGATCATCTCCGGCGGCAACTTCCATGGGCAGCCGCTGGCGTTTGCCCTGGATTTCCTGGCCGTCGCCTTGACCGCACTGGGCGGAATCTCCGAGCGGCGTCTGGAGCGCCTGGTAAACCCCACGCTCAACGAAGGACTACCGCCATTCCTGGCACCGGGCGCGGGGCTCAACTCGGGATTCATGATGCCGCAGGTCACAGCTGCGGCGCTGGTCAGCGAAAACAAAATACTCTCGCACCCTGCGTCGGCCGATTCCATCACGACCTCGGGGAACAAGGAAGATTACGTCTCGATGGGCATGAATGCGGCCAACAAACTACTCCGGGTAGTTACCAACACGCGCTACGTTCTTGCCATCGAAGCGCTGGCCGCGGCGCAGGCCCTCGATTTTCGTGCTCCGCTGAAGACCAGCAAGCGCGGACAGTTGGCCCACGCGGCGATCCGCTCCGTCTCGCCCACCATTACCGAAGACCGCGTCTTCAGCCCGGACTTCGAACGGGTTGCCCAACTTATCGCCAGCGGCAAGCTGGCAGAGCCTCTGCGATAGGCCGGAGCTCTTCACCACTAGCAGTCTCAGAGTTGGCGTAGACCTGGTAGAGCCAGCCTTTTAGGCTGGCGTCAAGATCGTCCCACACGATAAGGTTTGAGCCGCTACGGTCATTTCTCAATGACCGCAGCGGCTCAAGCGTCTGCCTGTCCGCAGCGAACGCGGCGCTGAAGCGCCGCTCTACCCGTGCTCGCCGGTCTACACCAATTCTGAAAACGCCCTACCCATCGTGGGTATGCCGTTCGGGCATTCCCAGGCTGCGGACGGTGTCGTTCTCGAAGTCGAATTCGATAAGAACGGCGGGATCGTCCCCCACCACCCAGCCCTCATGCTCAGGCTCAATGACCACCACCTGGGGAGCGGCAAACTCCACGACGCATCCATCGGCATATTCAATGTGGATTTGCCCAAACGCGAGGAACCCGACATGGGCATGCATGCAAAGATCAGTGCCGACCACCGGCTTCATGTTCTTCGACCAGCGGAACCCCACCGGATAAATCTCGCGCTTGACCCGGGCATCGCCGGCATGGGCGATGTCGAGCTGCACCCCGCCCACTTCGCGGTGTTCAGTTCCCTTCATCGGTCCGAGAAGAGGATTAGCAACACTCATGGCAATTTCCTCCAGAGGTGTGCGCGCCCGATTCGCTTCTGGCATCGGCGGTATCGGTTTCGCGCTCCCTGAGGATACAGCACGCAGGCAAGACGCTCTTACCCTAATTGGCTGCAAGGCTGCCATTCAAGCCGTCCGGAGCATCCACCCACCGGCCCTTCTGCTCCTGCATCTCTCGGACGAGCCGCGACATGCAGCCGTGCAAAATGCAGCCCGCCAGCGCCTCGGCGTTCATCGGCATCGGCGGAGCTACTCCCCCGCCGCGCATCCGTCCCTGGAGATAGTGAAAAGCGCGGAACAGCTTTTTCGTGGCTTGGTAGAGGTCCTGGGTATCGTTTGTCATCGGAAATCTCTTTTCCTCGTGTATCGCTTTCTTTCAAAAAAGCCGGTTGGTACAGGGCCGGGGCTACTCTTGCTGGCCGGAGGCGGGGTCGTTTGCCCCACCCCCGGTTCGCGCTCCCCTGAAGAGCAGGTATGGCCGTTTCGCTCAGCTCCCGCTCTTGTGAGGGCACAATGCCCTGATCGGCGCAGACAATCAATACTTGCGGGGTAAGTTGGAGGTAAGTTGGAAGTCATCATATAAGTGGCTGTAAATAAATTACTTAGTACGCACTTAATGCTGAGGGAATTGCAGACTTGAACTGCCGGTATAGGGATTGTTTATCGCCATCAGAACCCAACTGGCCAGACGTTCTAAGCTCAACATTTTCAATAGCTTGCGCGATGCTATTCGACAACTCATTGAAAACAACCAGCTAATCCTCGGCTTCGCGGGGATCTCAGATGAAAAAGCAGCTGTGTCCATTGCACACCCGTGCACCCTCCCGCAGCTGCGACAGCTTGGTGCATTACAATGAGATCTGCTCTGGAGATCGTCCCTTATTGCGTCGGCTCGGGCGTCGGGTCTCCCACGCCTGGGATTTCGTCTGCGCGACTAGGATGAGGAAGGTTTCGAGGATTTCCTTAAGAAACCGGCATCTTAGATAACGGAAGGTACCGCACGGTCGTCTTACCAGTAGCGGTTCCTCTGCGTATTTCATAAACGTGGCAATCAAGCTCAAATTACCTCAACCCAGGCGTCCGTCCGCGAGCGGGTCGCGGACAGCCTCGGGCGACACGAAGCGCAAAGCAGCCCCCAGCAATCGTTTCTCGTTCAACGATCCCCTGGTCAAGCTGTTCGTTGCCGGATTTCTCATCGCCGGCGTCCTCTTCCTGGCGATGTTCACGTATTTCTATGTCAAGTATCAGAGGGTCGTGGACCGCCGCATGGCAGGCCCTATCTTCAGCAATGCGGCGAGGATTTATGCGCGCCCGGAAACGGTTTGGGTAGGCGAGAAGATCAATGGCGCTGAGATCGCAGCTGCCCTGGCGCACGCGGGATACAGTCCGCAGGACAAGCCCGGCGACTCGCCCGTCGGTCAGTACCGGCTTACCTCCCACGCGATACAAATCAGTCCTGGTCCGCAGTCGTTTCGCACCTCCAGCGGCGCAACCATCAAGTTTCAGGACGGCGCGATCGCCGAAATCACTCCATCCGTCGGAAACCACGACCTCGACAGTTATGAACTTGAACCGCAACTGGTGACCGCGCTGTTCGAAGGCACGGAGCGCTCCAAGCGCGAGATCATCAAGTTCGACGACGTCCCCAAAGTCCTGGTGGACGCCGTGCTCGCCATCGAAGATCGCCGTTTCTTCCAGCATGGCGGCGTGAATTATTTCCGCCTCATCGAGGCGGGTGCGATCGATCTGCGGGAAGGCCGGCACGGCCAGGGCGGCTCCACACTCACCATGCAGCTCTCGCGCGGGTTCTTCCTTACCCCGGAGAAGACTCTCAAGCGCAAACTGGTGGAAATCCTCTTCGCCATTGAGCTGGAGCAGCGCTTCTCCAAGCAGCGCATTTTTGAGATGTACGCCAATCAGGTGTACATGGGGCAGCGCGGGTCGTTCACCATCGCCGGCTTTGCCGAGGCCTCACATGCCTATTTCAACAAGGACATCAAGAACCTCACGCTGCCTGAAGCCGCTTTGCTGGCGGGCATGATCCAGCGGCCGAACTACCTCTCGCCGTACAAGAACCCCAAGCGCGCCATGGAGCGCCGTAACCTGGTGCTCGACTCCATGGTCGAGACCGGGGCCATCACCCAGGTCCAGGCGGACCAGGCCAAGGCCACGCCGTTAAAGCTGGCCACGCCCAATGTCGAGGCCAGCGATGCTCCCTACTTTGTCGATCTGGTGAAGGACCTGCTCTCGTCGCAGTACAGCGAAACCGAGTTGAACGACCATGCCTTCCGCGTCTATACCACCATCGATCCCGATCTGCAGCGCGCCGCCGCGGAAGCCGTGGACGAGGGCATGAAGCTGGTGGATGAGCAGGTGGAAAAGCGGCGGACGCACAAGGTCAAAGTAGGTAGCGGCAAGGAGGCCAAGACCGAGATCAAGGTCGATCAGGGGCCGATGCCGCAAGTGGCGCTGGTCGCCATCGATCCCCACACCGGCGAGGTGTTGGCGCTGGTGGGTGGCAGGAACTACGGCATGAGCCAGCTGGACCACGCCATCGCCAAACGCCCCACCGGCTCCATCTTCAAGCCGTTCGTCTATGCTGCGGCCGTCAACTCAGCGGTGAATGGCACGCCCCTGACGTTTGTGGCTGACGCCGACGGCAACTCCGAAAGCAGCAGTGGCGTGTTTACGCCGGCCACACTGGTGGACGACTCGCCAGTCAGCATCGCCTTCGGCGACCAGGTCTATGAGCCACACAACTATCACGACAGCTATAACGGGGAAGTGACTGCCCGTTATGCGTTGGCATTGTCGCTGAATAATGCCACGGTACGAGTCGGACAGGCGGTTGGCTTCGACAAAGTCGCGGCGCTGGCGAAAGCTGCCGGCATCAGCAGCGTCAAGGCCACCCCGGCGATTGCCCTGGGCGCCTACGACGCAACCCCGCTGGAGATGGCGGGCGCCTACACCATCTTCGCCAACGGCGGTACGCGGATTTCGCCCCTCATGGTGAAGTCGGTGCACGATGCCCGCGGCGCTGAGCTCGACAGCTACCACTCCGACGCCAAGCCGGTGCTCGATCCCGCTGTCTCCTACGTGCTCACTACGATGATGGAGGCGGTGGTCAACAACGGCACGGGATATCCGGTGCGGGCGCGCGGATTCGCCGCTCCGGCCGCGGGCAAGACCGGCACTTCGCACGACGCCTGGTTTGCCGGCTACACCAGCAACCTGTTGTGCATCGTTTGGGTGGGCAACGATGACTACACCGACTTGAAGCTGGCGGGAGGAGCCACGGCAGCTCCCATCTGGGCCGAGTTCATGAAGCGGGCGGCCAAGCTGCCGCAATACTCGGACATGAAGAACTTCTCCGCGCCATCGGGTGTGGTGGAAGTGACTCTGGACAAGGTAACCAACCGGCTCGCGACTCCCACCTGTCCCCAGGACTACACCGTGGCCTTCCTTGCCGGAACCCAGCCGAAGGAGACGTGCGAAGAGGGTTACGGCGACCACCGCGGAATCTTCACCAAGATCCTCGGTTTGGGTTCGCCGCCGGTTGCGCCCCCGCCGCCGACCACCAATGGCGCAGTGGCGCCCGCGACGAATGGAGTTCCAGTTGAAGCTGTCGATGGCCAGCCAGCCGAGGCCCAGCAGCCTCAGCCCAAGAAGAAGCGGGGCTTCTTCAGCCGGCTCTTCGGCAAAGGGGACGGTAGCGACGACCGGCAGCAGAATACTGGGACGGACAACACCCAGAACGGGAACAATTCCCCGCCCAAATAGGTCTAATATGAAACGGTACGGGGCCCCGGAGGCCCGGCCATGGCTCGTCTCCCATCGTCGCGGACGCTGATACTGGTGGTCACATTGTTGGCGCCCCTTTGCCTTCTAGCCCTCCAGGACCAGCAGCCTGCTCCAAAACCACTTGTCCCGGACCCCAAGTCTTCAGCCCACGACCTGGAAGAAGAGGGTGACTTGCTGCGTGCCCAGAAGCGCTATCTTGATTCTCTCGACTTCTACAACGCGGCGATGGCCAAGCAGCCAACCGCCACTCTGTGGAACAAAGAAGGCATGTCGTACCTGTTTTTGCAGCGCTACCAGGAAGCCTCGAAGTGCTTTGCACATGCCATCAAGACTGACAAGAAGGACCCCAATGGATACAACAACCAGGGGTTCATGGAATACCGCTGGAAACAGGATTACAGCAAAGCCCTGAAGTATTACAGGAAAGCGTTGCTGTTGCGGCCGAACGATGCCGTGATCCACTACAACATGGGAACCGCATATTTCGCGCAGCGCGACTATGTCCGTTCGGCGCAGGAGTATCGCGCCGCCTACAACCTGGATCCCGACATCTTCGAGCGCGTCTCCAAGACAGGCTTCATGGCGCAGTCCGGCTCGCCCGAGAACCGGGCGGCGTTCTCCTTTATGGTGGCCAGAATGTTCGCCCAGGCCGGCGATCTGGACCGCTCGCTTGAGTATCTGCGCAAGGCCATGGAAGACGGCTACAAGGACATCAAAAAGGTCTATACCGAGTCCGAGTTCGCCGCCCTGCGTGAAGACAAGCGCTTCTCCGAGTTGATGGCGCAGAAACCCCAGCCCATACAGTAGAAAGACCTCGCCTGCATGAAAATGCTGCCACTCTGTCACTTCTGTTTTCTATGACATTTTGTTATAGTGTGCCACAGAGGTCATATTTGCCATGGAAGAAACCAGGGTGCGCGTCAACGATAATGGGCGGCTTGTCATCCCTGCATCATTTCGCCGGGCTTTAGGTATTGCCGCCGGGGATGAACTGGTCTTGCGGGTGGAAGATGACGAATTGCGAATCAGCACCATGAAACATCGTATCGCGCAGGCACAGCAACTGGTCCGGAGGCATGTCAGACCAGGCACCTCGTTGGTTGACGAACTGATTTCCGAGCGGCGTAAGGCCGCGATGCGTGAATAGGATCGTGCTCGACTCTTCTGCACTGCTGGCGATTCTCAACGCTGAGCCGGGTGCGGAAAAGCTGACAGGACAACCAGGTTTGCTCACCCAGGCGGCCATCAGCACCGTTAACCTCGCGGAAGTCCAAAGCAAGCTCGTCAATTACGGAATCGAACCTGATGAGGCGTGGAAAACGGCCTTAAGCCCCGTAGGTGAGGCTCTGGTCTTCACCCGCGAGCAAGCGAAGATCGCCGGCAGTCTCATCTCCAAGACTCGCCACCTTGGCCTGTCCCTGGGAGATCGAGCATGTCTGGCTCTGGGAATTGCGCTAAAGGCGCCGGTTTACACGGCCGACAAACACTGGAAGAATTTGGAATTGGGTATCCAAATCCGCGTCATCCGATAGACAGGGCCAATCCTCCATGGCCGCCGGGCGCTTTCCCATCACGATCACGGTCTCTGGCGACGCTGCCGGGCAGCGGCTCGACCGGTTTCTTACCGCACAAATTCCGGACATCAGTCGCGCTCGGGTGCAGCTGTTGCTGGAAGAAGAGAAGGCCCTAGTCAACGGGTCGGCCTGCAAGCCGTCGCAGCGTTTGCGCGGTGGTGAGCAAATCGTCATTCTTGGCGATCCGCAGCCCCCGCCGCTGCGCGCCATCGCCGAAGACATTCCGCTAAACATCGTTTACGAAGACGACGATCTCGCCGTCATTAACAAGTCTGCGGGGATGATGGTCCATGCCGGAGCAGGCGCGAC
>Ga0265340_10001528_pt1 | contig 13282 bp, 14 predicted proteins | sample 4CB225metaG_FD_202082 | JGI IMG/M metagenome (GOLD analysis project Ga0265340, IMG submission 202082) | Rhizosphere microbial communities from Carex aquatilis grown in University of Washington, Seatle, WA, United States - 4-CB2-25 metaG | ecosystem: Host-associated > Plants > Roots >...
CTTCACGACCGCGCTGCCGCCGGCGGTCTGCGCGGCGGCCACCGCCGCCATCCGGCATCTGAAATCGTCGCAGTGGGAGCGCGATCGCCACCAGGATCGCGCCGCTCGCCTGAAATCCGTACTCAATACGGCGCGCCTGCCGGTGATGCCGAGCGACACGCATATCGTTCCGTTGCATGTCGGCGATCCCGAGAAGTGCAAGATGGCGTGCGACCTGTTGCTGTCGGACTACGGTATCTATATCCAGCCGATCAACTACCCGACGGTGCCGCGCGGCATGGAGCGGCTGCGGATCACGCCGTCGCCGTATCACGACGATGCGCTGATTGATCGGCTCGCCGAAGCCCTGGTGGATGTCTGGGATCAGCTGAAGCTCCCGCGCCAGCCGCAAGTCCTCGCCGCGGAATAGGTATTGCGCCGCCCGATAGGCGCCGCCCCACAGCGGCATCAGCGTTTCGAGGCAAGGGCGGCCTCTCGATTCCGTGAATAATTCTGACTGTGACCCAAATGGGACACTTTTGCCTACCTCCGAAGCTTAAACTTCTACCAAGACCGATTTTATTCCTACCGATATCTGAGGGGCAAGACCATGAAACGGACCTTGATCGCGAGCGCGGCCTTTGCATCGCTGCTCGTTGCTACAAGCGCGTTTGCGGCGGACCTTCCGGTCTATACGAAGGCGCCTCCGGTAGCGCTGGTCTATGACTGGACCGGGTATTACATCGGCACCAACCTCGGCTACAGCTGGGGTCGCGGCAGCACCGACGGCAACATCACTGGAACGCAGAATGTCAGCGTCTTCCGCACCGCGGGCCCAACGCTTGTTAGTTCGGTGAACACTGCGCTCCCGACCTTGCCATTGAGCGGTCGCGCGGACGTCAACGGGTTCATCGGTGGTGGACAGCTGGGTTACAACTGGCAGCGTGAAAAGTGGGTGTTTGGCCTCGAGGGTGACATTCAGTTCAGTAACGAGCGTGGGTCTAGTGACGTTTGCACCGTAGCCGGTTGTCCTGCGGGATCGACCGTGTTTACCAGGGATTACAAGCTGGACTGGTTTGGTACCGTGCGTGGGCGCGTCGGCTTCCTTCCGGCGGAACGCATTCTGCTCTACGCCACCGGCGGTCTGGCCTATGGTGGCTTTAGTGGTTCCTCGTGGACCTTGCCGGCGAACATCGGCACCTGGTCTTCGACAAACGTTGGCTGGACGGTCGGCGCGGGCGCGGAGGCGGCGCTCGGCAACAACTGGTCGGTCAAGTTTGAATATCTCTATATGGATCTCGGACACGTGGGTGGCAGCTCAGCGACTGTCACGAATGTGACGAACGCGGCGAACACCCCGGGCGCGGGCTTCAATACAACGACAACCCAGACCCTCGCTTATCAGTTCAACACGAAATTTACCGATAACATCGTGCGAGTGGGCTTGAACTACAAGTTCGGCGGCGGTGCGGTCGTCGCAAGATACTGATCGCGACAGCCTTCGTCTGAACGGAAAGACCCGGCCGCCGTGCCGCTGCGTGGTGGCGACCGGGAAAAATCGACGATGGCATGCGGCTCGCAGCTGTCGGATCGCAGTTTCAGCGGGCGCCGGTCAGCTATCCGACGGTTCCGCGCGGCCTTTAGCGGATCACATTCTTGCGACGATGCCCTGATCGTCCTCGCTGCGGTATCGGTGCAGCGCCGCATGGTCCAGATGGTCATGCGACGCCGAGGTGGACCAGCCGTTCATGGTAAGCGCCAACAGCAGGATTGCCTGGATATGATGAGATTGCTCTTCGTGGCCGTTGCGATGGTGCTGTGTATCACAGGCGCACAGGCCGCCGGAAGCGCCGACCTCAAGGCCGCGCAGGCCGCGGCCGAGAAGGGCACCGGCGACGAAGCCATCCAGCTCTTCACCCAGGCGCTGACCGCGGGCGACCTTTCAGCCGACGATCAATTGACCGCGCGCAAGGGCCGTGGGCGCGAATACTCCGCCAAAGGCCTGATCGCCGATGCGTTCAACCGGCAGGACGACGGCAAGCGCCTGCGCGACAACGCGATTGCCGATTTCTCGGCCGTGCTCAGCGCAAAACCCGACGATGCGGCCATCCTGATCGAGCGCGGGCAGGACTACCACATGAACCAGCAGTTCGATCCGGCGATCGCCGATTTCAGCGCTGCCCTCAAACTCAATGCTTCGCCTTCCATCCTGTTGCAGCGCGCGGCCAGCCTGCGCGCGAAAGGCGCCTATGACGCGGCGATCGCGGATTGCACCGCCGCACTTGCCAGCGATGCCCACGACGCCAATCTCGACGTCTGGGATATCCACAATGAACGCGGCTACGCCGAATTCCTCGCTGCCCGTTACGATGCTGCCGCCGCCGACTTCGACAAGGCGCTCGAACTGGGGGCGAGTTCGCGGGCCGACGACGTGTTATGGCTTCCCTACCAGATCGCCTGGCTGCACCTCGCCCATGCGCGAGCGGGCCAGGACGATACCAAGCAACTCGAAGGCCTTGCCGGCAAAGTCAATGTGAAGCAGTGGCCGGGAACGCTGATTGGGTATTTCCTCGGCCAGATCAAGCTGGAAGACATTTCCGGCGCCTCGAACCACGGCGCGATGGGACGCGCCCGCGAATGCAACCTTTCGCTGTTTGTGGGCGAGGATGCCTTGGCCAAGGGCAATCGCGAACAAGCCCGCCAGCCGATCCTGCGCGCCCGCGAAGTGTGCAACATTCACACCCTGCAATATCTCGTCGCGGGTGCCGAACTGGATCGAATGAAAAACTGAGCTGACGGCCTGGTTTTAAGACAGCCGGCTTTGGACAGCTTGGTTCAATTGAGCAGCCGCCGCTCGTATTTCAGCAGGCGCTTCTTGATCTCGGCCAGATTCTTCAATGCGTCGGCGACCGCCAGCACCCGGAGCCGTTCGGAGTCCGTTTCGATCCGCATGGCTCTAGCCATTTGCTTCTCGGCGAGCTGTTCGAGCTCGTCCGGGCTCAGCTGAGCGCTCAATGCAGCTTTTGCCTTTGCTGACGTGCCCACAAAATCGAACATGAAAGCTACCTTTCCAACGACCGGTTGTCTGTTCGGTCTCCGACCAAGTGGAGCGTCGACCGAACCTGCAATCGTCAAAGCTGCGGCTGATAAGTTCTCCCCGTCACCATAAGCGTGTGCTCCAGGCCGGTCAGGAACACACCTTTCGGAACGATGCGGATGACGTTCTTTTGTTCGAGCTTGGCGAGCGTCCGGCTCACGGTCTCAAGCTTCAGGCCGAGATAATCCGCGATATCCTGACGCCGCATTGGCAGCGGCACGGTCTCCGAAAACGAGGTGATGCGCGCCAGGCGGTTGCGCCAGCCGACCAGGAACATCGCGACCTTTTCTTCGGCCGATCCGTTCCCGAGCAGCAGCAGCTGGTCCTGCGCCATGTCGAGCTCGCGGATCGCGAATTCGATGATCAGCCGCATGACATTGGGGCTGGATTGAATGAATTTGGTGAGGTCGTCGCGCGAATACCGGCAAAGCGCGACCTCGCCGATGGCGTCGGCCGAAAAATTATAGCGATCGGCGAACGGCATGCCGAGGAAATCGCCTGGCAACGCAAACGCCAGGACCTGACGGCGCCCGTCCGGCAGCAGCTTGTAAAGGCGCACCACGCCTTGTGAAAGTCCGAAGACGGTATCGGCGACCGCCCGCTCCGAGAATATCGTCTTCCCCGACCGGAAATAAACCTGCGTGGCCAACCGCTGAAATTCACGGAATTCTGGTAGCTCGGCGGCCTTTCCGCAGAACAGTGAGGGGAAAAGAGCACGTGGCATTCGCCACCCCGTTATTGGTGTCGCGGACCGCGTTGTGGAGGAATCTGCCAGCATCACATCATATGCCCATCGTCGCTGCGATGCGTCTTGACCCAAGTCAACCATTGGCGGCGCGTTGAAAAAAGCCCGCGCGGCGGCCGGTCGCGGCCCGGCCGAGAGCAGAGCCTTTGCCGCAGCGGAAAGACGCGGGCGAATTGATTTAGCGCAATGCCCGCTGTGGCGCCCGCGCTAGCGTTCAACAGGCGCGATCGGTCGAGGGTCTATCGATGCCAAAGATCATCAATCTATTGCTGGAAGAGCATCAGAACATCGAGAAATTGCTTCGCGTTGTGGAGCACGAACTCGAAATTTTCGATTCCAGCGGGCGGCCGGACTACGAAATCCTGCAGACGATCATCCAGTATTTCGGGGATTACCCGGAAAGCTGCCATCACCCCAAGGAAGAGATGATCTTCCAGAAGCTGAAGATGCGGGATTCCGCGGCGGCAATGCGCTTCGGCGACGTGGAGGCGGAGCACGAGGTCGAAACACGGCACCTGCAGAGTTTTGCCCGGGCCGTCGATTCCGTGCTGGCCGACCAGGAATTCCTGCGCGAGAGCTTCCATCTCGCCGTGCACGATTTCGTCACATATCAGCGCGAGCACCTGCGGAAGGAGGAACTGCTGTTGTTTCCCGCCGCCGCAAAGGCCTTGCTGCCGGAAGATTGGGCGGAAATCGACGCCCGGCTGGATGACCGGAAGGATCCGCTGTTCGATGGCGTGGTCGAAGAAAAGTTCCACAATCTGCAAAACACCATCCTGCGATGGGAGCAGGAGACCGAGGAAGCCCGCGCGGCCATGGTGCGAGCCCGGCCCTGAGACAAGGTGGCCGCGCTGGCTTTGGGCGTAGCCCTGTTCCGCCCGGCAAGGTGCAGACACAGGCCGGATCTGGAGCTAGATCGCGCCTCCGGGGGTGGTTGCTGAATTGATCCCGATCAATTTCAGCGGAGACCATTCGGCGTTACTGTTTAGGCGCCGGGTAACGAGTAGGTCGCGTCAATTCCAAGATGCGAGGAGCCGTCCATGACTACGTCCAACCTGAGCCGGGTATCCGCCGAACTTCTGCAACAGAAAGATTCGATCGCAGAGGGCGGCGCGCAGGGTCCGATGTCGCAGCAAGACGCTGCCGACTGCCACGGCCATGACATGCATCCGCAAAAGTTTGTCCGGCTGGTTGGCTGTCACGAAACGAATGCAGCAGGCCACCAGGCATCGTACCGCCTGCACTAGCGTCCGATCGATTCTGATCGTATCAGTTCGCGCGAACCGGTATCTACTTCGCTTGATGGTCCCCGCCGGTTGCAAGAAATCGAACCTGCCGCTGCTCAGCCGAGCTGGCTGATCTGCTCCTCGGTCACCACGCGTTCGACCTTCTCGGTCTCGCTCTTGATCCGGTAGCGCGCGCGTCCGTCCGCCTCGATCGGCAGGCGTGCGGTAATCGAATAGACGTTGCGCTGCTTCTGGACATCGCGTCCCTGCGGTCCCTGCGGCCGCAGCAATACGCTGTCATTGATGGCGTAATGGTAGGTCATATCTCGGCTCATTCCCTGGGCTTTCGCAGGTCGATACGCTCGTCGGCGAACTCCGGTGGACCCTCTGTGAGCCGGCGGATGCGACGTTCGCGTTCCTCGGTGGGAAGCGAGGGATCGAGCAACTGGTCGATCTGGCGGACCGCCAGACCTTCGATATCGACGGGATCGCGCCGGCCCGAAACCGGTGGAATCGCCGAAGTCGACGCGTTCAGGCCGAGCTGCACCAATTGCCTGATGGCGTCGGAGCGGGCCATGTCATGCGCTTCCGCCCAGGCATCCACCTCCGCCGTCATTCCTTCCGACATTTTCACCGCGCTGACGGCATCACGATCCGCGCTCGGACGGCGGATCGGGCGGTCGGAGTTCTTCCTGCTGGAGTCGGTCACATTTCTAATCCGCCGATCGACGAACCGACACCTAAGCGCGTATTTTCGCCGGGCTGTTTGACCTCGATCAATGTGGCTTCCGCGAACGCCGGCAGCCATCCGTGATCGGACCAGCGCTCAATGCCCCTGGCGCGCGTAGATCTCGTAGAATGCGATCACGATCTCGAACGCGATCAGGAAGACCACGATGATCTCCAGCCGCAGCGAGCGCTTGGTATCGACGATCTCGGCAAGCCGGCTGGCGGTGTCTGCGATGACCTCCAGCTTCCGGTTCAAGGTCTCGGCGCGTTCGCTCAGCTCATATTCGTCTTCCAGCCGCGCATAAAGCCGCTCGAGATCGGGCCGGTCCCACAGCACGTCCGGCTTCTCGCCGACGGCGACGCGGCCCGACAGGCGATGCTGAACCAGCAAGGCGTTGCCCATCAGTTTGAGAAGGTCGGTCCGGTTTCTGGAGGTCTTCCCGAAATTGGCGAGTTCGCGGGCGAACGGCTCGATGGTATCGAATACGTTGGTCACCTCCCTTTCGTCGCGCCCGAGCACGACGCTCTTGGCCAGCGCGTCGGATACGACGAGCAGCCGTTCCAGGGAGAATTCCCGCACCAGAATCGGTCCGCCGACCGGGATCGGTTCTTCGCCCTCCTTTGCGACCTGGATTTTTGCCCACTCTTCCTCGGGAGGCGTGATCTTGCCGAAGGTGCGAGCCTGCAATCGCTCGCGAAATTCCGTCTCCTCGGCCACCGACAGGCCGATGAACACCACGACGCCGTAGCGAAACAGCACGGCCAGGCCGTTTGAGCCCACCCGTACTGCCAGCGGCGCACTCGACAGGACATGGCCCTCGAACCCGGCCGTATTGATGCGGTCGCCGAGCAGAAGGGCGTGCGCGGTCAGTTGCTGGACGTTTGGATCCGGGTTCGTCATCGCGTGAGCGTATCAGACCGGAAGGGGTTTTCGATGACGCCCATCGGGCGCGCGGCGTGAATCTGCCGGGATCAGATCCACTCCTGCACAACAAAAATGCCGCCAAGTCGTCGACTTGGCGGCATACCTGTTGAAACCCTTGATTATCCAGCTCAACCAGCCATCACGAGATCGTCGATCCTGATCGGAAACTGACGCACCCGCGTTCCCGTGGCGTGCCAGACGGCGTTGGCGACCGCGCCGGCCGAGCCGGTGACCCCGATTTCGCCGACGCCCTTGATGCCCAGCGCATTCACGTGGGGATCGTGCTCGTCGATCATCAAGGCCTCCATCGGCGGCACGTCGGCGTTGACCGGGACGTGGTACTCGGTGAGGTCGGCGTTGAGAATCCGGCCGGAGCGGCGGTCGGTGATGGCCTGTTCGTGCAGGGCAAAGGACATGCCCCAGATCATGCCGCCATAAATCTGGCTGCGCACCATGCGGGGATTGATGATCCGTCCCGCGGCGAACGCGCCGACCATGCGGCTGACGCGGATCTGGCCGAGATCGGGATCCACCTTGACCTCGGCGAATACGGCGCCGTGGGCGTGCATGGCGTAGGTCGATTGCGCTGCCGGGTCGGCAGCGCCCTTGCCGCTGGCCTCGATTTGCGCGAGGCCGGCGCGCTTGAGAATATCGAGATAGCTCTCGCTGCGCGTTTCGTCGTCGCGGCGGAACAGGCGGCCATCGCGCGCGGTCACGCCGGCATTGCCGGCACCAAACAAGGGCGAACGCTCGTCGCGGGTGGCGAGATCGGTGAGTTTGGCGATCACGGCCAGGCCCGCATTGTGGATCGCCATGCCAGCGGTGGCGGTGTGGGCCGAGCCGCCGGCGATGCCCGCGTCCGGCAGGTCGGAGGTGCCCGATTTGAACTCCACCCGATCGATGTCGAGCCCGAGCCCATCGGCCGCGATCTGGGCAAGCGCGGTCCAGGCGCCCTGGCCCATGTCGTGGGCTCCGATCTCCATCACTCCGGAGCCGTCGCTGCGCACCGCGGCGCGCGCCTCCGACGCGAACATCAGAGCCGGAAAGGTTGCGGTACCCATGCCCCAGCCGACCAGCAGGCCCGCGTCGTCACGCATCTGGCGCGGCTTCAGCGGGCGCTTGGCCCAGCCGAAGTGCTCGGCGCCCTGCGCGTAGCACTGGCGCAGCGCCTTCGAGGAGAACGGCTTGCCGGAGATCGGCTCGACCTCGGCATAGTTCTTGAGGCGAAAGGTAAGCGGGTCCATCCCGCAGGCCCATGCCGCCTCGTCGATCGCGCTCTCCAGCGCGATCGATCCGGTCGCCTCGCCGGGAGCGCGCATGAACAACGGTGTGCCGGCGTCGACCCGAACCGCCTCGTGCGACGTGGCGATGGCGGGGCTTGCGTACAGCGTATGCGAGGCGTCGGCGGCCGGTTCGTAGAAATCATCGAAGCTGCTGCTCGCGACCTTCGCGTGATGATCGATCGCGGTCAGCAAGCCTTCGCCGTCGACGCCGATGCGAAGCCGCTGGCGGGAGGCCGAACGATGCCCCACCGGTCCATACATGTGTTCGCGGCGCAGCACGAGTTTCACCGGCTTGCCGACCAGCCGCGCCGCCAGGATGCCGAGCACCTGCGGCCCGGACATCAGGCCCTTGGAGCCGAAGCCGCCGCCAAGGAAGGGGCTGCGGATATGAATCTTGTCCGGCGAGATGCCGAATATTCCCGCGAGCCGCCCCTGGGCGATGGCGAGACCCTGGCTCGGCGTATCGATCGAGAGGTTTTCGCCGTCCCACACGGCCACGATGGCGTGCGGCTCCATGGCATTGTGGTACTGGGCCGGCGTCTCGTAGGTCGCATCGATGCGATTCGATGCTTTGGCCAGTCCCGCCTCCACATCGCCGCGCCGCATTTCCGAAGGGTTACCGACGCCGACGACAGGCGGCACGAAGCTTTCGCTGCTGTCCAGTCCGATGCGAGCCGGCAGCACCTCGTAGCGCGGCGCGAGCAGGGCGGCACCTTCGGTCGCAGCCTCCAGCGTCTCGGCGATCACGACCGCGATCGGCTGGTTGGCGTAGCGAACCTGATCGTTCTGCAGGAGGTCGAGCCGGAACATGAAGGGGTTGGTCTTGGCGTCCGGATCCTCCGCGAGCGCCGGCCGGTTGGCGGAGGTCATGACCTCGACGACGCCGGGGTGGCCCTTGGCCGCCTGCACATCGAGAGAAGTCACGCGCCCGCGCGCGATCTGGCTGACCGCGAGAACGGCATAAAGCATTCCGGGCGGATGGTTGTCCGCGGCGAAGCGCGCTGCTCCCTTGACCTTCAGGATACCTTCGCGGCGGGTCAGCGGCTGACCGATATTCGAGCCATGCCGCGCATGGGCAGGGGCTTCGGCAAGTCTGATCTCAGGCGTCATGCGGGCACTCCGGATACGGATGCGAAGGGGGAAGCGGGAAGGGCGGGGATTCGCGCCGGCGTTCCGGCTGCGGCGAGCGTGAGCGTCCGGACGATGATGCGTTTTGCCAGCTCGATCTTGAAAAGATTGTCGCCGGAAGGCTTCGCGTCGGCCAGTGCGACTTCCGCCGCGCGGCGGAACGCTGAGGCATCGGCGTTGGCGCCGACAAGGACCTTTTCCGCCGCGTGGGCGCGCCAGGGCTTGGCGGCGACGCCGCCGAGCGCGAGCCGGGCATCGCGGATCTTGCCCGCTTCGACCCACAGGCAAGCGGCGGCCGAGACGACAGCGAAAGCATAGGAGGTGCGTTCGCGGATTTTGAGATAGCGGGCATGCGCGGAGAACGCGCGGGCCTCGGCCGGCAGCCGCAGGGCGACGATCAAATCGCCGGGCTCGAGCAGGCTTTCCCGCTCGGGCGTATCGCCGGGCAGACAATGAAGCGCCTCGAGCGCGACTTCGCGCCGGCCGCTTCTGCCTTCGATCTCGACGACCGCGTCGAGCGCGACCAGCGGCACGCAGAAATCCGACGGATTGGTGGCGATGCAGGCCTCGCTCCAGCCGAGCACGGCGTGCAGCCGGTTCTCGCCGTTGCGGGCATCGCAGCCGGTGCCCGGTTCGCGTTTATTGCAGGCGCTGGCCGTGTCGTAGAAATATCCGCAACGGGTTCGCTGCAACAGATTGCCGCCGACGGTCGCAGCATTGCGAAGCTGCGCGGAAGCGCCCGACAACAACGCCTCGGCCACCGCCGGATACGATCTTGCAAAATCCGGATCGTGCGCGAGATCGGAATTGCGAACCAGCGCGCCGATGCGAATGCCGCCGTCGGCTGTCCGCTCGATGCGGTCGAGTCCCGGCAGGCGTGTGACGTCGACCAGACGGTCCGGACGGGTGATGCCGCCTTTCATCAGGTCGAGCAGGTTGGTGCCGGAGGCGAGATAGGCGGCGCCTGGCGCGGCCGCGGCGGCGATGGCGTCCGGAACGGTCGAGGGCCTGACATATTCGAAGTTCTTCATGCGGAGCGCCTCTGGTTGGCGGTGGCGAGCGTTTGCTGGGCGTCGAGCACCGCTTCGGTGATTCCGGCATAGGCCCCGCACCGGCACAGGTTTCCGCTCATGCATTCGCGGATGCGCTCGGGGTCGTTCCCAGCCTGGGCTTCCCCAATCAGGCCGATCGCGCTCATGATCTGGCCGGGCGTGCAGAATCCGCACTGAAAGCCGTCATGGGCGATGAAGGCGGCCTGCACCGGATGCAGCTGGTCGCCTCGCGCGACGCCTTCGATGGTGAGGATATCGGCGCCGTCGTGGCTCACCGCCAGAGCGAGGCACGAATTGATGCGCCGGCCGTCGATCAGCACCGTGCAGGCGCCGCATTGGCCGCGATCACATCCCTTCTTGGTGCCGGTGAGATCGAGGCGCTCACGCAAGAGGTCGAGCAGCGTGACGCGCGGGTCTGAAAGCTCGACGTCCCGCCGTACACCGTTCACGGTGAGGCTGATGGAGAGGTTCATGCAGGGCTCCGATCAATGCTATGGTCAAAATCAAACGCGCTGCCGCCGAGGGTGTTCGGCGGACTCGTCCGGTCCGGCGTTGATTTTCATATACGGAGGCATCCTCCGTTTTTCAAGGGCGGGAGGCAACCCCATCTTGATCTGGAAAAGTGCCGCGGTCTTTTCGAAAAAGGTTATGTTCGAACAAAGAGATGAGATGATGATCCGGCGAAAAATAATCGGATTGTGATCGGGAAAAATTCCGATGGAAACGCCCTCAGCAGCAACCGTTCGAAAGCCGCGTGCCGACGCGATCCGCAACCGCGAGCGCGTGCTGGAGGCTGCCAAGGCCGTGTTCAGCGCCGGCGGCCCGGACGCGAGCCTTGAGGCCGTAGCGCGGCGAGCCGGGGTCGGCATCGGAACGCTCTATCGCCACTTCCCGACGCGCGAAGCCCTGTTCGAGGCCGTCTATCGGCGTGAAGTCCAACAACTCAGCGAACTGGCGGAAGCGTTGAAGAGCGAGGCGGATCCGGTCGAAGCCTTGCGGCGCTGGCTGCGCTCCAATGTCGAATTCGTCGCCACCAAGAAGGGCATGTCGGCGGCGCTGGCGCTCGCGGTGCAAAGTTCGTCGGAACTCACCGCCTTTTCGTTCGATCGCCTGACCAAGGCAGTCGGCGCCTTGCTGGATCGCGCCGTCGCCGCCGGCGAGATCCGCTCCGACATCAGCCCGGAAGACCTGCTGCGGGCGCTGGTCGGCATGTGTTACCTGCACGACCAGCCCGGCTGGCAGAAGAGCGTGGTGCGGTTGCTCGATGTCTTCGTCGATGGTCTGCGGGTGCGAACTGATTCCGGCGGAAGGGCGACGCGGGTGTCGCGCCGCAACGAAGCAACAGAGACCGTGAAGGACAGGCCGCCGCGGCCTGCGTCACGCAACAGCCGCAAGTAAAGATCAGGTCATGGCGATATGAAGCCCAGGTCGCACCATTTGAACCCGAAATTCAATCCGCCCGTATCTGGTTGACGTCAAGAATCCGGATCATCCCGCGCCATGAGCACAAACGGCGGCAGCGACGGCTTCTACGGCAGCATTCCGGTCTTTCGCGGCTTTGCCAGCCTGATGGACCCGGCACTCTATTCTCCGCTGCCGGATGACTGGAGCATCGGGGTCGCCGACATCGTGGAATCGACCAAAGCGATCGCGGAGGCGCGTTACAAGGCGGTCAACATGGCCGGCGCTGCCGTGATCGCTTCGGTCACCAATGCACTCGAGGGGCGCGAGTTTCCATTCGTGTTCGGCGGCGATGGCGCGAGTTTTGCCATCTCGCCGCAGGATTTCGAGGCCGCCCGCGCGGCGCTGGCGGCGACCGCGACCTGGGTGAAGGACGATCTCGATCTGGCGATGCGGGTGGCGCTGGTGCCGGTCGCAGCCGTCCGCGCGCAGGGGCTCGACGTCCGCGTCGCGCGGTTCGGGCCGTCGCCGAATTTATCCTACGCGATGTTCTCCGGCGGCGGTCTAGGCTGGGCGGAAACGGCGATGAAGCGCGGTGAGTTCGCGGTCGAGGCCGCGCCATCGGGCACGCAGCCCGATCTCACGGGATTGTCGTGCCGGTTCGAGGAAATTCCTTCCGTGCGCGGGCTTATCCTCTCGGTGCTGGTGGTGCCCGCGCGGAATGCCGATACGGGCGCCTTTCGTAAAGTGATCGAGGACATCATCGCGCTGGTCGAGCGCAGTCCGGATGCGGGGCGGCCGGTGCCCCCGGGCGGCCCGCCGCTGCGATGGCCGCCGGCAGGGGTCGACTTTGAGGCGCGCGCGCAGCGCGGAGGCTCGTTGTTCAGGCGGCGCGCCGGCGTGCTCGCGCATACGCTGTTTGCCTATCTCATCATGCGCTACGGCATCAAGGTCGGCGGCTTCGTGCCGAAGACCTATGTGCAGCAGGTGGTGGAGAATTCCGACTTCCGCAAATATGACGACGGCTTGCGGATGATCCTCGACTGCACCGGCGAACTGGAAAGCGCGCTGACCAAGCGGCTCATGCAGGCGGCTTCCGCGGGCGTCGCGCGCTACGGCCTGCACCGGCAGGACGCGGCGATGATGACGTGCTTCACGCCCTCGGCGCTGCGCAGCGATCATGTGCATTTCATCGACGGCGCCCGCGGCGGCTATGCCTCGGCGGCGACGGCTTTGAAAGCGACGCCGGCCTGAATCAGCGCGCCGACCGTGTCCAGGTCTCGCCGCCGCACAGCGCGCCGACGCAGCCTTCGACCCTCAGCGCGTCCGGGCCCGCCACCGAAATGTTGCTGGCATAGCTGTTGCCGTCGTCGGCGTTGTAGATATGCCCCGACCATTTGTCCCGACCGGATGGGTGCATGCCGCTGAACAGCGGCAGCCCGATCATTGGACGCTTGGCCAGCGCCGGATTGGGATTTTTGTCATCGACCTGGGGCTTTCCGGTCGCGGGATTGATGGGATCCTTCAGCCAGACCACGACACCGCAAATGCCGCCGCCGCATTTACTGACGCGCACCTTGGCGTCGCCGGCCTGCGTCAGCCAAATGCCGCTGACTTCGCCACCGGCCTGTGCCCTGGCGATCGGCGCCGCCAGCAACACCGCCCAGATCGCGACGATAAGACTAAAACTGCGAGTCATCGGACCCCCCCAAAAAGC
>Ga0265340_10001530_pt1 | contig 13272 bp, 9 predicted proteins | sample 4CB225metaG_FD_202082 | JGI IMG/M metagenome (GOLD analysis project Ga0265340, IMG submission 202082) | Rhizosphere microbial communities from Carex aquatilis grown in University of Washington, Seatle, WA, United States - 4-CB2-25 metaG | ecosystem: Host-associated > Plants > Roots > Rhizosphere...
CACGCAGGGCGGGTGTCGAGGTCAGCGCCTCGTCGAGCCGGATCCCGAGCTGGTTGGGGATCGCCTTGGCGATCCGGTCGACTTCCCCGTAGCTCATCCCCAGGACGCGCCCGACGTCGCGCACGGCGGCCCGGGCGAGCATCGTGCCGAAGGTGATGATCTGGGCGACGTGGTCCTGGCCGTACTTGCGGCCGACGTAGGCGATCACTTCCTCGCGCCGGCCATCCTCGAAGTCGACGTCAATGTCGGGCATCGTCACCCGGTCCGGGTTGAGGAAGCGCTCGAAGGGCAGCTCGTACAGGATCGGGTCGACCGGGGTGATCCCCAGGGTGTAGGTCACGATCGAGCCCGGCGCGCTGCCCCGGCAGGTCGTCTGGATGCCCTGCTCGCGGGCGAAGCGGACGAAGTCGGCCACGATCAGGAAGTAGCCGGCGTAGCCCATCGATGTGATCACGCCCAGCTCGTAGTCGAGGCGCGCCTGGAGGGCCGGCGTCGCGCCGCCGTAGCGCCGCTCGAGGCCGCGCTCGCACTCGCGCCGCAGCCAGCTCTCGACCGTCTCGCCGTCGGGCACCGGGAAGTGCGGGATGCGGGTCTGGCCCAGGGGCAGCTCGATCCGGCCCGCCATCTCGGCGATCCGGCGCGTGTTCCGGATCGCGTCCGGCTGGTCGGGGAAGAGGGCCGCCATCTGGGCCGCCGACTTGAGCCAGAAGTCGTTCGTCTCGAATTTCATCCGGCCGGGGGTGTCGAGGTTGTTGCCGGTGCCCACGCAGAGCAGGACGTCGTGCGCCTCGGACTGGTCCTCTCGGACGTAATGGAGGTCGTTGGTCACCACGAGCGGCAGGCCGGCCTCGGGGGCCAGGCGCAGGAGCTGCTCGTTCAGGCGGCGTTGCTCGGCCAGGCCGTGATCCTGGAGCTCGAGGTAGAAGCGGTCCTTGCCGAAGATGTCGCCGTACTCGCCGGCCAGGTTGCGGGCCAGCTCCCAGTCGTCGGTCTCGAGGGCCCGCGGGATCTCGCCGCCGAGGCAGGCGGACAGCCCGATCAAGCCCTCGCTGTGGCGCGCCAGGTGCTCCCGATCGATCCGGGGCTTGTAGTAGTAGCCGTCGATGTGGGCATCGGTGATCAGCCGGCACAGGTTGCGGTAGCCGACCAGGTTCTCGGCCAGCAGGATCAGGTGGAAGGGCTGGGCGTCGGCCTTGCCCTCCTTGTCGGCCATCGAGCGCCGGGCGACGTAGGTCTCGACCCCGATGATCGGCTTGATCCCCTTGGCCGTGGCCGCCTGGTAGAAGGCGACGGCGCCGTACAGGGCGCCGTGGTCGGTCAGGGCCAGTGAGTCGAACCCCAGCTGGGCTGCGCCGTCGACAAGCTCATTGATCCGGCCCAGGCCGTCGAGCAGGCTGAACTCGCTATGAACGTGGAGGTGGGTGAAGTCGTTCGGAGCAAGCGTCGTCACGGAGGGTCAATGGTAGCCCGGCGGGCCGGGCTACCGAGCGGGCCGCGAGCTGGTCTGCGCAGGGTCCTAGTACGCGGCTGTGCAATTTCGCGGAATCCGCGCCCGGCGGCGCTGACCGTGGGACCTACCCTGACCTTCGGGTGAGGACGCCGCTGAGCATGGAGTGGCATAAACGAGGCCTATCAATCGCTCCTCTGGGAGTCCACGATCGAAGCCCAGTCCTTGCCCAGCGGCGGCGCGGCCAACGAGCAGATCGGAGCCGGATCGATCCGGCTCGTCCGGCTGCGCCTGACCCTGGCCCTGCTGGCGATGGCGATCCTGCCCCTGGCCGTGGGCGCGCCGCTCCTGGCGACGGCCATGGACGGCCAGCGAACGACCGAGCAGGCCCGCGTCCAGCGTGATGCGGCGACCGCGGCGGGCACGATCTCGGCCGCCCTCGACGCGCTCGAGACCTCGCTGACCCGGGCGTCCTCGGCGAGCGTCGTGGCGGGCATCGCCCGGGGCGACAAGGGTGCCATCAGCAAGGCCCGCTCGGTCCTCGATCCGGTCGCCGGGGACACGTCGGATGCCGTCGTCGACCTCGAGGTCGTGTCGACCGGCGGCACAATCGTGTTGAAAGAGGTGGGCACCAAGATCGTCGGTGCCCCGGGCTCGATCAGCGGCGATCCGCTGCTCGACGCCACGGCTTCGGCCGGACCCGGCGACGTCGTCCTGGGCGATCCATCGACGACCAACGACGGCTCCACGATCGTGGGCATGGCCGCACCCCTGGCGGGCGCGACCAGTGACGCCCCGCCGGTGGGCATGCTCCGCCTCGACATCTCGCTCTCGACCCTGGTCCAGTCGGCCGGCGGCTCGTTCCCGGCCGGCACGTCACTGACCCTGACCAATCCGGCCGGATCGCCGATCACGGCCGTCCAGGTGCCCGGCAATGGCGGCAATACCTATCCGGCCACGGCGCCCGTCCCGAGCCACCCCGACTGGCACGTCCGGCTCGTCGCGCCGGTCGCCTTCGGCCCGCCGTCGATCCCCCTGTTCGCCCTCCTGGCACTGGCGGTCGTCGTGCTCCTGTCCTTGGTGGTCTGGATGGCCAAGCAGATCCTGCGGCCGGCCGAGCAGCTCGAGACGTCGCGGGTCCGCCTCCACGACCTGCTCCAGATGGCCCGCGTCGACTCCCTGCGCGACACGATCACCGGCCTGGGCAACCACCGCGCCTTCCAGGAGGAATCGGACCGCCAGATCGATGCCTCCCGGCGCTATGGCGCGCCGCTGGCCGTGGTGGCCATCAACCTCGACGACTTCAAGTCGATCAACGACCGCCTCGGGCACGAGGGCGGCGACGGAGTCCTGGCCAGCTTCGCGTCCTTGATCCAGGGCACGATCCGCTCGCCCGACCGGGCCTTCCGGACCGGCGCCGACGGCTTCGCGATCCTCCTGCCCCACACCGACGCCGACGGCGGCGAGATCTTCGCCCGGCGGCTGCTGGCTGCCGCCCTCGAGCCGACCCGGGGCAGCGCCGGCCGCGAAGGGATCTCGTTCTCGGCCGGCGTCTCGGCCTGCCCGGCGCTGGCCACCGACCGGCGCCACCTGATCGCCCAGGCCGAAGCCGCGATGGCATCCGCCAAGCGCCACGGCCGGACCGCCGTCGAGACGTTCGACCCCGCCCGCCACCGGGCGCCGGGCGTCCTCACCTCGGCCGCCGAAGCGTCGGCCGCGGTCGCCGACACCGTGACCAACAAGCTGATCCGGCCCGTCTTCCAGCCGATCGTCGACCTGCGCAACGGCAAGGTGATCGGCTACGAGGGCCTCGTCCGGCCGCTGCCCGCGTCGGGCTTCCCCGACCCGAGCGCGATGTTCATCGCCGCCGAGCGCGCCGGCCGGACGGTCGAGCTCGACTACGCCTGCATCGAGGTTGTCGCCGTCGGCTCGGCCGAGCTGCCCAAGGACGCGATGATCACGATCAATGTCTCGCCGCGCACCCTGGAGCTGCCCGACTTCAGCCCGCCGCTCCTGGTCCGGACCCTGCACCGGGCCGGGCTCGAGCCGGACCGGGTCGTGATCGAGATCACCGAGCGCGAGTCGATCGAGGAGATGGAGCGCCTGAAGCGCAACGTGGCCGCCTGCCGAGCGGCCGGCTTCCGGGTCGCGGCCGATGACGTCGGGGCCGGCAACGCCGGGCTCCGGCTGCTCAGCCAGATCCAGTTCGACATCGTCAAGATCGACCTGTCGCTAGTCCAGGACGGGGCCCTCTTCGAGACCTCCCTGGCGGTCGTCGGATCGCTCCAGGAGCTCGCCCGGCGATGGGGCGCCTGGGTGATCGCCGAAGGGATCGAGACCCCCGAGCAGCTCCGGGTCGTCCGCCAGCTGGAGATCAGCGCCGGCCAGGGCTACCTGCTCGGCCGCCCGAACTCGACCGAGGACCTGCGCAAGCTGGACGCCACGACGGTCGACCTGTCCGCCCTCCTGGGCCGCGACAACTGGCTCAAGGACCTGGCCCGCGCGGCGCCCGGCCTGGGCGCCGCACACTCGAGCTGACCCGCTCCACTCGGCAGGTTGCCGTTCGCGCCGATCGGGGTCAGGATTCCCGGGTGCCTCCCCGCCTCGTCCGAGCCGCCGGCCTGGCTGCTGTCCTCGTGATCGCCGCTGCCTGTGGCTCGGCCCAGCCAACCGGGCCGGCCGGCTCGATCGTGCCGTCGCTGCCACCGATCGATGCCAGCCTGCTGCCCTCGGCTGGTCCCTCGGTCGGACCGTCCCCGACGGTTCCGACCTGCAGCCACCCGCTCCGCGTCGGCCTGGTCGCCGAGCCGGGCAGCCTGACCGACAACGGCTACAACCAGTCGTCGGTCGCCGGCCTGGCGGCCGCGGCGGCCGCCGCCCCGGACTGCTTCACGACCGATGGCGTGGCGCCCAAGACGGTCGACGACGCCGCCGGCGACATCAAGGGCTACGCCGACGCGGGCTACGACGTCGTGGTCGGCGTCGGCCAGCAGCTGGGCGATTCGCTGGGCGACGTCGCCGCGCTGTACCCCGCCGTGAAGTTCATCGACGTCGACGGCGCCCCAGGCCCGACCCATGACGCGACCTGGGCGGTCAACGGCGAAAGCCTGTTCTTCGCCGAGGACCAGCAGGGCTATCTCGCCGGGACCCTGGCGGCATTGCTGAGCAAGACCCATACCGTCGGCGTCGTCGGTGGCCTGCTGCTCGTGCCCCAGGTCGAGAGCTCGGTCGAGGGCTTCCTGCACGGCGCCGTGGCCGCCGTCCCGGGGACCACCGCCGAATTCGCCTATACGACCTCGTTCAACGACCCCGGCCAGGGTGGCTCGGCGGCAACGGCGATGATCGCCAAGGGGGCGGACGTGATCTTCTCGACCGGCAGCGCGACCGGCGACGGCGCCCTGCTGGCCGCGTGCACGGGCGGTGTCCTGGCGATCGGGTCCGACAGCGATGAGGCCCTCAGCCTGCCCAAGGCGGCTCCCTGCCTCGTCTCGAGCGCGATGAAGAACGTCACCGGCGCGCTGACCGAGGCACTCCTGCGCCTCGCCGGGGGCAGCTTCGCGCCGGGCTTCCACACCGACGATGCCTCGACCGGCGGGGTCCTGCTGGCACCCGGCCATCAGCTCGCCGGCGACATCACCCCCGACATCCAGGCCCGCCTCGACGCGACGCTGCGCGGCCTGGCCGACGGCTCGATCCAGCCCAAGGTCGTGATCGACGGCAAGACGCCCTAGGCGGTTGGCCGCTACGGGAACCTGGCGACGGCCTCGACAAGGAGGTCCACGAACCGTCCCCGGTCGATGCCCAGGCCAACCTCGGCGTTGGCCGGCCGGCCCGACAGCCCGGCCCGATCGGCCACCGTGCGGCCCCGGCTGAGCTCGCTGGCCGTCTCGATATCCACCCGGCAGGTCTCGACCTGGACCAGGCCCGGGATGGCGACGTGGGCGACCGCCACCGCGTCATGGATCGGCGAGCCGTCCCAGCCGTAGCGTTCGCGATGGAAGCGGCCGAAGAACTCGAGCAGGTCGGCGAAGACCAGGCCGGTGCGCGTCCCCAGGGCGGCCATCCGGGCCGCGTCGGCGCTCGTGACGATCGCCTGGTGGGTGACGTCCAGGCCGATCATCGTCAGCGGCCGGCCGGCGTCGAAGACGATCGCCGCGGCCTCGGGATCGGCCCAGATGTTGAACTCGGCCGAGGCGGTCACGTTGCCTTCGCCGAGCGAGCCGCCCATCAGGCAGATCCGCTCGATCCGCTCGAGCAGCCGGGGATACGTCCGGATCAGCAGGGCGATGTTGGTCAGCGGCCCGGTCGGGACCAGGGTGACCCGCCCGGGCGCCGCCTCGATGACCGTTCGAATCAGCTCGACCGCGTGCTCCGCCCGGGGCTCGGCCGCCGGCTCGGGCAGGTCGGCGCCATCGAGGCCGCTCGTGCCGTGGACGTGGACGGCGGCGTAGGCCGGACGGAGCAGCGGCGCCGGCGCCCCCGCGGCCACCGGCACGTCGGTCCGTCCGAGGAGGGTCAGGACCCGCAGGGTGTTCCTGGTCGTGGCCGCCAGCGGCGCGTTGCCGGCTACGGTCGTGATCGCCAGGACGTCGAGCTCGGGCCGGGCGAGGGCCAGGGTGATCGCCAGGGCATCGTCGTGACCCGGATCGCAATCGAGGACGATGGGGATCTTGGCGGGCATCGGCCGATGATACGAGAGGCCCTCGCCGAGGGCCAGCCGAGCGTTAACGAAGTGGCGCTTGCCGCTGCCCAATGCGGTCGCTAGGATGCGACCAGCGGCCGCGCCTTCCGGATGCGGCTGGACCGGCGGCTATCGCGATCCATGGGCAGCAGCCTGCATCGGACGCGGACCGCTCCGCGCGTTTGAGGAGGAACAATGCGCATCCGCTCCAAGGGCCTCGGCTTGCTCGCCGTGTTTGCCCTGATCGTCTCCGCGTGTACGAGCGCCGCGACAACCGCGCCCGCCACGCCCGCCCCGACGGTTGCTGCGACGCCGTCGACCGCACCGGCCTCGACGACTCCCGCGTCGGCCGCCCCGACCAGCACCCCGGCCCCCAGCTTCGCCCAGATGCCAAACCTCAAGATCGGCGTCGTGACCGACATCGGCACCCTCGACGACAAGGGCTACAACGAGTTCAGCTTCAAGGGCGCCCAGGACGGCGCCACCGCCATTGGCGTGACCGATCCGGTCCCCTCGATCGTCCCCAAGGACGCCTCCGAGTACGCCGCTGACATCCAGCAGTTCGTCAGCCAGAAGTTCGACGTGATCGTCACGGTCGGCTTCAACCTGACGACCCCGACCGTCGAGGCGGCCCACAAGAACCCGAACATCAAGTTCATCGGCGTCGACCAGTCGCCGGAGTGCATCCTGCCCGGTGGCGCGCCTGACCCGAACTTCGCCTGCAAGGGCGTGCCGGCCACCGACCTGCCGAACTACACCTCGCTGTACTTCGCCGAGGACCAGGCCGGCTACCTCGCCGGAATCGTGGCCGCCTACGCCGACAAGGGCGCCCCGGCCAAGACCGGCGTCATCGGCGCCATCGGCGGGACGACCCTGTGCGCCCCGTGCGTCCGCTACATCCAGGGCTACGCCCTCGGTGCCCAGTCCGTGAACCCGTCGATCGTGGTCAAGTCGGCCTACGTGACCCATGACTTCTCGAACGCGGCGTTCAACGACCCGGCCGGCGGCAAGGCCTTCGCCCAGACCTTCATCCAGGCCAACAAGCCGGATGTCCTCTTCCAGGTCGCCGGCAAGACCGGCAACGGCGTCCTCGAGGCCGCCTGCGCCGCGAACATCTACGGCATCGGTGTCGACGTCGACCAGTGGGATTCCCTGGGCGCGCCGGCCAACGCGTGCATCATCACCAGCGCCGAGAAGCACGTCGAGTCCGCGGTTGCCCAGGCGATCGAAAGCATCGCCGCCGGCAGCCTCGCCCCCGGCGATGTGCTGTACAACGCCAAGAACGACGGAATCAGCGCTGCTGACTTCCACGACAAGGCGAGCCTCTTCGGCCCCGAAGTGACCACCGCCCTGCAGACGGCCATGGCCGCGATGCAGGCGGGCACGCTCGTGACCTGCCCGCCGGCCCCCGCCTGCGGCACGTACACGCCGTAGTCCCCTCGCGTCACTGATCCGAACGGGCCGGTCGCTTGCGGCCGGCCCGTTCGGCATCCCTTCCCGGCCTGTGCCGGAGTCCTGGACCGCATGACTGACGAGACAGGTCCAATCCTGGCGCCCGCGCTGGAGATGCGCGGGATCACCAAGCGCTACCCCGGCGTCGTCGCCAACGACGGCATCAGCCTGGAGGTCAGGCCGGGCGAGATCCACGCCCTGCTGGGCGAGAACGGGGCCGGCAAGACGACCCTGATGAACGTCCTGTACGGGCTGGCCAAGCCCGACGAGGGCGAGATCCTGCTCGACGGCAAGCCGGTCACGATCAGCGGCCCGGCCGACGCGATCGCCCGCGGAATCAACATGGTCCATCAGCATTTCATGCTGGTCCCCGTCCTGACCGTCGCCGAGAACATCCTGCTGGGCGACGAGACGATGGCCAACCGGGTCTTCCTCGACCGGCGCGAGGCGCGCCGCCGGATCATCGAGCTCGGCCGGCGGTTCGGCTTCGAGATCGACCCCGACGCGAAGGTCGGCTCCCTGTCGGTCGGTTGGCAGCAGCGGGTCGAGATCCTCAAGGCCCTCTACCGCAATGCCCGGATCCTCGTCCTGGACGAGCCCACGGCGGTCCTGACGCCCCAGGAGACCGAGGAGATCTTCGGCGTCCTGCGCCGCCTGGCGGCCGAGGGCCACAGCATCGTGTTCATCAGCCACAAGCTGTACGAGGTCCTCGAGATCGCCGACCGGATCACGGTCATCCGCCGCGGCCGGGTCGTCGGCGAGCGCCAGCCGAAGGCGACCGACGAGGACGACCTGGCGGCCCTGATGGTCGGCCGCGAGGTCCAGCTGACCGTCGACCGGGGCGACTCGCATCCCGCCGGGGTCGTCCTCGAGGTCAAGGGCCTCGAGGTCCGCGACGACCGCGGCCAGCCGACCGTGCGAGGCGTCGACCTCGAGGTCCGGGCAGGCGAGATCTTCGGCATCGCGGGGGTGGCCGGCAACGGCCAGGACGAGCTGGTCGAGGCGATCGTCGGGCTGCGCAAGCCGCAGGCCGGCAGCGTCAACCTGGCCGGCCAGGGCGTCACCGGCAATTCGCCCCGCCAGATGAACGAAGCCGGGGTCGCCTATGTCCCGGCCGATCGCCACCGGTTCGGCCTGATCCTGTCCTTCCCGCTGGCCGACAACCTGGTCCTGACCAGCTACTACCGGGCACCCTACGCCCGGGGTATCGTCCGCGACCCGAAGGCGATCCTGCGCGATGCGGCGGTGGCGATCGAGCGCTACGACATCCGGACCCCGTCGGCGACCGTCCGGGCCAGCACCCTGTCGGGCGGCAACCAGCAGAAGGCGGTCGTGGCCCGCGAGTTCGATCGCGAGCTCAAGCTGCTCGTCCTCGACCAGCCCACCCGCGGCCTCGATGTCGGCAGCATCGAGTTCATCCATCGCCAGGTGATCGCCAAGCGCGACGCGGGGACCGCGGTCCTGCTGGTGTCGGCCGAGCTTGACGAGGTCCTCGAGATGTCGGACCGGATCGGGGTGATGTACGCCGGCCGGATCGTGGCGATCGTCGATGGCCGGACCGCCGACAAGAACGCGGTCGGCCTGTTGATGGCCACTGGCGGCGAAGAGCGCAGCGCGTCCGCTGCGGCGGTGCCGGCGTGAGCGCCCCGGTTCCGGTCGCCGGCGCCCGTCCCCGGCGCTCGTTCGCGGCCCGGACCTGGTCGGTGCTGGCCGTGCCCCTCCTGGTCGTGATCCTGTCGCTGCTCCTGGGGGCGATCGTGATCCTGGCCTCGGAGCTGCTCGTGGCCCGGCCGGCCTGCAGCACCGTCACCGCGGGGACGCCCTGCGGCTTCGACTGGATGCTGTGGTTCACGGCCTACGCCGCCCTGGTCCAGGGCGCCTTCGGCGGCAGCGACGCGATCATCCAGACCCTGGTCTACACCACCCCGCTGGTGCTCGGCGGCCTGGCCGTCGCCTTCGGGTTCAAGGCCGGCCTGTTCAACATCGGGGCCCAGGGCCAGTTCCTCGTGGGCGCCCTGGGGGCGGTGATCGTGGGCGTGGCCCTGGCCGGCGCCCCGGCCCCGGTCGCGATCGTCGCTGCGACGATCGCCGGGATCGTGGCCGGCGGGCTGTGGGGCTTCATCCCGGGCTTCCTCAAGGCCGTCTCGGGGGCCCACGAGGTGGTCAGCACGATCATGCTCAACTACGTCGCCGTACAGCTCCTGGCCGCCCTGGTGAGCGGCCCGCTCAAGGTCCCCAAGTCGCCGTCACCGGTGACCTACGACGTGGGCAACGCCGCGTTTCCGATCTTCCTGGGTGACACCGGCCACATCGGGATCATCCTGGCGATCCTGGCCGCCGGGCTCGTCTGGTGGCTCCTCTTCCGAACCACCTGGGGCTTCGAGATCCGCTCGGTCGGGGCCAGCCCCGATGCGGCCCGCTATGCCGGGATGCGGCCCAAGCTGCTGACGGTGGCCACGATGACCTTCAGCGGCGCCCTGGCCGGCCTGGCCGGGACATCGGTCCTGCTGGGGGTCTCGCACTCGATGACCTCGAGCTTCGGGACGACCGTCGGCTTCGACTCGATCGCAGTGGCCCTCCTGGCCCGCTCGAATCCGCTGGCGGTCCTGCCCGCCGCGCTCCTGTTCGGGAGCATGCGCGCGGGAGCCGGCCTGATGCAGATCAACGCCGGGATCCCGGTCGAGCTGGTCGATGTCCTGCAGGCCACGATCCTGCTGTTCCTGGTCGCCAGCCCGGTCCTCCGCCGGCTCCTGCGCCTGCGCAACGTCCAGGCCGGGATCGCCACGGCTGCGCCCGGCCAGAGCCTGGGCGCCGGGACGGCTCCCTGATGGACCTCAGCGGCCTGATCCACGCCCTGGACGGGATCCCGGTCCTGGGCCTCGTCTTCCAGCTCGCCGGTTACCTCGTGGCGGTGATCCCGCAGAACGCGCCGAACATCATGCAGCAGGCCACCCCGCTGGCCCTGGCCGCGATCTGCGGCGTCCTGTGCGAGCGGTCGGGCGTGGTCAACATCGGCATCGAGGGCACGATGCTGGCCGCCGCGTTCACCGCCTGGGTGGTCGGGGTTGCGATCCAGCCCGCCTTCGGGGCGCCCAACCCGAGTGACATCTTCGGGATCACCCTGCCCCTCCTGATCGCCCTGGCCGCCGGGGTCCTGGTGGCGATGGCCATCTCGACCCTCCACGCCTGGCTGTCGATCTCGCTCCGGGCGGACCAGATCATCAGCGGCACGATCATCAACATCGCGGCCGCCGGCCTGACCGGCTACCTGAACCAGCTGATCTCCCAGAACTCGCCGGCCGGGGCCGGGGAGTTTGCCCGGTTCGTGCCGCCGGTCGCCTGGACCAACCTGCCGGTGATCGGCTGGATCCTGGCCATGCTCCTCAACCAGGGCCCGATCTCGATCTCGGTCATCGTCCTCGTGATCGGCACCCAGGTCTGGCTGTTCCGTTCGCGTTGGGGGCTCCGGACGCGGGCCGTCGGCGAGCATCCCCGGGCGGCCGAGACGGTGGGCATCGACGTGATCCGGGTGCGCTACCGGAACGTGATCCTGGGCGGCGTCTTCGCCGGCCTGGCAGGCTCCTACCTGAGCATCGAGGCGACGAACTCGTTCCAGCAGAACATGACCGCCGGACGGGGCTTCATCGCCCTCGCCGCGATGATCATGGGCCGCTGGACGCCGATCGGCTCGTTCGGCGCGGCGTTGCTTTTCGCGACGTTCCTGCAGCTCGGCCAGCTGATCAACATCTCGCCGCCGAGTGGTGAGCTGGGCTCGATCATGGGCGCGGTGCCGCCCCAGCTGTTCGACGCCCTGCCCTACATCCTGACGATCGTGATCCTGGCCGGGGTCGTCGGCCGGAGCACGCCGCCCGCCGCGGACGGCCAGCCCTACGAGCGCGAAGCCGCGACGTAAGCCGATGATCGAGCCCTCGCCGACGAGCCGCTCAGCCGTCGAGCCCGGCTACAACCCCTGGGATCCGGCATTCGTGGCCGACCCCTACCCGGCCCTGGCCCGGCTGCGGGCCGGACCGGCCGCCCTGTACGACGAGCGGACCGAGCAGTGGCTGGTCAGCCGCCACCCGCTGGTCAACGCCCTGCTCCGCGACCGGCGCCTGGGCCGGACATACCACCACGTGGCGACCAACGCCGAGTGGGGCCGGCCTGATCCGCCCGCCGCCGAAGCGGGCTTGTTCCGCCTGCTCGACCTCCAGATGATCGACCAGGAGCCGCCCGACCACACCCGCCTGCGGCGCCTGGTCAGCACGGCCTTCACGCCGCGCACCGTCGAACGGCTCCGGCCGCGAATCGACGAGATCGCCAGCCGGCTCGTCGATGAAGCCGCCGCGCTGGGCGAGTTCGACCTGATCGCCGACCTGCTCGAGCTGCTGCCGGTCGCGGTCATCGCCGAGCTGCTGGGCATCCCCGAGGCCGATCGGCGCTTCCTGCGGCCCTGGTCGGGCGACATGACCCTCGTCTTCGAGCTCAACCCGAGCGCGGCCGACCGGGCCCGGGCGGTGACCGCCGGGCGCGAGTTCGAGGCCTACGTCCGCGACCTCGCCCGCGAGCGCCGGCGGCTGCCCACGGGTGACCTGATGAGCGAGCTGGCGCTCGTCGCCGAGGCCGGCGACCGGCTGACCGAGGACGAGCTGGTCGGGACCGCGATCCTGCTCCTCAACGCCGGCCACGAGGCCTCGGTCAACGGGGCCGCGAACTCCTGGTACGCGCTGTTCCGCGACCCGGCGGCCCTCGCCCGGCTGCGCGCCGACCACGACCTGGTGCCGACCGCGATCGAGGAGCTCCTGCGCTTCGACACCCCGGCGCCGATGTTCGAGCGTTGGGTCCTCGAGGAGATCGAGATCGACGGGATCCGGATCCCCCGGGGCCAGGAGCTGGCCCTCCAGTTCGCGGCCGCCAACCGCGATGCGGCGGTCTTCGAGCGAGCCGATGAGCTGGTCCTCGAGCGCGACCCCAACCCGTACCTGTCGTTCGGGGCGGGCATCCACTACTGCCTCGGGGCGCCGCTGGCCAAGGCCGAGTTCGACATCGTCTTCCGGCGGATCCTCGAGCGGATGCCCCGGCTCCAGTTGACCGCCCAACCGGCCTGGAAGCCGCGCTTCATCCTGCGCGGCCTCGAATCGCTCCCGGTCCGGGTCTGAGCGCGGTCCGCCGGTGAGCCACGAGGAACGCGCCCGGGCGCGGGCGATGCTCGACGTCGAGGAAGGACGCGGTCCGGTCCGCCTGCTCGACGACAGCGGGATTGCCACGATCCTGGGTCGGGCCCACCGGATCGCGGTGGTCGGCGCGTCGTCGAACCCGGCCCGGCCCTCGTTCGCCGTCTTCCGCTACCTCGTCATGCAGGGCTACGACTGCGTCCCGGTCAACCCCAATGAGCGCGACGTTCTGGGCCAGCCGGCGTTCCGAACTCTGACCGAAGCGGCCGAGGCCAGCGGCCCGTTCGATATCGTCGACGTCTTCCGGCGCTCCGAGCTGTGCGTGCCGCACGCCCGCGAGGCCGTCGCGATCGGGGCCGGCTGCCTGTGGCTCCAGCTCGGGGTCGTGAACTGGAAGGCGGCGGCGATCGCCGCCGCGGGTCGCCTGACGGTGGTCATGGATCGCTGCACGGCCATCGAGCACCGCGCGCTGCGCCAGCGGCCCTGACGCCGGGCTGACGCCTCAGCGAATCAGCAGGCCG
>Ga0265340_10001531_pt1 | contig 13270 bp, 10 predicted proteins | sample 4CB225metaG_FD_202082 | JGI IMG/M metagenome (GOLD analysis project Ga0265340, IMG submission 202082) | Rhizosphere microbial communities from Carex aquatilis grown in University of Washington, Seatle, WA, United States - 4-CB2-25 metaG | ecosystem: Host-associated > Plants > Roots >...
CACCGATGGCGAGCCCCATTGCGGGCCAGAGCAAAAGGGACCAACGTGGTCTGTCTTGTGCCGCCGGTCGCAGCGATTGAGACACATCGCCGGATTCAGCGGCAGGAAGCTGTGCCGCGTTGGACGGATTGGACAGCGGCGAACGTTCTCTGGAAACGGGCGTGGGTCGGTTCGACGACGTCAGCGCCGCATATTCGTCCGGCGAGAACCCCAAAGCACCGCTCAGTGCCCTGACTGCCTCACCTGCGCGCTGATAGCGCTGTGCCGGATCGAGATTCACGCAGCGCATGAACCATTCATCGATGGCCCGGGCGTCGTGCAAGCACACACCCAGTTGCTGCATCCGCACACTAGGCAACTCGACAGGCCCTTCGCACACTTCCTTGATGATGGCCGGGAGCACGACGTTCTCACGTCGCGCCGATTTCCAATAGCATTGGCCAGTGAGCAAGAAGTAGGCAAGCAAACCGAGCGCCCAAACGTCTGTCGCGGGCGTTACAGGCGCCGGTGACAATTGCTCTGGAGCCATGTAGAGCGGCGTGCCCCTGAGATCCTGACTCAAGGTAGCCGAACCCGTCAGTACTTTCGCGATACCCCAGTCGAGTATCTTCACTAGGGGAGTCCCATCTTCCCGATGAGTCAGGTACAGGTTCTCGGGTTTCAGGTCACGATGAACGATGGGCGACGCCTTACCGTCACGGCACCACCCATGCGCTTTCTCGAGACCAGAGGCGGCTTGAGCCAGGTATTGTACTGCCAGGGTTGGCTCGAGGGGGCCCTCGCACGCGATGAGCTCATTGAAGTCCTTTCCCTTCAGAAACTCCATTACCAAGAACGGCATCTGGCTCACTGGGTCAATGCCCGCGTCCGAGACTTGAACGAGGTGTTCGCTCTCGACTCGACCGGAGACGCGAGCCTCGAGCTCGAACATCGCGCGGGCGACACCGTCGTGCGCGAGTCGCTTGGCCAGGATCTTGATCGCGACCTTCTTGTCCGTGGTTCGGTCCAATGCGGCAAATACTTGACCGTTTCCACCCTCCCCCAATTGGGCGAGGATCTCATATCGACCCGCAATGACAGTTCCCACGTCGAACAATGGCCAAATCCATCATCGGATCTTGTGCCCCCGATGATCTCCGAGGGTGCAATTTGTACCAGGTTCGGACATCTATCGCATCCCCTCAGAGGTGCTGTCTCCGCGTGGGCCAGGGAGCCGCACCCGGAGGCCATAGTTGGCGTCTCGATGGAACCAGTTCCGGGAGCTGGTACCGTGACGGGAACATGGCCGGGTTCGTGTTATCTTTAAGTGGCTTTGCGCTGGAAGTCTCAGCTCCCGAAACGCTCGCTCGCACCGCAGTGCGTTGCACTGTTCTGCGCGATTGGGCTAGCCGCAGACGCCACGAGCGCTGTCCCAGCACATGCCGCGCGCAGCGTGGCCCGCAAATCCACGACGACCAGCAGAGCTTTTACCCAGCCAACGGCAAACTCGAGCGCGACCTCGGCATTTGATCACCTCCTACCCGTACGGTTCTGGAACATCAATACGCGACGGCGATTGACCGCCAGGCTGTATGATCCGAGTGGGCACGTGGATGAGTCGGTCGCTACACAACTCGATGAGCTGCTGTGCGATGCGCGCGATCGGGATACCGTACCGCCTATCACTTCCACGTAGCGGAGGTCGAAGTCGTTTCCGCTTATCGCAAGGCCGAGCGCCAGCGCGAGGGCATGCACGCGCAGGGCCGCGCCGTCGATTTTCGACTGCCAGGGGTGCAGGCCGCCACGCTCGCCGCTTATCTGCGCACCGTCCCGCGCGTAGGTGTTGGCGTGTACACGCACCCGAAAACGCGGTTCGTACATTTGGATGTGCGAGAGCACAGCTACCATTGGTTGGATGCGTCCCCTCCCCGCAGGCATTGGCGCGAACGCAACATCAGCAGCAAAACGCTCCCTGCCCTTGACGCGGAGTATTCGCCCAATTCCGATTGGCCTGAGGGGCTTCCGGCACCGGGTGCGTAGCGTCAGGCGCAATGAAGATGAGGCATTGCTCGGCGCGGTTGCATTGCGGGCAAGAAAGTAAGATGCTGGTTGGCAATAATGTCGCAATGGCGTCGGCGCTTGGCCCCTCACGTGACGGTTACGCTAGTAGCCTGGCTGTTCGCCACCTGTGCATCACCCCAGGGCAATGAGCACCGCCAAGCCAACGGCGAGTTGCTCAATGCGCTGAGCAGAGAACAACCTCACGAACCGAGTGCGTATACCCAGTGCCTCGATCGCCGCCAACAACTCGAGCGCGAAGCTCCGCTCCCAGGTACGCCTCAGCTGGACGCGGCTCGGGCCGAAGTCGTGGCGCGCGCACGAAGCGCTGAGGTACTCTTCTTCGATACCCCAAAGCCAGGCCCGGCTTCGGCTCGGGTCGAACAATTGCGAAAGCAACTGTACGAAAGCCAAACGCCGTGGCCGGCGTTTCACCAGGCGTATCTCGAATATCAACGCAAACGTGACGTTCTACGCCAGATACTATTGACCGATGGCTACCTGTACGCCGATAAACCGGCAGCGGCTGCGCTGCTGGGAAATCATGTGGTTCTCAATCACCTATTCGATGCGCGCGAGCTAGTCGTCATTCGCGGCTCGCAGCTGCTCCATGCGGTCAAGAAAGACGCAGCTTACTTTTGGAGCGATGGGTCAGAGATTGGTAGTGTGGCGCGCCTCTGGCTCTTTGATCGCGTAGCGGTTGCGGGTGAATCGTTGAGCACCCCAAAGCACGTCTCGGTAGAGCACGTTCGTGAGCAAACCGGCGCGGAAAGCATCCAAATCGAGCGTTTGACCGCTAAAGGCGTCTTGGCCCAATTGATCTATGATAACGCTCGCAGTCCTGCTGTCCTTACCCTACACAACGACGCGCTCGAACTCGAATGCGAAGCCATTGCTCCGTCAGCCGCTGAGCAGGTGGCGGCAGCGCGCAGCGTTACTCTGCGCAAGGTCAAAGTCATACACCAACTGCGCGAGGCAATTGCGGCGCAAGTGCAGGAGGGTCTACCGTTTGATGAACCCAAGACCGAGGAAGGTCAACAGGACGGCAAGCTGCGACAGGAATGGCGCACTGCCTATTGGCAGGGGCGCAACAGCTTTACTTTCAACGGTGACAAGTACTCGGTGTTTGGCTCCAAGGGGAGACCTCGAGTTCCTCAAGTTTGCGTAGACTTCGTGGTAGACACCTGGGAACGACTTGCCGATACCCGCTGGCTCAACAGTGCCGAGGGCCGTGGCCGCCACGTCGGGCGCATCGATTTCAGCAACCTGGGCATCGAAAATCGACGCAGCGTGGACAGTTTGATCGCCTATGCACGAAACAAACCCGCGTGGTTCGACGTGGTCGAGTTTCCTGAGGCTGAGCGCGTTGCTTTCATGGACCGGAAGGGCTTTTTTCAGCGGTTGTTCGACCATCGCAGCGACTTTCAACCGGGCGATGTGGTCGCCATTTTGGGCCTACGCGACGATGAGCGGTTGCACTATCACTCGTTCATCATTGTCGACAGCGATCCCCTGACCGGCATGCCAACGGCAGTTGCCGCCAACGCGGGTCGACCGCGGATCAGAAGTTGGGAAGCCGAGATGCAGAATGCACCGCGTCGCAGTATCATCGCCAGGATTCGACCTCGCCTCGGGTGGCTCGAAGCCCTAGCCGATCCCAATGGCAGCGGCCCGACTGATCCCGAGCATCCAGTTGATCTGCAAGCCAAAGCTGATCTAGAGCTCGAGTAGCTGCCCAAGTAACTGCGAGTACACGGTGAATGACTGCGGGGTATCCACGACTTGGGCGGTTGCAATCTTGCCTGGGGCTCTCACAAGAACCGGCACCGAGCGGTCATAGATCGCTGCCGTGCCGTGGCTGGTGCCATAGCCAGGGACATAGAGGGTGTCAAAGAAGTACCCAGGCGAAAGCGCGATGAAGTAGTCACCACCAACGCCCTTGTGTACCGAGCGGCACACTAACGCCGCAAGACTCTCGTCTTGATACGGTGGACAGTCCGCAGGCAATGTAGAAACATCGAACAGCCGAGACACGCCCGTCACTTTGCTCAAAGCGTCCACTACGCCGCGACGCAATCCTTCGAATCGCGGCCGAGGCAGATGCCTGGCCGTCTCTGACCAGTACAGATAAGGGTCGACGATGTTTGCCACCCAGTCGCCCTTCCCCAGCACTTGCTCGGCGGCGCGGCGTGCGATTTTCACGAGCTCAGGGGTCAAGATGCGCCCCCCGAATTCTTTCGGTCGTACACTAGATGCGCGGTTAGCAGCACCCAAGCTGGCCAGCTGCCGATTCACCTCCGGCAATGGCAGCACACCATGGTCGGCCGAAAGCACCAGTGACCAATGGTCAGCACCCTGCCGGCGATCGAGTGCTGTGAAAAACTCGGCCAGGCTCGCGTCCAATCGGCGCAGCTCATCCCACGCTTCGTACGAGTCAGGCCCAAACAAGTGCCCGATATAGTCGTTAGCTGATAGCGATACCGCGAGAAATACCGGACTTTCACGGGGGCAATGGTCCAGTGCTTGTAAGGCCAAATCCAATAATAGGCGATCAGTAATTGGATGGGCGCGCAGGGCGGCGAACGGTTGCTGCGCGGCGCGGGCTCGATGGGGAAACACCGTGCCATAGCCGAGATAGTCGCTCTCACCCGCTTGCTCGTCTTGCGTGAGCGAATGTTCGCGCACCCATGGGGCATCGAGCAGCGACCAAGGCACGTCGACCTTCTGCTCCACGATGGAAGGGCCGGCAGTGGTCGCCACCCAACTGGGCAGCGCATTGGCAAAGGCCGTTGATGTGACGAACTGTCCCAACTTCGAGTCATACCAAAGCGTGAGGTCTGGGTGATGACCCCCGCCCACGATCGCGCCCCGGTCTTTCAAAGAAAAGGCATAGATCCTTGTCTCGGGATGCGCCGCTTTGAGGCGGTCGGCAACCAACTCGCTTTGCACGGCATTCGCTGACGATCCAATTTCAACACTGACACCGGCCGCCGTCACACTGCGCGTGTTCGAGTCAACGAGAATCCCTCTACTGGCGCCCGCAACCAGCACTTCGTTGGCTACGATACCGTGTTCGTGCGGCGCCTTACCCGTATGCAGCGACGCGTGGCCCACTGCAGTCTCGGTAATGGCGTGCGCAAACCGCACATCGGTGTACCAGGTACCTTCGGCGCGCAGCCGTGCAAAACCGCCCGCTTGCGCACCTGCTTCGGGCAGCAGTGCAAGCCGTTCGCGAGCAACCCATGCAGCAAACTGATCGATGACCAGTGCGACCGTAACCGGACCCGTACGACGCGTCGACTGAATCGGCTGGGCCTGATTGGTAACCGCTATCGCCACCTTGGGCGGCGGCGAGCTAGGCGGTGCGGTCGCCGTCGAGTTCTCAGCACAAGCGCTCAGGAGAAATAGAGCAACCGAGGCAATCCGGCAGTTCATTGAGTTTCGCTTTCTTCTATGTTTTGCGCGACACGGAAACGAAGTGTTCTTCGGTTTCACTTCAAAGTCAATGGCCCCACGGCGCGCACCAGATTGACGAAGCGCGGGCGACCCTCGCGTGCTCTTTGCAGCGTCTCTGATTGAGCGTCAAAAGCACTCTCGCCCGGTTGCGGCTGTCGAAGGTGATAGCGGCCGTTCGAGTCCATCTCGTACACGCGCGAGTTGTCCGCGCGGACGGGCATCACGGACTCGGCGACAATCTGGCGGCGGATGGTCTCGCTCAGGATTGGAAACATTACCTCGACGCGACGATCGAAATTGCGCGGCATCCAGTCGGCAGAAGACAAGTACAATTCCTCTTGCCCGATGGGGCCAAAACAGAACACGCGCTCATGCTCGAGAAACCGCCCCACCAGCGAACGAACCTGAATATTGTCGGATATTCCTGGCAATCCCGGGCGCAGACAGCAGATCCCGCGCACCACGAGCTCGATTTGAACCCCGGCTTGCGACGCTCGATAGAGCGCCTGGATCACCTGCTTGTCCACGATGGAATTCAGCTTGGCAAAGATGCGGCCTTCTTGGCCCGCCAGCGCGCGCTGCCGTTGGTGTTCGATCCGGTCAACAACGTGCAAGCGCAAGCGCGCAGGAGCCGCGATGATTCGCCGATATTCCGACTTGTTCGAGAAGCCAGAAAGTGCGTTGAATAGCTCCGAGGCATCTTCCCCAATGTTCGGGTCGCAGGTCAGCAGAGCCGTATCCGTGTAGAGTTTGGCAGTAGTAGCATTGTAGTTGCCGGTGGAAAGATGCACGTAGCGGCGCAATTCGGCGCCTTCGCGCCGCACGATCAGCAACGTTTTGGCGTGCGTCTTGATGCCAGCTGTCCCGTAAAACACATGCACCCCGGCGCGTTCCAGCGCCCGAGCCCAACCGATGTTCTTTTCCTCGTCGAACCGAGCCTTCAGCTCGATCGAGACCGCAACCTGCTTGCTGTTCTCAGCTGCGCGGATGAGGATCTTGATCACTTCTGCCTGCGCACCCGTGCGGTACAGAATCATTTTGATGGCAAGAACATTGGGGTCGTCGGCAGCCAGGCTAAGCAGCTCCAACACTGGGGTGAAAGCATCGTAAGGGTGGTGCAAAACGATGTCTGACTGGCGAATGGCAGAGAACGGGTCAGCGGCCTCGAGCCAAGCGGGCGGCACTCGCGCCGAGAATGCAGCGTCACGCAGCTGCGGCCGTGCCAGACTCGCGATCTGCATTAGCCCAGAAAGGCCGAGTGTTCCGTCTACCTCGTAAACGTCTTCCTCGATCTCGAGCTGATCGAGCAGCATCGCACGCACGTGCCAGGGAACCCCCGGGGATACTTCCAGGCGCACGGCTGCGCCAAACTTTCGGCGTCTCACTTCACGATCTACGGCGGAGAGCAGATCCGAAGCCTCGTCCTCCAAGATGTCGATATCCATATCGCGCGTCACGCGAAATGGGTACGAGCCCTCGATGGGCACACCTGGGAATAGATCCACCAGGTGGTTCTGCGTCAGCTCCTCGAGTGATAGAAAGTCGATCGACACATCGCCGGACGCGGACTCGTGCCCAACCGGTGCCGGTGGGATTTGCACGAAGCGCGGCATGGTTTCGGGAATTTTGACGAAAGCGAGTCGAGGTTCCGCCGAGTTCGGATCCGAGGCATGCACCGCCAGTGACAGCGATAGGTTAGAGAGAAATGGAAATGGGTGTCCGGGGTCCAGGGCGAGCGGAGTCAAGACGGGGAACACGGCGCGGCGAAAGTAGGCCCCGGCCGCGGTCTTTTGCTCATCACTTAAACTGTCCCAGCTACGAATACGAATCCCGGCTTGCTCGAGTGCTGGCCAGAGCTCGTCATGATAGAGGCGCGACGCGGCTCGCAACTGTTCAAGAGCAACCGCTCTGACTCGTTGCAGTTGCTCGTCCGTGGTAAGCCCATCGGGTAAAGGCTCCGTAATCGCGGCATCGAGTTGCTCTTGCAGCCCCGACACACGAATCATGAAAAACTCGTCCAGATTCGAACCATGAATGGCGAGAAATTTGACGCGCTCGAGCAAAGGCCAACTCGAATTATGAGCTTGGTCAAGAACTCGACGGTTGAATGCCAACCAGGACAATTCTCGGTTCAAAAACAGAGCGCTGTCGTCGAGCGAAGGCACTGGGTCATCAGAACTCAGCACGGACATCGAATCACTCTCCTTCATTTCCGCATCAGTGCCGCCAGCCGATCCGCCATTTCCGAACCACGGAAGGGCAGCTGGATGATTTGCTTGCCAATCGAGCCCGCTGTCAACCGGGAAGGGGCCCGGACTTGGCTCCGCGCGGCTGTGTGACTGGGCGCGCACTCGGTGAGTTGGCAAGCATTGGGCACCTGGTCGTGCGTGCGGATTGGAAAGCTTCCCTTTGGCCAGCAGCGGAGCGATTTGGGTGCAATGCCATTGCAGCGGGTGTCGGAGCGAAGAAATGGGGTCCTTTGGACCCGGCCCCGCGCGTCCATCGCGCCACTAGCCTGATTTCTCTAGGCACGACGCGGCGGCGTGGTCAAAGGACGTCCGCCCAGACCCGAAATCGCTTCGCGATTTGCTAGCACATCAACTAGGTTCGGATCATCGTCAATCCGACCCATGAAAACCATCGCGCTGCTGGTCTGCTCCAACGTGTTCATGACATTGGCCTGGTACGGGCACCTCAAAGATCTGCGAGATAAGCCACTTTGGGTCGCCATCATGGTCAGTTGGGGCATCGCTTTCTTCGAATACTGCCTCCAGGTTCCAGCTAATCGCGCCGGCTATGGGACCATGACGCTGCCACAATTGAAGATTTTGCAGGAAGTCATCACAATACTAGTCTTCGTGGCTTTTATGCATTTCTACATGAAAAAGAGCATTGGCCTCGACTTTCTCTGGGCGAGCCTCTGCATGCTGGGCGCGGTCTACTTCATATTTCGCCGCACCATCGCGCTCTCATAGAGTAAGCTGGTACTAGTTAGTAGGCTCGGTGGCTCCCTTGAGCTTGAGTGCAGGGCAGTGTACGGCACTTGGGAGCAAGTGCTATTCGACAGTCACCCCAAATTAGGCTTTTGCCAATGAAAGCAAATGTTCTACGCTTGGTAGGCGGAGAACAATTGCGGTGATAGCGCCTCAGCCGATCAAGGGTGATCCCCACCCAGGAATCATCGTGGTCGTGGATGACGAGCCCGTCGTGCTGCGCGCGTTCACGCGGCATCTTGAACGGACGCCGTTCAAAGTCGTGCCCTGCCTCACCCCCCATGAAGCGATCGAGCAGGTCGCCCAGGGGCATGTGATCGTGGTCGTCAGTGACATCAGCATGGAGGGCATGTCGGGAATCGACCTGCTACGAACCGTCCGCGAACACGACCCGGATCTGCCAGTGATTCTCGTTACCGGGCAACCTGAGATCGCCACCGCCACCAAGGCGCTCGAATACGGCGCTTTTCGGTACCTCATCAAACCCGTTGATCCAGACGTGCTGCTCGACACCGTGCGGCGCGCTGCCCAGCTCTATCGGCTGGCGCAAGCCAAGCGTCAAGCACTGAAGCTTTTCGGCGAACCCATCATCGAATCCGAGCAGGCCGCGCTCGAAACGTGCTTCGAGCGCGCGCTCTCCGCCATGTGGTTGGCATACCAACCCATCGTGCGCGCATCGGATCACAGTATCTTCGGTTTCGAAGCACTCCTGCGCAGCGACGAGCCCTCGTTGACCACGCCGGGAGCCATTTTACACGTTGCCGAACGTTTGGGAGGGCTCAATCGACTGGGACGCGCCGTGCGCAACCAGGCAGCAATCACGGTGGCGGCTGCCCACCGTTCCTATGCGCTGTTCGTCAATCTTCACCCCCAAGATCTGTTCGATGTAGATCTGAGCGATGCGGCGGCCGCGCTTTCCGCCGTCGCTGGTCGCGTAGTGCTCGAAGTGACAGAACGCGCATCGATCACTGATTTCGAGCTGGCACGGCAGAAGATTGCCGAACTGCGCCACAAGGGGTTTCGGATCGCGGTAGACGACCTGGGCGCCGGCTATGCTGGGCTCAGCAGTTTTGCCATACTCGAACCGGAGTTCGTCAAACTCGACATGACGCTCGTGCGCAATGTCGACCAGTCCACTGTCAAACAGAAACTCGTCAAGTCCATTGCCACCTCGTGTCGTGACATGGGCCTATACGTCATTGCCGAGGGGGTCGAGACGCGTGAAGAGCGTGACGCTGCCATCGAACTCGGTTGCGATCTGCTTCAGGGTTTCCTGTTTGCGCGGCCCGGCCCTGCATTTCCGGGTGTTTCCTGGCGTTAGCCGGGGGGCACAACGCTTTGTCGGCGCCCCCAGCTGGAAACCGCGCCACAAAAACCACAGAATGTACCCCCATGAGCGAACGAGCAGCTAAGACCAAATTTCGCGTCCGTTGCGCGGCAGTGCTGATCCGGGGTGACGAGATCTTGTTGGTGAAGCACGAAAAGGACGGGCGCGTCTATTGGTTACTCCCTGGCGGCGGGCTCGAACCCGGCGAAACATTGGCTCAGGCAACCGAACGTGAACTGCACGAGGAGTGCGGCGTGACCATTCGCTGCGGGCGCCTGCTGTTGGTCGCTGAATCGTTAGAACCGAGCCGGGCGCGTCAGATCATCAACATGGTGTTTCTCGCGGAGCTGGTGGCTGGCGAGGCCCACTTGGCAACCAAGAATGACGCCCGCTTGGTGGGCGTGGCCTGGGTCAAACGCGATGCGCTTCAGAGTCTCACCTTTTACCCAGATTTCCGCGATCAGTTACTCACGCAGTGGGAGCACGACTTCGCGCTCAATGCAGTCAGTCTCGGAAACCTCTGGAAGGCGTGAAATCACTTAGGCGTCATCGCATGGTCCTTCGACCATTCCTAGAAACGCGGACCCGATGGCGCTTTGGCGTTGGCGCGCTTGGACGAGCCGAACCAGTAGCGTTATGCCAGTAGGAGTTGCGTACGGTGTCAGTGCGGCAAAGGCCGACGTTCGCTCATTTGAACCTGCATGGTGCATGGTTTCTTGACAACGACCTTGTGTGTGAGCTCGTGGTGAAGCACGCAGATTGGAACCGTGCCGAGCCCGCCGTCCGCGTTCGCAAGCTCAATGCGACCATTCGGAAGCAGGGTCGCCGTAAACTGCGCGGTACCACCGGGGACTTCATTGCAAGCTTCCACCAATTGACGCATCGTGCGTTGGGCGTGTATTGCGTTCCTTTTGGAGACCACGGCGCAATCGGTAAACATTATTGTCGCGTCAACTAGCCCGAGGGAAGGATTGGGCTCGTCTTCATCCGGTACTGCAGTCACCGGTGCAACGCTCGGCGTCGGGTCATGATCCCGGGCGCACGATGGTGCCGTGATGGCAAAGCAAAGGGACAATGATAGTGCACGGAGTTGCATGTTACTACTCGTTCAGACCCTGAATTGCGCCCCTACCACCCCATTGCGCTCTACACAACCCGAGGCCGCTCGGGCCCCACGCGCACTAAGAATGTTCCGGGCGAACGGTCTTTCTTCTTTCAAACCTACATGGGTGCCACGTCGTCCAGAGAAATCCTGATCGCTGACGACTGATCGCTGATTGCCATGCATGATATCATTCAGCTATAAAATTGTGCACTCGGAGGCTTTTGATGAGTACCCGCTGGAATTGGTTTGCTGTTTGTCTCTGGGCTTGCGGGGTTGCGTTGGGGTGTGGAGGTGAGCCGCAGCTAACAACCACGGACAGCAACGGCACCTCGTCGACGACCAGTACCAGTGCTGCTGGTGACACTGGAGGGACCAACGGTTTTCATCTCGGTAGTGGCGGTGTCGGCGCCGAGCAAAGTACAACGGGCGGGGCTAGCACCACGGACGACAGCGGGATACCGAGCCTATGCGGCAACTCGCTCCTTGACCCTAATGAAGGGTGCGATGACGGCAACGCCAAGAGCGGAGACGGGTGCGACGGCACCTGTAAGGTCGAAAACGGCTATACGTGCCCGACACCAGGGCAAGCGTGCACCAGTAGCCTGTATTGTGGCGACGGTCTACCCGGTCCTGATGAAAGTTGCGATGACGGCAACGCCGTGTCGGGTGATGGTTGTTCGGCGACGTGTGTGGTCGAGATTGGTTACACTTGCTCGACCTTTGGTCGAGCGTGTACCAAGACGACGGCTGCGCCCGTCTGCGGCAACGCTGCGACGGAACATGGCGAGACCTGCGATGACGGCAACACAACGTCAGGTGACGGCTGCTCATCGACCTGCCAAACCGAAAGCGGGTACACCTGCAGCGGGGCAAGTTGCACACTCAATGCAACGTGTGGCAATGGCGTACTGAACACGGGTGAGCAATGCGACGATGGTAATCTCGTTCCAGGTGACTGCTGCAACGGCAGTTGCAAGCTAGAAAGCAACTGCGTCTGTTCGACCCCCGCGACCAACGCTGGGCATGCAGGGCAAATCTGCAAGTCAACGATTGTATGTGGTGATGGGGCCGTTACAGGCAACGAGGCATGTGATGACGGCAACGCCAAGGGCGGTGATGGCTGCGCAGCAGACTGTAGCGCGGTAGAGGCGGGCTACACCTGCCCCGCTGCCGGCGGCACTTGCAGCATTGCGGTCGTGCTATGCCCCAATGCTCAAATCGACCCTGGTGAGGAGTGTGACGACGGCAATAGTGCCTCGGGCGATGGCTGTGCAACCAACTGCAAAGTCGAGACTGGCTACGTGTGTCCAACGCCGGGTCAGCTCTGCCAACTGAAGGAATACTGCGGTAATGGCGCAGTCAGTTACACCCTGGGAGAGACGTGCGATGACGGCAACACCGTAGCCGGCGACGGGTGCTCGGCCACTTGTACCATTGAACCGGGATTTACTTGTAGCAACGCAGTAACGCCATCTGCGTGCACCGAAGAAATCTGCGGCAACAAGGCGATCGCAGCCGGTGAGACCTGCGACGACGGCAACACGGTTAGCGGGGATGGGTGCAGCAGCACGTGCAGACTGGAAACCGGCTACACGTGCCCGGTAATTGGCTCGGCCTGCCGCACCATTTGTGGTGACAAGCTGACACTAGGCACGGAGCAATGCGACGACGGCAACACAACCAATTCCGACGGCTGCAATTCATTGTGCCAACTGGAGGCGGGCTACGTTTGTGACGCAAGTGGCACCTGCCGCCAGACCGTCTGCGGTGACGGCGTCAAGGAAGGGACGGAGCAATGCGACGACACGGCAACCGGGGCCACGGACTTGCCATTCGACGGTTGTTACCACTGTTTGCTCGAGCCTGATTGTTCCGCGGGCGCCTGTAAATCGACCTGTGGCGATGGTCAGCGTTTCTCCGATGAAGAATGCGATGACGGCAACACATTCAACGGCGACGGGTGCTCTTCCACGTGCAAGAAAGAGGCTGGCTATGCCTGCACGGACACGACGAGCGCTACGCTTTCGAGCACCAAGACGCTGCCCGTTGTAGTCCGCGATTTCATTGGTCTGGGTCGGGAAACATCGCCCAGCACGACAAATAGTAACTACCACTTGGACTTCAATCGGCACCTGGGTAACGGCATCTTCAGCATGGTAAAGACCACGCTGGGTTCCAATGGAAAGCCTACATGGCGTTGGCTGCCCTATACGACTTCGCAGATCACGTCGAGCTCGACTGCGGACCAGAATGCCATTCCGACCCCATTGACGAGCTGCACGTGCGATGAGTCGTCAACTTCCTGGACCCCCTCGAGTGAAACCTGGTCCGCTGGCAACGAAGGGGCATCAA
>Ga0265340_10001534_pt1 | contig 13258 bp, 11 predicted proteins | sample 4CB225metaG_FD_202082 | JGI IMG/M metagenome (GOLD analysis project Ga0265340, IMG submission 202082) | Rhizosphere microbial communities from Carex aquatilis grown in University of Washington, Seatle, WA, United States - 4-CB2-25 metaG | ecosystem: Host-associated > Plants > Roots >...
GGCATGGATGAAAGCAGCAGTGATACGTACGGCTAGTGGGCCCGAAGTACTGCGGATCGAAAGCTGGCCGGTACGGTCGCCAAAATTTCCGTAGAAGCCGCGCGGCAGAAACAGCGACAGCACCACCGCGCCGAGACCGATCAAATACCAGACCCCCGCACTACCGAAGGTGGATTCGATAAGGAAGAAGATCCCAGCGCCCAGGATCGCACCTTCGAAGGTGCCGAGCCCACCGACCAGGACCATAAAGATCATGTAAGAGGTCCACTGCACGCTGAAGTAGGTCTTCGGCTGAAACGAGATCGCAGTCGCAAGCCACAGCGCGCCAGCGACCGCAGCGCCGGCGGCCGCGAGAACGAAGATGATGCGCTTAGTTGTCAGCACCTTTACCCCGACGGAATCGGCTGCGTCCTCGTTGTCGCGGATCGACTGCAAAGCCAAGCCGGTCGTCGAACGCAGTAGCAAGAACAGGAAGATCAGCACCGCCGAACGCGCAAACGGGCGAGCCTCAAGTGTGTTTCTTATTTTCAATGCTCATCAGCTAATGTCTTTATGGCTGCGATTCCCCGGTGGTCCACCCACCCTGAGGAGGCAAGCGCCCTCACCGGGATCGGGCTCACCTCCATTCGCGAGGCGATCCGCAGCGGTGATCTCAAAGCGAAGAAGCATGGGAGGCGTACGATCATCCTGCCGGACGATTTGAGAGTATGGCTTAAAACGCTGCCGGACGCCCGCAAGCCGATTGAAGAAAGCCCCGCTTAGGCGGGGCTTTTCTTTTCGACGGTGCTGCGGAGCCGACTGACGGTTGGGAGGAAATGGTTGGCAATCTAAAAACAATACGCCTGAAAAAGCACAACAATTATTGGATCTTATCTGATCCCGTCACGGATCATGTATCCCGCGCCGCGAATCGTATGAAGCAGCGGTCGCTCGAAACCCTTGTCGATCTTGGAGCGCAGCCGCGAGATGTGCACGTCGATGACGTTGGTCTGGGGATCGAAATGATAATCCCAGACGTTTTCCAGCAGCATGGTCCGCGTCACCACCTGGCCGGCGTGCTTCATCAGATATTCCAAAAGCCGGAACTCGCGCGGCTGCAGGGTCAACTCGTCCTTGCCGCGCGCCACCCGGTGCGAAAGCCGGTCGAGCTCGAGGTCGCCGACGCGATAGGCGGTTTCCTCCGCCGGGCCGCCATGGCGGCGCGACAGCACTTCGACGCGCGCCAGCAATTCGGCGAAGGAATAGGGTTTCGGCAAATAATCGTCGCCGCCGGCGCGCAGGCCCTTGATGCGGTCGTCGACCTGTCCGAGCGCGGAGAGGATCAGCACCGGCGTACGATTGCCCTTCTCGCGGAGCGAGCCGATCAGCGACAGGCCGTCGCGCTTCGGCAGCATCCGATCGACCACCAGCACGTCGTAATCGCCGGTTTCGGCCAGCGACAAACCTTCTTCGCCATCGCCGGCGAGATCGGCGACATAGCCGACTTCGCGAAACGCCTTCGCCAGATAGTCGGCGGATTCGCGGTCGTCTTCGATGATCAAGAGGCGCATTTTCTGGTCGGTTGCACTCAAGTGGGGTCGCCTTCTATCACCATGGCGCGGTCGGCATACTCATGCAAGGCGACCTGCCGTCTTTCCTCTCGACAAGAAAAGTGGGCGGTGAAGCTGGGGGGACCTCACCGCCCTTTGAACCTTCCGACGGAGGGGGGCGTGTTCCATCGGAAGGAACTAGTGGGAGCGGGCTTTCGGCCCGCCCCCCGGAAAGAGCCGTCGGCGGGGGCGACTGATGCCGGCGACACCCTCCATCTGGTAAGACGCTCAGCCCTTCGCCAGAGGGACCGCGACGAAGCGCGACGAACCGCCGCTCTTGACCCGCATCAAGACGCTGTTCTTGTTGTCGGTGTGCGCCGCGTTGACCGCATCGCGCACGTCACCGGCGCTGGCGACGCTCTTTCCGGCGACTTCGAGAATCACGTCGCCTTCCTTGAAGCCGCGATCAGCCGCCGCGCTGTTCGGATCGACCTCGGTTACCACGACGCCGTCCTTGCCGGCACCGGCAACGCTGTTGGCGGGCGCGACCGTGAGGCCGAGCTTCGGCACATCGGTACCGCGGGTCACGCTGCCCTTGTCGCTGTTGTCGCCGGTGTCGGCCTTGGCTTCCACCGAATTGGGCAACTGGCCGAGGGTGAGGTTGACGGTCTTGTCCTGGCCCTTGTGGACGACGTCGAGCTTGACCGCGGTGCCGGGTGCAAAACCGCCGATGGTGCGGGCGAGTTCGCGGGCATCCTTGACCGCTTCGCCATTCACCTTGGTGATGACGTCGCCGGACTCGATACCGGCCTTGGCCGCCGGACCGTTGGCCTGAGGCTCAGCAACCAGCGCGCCCTCCGCCTTCTTCAGCCCGAGGCTGTCGGCGATGTCAGGCGTGACCGGCTGAATCTGCACGCCGATCCAGCCGCGGCTGACCGAGCCCTTGTCCTTGAGCTGGGCGATCACGCTCTTGACGGTGGAAGCCGGGATCGAGAACGCGATGCCGACGCTGCCGCCGGACGGCGAATAGATCGCGGTGTTGACGCCCATCACTTCGCCGGACGTGTCGAAGGCCGGGCCACCGGAATTGCCCTTGTTCACGGGCGCGTCGATCTGAATGAAGTCGTCATACGGGCCGTTGCCGATGTCGCGGCCCCGGGCCGAGACAATGCCGGCGGTCACGGTACCACCGAGGCCGAACGGATTGCCGACCGCCAGCACCCAATCGCCGATCCGGGGCTTGCCGTCGGAAAGCTTGGCGAACGGGAAGTTGGAGCCGCCCTCGACCTTGATCAGCGCCAGGTCGGTGCGCGCGTCGGTGCCGATCACCTTGGCCTTGAAAATCTTGCCGTCGTCGGTCGTGACCTCCACCTTGTCGGCGCCGTCGACCACGTGGTTGTTGGTGACGGCAAAGCCGTCGGCGGAAATGAAGAAGCCAGAGCCCTGGCCGGTCACGGCGCCACGCCCCTTCGGGCCGCCGCGCATGCCGGGAGGCATCCCATCGGGTCCGCCGAAGCGGCGGAAGAAGCGCTCCATCGGCGATCCCGGCTGGAACGGCGAGTCATCGTTGTTGCCGCTATCGTCCTTGGCGACCTTCTCGTTGATGTTGACCTTGACCGAAATCACCGACGGTTTCACGCGCTCTACGATGTCGGCAAAGCCGACAGGCTTTTCGACCTTGCTGACCTCGTTGTTGACCTGCGCATGGGCGGTCGAGCTGAAAATGTCGACCGGGCCCAGCGAAGGGCCAAAGCCGTAAGCGGCGACACCGAGGCCGGCGACGACGGAGGCCATCAGCGCGAATTTGCGTGCGGAGAACAGCGAACGGCGGGCCGCCTGGACAGGCGGACGGGACGAAAGGTCGGTCTGACGGTCGTTCATTCAAAAATCTCCAAAGCCTGAATTGAAATGCCGCGGGGCATAGGCCTGAAGATGGGTATTTCCGCCTTACGGCGCGCTGGCGGCGGAATTAAACTTTTGTAATGAAGGGGTAAGCGGATGCGGCAGTTTATCGCAGGGTACCAATGGGTTAGCGCCAACCCGGGTCCCGCAGCCGGTTCCGGTGGCAGCCGACCGGGCCGGCTGGTCAGCCCGCCCGAACGCTCATGATGAAGCCGTCGACCTCGCGTTTCAGGGTTTCGGCCTGTTGCGACAGATCGACCGCCGAGTCTCGCGCATCGCCTGCCATACGGCCGGTTTCGGAGGAGGTCGAGGTGATCTGGACGATATGGTTTGAAACGTCGAGGGTGCCCCTGGCGGCAATCTGGACGCTCTTGGAGATGTCCTGCGTCGCATTGCGCTGCTGGGACGTATCGACTTCGATGCCGGACATGATGGCGCTGATTTCCGCGATCGTGTTCGATATGTCATCCATGGCCTGCCGCGTATCGCCGGTGATGGCCTGGATGCTGCCGACGTGCGTGGAGATCTCTTCGGTGGCCTTGCTGGTCTGGTGGGCGAGGTTCTTGACCTCCGAGGCGACCACCGCGAACCCCTTGCCGGCCTCACCGGCGCGCGCCGCCTCGATGGTCGCATTGAGCGCCAGCAGATTGGTCTGCGATGCGATCGCCTGAACCAGTTGCACGACGGCCCCGATCTTCTCGGCGGCCGCCGACAGCGCATGAATGGTGTCGCTGCTCTTGCGCGCCTGCGCCGCTGCGCCTTCGGCACGCTGCGTGGCATCGGTCACGCGCCGGCTGATGGTGCCGATCGACGTCGTCATCTCCTCCGCCGAGCCGGCGACGGTCTGCACGCTGGTGCTGGCCTCGCTCGCGGCGCTGGCCACCGCGTTGGCCTTGGCGGTGGTTTCGTTGGCGGCCTGCGACAGCGTCTCCGCATTGCTCTTCAACTTCACGGCCGAAGACGCGACGCTGCTGACGACGTTGGCGACCAGACCGTTGAAGTCCCGAATCTTCTCGTCGAGATACCGAGAACGTTCGGCCTGGCGCTGCGCTTCCTCCAATTCGTGCTCGGTCAGGCGCTGCCGTTCGAGGCCCGTCGTCTTGAAGACTTCGAGCGCACCTGCAAGCTGGCCGATTTCATTGGCGCGGCCGAGTCCCGGGATCGGTGTCCCGTATTTCTGCTCGGCGACCTCGCGCATCGCATGAACCATGGCGGCCAACGGCCCCAGAATGCCGTTGCGGCAGACAAGATAGGTGATAAGGCAAACGCTGGAAGCAACGACCGCAATCGCAACACATGCCATCAGAAAATATGAAAACGCCGCCTGCGCCTGCTGATAGATCTGCATCGCATGATCGCGGCCCGGCCCGCTCAGCGCGGCAAATTCGGAGGAGAGACTGGTGATCTCGTTGTTCAGATAGAGGACGGCGACAAATCCCGTACCGCCGCCGATACCCAGCAGCAGCAACAGAGCGGCCACGACGCCTCCGATCAGGAAGCGGATAGTCAAATTGCTGTTGGAGAACATCGATTTGCTCGGCTGGGAGATATCTGGGACGCGAGCGTTCAAACTCTCAGGTAAAGGTCAAAATAGCATGAAGGTGCGCGGTGGCGATGGCTGCGCCGAGGATGCGGAAACCCGATCGAAAACGCTGCGGGCTCAACATCGTCGACATTGCAATTCACTCGCATTCGTATCGAGCTCCGTAACACTACGGGGTTTCAGGCGGCAAGCACCACCAGCGAGCCACCGATCATCGTCAAACGCTGCGGCCTGCGCGTCATGTGTAGCCTCTGGATTGCGAGCGCGACGAAAACCCCTTCACACCTTCGGCATCATGCTCATCCGTCGAGCCCAAGATTCTTCAGGCCGTCGTTCAATTGGCGCAACCGCTCGGTGTCATTGGCGACGGCCTGACGGGCCTCGATGAGCGCGCCTCTCGCCTTGTCGCGATCGCCCAAGACCATGTAGGCCCGGACCAGCCGCAGCCATCCATCGACGTCGTTGCCATTCTGTTTCAATCGACCGGCAAGACGTTCGACCATGCTGCGGATCATCGCGTCCCGATCGGTTCCGTTCATCTCCTTTGCCGCAGCGACCGCGTCGTCGGACAGCACCGGCGCGCCGGACCCGCCAACCCGTGCTAGCGCATCCTGAACCAACGGGCGCCACGGCGCATCCGGCGGCGCCTTCGCCAGCATCGCTCGCCAGATCGACGCGGCGTCAGAGCTGCGCCCGTCCTGTTCGGCTGCGAGCCCAAGGAAATAGGTCGCCTTGGCGTCGTCGGCACTCAAGGCGACCGCGTGCTCGAATTCGACCTTGGCCTCCGCGGTGACGACGCCTCCGGCGGCACCGGCAATGGCTTCGCCGAGATCGGCCCTGCGCTCGGCGCTGTCGCCGTTGTAAGCGATCGAATTGCGATAGGCTTTCGCCGCTTCGTCATAGCGGCCCAGCCGCGCCAGCACCGGCGCCAGCACGTTCCATCCGCGGCCATCGGTTGGATTTTTGGCAAGGTGCGCTTCGACCTGCGCCACCAGACTATCGAGCGGCTGCGCAAGAACCGGCGTATGGGCGCGCTGGGCGAGCGGAAAATCGCCGAGCTGCGGTGAGCCAAGCGGAAGATAGATCGCAAGCGCCACGAGTGGCAGTCCAACCAGTGCGACGACGGCCACCGAACGACGCCATTTGAGATTTGACGATGCCGCGGACGGCTCGCGCCGGTCGTCGTCAACCGCCGCCAGCAGACGGCGGCTGATCTCGACGCGCGCGGCGTCCGCTTCGGCGGATTCAATCAGGCCGGCGGCCGCGTCATGATCGATTTCAGCGAGCTGATCTCTGTAGACCGCGACCTCGCTGCCGTCGCTGGGCAGACGGTCGCGATGGCGCAGCGGCCAGAGCACGGCGAAGCTCGCCGCGGCCGTCATCAGCGCGAACACAAACCACAACGTCATCCAGCGGGTTCCGACCTAACGGCGCCATTCTCGAGAAGGCCGCCGACCCGCCGCTTTACACTACCAGCGCCGAGCGCGGCAATCGACAATTCGGGGGCTCACCGGTACGGCCGGGAGGCCCGAAAACCTGTCGAAAGCCGCTATCAGCCGGAAGTGTCAGGCGACGTTAAAATCGACGCTTTGCGCGGCTTTTTCGCCGTGCCCATTCAGCGCTTTCAAATAATAGGTTCCGGGTTTGACGGAGTCCGGAAGCCTCATTCTTAGCGAGCCGCTGGGCAGCGGCGATGAAATCGTGACCACCGGATCGGGCAGTTGCGCGCCGCTTGTCTTTTCGACAAGCACGACCTTCGCCTTAACCATCAGGTTTCGATATGTCGCCGAGATGACGCGGTTTTCATATTCAACAAAATTAATGACTGGGTTCATTTCAATATCAACGAAATTAATGATCGGGTTCGCACCAAAACGGTACGTTCCCGCGCCGACCGCTGTCAATTAGAAATTGTGATCTGTATTCTGCACTATTTTTCAGCCGGTGCGCGAAGGCTTGCGCTCACCCGTCACGGCGTTTTCAGCCGCACGGCTCATCAGCTGTGCATAGTCGTGGCCGAACAAAACGTCGCAGAAGCGGATCGCCGCGGCGACCTGCGCCTGCCGGTAGGCCCGCGCCTTGGCGTCACCGCCACGCAGCGATTGCACCAGCGCCTCGGTGGAATGTTCGACATATTGCTGCAGGTCCGAATAGGTCCGCAGGGTAACCTCGTTGATCGCAAGCTCGCTGGCATAGGTGCGGCACACCGCGACGAAATCGATCAAGGCGGCGGCTTCGGCGACCTCGCCGTCATCGATCCTAGGGGCGGACGGAATATCCTTGTCGGAACGCTGCCGCAGAATGCGCCGCACCCGACCCGGCACGCTGTCGATCTCCGATTGCAGGGAGTTGGAAATGTCGGCCCGAATTGAAGTCAGTTGCCTGCCCCAGGCGGAATCATTGCGCAGATCGAGTTCGGTCCGCAAGCCGCGGACGCCGTCGTGGAGAACCTTGAGCTGTTCCGCGACATTCTCGAAATGGCCGCGCTTGATATCCATCCGCAAGGTGGCGGCCAGGCTGGACAGATCGTAAAGCGCGATGGTGACGGCAATTCCGTAAGGCGTCGCGGCGACGCGGATTTCGTCGTCGGACGCCGCCATCTTGATGGCGAGACGGATGATCTGCCAGGGCGCGGTCAGCCGCTGCATGACCAGCGACAACGCGAACGGCAGCACTTGCGGGGCTTGCAGCGAGGCAACGTTGAGAGCTGAACTGACCGAGGCGATCTGCGAATCTGCGAAAACCCGCAAATTGGCGGGCAGCCTGCCGTTGAGGCCGTCGAGCGCCTCGCGTGCCTGCAGGACCGAACCCATCGGCAGCAGATCCTCGACCACGTTGGGTGGGCCGACCCGGGACAGCGCGCGCTGTTTGTCTCCGCCGGGCGACGGTCCAGCCATTTTGAAAATGGCATCTGCCGCGGCGAACTGCAATTTGCGGACGGAGGCTTCCACCTCTTGGGAACTACCGGATTGGCGCGACTGCTCCAGCACCGCCTCATATTCGCGCACCTGCTCGGGCGCGCCGTCGCGGGCCAGCCACTGCCACACCGGCAACAGCGATGAGCGGCGAACCTGGCCGGGCCGCACCGAATTGCCTCCGACAAGAAATGGATCCAGTGGACGGTACAGCAGGCGCGCGGCTTCTCCGCTGCGCCGCCTGACAGCCTCCTCTCGATCTTCTTCGACTTCCTCGGATTTTGGCGCAACGGCCTCCGGGCCTCGGACGACCCGGCGCAACTGCTCGAGCACCAGCGTCGCGATCGTGGTCTCCTCGCCGCGTTCGATGGCGCGCTCGAACTCCCGCATCAGCAACGCCTGCGATTGCGGCGGAAGCTGCGCGAGATAATCCCTCAGCCGCTCGATCGATGTCTGGCTCATGCGTCCGGTGGGCGTGCTTGTGTCGGAGGACGGCGAAACCATCCACCGATCATCATAGAAGCGCCCGCGTTAAGAAGTCGTTATCGGAAAAATTTGATAAATCAACATCTTAGGGTGCCTAACCGGCGTATAGCCCAATTGAATTGATTGGGAAAAATTCAAAAGCGACTAAAGCAACAGGAAGATTCTTTCGATGTGTTCGTCGAGTTCGCTTGTGGAACCATGCCATGAAGAACCGGGGTGGCCTTCAAGAACAGCTAGGTCGACCCAAATTTTGTTTCGTAGCGACGGTGCCTCGCCGCCTCCAGAGCGCGGGCACACACGGCCAACGCCTGATGGATTATGCGTGGCAGCACTCAGCTGTAACGAGACCCCGCAAAACCAAGAACGGAAGATCAAGATGAAACCGACGCGGGCGTAATCCGCGCTTACGGCCCAATCTTCGATCCGAAAACCAACATCGCCTTTTTAGCGGTTCGATCGGTCCGCTGTTGTCGCCGCACGTATGTACCATGGTCGCTCTGCTAAGGCCCCGCTATTTCACGGAAGAGGGGTGACGCTGCCTGCGCCAGCCTGTTGCGAAAACATTAACCAAAAGCGACTAAATTATATGCTGGGCATATGAGGGTTCGAACCCACTTCGGACCAGACTGGGGCGGAGCCGTGGATATTCTTCTCATCCTGGGTAGCTTGGAAGCAGCCTTAATCGTTGCCGGCTGGTCACTGGCAAGATCATATTTTGACAAGGGACGTCTCCGGGGCATGGAAGAAGCCACGCGCGAGATCTCCAGAGGCGTCAGCTCCCACTACGAACTCGAGGGCCAAGTTATCCCCGAGCGCGTGGCCAAAGCCGTCAAGGACGTCAAAGCGATTTCAGGGAAGCCCCGAAGGAGGGGCAAGGGCTCGACCGACCCTTGTCATGCGCAACTTTGGATCGTTGGCGACGCGATTGGTGAGGCGTGCTGGCTGAAAGGACATGCTGCCGGTATCAGAAGGAAGGCGCCCGCGGAGGGAAAGATACGCGTCGATTTCTCGCTCACCGAACTACTACAGCTCAGCTGGTTGGCGCATCTCGGTTTTCAATACATGATGCCTAACTATCGTGGCTTCGAAATTCATCGTTTCAGCGGCGAAGAAGACGCCCGCGAAGGCGCAAAGGCTATTGGTAAAATCGAAAGCCATATTCCCGCAAAGGACCGACCATTCGCGGACCTCTCGGTCCAACTCAAGAGCCGGCAGAAGCTGATTTGCGACTGGTGGAAGGCACCACTGGATCGGCTGATCGTTTGATCCGCGCGGAAAATTCGGCGCTCGGCGGAAACGACATCTCATCCATAGACGGTACGATCGAAGGCGCTTGCTCCGATTCGGCCAGCCTTTCAAGCAGCGCAAGCAAGCGTTGCGGGATTTCCAAGGCCTCCGGTTTGAGGACCTGACCAAGCCGCTCTCCGATCTCGTCGCAAATCGCACGACAGTGGGCGTGGTCGAGTGCTAGAACTTGGGCGTTGCTACGGTACCGCATGGCTAGTCTCTGTCGTTCATAATGCTTGAGCGCAATTGAATACGGCCAAACTCTCTGAAGCGTAAACCTGCTCTTTGTTTTCGCGTGACTGGTAAACATTGAGCTAAATCCCGGCGTGCATCCGCAAGGTTTGCGGTGCTGAGCCGGCTCATTGAATTCTTTAGCGGTAGAGCGACGCGATCAGCGGCAGGTCAAAGACAAAGAAGCAAAACGAGCCGGCTCAAACTCGTCTTGCGACTTCGATCTGGACTGGACGTCGTTTAAGAGCAATCCCCGACGGGTCGTCTTGGCCGCACATCCCGGCACGCATTCAAACCCCCGGCAGCACCAACTCAGCCCGCAAGCCCCCGATCGGGGCACTGCCGAGGCTCAGGTGGCCGCCATAGAGTGCGGCGAGATCGACCACGATCGACAGTCCGAGGCCGGAGCCGGGCTTGGACTCGTCCAGGCGCTGGCCACGGCGCGAGACCTGGGCGCGCTCCGCGGCAGACAGCCCGCGCCCGTCATCATCGACGATGATCCGCAGCATCGGCCGGGCGCCGGGTTCGGCCGGCGGCTCCACCAGCACCTCGATGAACACCCGCGAAGCAGCCCATTTGCAGGCGTTATCGACGAGGTTGCCCGCCATCTCCTCGAGATCCTGCCGTTCGCCGCGGAACTTCGCCCTCGGGTCGGCGTCGACCGTAATGACGATGCCGCGATAGCGGTGAATCTTTTCCATGGTCCGGCGCAGCGCCTCGATCGCCGGCGCGACTTCGGTAACCGTGCCGATGATGGTGAGCCGTGCCGCGATGCGGGCGCGCTCCAGATGATGGGCGACCTGGTCGCGCATCACGTCCGCCTGCTCCAGGACCTTGTTCGCGAACGGATCGGCGCCATGCGCGGAGGCCTCGTTGACGATGACGGACAGCGGCGTCTTGATCGCGTGCGCGAGATTGCCGACATGGGTGCGCGCGCGCTCCACGATCTCGCGGTTGGCGTCGATCAACGCGTTGGTCTCGCGCGCCAGCGGGGCGATCTCGACCGGAAATTCGCCCTCCAGCCGCTCAGCGCGGCCCGAGCGGATATCGGCGATCGAGTCCGAAATACGCTTCAGCGGCGCAAGGCCGAAGCGGACCTGGAAGATCGTGGTCAAAACCAGCACGATCGTCAGCGCGGCAAAGGTGCCGCCGAGATAGTAGTCGAAGGTGCGCGTTTCGTCGAAGATCTCGCTGGCGTCACCGGCCACGCTGACCAGGAACTTGCCGTCGGCACCGAGATCGACCGGCCGTTCCACCATCCGCAAATTCTGGCCCTCGGGACCATCGACATAGCCGAGCCGGATGCCGGCCGCGGTCAGGTCGGCGCCCTGCTCTTCCAGCTTCGGCAGCTTCTTGTCCCAGAGCGAGCGCGAGGCGCGTACGTCCGGCTTTTCGGAATCGGTGCGGCTGATCTGCCAGTACCAGCCGGACAGCGGCAGTTCGAACAGCGGCTCGCCCAGCGACTGGAACTGGTGGTCAGGCGGCTCGTCGGGCGTGGCGACTTCGGCAATCAGGGTGCGCAGATAGAGGTTGAGCCTGCGGTCGAAGGCGCGTTCGGTGGCGGCGCGGTAGACCGACGACAGTACGATTCCGGTGATGAGCAGGATCACCACCACCCAGGCGGTCGCGGAAAGAAACAGCCGGGTGGCGAGCGAGCTGGCGCGCATCAAAGCGTGATCCTCAAACGCATCTCCACGGACAAAGGCCCGCCGGATCGATGCCGCTGACCGGACGACATCATGCCCGCACCAAAGAGCAAGAAGGCTGGCCGATCAACCCCTTGATCCGCCGGATCAGCTCGAGGGCGATGGCGGGGTCAAAAGGTAGCCGAGACCCCGCACCGTCTGGATGATGTCGACGTCTAGCTTCTTGCGGATGCGGCCGACGAACACTTCGATGGTGTTGGAGTCGCGGTCGAAGTCCTGGTCGTAGAGATGCTCGACCAGTTCGGTGCGCGATACCACGCGCCCGGTGTGGTGCATGAGATAGGCGAGGAGCCGATACTCATGCGAGGTCATCTTGATCGGATTGCCGGATACGCTGACCCGCCCGGTGCGGGTATCCAGCGAAACCGGCCCGCAGGTCAGTTCGGACTGGGCGTGGCCGGTGGAGCGCCGCAACAGCGCGCGGATCCGGGCCAGCACCTCCTCAAGGTGAAACGGCTTTGCGACGTAGTCGTCGGCGCCGGCGTCGAAACCCTGCACCTTGTCGCTCCAGCGGTCGCGCGCGGTGAGGATCAAGACCGGCATGGTGCGCCCGTTGCGGCGCCACGCCTCCAGCACCGAAATGCCGTCCATTTTCGGCAGCCCGATATCCAGCACGACCGCGTCGTAGGGTTCGCTGTCGCCGAGATAGTGCCCTTCCTCGCCGTCGAAGGCGCGATCGACCACATAGCCTGCGTCGCTCAGCGCCGTAGTAAGCTGGCGATTGAGATCGGGATCATCTTCAACGACGAGCAGGCGCACATTGGCCTCCGCATGAGAGCTGCACGAGTTCCGTCAAGTTGATCCTTGCCGGCGTGAACGGGCTATGAACAGGCGCGTAACGCAATGTTACTTTTTCGTCATGGGCATTATGCCCTCTATTCGGCCATCTGGGTACTGCCGAGCACGGACCTTAACGCTTAAATGGAGGCAAGCGCCCAATGGCGTGCCACTTGCCGGGGAGAATGCCCGGGGATTAGGGATGTTCACCCAATCAATCCCTTGCGACAGCGAACAGGTTGAGATCAGCAGCGTAGTAGCCTATCTAGCGGCGATGGTTCAAAGGGTATCCACCGTAGCCGGCTGGCTTGCACTCGCCTTCATCGTGTACGCGACGTTGTCCCCGATCGGCGACCGTCCTGTCGTCGCGGGCCCCCAGTACGAGCATTTCGCGGCGTTTGCAGTTATCGGATCAGCATTCGGTCTGGCCTATCCCAAGCGCATATTGCTGGTTGCCGCCATCATCTTGATTAGCGCGTTCGGGCTGGAGGCTCTGCAGCTGCTGACCCCCGACCGACATGCTCGCCTGCTCGATGCGCTGGTAAAAGCAGCGGGCGGCGTCTGCGGGATCGGCATCGGCCAGTTGGCTCAACTGGTGTTGCGCATCCAGATCAAGCGCGCCGGTTAGCCCACTACAATTTTCGCCCGAGGAATGACCGAGTGGCGGGGTTTTGTCCGGCCTTCCGCGACTGCCTGAATGGCTGCTTTCTAGATGACCAGTCCCACCGGCCAACCTTGATTGACGAGCCCTAATTAACAAGTTTTGGGTAGCGGATGAATTCGTGCTCGACGTGGGAGGCGCGGTCCGCCGTGAGGTAGAAGCGTATCGCGACAAAGGCTGCATTCAGCCCTAGCCATGCCGCCAGCGCGATCATGATCGTC
>Ga0265340_10001536_pt1 | contig 13246 bp, 10 predicted proteins | sample 4CB225metaG_FD_202082 | JGI IMG/M metagenome (GOLD analysis project Ga0265340, IMG submission 202082) | Rhizosphere microbial communities from Carex aquatilis grown in University of Washington, Seatle, WA, United States - 4-CB2-25 metaG | ecosystem: Host-associated > Plants > Roots >...
CCTTCCGGACCGAGCTGGTCGCGCCGGGCGGCGCGCGCCTTGCCCGCTATCTCCACACCTCGCCCGAATTTGCGATGAAAAAGCTGCTCGCCGCTGGCGAGGAGAAGATCGTCGCCTTCGCGCGCGTGTTCCGCAATCGCGAGCTGAGCGGGCTGCACGCGCCGGAATTCACCATGGTCGAGTGGTATCGCGCCGGCGCGCCTTACGCGGCGGTGATGGACGACTGCATCGCACTGCTGCGCCTTGCCGGCCCGCGGCTCACCTGGCGCGGGCATGCAATCGAAACGCGGGCCGAGCCGGAACGGCTCACGGTCGCGGAGTCCTTCGCGCGCCATGCCGGAATCGATCTCTTCGCGACGGAAGGCGACCGCGACCGCTTCGCGGCGGTTGCCGGCGTGCGCACAGCGCCAGACGATACGTGGTCGGACATTTTCAGCCGCGTCCTCTCCGAACGCATCGAGCCGCATCTCGGGATGGAGCGCGCAACGCTCCTCACCGAATATCCGGCGAGCGAGGCGGCGCTGGCGCGGGCGAAGCCCGGCGATGCGCGCGTGGCGGAGCGCTTCGAGCTTTATGCCTGCGGCGTCGAACTCGCCAACGGGTTCGCGGAACTCACCGACGCCACCGAGCAGCGCCGACGCTTCCTCGCCGACATGGACGAGAAAGGACGCATCTACGGCGAGCGCTATCCGCTCGACGAGGATTTTCTGGCGGCGCTCGCACACATGCCGACGGCAAGCGGGGTGGCGCTCGGCTTCGATCGACTGGTCATGCTGGCGACCGGCGCCACGTCCATCGATCAGGTGCAGTGGACTCCGGTCGACTTTGGCGGCAGGGAGGAGCGATGAACGATATGGCTCCCATGAAGCGGCCGCCGCAGACGGCGCGGGTGAAGGAAGAGGCACTCCCTCTCCCCGGTGGGGAGAGGGCCGGGAGCCTTGCGAGCGCCAGCGAGTTAGGCGGGTGGGGTGAGGGGGCGGAGACCTTTCCGTCGAAGTCCGGAACCCCCTCACCCCAACCCTCTCCCCACCGGGGAGAGGGGGTTTTGCGTCGCGTCTCCGATCTCGCCGCGGCCAATCTGATTCCCGGCGGCGACATTGCCGCCCTCGAACAGGTCGCGGCGCGCTACGCGGTCGCGATCACGCCGGCGATGGCCGCGCTGATCGACCCCAACGATCCCGCCGACCCGATCGCGCTTCAGTTCGTGCCGGATGTGCGCGAGCTTGATGCCACGCCCGGCGACCTTGCCGACCCCATCGGCGACGACGTGCACGAGGTCGTGCCGGGTCTTGTCCACCGCTATCCCGATCGCGTGCTGCTGAAGCTGCTCACGGCATGCGCGGTCTACTGCCGGTTCTGCTTCCGCCGCGAGACGGTGGGGCAGGGCGAGGGCCTGTCGCCGGCCGTGCTCGCCGCCGCGCTCGGCTACGTGCGGGCCCATCCCGAAATCTGGGAGGTCATCGTCTCCGGGGGCGATCCGTTCGTCGCGTCGTCCCGCCGCCTGGCCTCGCTCGTCGCCGCCATCGCCGCCATTCCGCACGTCAGCGTCGTGCGCTTCCACACCCGTGTTCCGGTCGTGGCGCCGGAACGCGTGACTGAGAACCTTATTGCAGCGATCAAGAGGCCGGGTGTTGCCACGTGGGTGGCGATCCACGCCAACCATCCGCGCGAACTGACCGAAGCCGCGCAGGGCGCGCTCGCGCGCCTCGCCGATGCCGGCATTCCGCTGGTCAGCCAGACTGTTTTGCTGAAGGGAATCAACGACGACGCGGCGGTGCTTGAGAAACTGATGCGAGCTTTCGTCGCGGCACGGGTCAAGCCGTACTACCTGCACCACGCCGATCTCGCGCCGGGCACCGCGCACCTGCGCACGTCCATCGCCGAGGGGCAGGCACTGATGCGCGAACTCCGCGGACGGCTCTCCGGCATCGCCCAGCCGACTTACGTCCTCGACATCCCCGGCGGGCACGGCAAGGTGCCGGTCGGGCCGGTCTATCTCGATGGCGAAGAGGTCACTGATCCGGATGGGCAGCCGCATGCTTATCCGGCGAAATAGCTGTCCTCCCGACTGTCACCGGAATGTCATCTGAACAGGCCAAATAGCGTCTCTCACCCTGCGCTGCGCAGCGAGCCGGAGGCGGACGCGACATGGCCGATCAGGTCTACAACGTTCTGTTCATTTGCACGGGCAACTCGGCCCGCTCGATCATGGCGGAGGCCATCCTCAACCGCGAAGGCAAGGGCCGCTTCCACGCCTATTCGGCCGGCAGCCATCCGACCGGCAGCGTTAATCCCCACGCGCTGACGCTGCTCACGACGCTGGGCTACGACACCAGCACGCTGCGTTCCAAGTCATGGGAAGAGTTCGCCGCGCCGGGTGCGCCCGAAATGGACTTCATCTTCACCGTTTGCGACGACGCGGCGGGCGAGACCTGCCCGGTATGGCCGGGGCATCCGGCGACGGCGCACTGGGGCGTAACCGATCCCGCCGCAACGACGGGCACCCACGCGGAAATCTCCGAGGCGTTCGACGAGGCCTACCGGCTGCTCGCCGCCCGTATCGGCCTCCTGGTCGCGCTGCCGATCGCCAAGCTCGATCACGTCGCGTTGCACAAGCACCTCGCCGACATCGGCGATCACGGCCGGCAGTCGGCGGCCTGACACCGGCCAGACCGTTCAGCTTCCCGGCGCCTCGAAGCCGATCTTGAGGTGGCTGCGATCGCAGAACGGCTTGTTGCGCGACGCGCCGCAGCGGCAGAGTTCGGCGCCCGTCACGCGGTCGACGGTGCGGCCGGTGCCACTGACGATCTCCAGGTTGCCCGATACGCGCAGCGGCCCGTTCTTCCGCGGGTCGACCACAAGCGGGCCATCGCGCGCGGCGAGCGTCTCGGACGCCCGCGTCTCCGGTTCTCCTGAAGCGGCGAAGCCGATGCCGTTGTGCGATCCGTCGCAGAAGGGTTTCCGCTTCGATGCTCCACAGCGGCAAAGCGTGGCGCGATATCCGACGTGCTCGCCGGCAACGGTGAGATCGGCGTGGACCGCATACGGTCCATTCTCGCGCACATAGGCGGTGTTCACCGGCGGCGCCGTCTCGTTCTCGCCGCCATCGTTGCGCGCATAGCTGATGGCGCCCGACGGGCATTGGTGCGCGATCGTCACCAGCGTCTCGACCGGGGCGGCGTCGGGATGGATCCATTGGCCCGGCGTGTTGGCGCGGAAGACGGCGGGGGCGCCGAGCACGCAGAAGCGGGCATGGATGCAGCGCTGGCCGTCGAATGTGATGGTGAGCGCCTTGCCCTCGGCGATTTCCGGGCCTGAGCCCTCCTCGCTTTTCGGCGGAACGTCGGCGGCTTTGGGCGCCGCTGCCGCGACCGGGGCAGTCTGCGGAGCGTTGATCGTGCGCAGGTTTTCGACGCCAAAGCGCACGGCGAGCGCGTCGAATTTCGGCGCCAGGCCGGCGAGTTCGTGGTTCGCCGGGAAAATCGTGCGGGCATGTTTCGCCAGGTCGACGAAGCGCTCGGCAATGATGCGCCGCTCGTTGGCGCCTTCGGGCAGACGGGCGACGTCGCGCAGCATGGAGAAGGTCACGCCCGCATTCACGCCCGGCAGCGTGGCACTGGCCGGCAGTGAGGCGAGGTGGGGACCGATCTCGGACAGAATCATCATCAGGTCGATGGCGCTGTCGACGAGCTGGCGCTTGGCAGTGCCGCCACGCTCGCGGCCGTAGCTCTGGACGAGGCAGCGCAGCGCGTGCCCGTAGATGGCATTGGCGAGGTCGAGCACGCGCGCCGCTTCGGGCGCATCGATGAAGACGCGATGATCGGAATTGGCCGGCTGGTTCATCACCGGATTGTGGGCGACGGGAAAGGCCGGCGCGAAGGCGGGGTCCCGGGCGAGGAAGTCCACATATTCGCGCTTCACCGCGAGGAAGCGGTTGTAGTGGCTGTTGTCGCTGTGGCCGGGGGCACCTTCGCCCTGTTCGATGATCGTCTCGATCGCGTCCTCGGCGCTCTTCAGGTCGGTTACCGCGGCAAGGCCAGGCAGCGAAACGTCGCCGCGTCCGATCTGGCCGGCGGGGTCGCCACAGAACAGCACGTCCTCGCCCATGTGATGGGCGAGCACCTCGAAGCCGTGGCGGATGCCGCGGTAGAGATGGCCGACGGTCAGGTAATCCTGCGCGTGCGGCATCAGCCGGCCCTTGGGCTGGGTGCGATGGTAGTCGGCGACGTGCATGAACTCGCTGGAGTCGCGGAGTTCCTTACCCTCGGGCCGCTCGAGGAAGATGAAGTGGTCGAGGACGGCCGGCGAGAAGCCGGCGAGCTCGACGATAACCCCGGAGGGATGGTAGCCGGGGGGAATCGGAAAATTCGGGCGCGAGAAGTGCGGGGCGCCGCCGATGGCGCTGACCAGATTGCTGGCGAGCGCCAGGTGGACCATCTCCTCGACCGCGACCGAGAGGATGGCGTGCCTCCAGCGGGTGACCGCAGCCGCCTGCTCGGCGGTCAGCCCGTCTCTTTCGCCGCGCTTCAGGCTCCAGGCGGCGTAGAGGTAGCAGCACATGAGGTTGTGCTCGATCGCCGCTGCCTCGGCGAGGAGGTAGATCAACTCCTCGCGGGTCTCGATCCTGATCTTCGGTTCTTCGCCGGTCACGGGCGCATTCCTCCGCCATTTGGCGCGTACTCTTGCACAAGTCCGCGAGCGCGGCGACCTCCCCGCCGCCCCGTCCACGGGGCAATCGGAGCGGCGCCTCGAATTGGCGGGACGAGGCTGTTATGCTCGGGCAGGAAACGGCTTTTTGGGAGCGCGCGATCGCGATGAAGGCAATTCTGGTTCCTGTCGAACCCGGCCCCCTGCTTGAATCGATCCTGCACAGCGCCTGGCTGCTTGGCTCGGCGTTCGGCAGCTACATCGAAGGATTTGCGCTCAGCCCCGTGCTGACGCCATTCCTCGGAGCCGACGCCATCGGCGGCACCGTGGTCTATGACGCCGATCTCCGGCAGGACGAACAGACGGTCGAGGAATCGCGGCGCGCGTTCGAGCGGGCGATGAGCGCCCGGGCCGGCAGCGGCAGCTCCGGAGCCACTTTCGGCTGGCTCAAGGATGCGGCGCAGGGCGATGGCTTCGTCGGCGCCTACGGGCGGGTGTTTGACGCCATCGTGGTCGGCCGTCCATCGAGTGCGGTGGAGGGGCCGCGCACCTCCACCTTCGAGGCGGCGCTGTTCGAGAGCGGTCGGCCGGTCCTGATCGCACCGCCGTCCGCGCCGCAGAATTTCGGCCAGTCCGTGGCCATTGCCTGGAACCGCAGCGCTGAAACGGCGCGGACCGTCGCCTTCGCCATGCCGCTTCTGATGCGCGCCAAGAAGCTCACCGTATTTGCCATCCGGGGCGGCAGCGTCGCCGGTCCCGACGGCGAGCAGCTCGCGGCGAACCTTCGCCGGCACGGCCTCGATCCGGAGGTCATCGTCATCGACAAGGAAGACGGCCGCTCGATCGGCATCGCCGTCCTCGAGCAATCGGGCAAACTCGGCTGCGATCTCATCGTCAAGGGCGGGTTCACCCAGGGCCGGCTCAGTCAGCTCATCTTCGGCGGTGCCACGCGCCATATCCTTGCCGAGACGACGCTGCCGGTCTTCATGGCACACTGACCGGCTGTTATCTTCATGGGCTCGCGCAGAGAGACGCCGACAGAAGCCGATGTGGCTGCGCTTGCCGGTGTCTCGCAGTCGGCGGTCTCGCGCGCGTTCACGCCGGGAGCGAGCGTTGCCGCCGAAACCCGGCGCAAGATTCTGGGGGCGGCGCGGCGTCTCGGCTACCACCCGAACCTGATCGCGCGCGCGCTCAGTGCCAGGCGCTCCAACATCGTGGGGCTGGTCGCGCGCGGGCTCGAAAATCCGTTCTACGCGCAGGTCGTGAGGGAGCTTTCCGAGCGGCTGAGCGCCAGCGGCCGCCACATCCTGCTGTTCACGGCGTCGGCGGAAGAGGTTCCGGCCAAGGTGATCGAGCCCTTCCTCAGCTACCAGATCGACGCACTGGTGCTGGCTGCGACCTCGCCGACGAAGCCGCTCATCGTTCAGTGCCGCAAGACCGGCGTGCCGGTCATTCTCGTCAACCGCGACACGTCGTTCCCGGGCGTGTCCACCGTGCGCGGGCAAAACCGCCGCGCCGGCACGGTCGCGGCGAGTTTTCTCGTGGCCGGCGGCCACGCGCGCTTCGGCTTCATCGGCGGCCCGGAAACGTCCTCCATCAGCGGCGACCGGCAGGCGGGGTTCGAGGACGAAATCCGCCGTCTCGGCGGCGGTGCCGTCGCCGTTCGCCGCGGCAACTATGTATTCGCGGGCGCTCAGGCTGCGGCGCGGGCGCTCCTGCTGCAGGCGCCGCGCCCGGATGCGATCTTCTGCGCTTCCGACTACATGGCGTTCGCGGCAATCGACGTGGCGCGCCGCGAGTTCGGGCTGAACGTCGGAACGGACCTCTCCATCGTCGGGGTCGATGATGTGGCCGAGGCCGCGCACGCCGCTTACGACCTCACCACCTTCGCACAGCCGCCGGCAGCGCTCGCCGAAGCGACCATCGCCATCATCGACGCCTTCATGGCCGATCCTGAAACCGAGGCTCAGCGGCGGGAAGTACCAGGGGAGCTGATCGTGCGTGGCAGCGCCCGCCTGCCGCCGCGGGGCATCGTCCAGGATCACGATAATCGCATCTGGCGCGGCTGAAAGCGCAATCATTACCGCCACTTCGCCGAGGCCGTTGCATGCGCATGCAAAACTGGCTAAGTCAGTGATGGCGCCGGGGGGCCGGACGTCTCGGGAGTTAGGCCAAATGCACGGCAACGGATCGGTGACGGTGCGGCAGGAAACGCCGCAGTTCAAATCGCGCAGTGTCAATCTCGCGACGTCTTCGTTGTACGAAGAGGCCTTGCGGCGCACGGAAGCGCGGCTGTCGCGGGACGGAGCGCTGGTGGTCGATACCGGCCAGCACACCGGCCGCTCGCCCAAAGACAAGGTGATCGTGCGCGACGCCGACACCGAGAAGTCGGTGTGGTGGGAGAATAACGGTGCCATCACACGCGAGGCGTTCCAGCGTCTCAAGGCCGACGTCGAGGCCTACATGGCGGACCGGCATCACTACGTGCAGGAGCTATTCGCCGGCGCCGATCCTTCGCACCGCATTTCGGTGAGCGTTCACACCGAACTGGCCTGGCATTCACTGTTCATCCGCAACCTCCTCATCCGGCCGCTGGCGGCGGAGGTTAACAGCAGCGTCGATCTCACCATCATCGCGGCGCCCGGCTTCCGGGCCGACCCGGCGCGCTACGGCGTGCGCTCGGAGACGGTGATCGCCTGCGATTTCACCAATCGCGTCGTGCTCATCGTCGGGACGAGCTACGCCGGCGAGATGAAGAAGGCGGTGTTCACCTTCTTGAACTACGTGCTGCCGGCAAAGGGCGTCATGCCGATGCACTGCTCGGCGAATGTCGGACCCGCCGGCGACACGGCGATCTTCTTCGGGCTGTCGGGCACCGGCAAGACGACGCTCTCGGCGACGGCCGACCGCACGCTCATCGGCGACGACGAGCATGGATGGGGGCCCGACGGCATATTCAACTTCGAGGGCGGCTGCTACGCCAAGACGCTTCGCCTGTCGCCCGAGGCCGAACCGGAAATCTACGACGCAGCCGGACGCTTCGGCACGGTGCTCGAGAACGTCGTCCTGTCGGACGCGGGTATGCCGGACTTCGACGATGCCTCGCGCACGGAAAACACCCGCGCGGCCTATCCGCTGCCGTTCATCGCCAACGCGTCCGAGACCGGTATCGCCGGCCACCCGAAGACGCTGGTCATGCTCACCGCCGATGCGTTCGGGGTCCTGCCGCCGATTGCGCGGCTCACGCCCGATCAGGCGATTTATCACTTCCTGTCGGGCTTCACCGCCAAGGTCGCCGGCACCGAAAAGGGCGTGAAGGATCCGGAGCCGACGTTCTCGGCATGCTTCGGTGCCCCGTTCATGCCGCGCCCGCCGGTGGTCTACGGCAATCTGCTCCGCCAGATGATTGCCGAGCACGGCGTGTCGTGCTGGCTGGTCAACACCGGCTGGACCGGCGGCCCTTACGGCGTCGGCAGGCGCATGCCGATTGCGTGGACGCGGGCGCTGCTCAACGGTGCCCTGTCCGGCGCGCTCGCCAAGGGCGAGTTCCGCCGGGATGCTTACTTCGGCTTCGCGGTGCCGGTTGCCGCGCCGGGCATTCCGGCCGAGGCGTTGACGCCGGAAAAGACCTGGGCCGACCAGGCGGCGTATGCCGCGCAGGCGGCCAAACTGGTCGAGATGTTCCGCTCGAACTTCGCGCGGTTCACCAAGGACGTGGACGAGGCGGTGCGGGCGGGCGGCCCGGTCGCGGCTTAGCGGGTTCGGAAACCGCGCGTTCACGACGGCGTCAGTCGCGGGTCGCCCGCGACTTGGCTATCATCGCGCCTATGACCGCCTCCGCCTATGTCTTCGATGCCTATGGAACCCTGTTCGACGTGCACGCCGCCGTGCGCCGTCATGTCACCGAGCTCGATCCCCAGCGCGCGCAGCGGCTCTCCGAGCTGTGGCGGCAGAAGCAGCTCGAGTACACGTGGATCCGCGCGCTTGCCGGTCGCTATCGCGATTTCGCGGTACTGACCGGCGAGGCGCTCGACTTCGCCATTGCCGTCGTCGCACCGGAGGTGGCGCCGCTCAGGGCCCAGCTGATGGCCGCCTATCACGAGCTCGACGCCTATCCGGAGGTGCCGATGGTGCTGGCGGAACTCAAGCGGCGCGGGGCGCGGACCGCAATTCTTTCCAACGGCACGCCGGCGATGATCGCGGCCGCGGTGCGTGCGGCCGGGATCGGAGGATTGCTCGACGCCGTACTTTCGGTGGACAGCGTGCCGACCTACAAGACCGACCAGCGCGTTTATCGCCTGGCGGTCGATGCGCTCGGCGTGGCGGCGGCCGAGGTCTCGTTCCAGTCATCCAACCGCTGGGACATCGCCGGCGCCGTGGCGTTCGGGTTCCCGTCCGTGTGGGTCAATCGCGCCGGCAATCCCGACGAATACCCTGACCTCAGGCCGCGCGCGGTCGTGCGGAACCTCGGCGAGCTCCTCGATCTGCAGTAGGCGCGCTCAGGCGTCGCCGCGCAGGGCAAGATCGATCAGGGCGATCAGGTTGGCGATGTCGCCACGGACGAGCGTAACCAGGCGGCGGCGGTCCTGCGGACCAGCGGCGAGCACGGTTTCGGCGCGCTGCTCCAGCAGGGCGGCGGCCTCGCCGACCTCGTCGCGACCGAAGGTGCCGGCGGCACCGGCGAGACGATGGGCAAGCACCGACACCGCGGCCAGCACGCGGTCGCCGCGCTGTTCGAGCTTATTGGCAAGGGCGGAAAGCGCGGCCCGGTCGTCGGAGAGGCGCTGGCGGAACGAGCCGTCGGGATCGAGCAGCGATGCGACGACCGCGGCGGGCGCCGGAACGCCCGCGACGAGGCGCGGCAATTCGGGCGTGCCGGAGGCACCCGGTGAGCCTGGCCGATTCTCGGCGCTGGCGAGGAGGCGATAGCCGATGCCGCGGCGCGTTTCGATGACGATGGCGGCACCCGCCGCCTTCAGCGCGGCGCGCAGCTTGTAGACATGCGCTTCGATCGAGTTCGGCGAGACCGCATCGTCAAATCCGTAGAGGGCCTCCTCGATGGTGCGGCGGGGCGTCATCGTACCCTTGCGGCGGGCGAGCAGATCGAGCAGGGCGAACTGCTTGCGGGTCAGCGCGATGCTCTTGCCGTCGACCAGGGCCTCGAGCGAATCGCGGTCGACCACGAGGTTGGCGACGGCACTTCTGGTGCGGTCGATGCGAGCAGGCCGGCGCAGCAGTGCGCCGACGCGGGCGCGCAGTTCCGGCAGGGCGAAAGGCTTGACGAGATAGTCATCGGCGCCGCTGACGAGACCGACGACGCGGTCTTCGACGCGGCGGCGCGCCGTCACCACCAGGATCGGGGTATGGCTGCCGCGCTGGCGGATTTCCCGCACCAGCTCCAGTCCGTCGCCGTCGGGCAGGCCAAGGTCGACCACCATCAGTGCATAGTCGGTGTCGGCGGCGGCAGCCAGCGCCTGCTGGGCGAGGCCAACGGTGTCCACGGCATAGCCCTGGGCGCTCAGCTCGCGGCCCACCAGAGCCGCCACCTCCCGGTCGTCATCGACTATCAACACCCGCATGACAGGAATTGTGCTAATCTTCTCGCTAGAAAACAAGCGACTGCCAGTTAACTGGCGGCACGGGAAACAGCAGGGGAAGGACGTGGCGTCGATCCTCATTGCCGATGACGATCCCAATATCCTGAGGGCGCTTGCATTCCTGATGTACGGGCAGGGGCATGCAGTAAGGACGGTCGCGGACGGGGAGGCGGCTCTGGCGGCGATCTCCGAGGCGCCGCCGGAACTCGTCCTGCTCGACGTCATGATGCCCAAGCGCAACGGTTACGACGTCTGCCGGGCGCTCCGGGCCAACCCGCATTTTGCCCGGCTGCGCATCGTCATGCTCACCGCCAAGGGGCGCGACAGCGATCGCCGGACGGGGTTCGACCTCGGCGTCGACGCCTACCTGACCAAGCCGTTTGCGGTGCGGGACGTGGTGGGCTGCATTGCCGACGTGCTCGCCGGTGCGCCGGCCGCCGGGCAGTGAGCCTCGCGTCATGCCGAACTCGGCCAGACGCCGCGATCGTTTGGTCGGCCTGTTCGCGGCGGGCGCGCTCGCCTTCAACCCGCCCCTTCTCAACCTCTTCCACGGCACAGTCTTCGGCTGGCCGACCCTCTACGTCTACATCTTCGGGGTCTGGGGGCTGTTCATAGCGGCGCTGGCGCTCGTGCTCGAGCGGGGGCGGGGGCCGTCCCGGGACGAGGGGGGCGACCCGCAATGAGCGCCCCGGTGGTCGTTGCCGCGGCGCTTGTCTATCTGCTCCTGCTGTTTGCCGTGGCCTACGCGGTCGAGCACGGCAGGCTGAGGGCGGCGCGGATCACGCGCTCGAGCCTCGTCTACACGCTATCGCTGGCGGTGTACTGCTCGTCGTGGACGTTCAACGGCGGCATCGGGCGCGCCTCCGAGGCCGGCATCGACTTCCTGCCGATCTACCTCGGCCCGACCCTCGCATTGACGCTGGGCTTCGCGCTCATTCACAAGATGCTGCGCGTCAGCCGCGCCAACCGGATCACGTCCATCGCCGATTTCATCGGCGCGCGCTTCGGCAAAAGCACCGGACTGGCGGCGCTCGTCACCGTCATCGCGGTCGTCGGCCTGGTGCCCTACATCGCGCTGCAGCTGAAATCGGTCTCGACCGGTCTCGACGTCCTGATCGCGCGCGATCCCTCGGCGGAGGCCGGCGCGCCGGTGCTGGCGGATGGGGCGCTGTGGACGGCGATCGTGCTTGCCGTCTTCGCCATGCTGTTCGGCAGCCGCAGCCTGCATCCCGACGAACACCATCCGGGCATGATGGTCGCGGTCGCGCTGGAATCGATCCTCAAGCTGGTCGCGCTGACCGCGGTCGGCGTGTTCGTGGTGTTCGGCGTTTTCCACGGCTTCGGCGATCTTTTCGCAAGGGGCGCGGCCGAGCCCGGCGTGCGCGCGCTTTATGGCCACGGCGGGCTGATGCGCGGCATCGACTGGACGGCAACGACACTGCTGGCGATGCTGGCGTTCCTCTGTCTGCCGCGACAGTTTCAGGTGACCATCGTGGAGAACGTCGACCGGCGTCATGTCGACCGCGCACTGTGGCTGTTTCCGCTCTATCTCCTCGCCATCAACCTGTTCGTGCTGCCGATCGCGATCGGAGGCCGGCTCATCCTGCCGGAAGCCGCCGACCCCGACAGCCTTGTGCTGACGGTGCCGCTGACGGCCGGCCAGCCGGTGCTGGCGCTCATCGCCTTCCTCGGCGGTCTGTCCGCTTCAGCCAGCATGATCGTGGTCGAGGCGACGGCGCTGTCGATCATGGTGTGCAACGACGTGGTGATGCCGGCGCTGCTGCGCTGGCGCGCGCTCGGGCTGGCACAGCGCGCGGACCTCACCCGCATGCTTCTGTGGGTGCGGCGTGCCGCCGTCGCCGGGCTGCTTGCCCTCGGCTACATCTATATGCGCTCCGACAGCACCGGCTATACGCTGGTTTCCATCGGGCTGATGTCGTTCGTCGCCATCGCCCAGTTTGCGCCGGCGATCGTCGGCGGACTGTTCTGGCGCGGCGCGACCAAGGCCGGGGCCGTCGCCGGAATATCGGCGGGCTTCGTCGTGTGGCTCTACACGCTGTTCCTGCCGTCGCTGGCGATCTCGGATTTCATCCCGCCGGCATTCGCCACCGACGGACTGTTCGGCATTGCGCTGCTCAAGCCGTACGCGCTCTTCGGCCTGGCGGGCCTCAGTCCGGCCACCCACAGTTTCTTCTGGTCGATGCTCGCCAACGTCGGCGCCTTCTTCAGCGTGTCCCTGGTGACGCGGCCGAGCGCGCTCGAACGGGCGCAGGCGACGCTGTTCATCGACGCCTTCCGTTTCGATGATGCCGCGCAGATCTGGCGCCGCACGGCCTATCTGCCCGACCTGATGTCGCTCGCGGCGCGCTTTCTCGGCCGCGAGCGCGCCGACGCCGCCTTTGCTGGCTGGGCCAGGAACCGGGGCGTCGACCCGGCGACGACGCTGCACGCGGACGCCGAGATGGTGCTGTTCGGCGAGCGGCTTCTGGCCGGCGTGGTCGGGGCGGCCTCGGCGCGCGTCCTGGTCGGCGCCGTCGTCAAGGAGGAGCCGGTCGGGGTCGACGAGGTGATGCGCATCCTCGATGAAACCTCGCGGCTGATCGAGGCGAACCGGCGGCTGGAGGACAAGTCGCGGGCGCTGGAAGCGGCGACCGCCGAGCTCAGCCAGGCCAACGAGCGGCTGACCGTGCTCGACCGGCTGAAGGACGATTTCGTGGCGACGGTCAATCACGAGCTGCGCACGCCGCTCACCTCGATCCGCACGTTCTCCGAGATCCTGCGCGATCATCCGGAGCTTTCGACCGAGCAGAGGGCGGATTTCCTCCGCGTGGTGGTGGGTGAGACCGAACGGCTGACGCGTCTCATCAACCAGCTGCTCGACCTGTCGCGCATCGAGGGCGCGCAGAAGCCGGTGATGACCGCGATCGATCTCGGCGCGATCGTCACGGATTCGGCCGCGGCGATGCGCCAGGTGTTCGCGACCAATCGCGTGGTGCTCGAGA
>Ga0265340_10001543_pt1 | contig 13228 bp, 9 predicted proteins | sample 4CB225metaG_FD_202082 | JGI IMG/M metagenome (GOLD analysis project Ga0265340, IMG submission 202082) | Rhizosphere microbial communities from Carex aquatilis grown in University of Washington, Seatle, WA, United States - 4-CB2-25 metaG | ecosystem: Host-associated > Plants > Roots > Rhizosphere...
GTCGTTCATCCGCCGCACCATGATCAGTGCCAGTCCCTTGCGCCGGGCCGCCGAGGCCGAGAACGTGGAGCGGTCGTCGTCCGGAATCCCGGCCAGCAGCACCCGGGCCCCGGGCCGGACGGCCCCGACCGCGAGCGCGATCGCCGGATCGTTGCCGGCCACTTCGAAAGCGACGTCGACGCCCCGCCCACCGGTCGCGGTGTCGAGCCCGGCGAGGAACTCGTCCGGGGTCAGGGCGAGGTCCGCGCCGTAACGCAGCGCCGCTTCCCGCCGGTGGGCCAGCGGTTCGGCGACGACGATCGTGGTGGCTCCGGCGGCCCGGGCCAACTGGACGACGCACAGGCCGATCGGACCGCAGCCGACCACCGCGACGGTCGAGCCGATCCGCAGGTGGGAGAGGTCGACGGCGTGCACGGCGACGCCCAGCGGCTCCAGCATCGCGCCGTCGGCGTCGCTGACCGAGTCCGGCAGGGTGTGCAGCAGATCCGTCGGCCAGGTCAGGTACTCGCGCAGGGCGCCGTCCTGGCTGCTGTGCCCGGAGAACGCCACGGCCGGGCAGAGGTTGTGGTTACCCTCCCGGCAGGATTCGCAGATCCCGCAGGGGATCGCCGGATCGACGGCGACCCGCTCGCCGTGCCGGGAGCCACCCTCGATCACGCCGGCGAACTCGTGCCCGATCACCAGGGGTGTGGACAGTTGCGCGTCGCCGATCCCGGCCTCCGTGTACCAGTGCAGGTCGGACCCGCAGATGCCGACCGCGGTGACCTTGATCAGGCTGGTTCCGGGGGTGCGGGTGGGAAGCGGTTCGTCGGCCAGCCGGATGTCACCGACGCCGTGCAGTCGCGCTGCTCTCATGATGCTGACCTCATGTGTCAGCACCGTATCCGCTCGACCGCCGACCCCGGCAGGCGCCCACCCTGAAACGGCCCGGCGTCCCCTCGACCCGTGCTCAGCACCCGCCTGATCACCGATAGGGCCCACGATCCGGGCACGGTCGCCATGCTTTTGCGGGCACAACCGATGATCTCGGCCGGCGGTGGCCGTTCCCCGGGCTCGACCAGCGATCCTGGGCGGCGGGCAGAACGCCGCCGAGGTCGGCAAACAAGCAAGTGGGTGGCGCCCGGCCGAAAGCTGCGGGAAATCAGGGTCTGATCACGCCCGTCGGCCCGCTCTCCCCGATCACACCCGCGCCGGCAAGCGTGCGAACGTGCATGATCACTACGAGGAGGGGTGGGGAGGGGTGGTGCTCTAGATTTCAGGCATGCCGTCGACCTCACCGACCCCACCGTTGCCCGCCGCGGCCCGGGCCATCACCGCCGCCACCACCGATGCCGTCCGGGCCGCCCAGGACAAGGACGTCGCCGGCTACGACGAGGCGGCCGGCCGGCTCGCGGCAGCCGACCCGGAACAGGTCCGGGTGGTGCTCGGCGTGGTGGTCCGGGCACTGCTGGAGGCGCTTCACCCGGATGGCGTAGCCGGTGAGGACCTGCTCCAGCTCATCAAGAGCTGTGCCCGGACGTCGATCGGCTGGTATCCCGGGGTCGATTTCGAAGTGCTGGTCGTGGTTCTCACCGGTGCGCTCGGAGTTCATGAGCCCGAACTGGAGCCGCGGAAGTTCACCGCGCTGGAGGTGGCCCGGCACGCACCATTGTTCATCAGCGAGTTGCTCACGGTTGCGCGAACCCGGCCGAACACCCCGGAAGCGGCGCCGGACCAGCCGCTGAGTGCCTATTTCGCGCAGGCTTACCTGGAGATCTCCCGCGCCGAGCTGAACGAACTGCCCTGACGCGAGGAACCGGCCTGACCCGAGGGAACCGGCCTGACCCGAGGGAACCGGCCCGATGCGAGGAACTGGCCCGATGACCGGTATCCAGCCCGGTCAGGCCGGCGCCGAAGAGAGTTCGTGAGCGATGCGGAACTTCACTTCACCCGGGACTTGTTCGCCCAGGTGCTGGCGGCCACCGGGCAGGCGATCATCGGGACCGGCCCGGACGGCCGGATCACGGTGTTCAACCGGGGCGCGGAACGGATGCTCGGCTACACCGCCGAGGAGATCATCGGCGTGGGCCGGCCGGAGATGCTGCACGACCCGGAGGAGGTTTCGGCCCGGGCCCAGGAGCTGGGCATCGAGCCCGGCTACGACGTCTTCGTCCGGGAGGCCGAGAACACGTCCGCTCCGATCCGGGAGTGGACTTATCTGCGTAAGGACGGCACCCGCCGGCTGGTCGAGCTGACGATCACCTCGATGCGCGGACCGGACGGGGAGTTGACCGGTCTGATCGGGGTGGCCACCGACATCACCGAACAGCGCCAGGCCGAAGCCGATCGGGACGGCCACGCCCAGATGCTGCGGGCGGTGATCGAGAACAACCAGTCGATGATCTACGTGAAGGATCTTGAGGGTCGCTACCTGATGGTCAACCAGGCCCTGGAGCGGGCGCTGGACCGGACCGAGGCCGAAATGCTGGGCCGGACCGATGCGCAGGTGGTCGACCCGGAACGGGCCTCACAGTGGCGGGAGAACGACAAGCGGGCCGAGGCCGGGTTGTTCCGGGTCGAAGAGGTCAATGAGGGTCCGAACGGCCTGCGGTACTACGACTCCGTCAAGATGCCGCTGCAGGATGCCGACGGCCGGACCTACGCGACCTGCGGCCTCTCCCTGGACATCACCGAGCGCCGCCAGGCCGAGGCCGACCTTATCCGGGCGGTTCAGGCGATGACGGTGGCCCGGGACACGGCGGTGGCCGCGACCAAGGCCAAGTCGGCCTTCCTGGCCACGATGAGCCACGAGATCCGGACCCCGATGAACGCCGTGATCGGGCTGACCGGGTTGCTGCTCGACACGGACCTGCACGCCGAGCAGCGTGATCTGCTCGAGACGGTCCAGGCCAGTGGCGATCAGTTGCTGGCCATCATCAATGACATCCTTGACTTCTCCAAGATCGAATCCGGCGATCTGCGGCTCGAAACGGAGCCGTTCGAGCTGCGCGAATGCGTGGAAGGCACGATGGCTCAGTTCGCCGGGGCGGCCCATGGGCTCGATCTGGTGTCGCATCTCGACGACAACTGCCCAAAGATGGTGGTGGGTGACGTCACCCGGCTACGGCAGGTGCTGAGCAATCTGGTCGGCAACGCGGTGAAATTCACCGAGCACGGCGATGTCCTGCTCCGGGTCGAACTGGCGGATCCAGCGGATCCAGCGGATCCAGCGGATCCAGCCAGTCCAGTGGAGCCGGTGAATCCGGGCGCAGAGGCGGACACCCCGGTGCGGTTGCGTTTCACCGTGGCCGACACCGGGATCGGCATCAGCCCGGACAGCATGGACCGGTTGTTCAAATCTTTCAGTCAGGTCGACGCCTCGACCACCCGGGTGTACGGCGGCACCGGCCTCGGACTGGTGATCAGCAAGGCCATCGTCGAGGCGATGGCCGGCGAGATGACCGTGACCAGCACCCCGGGCCAGGGTTCCGAGTTCGCCTTCACGGTACTGCTCGGCCAGTTCCAGAACCCACCGGAGCGCCGGTTCGGACCGATCCCGGACCTGGTCGGCCGACACGCACTGATTGTGGACGACAACGACACCAACCGTCGAATACTGCGTCTCCAGCTCGAAAGTTACGGCATGACCTGCACTGATCGGGCCTCCCCGCTGGAAGCCCTGACGCTGGTCGGTGGGGGCACCCGCTTCGACATCGCGATCCTCGACTACGCCATGCCGGTGGTGGACGGCGTCCAGTTGGCGACGGCGTTACGCCAGATTCCGACCGGCCGGCATCTGCCGATGGTGCTGCTGTCAAGCATCGGCTGGCGGAAACGGGCCGATGACCGGCTCTTCTGCGCCGTGCTGGCCAAGCCGACCCGCCGGTCCGCGCTGAAGGAAGCCCTCTGCGAAGCCCTCGCCCGGTCGCCGATCGACCCGCAACCCGGGCTGCCGATCGACCCGCTCCCCGCCGTCCCCACCACCGCCGTCCCCACCACCGCCGTCCCCACCATCGCCGTCCCCACCATCGCCGAGCCCACCACCGGCAGCCTCACCACCGGCAGCCTCACCGATGGGCCCGCAACCGGATCTCCGGCCTCGCCTGGAACCGGGGCTCCAGGGCGGGTGCTACAGATCTTGCTGGCCGAGGACAACGAGGTGAACCAGAAGGTCGGAATACTGCTGCTGGGAAAGCTCGGGCATCGGGTCGACATCGCCGACAACGGCGGTCTCGCGGTGGACGCGATGCACCGGGTCCCGTATGACGTCGTGCTGATGGATGTGCACATGCCGGTGATGGACGGCCTGGAGGCGACCCGGCGGATCAGGGCGGAGATCGGGTCCGACCGCCAGCCCTACATCATCGCGATGACCGCCAGCGTGACGACCGAGGACCGGTTGGCCTGCGCCGACGCCGGAATGGATGCCTACCTGGCCAAGCCGGTCCGGGTTGAAAGCCTGTCGAGCGCGCTGGCCGCGGTCGAACTCCGCACGGTCTGATTGATCAGCCGGTCCGCCGGTCCGCCGGTCCGCCGATCCAGTTCAGCAATTGTCGAACTGCATCTTCTTGAGGTTGGGCAGTACCGGAACCGTCGTCTGCCCTTTACCCCCGGGCGTCACCAGGCTGATGACGGCCTGGATCTGCTGGTTCTGCGGGCAGGTCGGGGGAACCTTGAAGTTCATCGTGTAGAGCTGGCTCTCCCCCGCCGGCACGACTCCGGCCACCGACCCCGTTCCCGTGTTCAGGCAGGTCCCCCCGGACGTGGTGCGGCCGTGCTGGAACATTCCGCCGAACGGCAGCAGGGCCTTCACCCCGGTAATGCTTACATCGGTGTCGCCCAGGTTGACCACCTCGAACGACACCGTCAGCATCGTCTTCCCGTCGGTCACCGGCGGGCAGACGGTGCTGACATTCAGCGACTGACCCGGATCGAGGGTCGCGTTGCGGACGGACGGCAGCGCGGCGGCGGGGGTCGGGGATGCGGCGTCGCTGACACTCGCCGCGTCCGCCGCGTCACCGGCCGGGCTGCCGCACCCGGCCAGCACCATGGAAATGCCGGCCAGCACCCCACCCAGCCAAGCCGGCCGCACGAACTGCGACGGCTGCCCGGAGCCGCCCTGACCGAGTCCCACGAGACGCAGTGCCACGCTGTCCTCCGAATGAATCAACTTTTGACGGCAGCACGATCCACCTTCTCGTGGTAGTGCTGACCGGCCCTGCCGCCGAGCACAGCGGCACCGAGAGTAATCACCAGAATTGCCAGCAATGCAATGACCCCACCCCGGGTGGCGGTTCCTTCGTCCACCGGGATGCGTGGAAGATCCAGTTGAGCCAGGATGTTGTATTTGGCACCGAATACGGTAGTGAGTATCGCCAGGAGGATCACCACAAGCAAGCCGATGATCCAGACCGCGAAACCTTGACGGGAGCCGTCGAACCGGGACATCCTGCCGGCCACGTAGCCGCCGGCAAAATAGGCCACCCCCAGAACCAGCAAGATCATTATTCCGCCGATCAGTCCAATGGTTTCGGCCTGGCCGAGCGCTCCGTTCTCGGCCCGCTGCTGATTCAGCTCCGGATGACCGGAGGTGCCGGTCAGGCCGATGGCCAGGCCGGCCGCCGAGAGAACGGCCAGGACCAGCACGGCCAGTCCATTGGCCGAGAGCCAGCCGAAGAACGCCGCCCCCCAGTTGATTCCGCCAAAGCGTTCCCGCTGAGCATTGGTTTTGTCGCGAATGGCGGCCATAGCGCAATTCAAGCACTACGGGTGCTACCAGTGGGTGCCTCGGACCAGGAATTTCCTGGCCGCTCATAAGTGAGTGCGGTGTCGCTGCGGGAAGGGGATCCGCAGCGGCACCGCACTCAGCTCAGGGGGTCCACGGGCCGGGCCGTGCGAGCAATCCTGCCCCCTCACGGCCATTCTTGTCCCCGGCCCGACCGGCGGGGAAGTTCCCGGACCTAGGACGCTCTCAGGTCGTAGACCGTCTGCCCACCCACGGTAGTAGCTTTGTAGTTGGCCGCCACCCAGGTCGTGATCGCGCTGTTGCCCTGGCCCCCGCCGCCCATACCGCCACCGGCGATGAAGTACCGGACCTGCCCGGCGGCGACGTAGGCCTTGAACGCGGCCAGGGTCGGGGTCGGGTCGCTGCCGGTGAAACCGCCGATCGCCATCACCGGTTTACCGCTGGCCAACTGCAGCGGGGCGGCCGAGTTCGAGCCGATCGTCGCGGCGGCCCAGTGGGTGCCGGCCTTCTTCAGCAGTGCGGTGAGCGCAGCGTTGGTGGTCGTACCGCCGTCCATCCCGGCTCCGCCACCGGCCACCATGCCCGTGTCGCTGGGCTGCGTTCCGGTCGTGCCACCAGGCTGCGTTCCAGTTGTGCCACCGGACTGCGTTCCGGTCGTGCCACCAGGCGGGGTTCCGCCGGCGGTACCGCTCGGCCTGGTCCCGCCGAAACCTCCGCTCGGGGGTGTCCCACCAGCGCCACGGGTACCGCCGCCCATCCCGCCACCGGAACTGGTCGCTCCGGACGGGCCGGCACTCGGAATCGATCCGCTGTGCGCGGTGGCCGCCGTTGTCACGGCGTAGGCGGTGGTCCCGGCCAGACCGGCCATCAGGCCGGCCAGAGTCAGGACGGCGACAGCGCGTGCCGCCCGGCGTCCGGGAATCAGCAGGCCGAGGACGACGATCAGGGACAGCGCCACGATGCCGTACCGCAGCTCCGGGTGCCAGCTCGCGTCCCGGGCCAGCAGGGTGAACGACCACAGCCCGGTGGCCAGCACCATTGACGCCAACCCGGCCCGGGCGGACCAGTCGCTACGCCGTTGCCAGAGGGCGTGGCCGCCGGTCGCGACCAGCGCCGCGATCGACGGGGCCAGGGCCACCGTGTAGTACGGGTGAATCGTGCCTTTCATGAAGCTGAACGTCAGCCCGGTGACGATCATCGAACCGCCCCAGAGCAGCAGAGCGGCCCGCACCCGGTCGGTCCGCGGCGCCCGCCGGGTCACGATCAGTCCGGCGACCAGCGCGATCAGCGCGGCCGGCAACAGCCAGGAGATCTCGTTGCCCATCTCGGAGCCGAACAACCGCGAAAGACCGGTGTCCCCGCCGAAAGGCGAGCCCGCGGCGCCACCACCGCCGGCGCCACCACCACCGTTGCCGCTACCCCCGAGGATCCGGCTCAGCCCGTTGTATCCGAGAACCAGTTCGAGAATGTTGTTGTTGGTCGAGCCGCCGACGAACGGACGGGACGACGCGGGTACCAGCTCGACGATGGCGATCCACCAGCCGGCCGAGGCAAGGAGGGCGAGCCCGGAGGCCAGTAGCTGCAGCAGCCGGCGCCGCAGCGGTGTCGGAGCGCAGACCAGGTACACCAGGGCGAGCGCCGGCAGCACCAGGAAGGCTTGCATCATCTTGGTCAGGAAGCCGAACCCGATCGCCGATCCGGCGAACATCAGCCATTTCGTGCTGCCCTGCTCCAGCGCCCGGATCGTGGCGTAGGTAGCGGCAACCATCAACAGGACGAGCAGCGCATCCGGGTTGTTGAAGCGGAACATCAGCGCGGCGGCCGGAGTGAGCATCAGGACTGCCCCGGCGAGCAGACCGGCGGCCGGCCCGGACCAGCGCTTTACCGCGGCGTAGAGCAGGCCAACCGCAGCGACGCCTTCCAGCGCCTGGGGAATCAGCATGCTCCAGCTACTGAAGCCGAAAATTCTTCCCGAAAGGCCCATTACCCACAGCGAGGCGGGTGGTTTGTCAACGGTGATGAAGCTGGAGGCGTCGAACGAGCCGAAGAACCAGGCTTTCCAGCTCACCGAGCCGGCCTGAACCGCGGCCGCATAGAACGAGTTGGCGTAGCCGGAAGCGGACAGATTCCAGGTGTAGAGCACGGTAGCGACCAGGAGCAGGCCGATCAGCGCGGGTCGGGCCCAGGTCGGATCGTCCGGTGAACCCCGGATGATGCTGACTCCGAGCGATCGTTCGGACGGTGTTCCGGCTGACAGTGTTCCGGCTGACGGCGTTCCGGCTAACGGCGTTCCGGCTGAGGCAGCTCCGGGTCCGCGGTCGACCGGCTCCGGTTCTGCCTGCCGCTGGGGCATCATCGTGGTCATAGGCCTACCCTGGCGCGGCCTTCTGACCTTGGCCGGAGTAAAACCTGGACGTTTCCTGTACGACCAGACGCCCGGCTCGGGCGTCAGCCGGTCGGCGACGCCCGCCGTCGGCAGATCTCGGCGAACCGCCGCCAGGCCACCGGGAGAGTGGCGATCGCGGCGTGAACAACCAGTGGGTACCGTTCATAGGCGGCTAAACGTTTTGCTCCAGAGGCAATTTCGGGACCGAGCGCGGAAATGATCTCGTCCCGGTAGGCGGCGGTCACCGCTTCGACCTCGGTCTGCCCGGCCCGGGCCAGCCGGGCGGCCGCGACACCGGCCATCCGGCCCGATCGCAGCGCAAACGAAATACCTTCCCGGGTCCAGGGTTCCAGCAGTCCAGCGGCGTCCCCAGCGACCAGCACCCGCCCCCGGGCCAGCGGTGACTCAAGGGTCCGGCACCGGGTCAGGTGACCGGAATCGATGTCCGGGCGGACGCCGGACAGGCCCAGCCGGTGAATCAGTTGAGCCCGGTAGGCCCGCGCTCGGGGCGCCGTCCCCCGGGCCGAAATCACTCCGACGCTCAGGCGGTCGCCTTTCGGGAAAACCCAGCCGTAGGATCCACGGATCGGCCCCCAGTCGATCTGCACGGTCCCGGCCCAGGCGGCGGCGACGTCGGGCGGCACCGGGATCTCGGCTTCCAGCCCCAGATCGACCTGCCCGTACTCGACCCCGATGTACCGTGCGGTCCGGCCGGCCGAGCCATCGGCCCCGACCACGGCGCGAGCAAGCAACCGACGGCCGTCAGCCAGTTGCAGCACGGCCCGCCCGAGGCTCTCCTGAAGCCCGGTCACCGCGCAGCCCTCCCAGATCTGGGCCCCCGCTTGTTTCGCGGTCTCGGTCAGTGCGGCATCGAACTGGGCCCGGTTGACCAGCACCAGCAGGTCGCCGCCGTCCCGGTCGCGCCAGGTTCGTCCCCAGCGGCCGTCACGAGTGAAACGAACCCCGTCGATCCGCTGCCGGACCGGAATCCTGAAGCCCTCCGGCAGTTCGCTGAGGGAATAGCCGATCAGGCCACCGCCGCAGGTCTTGTACCGGGGCAGGGTGGCTTTCTCGACCAGCACCACGTCGGCCCCGGCGGCGGCCGCGACCCGGGCGGCGCTGGCCCCTGCGGGACCGGCGCCGATCACGACGACGTCCCAGATTTTCTCGACCGCATCAGACGTGGGCACGACCCAGCACACTAGCCGGGCCGGTACCCGCAGCGGCGAGCGGATGCATCAGTTCAGCGGACGTGCTGCCCGGCCACCGCGAAGATCTGGTTCTTCAGATCGGGGTCATCCCGACGGGTGCGGTGCCGCGAGCCCGGTTTACCGGTCGCCGCCGGCGGCTCGGAGGCGTCCGGGGCGGGCGAGACCGGCTCAGCATCGATCATCAGCGCGTCGGCCGGCCTTGCGGGCCCGGTAACCCCGACCCGGTTCTGCCGTGGTGCCCCCACTCGACGGGGTTCCAACTCTGGTGGTGCCAGCAGGGCCAGGTCCGGCTCGCTCCGCTCGGCCCGGGCCCGCGAGCGCCGGGGCCGATCACTTCCGCCCGGCCTCGTGCCGCCCGCTACCGTCCCGGCGACTCCACCTTCACCCGGTTCCCTCCCGATCAACTCAGCCCTACCCAACCCAGCCTCGATCTGCCCATCCCCACCCAGATCAGCCCCACCCAGATCAGACGCGCCCCCATCCGAAGCGCCCAAACCGGACCCGAACAAGTCGTTCCCAGCCGAACCGCCCCCCATCGAGCCGGTCCCCGCTGGGCCCGGCTCAGCCGGACCTCCCCCAGCCGAATCAGTCCCGATCTCCCTCACCGAGCCCAAGTCATCCCCGCCCAGTTTTCCCCTGGCCAATTTGACCCTGGCCAATTTGACCCTGGCCGATTTGACCCTGGCCGATTTAGCCCTGGCCGATTTAGCCCTGGCCAAGATCGCCCTGGCCAGCCCACTCGGAACCGACCCGATCCCAGCCAATCCGATCCCAGCCGATCCGATCCCAGCCGATCCGATCCCAGCCGATCCGATCCCAGCCGATCCGATCCCGGACAGCCCGATCCGGATCCACCCACCCGAAACTCGCCCATTCGAAACCTGACCACCCGCCAACGGCTGCTCCCCCGCCGGCAACTGCGCGCCGGCCAGCGGCCGCTCACCCACCAGCGACTGCTCACCCACCAGCGACTGCTCACCCACCAGCGACTGCGGGCCGGACAACGACTTCTGCCCATCCCGGGAAGGTAAGGACAACTCCGCCCAGCCGGAGCGTCTTGGCAGCACCGGCGGCTGACGCTGACCTAACTTCTTCCGCTGATAACGCACTGCACGGTTCTGCAGGTAGCGCCCGTCGGAATGTTCTCCTTGCGGGGCTTCCGGCCAGAAGGAATCCGGCCACAACGTGCCGGTCGGCCAGGTCGGCCCGAGCGGGGGCACCTGTCCCGACGGGGCCAGCGCCGTCACCAGGCTCACGGTCAGGGGAGTGGAGACCGGGCGTTGACGGGCGTGCCGGCCCGCTGTGATCAGCCGCCCGGTGGTAGCCACCCGATCGAACCAGTCGATCAGCCAGAACACCCGCGGCTCGGTGACGTCGATCTCGCCCAAGCGGGCGGCGTCCACCAGTTGGTCCCGAAACATCGCGCACTGCAGCCTTTTGACGCTGCGCGAGATCGCCACCGACACCAACAGGATCTGCAGAATCAGCAGGGCGGCGATCCCGGCCAGGCCGACGGTGACGATCACGGTTGCTCCACCCGAGACAGGTCTATATAGCTGGTCGGAGCGGGAAAGACCTGCCGTAGCGCAGACAGCTCCCCCGCCTGGGCGGCGAAATCCTCGTGCCAGCGATCATTCTCGGCCGACAGTTGAGCGTTTCGCTCACGCAACTGCCGGCACTCGACGCGATAGCGACCAGCCAGTAACCCGACGGCCAGGACCAGCGCCAAGAACAACACTGCCGCACCGCCGAATGCCGGCCCTGCGAGCTCAGCGGAGGACATCGCGGCCCTCCGCCGTTGACACCAGTGACACCACTGCCGTTCCCCCAGCCTCACCCGACCAGCCTAGTTAACGCAGTGTATAGCCAACAACCACTCTGAGTTAAGCACCGGCGAGTCGCCCCACACCCGCCTTCTACTGCGCCCCCGAAACGCCTCCAAACCCGGACATTCCGTAGCTGCCTTGATCAACGACGTGATCGACGACTCGAAGATGCTGCGCCCCACGGCACTACCTAGTCGTTGATCAAGGCGCCCACGGTCGGCCGGGTCTATTCGAAGTCGCCGCCGTCGGTGGCGCTGATGCCGTTGTCCACGGCCGAGCCGTAGATGGAGGCGGCCTTGCCGGTGGTCGAGCCGATGATGCCGCCGGCCTGGCCGTTGAACTCGGCCAGGTTCACGTGCCGTGAATCCAGGAACAGGCCGATGCATTCCATCGCCCGGCGGTTGAAGATCTGGTAGAACATCTGCTCGTCCCCGGCCGCGAACGAATCGCCCAGGTTGTAGTTGGTCACCTGCTCGCGCAGGCTGCTGCGGGCCCCGAAGTCGATGTCCCGGTGGCGCCGGATCTCCGCCTCGGTGGCTTGCATGCGGGACAAGGCGATCCGGTTGGCGAGCATGCCGGAAACCACCTCCCCCGGGGCGGCGACGAGCATCGGCAAGGCGTCGGTCAAGGCCTGCTGCATCAGCGACGTCGCCTGGGTGCGCCGATCGACCGGCAGTCCCCGGACGGCGTAGAACTGTCGCTGCAGCGGGCGCAGCGCGTAGACCAGGCCCTCGACGAACATTGTCTGATTCGACACGAAAGCCCGCACGAACAGGGTGACGACGACCTGGCCGCCCCAGGCGGAATGCTGGAAGTAGGTGTAGACCCGAGCCGACTCGGTCGGTGAGTGCAGGTACTGACGGACCTGGCTCTCGGGGATCCGGGTCACCGGACGCCGGAAGTTGATCGCTTCGATCGGGTCCTTCTCGGTCGGGCCGATCTGGAAGAGCGGCACCGACAGCGCGTTGGAGCCACCACGCACGTACAGCCGGTTCCCGGCCGCCGGTCGTGGGCTGATCCGCTGCGGCATGGTGGCCAGCAGGGCTTCCTGCAGATCAGCGCCGGTGATCGGCCCGTCCGCGATGGCCTGCGCGGCCCGCGCCGCGGCACTGTCCTCGGCCCGCAGGTGGGCCGGCATGGCCCGTTTGCTGAGGTCCAGGGTCAGGTGCCAACTGTCGATGTTCACCCCGCTGCCGACGAACGGTGAGGATTCACCCCGGAACAGCACGACGTTGCTGCGGTTCAGGTCGGCCAGGCTCTGCTCGACGGCGGGACGGTCCAGTGGCGGCGGGGTGGCCGCCTCAGGTTGATAGATGACGGCGATAGCCGCCCGCCGGGCCGAGCGGGCCTGCTTGTACACCAGGCTGACCGCCACGCAGTAGGCCCAGATCCACAGCACTATCCAGACCAGGAGAGCCTGGCCGATGTTCAGCCAGCCGACGAAGCAGAATCCGATCGCCGCCAGACCGACCAGGACCGCGTAGCCGAAGGACGCCGCGAGCCAGATGTCCCGGTTGCGACGTAACCGCAGCGCCTGGTTCACGTGCCGGCCCAACTGGACGGCGTCCACCTGCCAGAGCGGGCTGAGCGCACCACGCGAGGGCCGCAACAGTTCGTTGTTGACCCGATCGGCGAAGCCTTCGCGCATGTAGGTGGCTGCGGACAGCAGCCGAGTCACAAGATCATTCGGAGCGATCCACTCGCTCTGCTCGGATCCGAAGCGGTCCGCCTCCCCGGAGCGGGCCGCTCCCCGGCGTTCGGTTCGGCCAGGCGCCCCGGGAGTGGAAGCGACCGGATCGGCGCCGGGAGGGCCTGAGGGCTCAGCCCCCGGACCGGCTGGGCGAAAGATCTCGTTTATGGTCACGGTCACTCCAACTGTCTTGCGGACCCCTTGGGCGGCGAGGCGATCCGAGTTGTGGTGCTTGATCCGCTTTAATCACCATCGAACACGCTGAGCTACCAGTCAAGCCCTTAGAGCCACGACCTTGATGCACCCGCAGTGCACTTGCAGTAGGGTCCCCCACGGGGGAGGGTGTGTCCGCCGACACACGGGGCCACTACAAATGACGGCTACCGGCCC
>Ga0265340_10001547_pt1 | contig 13198 bp, 12 predicted proteins | sample 4CB225metaG_FD_202082 | JGI IMG/M metagenome (GOLD analysis project Ga0265340, IMG submission 202082) | Rhizosphere microbial communities from Carex aquatilis grown in University of Washington, Seatle, WA, United States - 4-CB2-25 metaG | ecosystem: Host-associated > Plants > Roots >...
TCCCTCCCAGAGAGTCGTGGTGCTCCACGGCGAAGCCCTTGTCGCTTCGATGTTAGGTTGCCTCTGTCAGGCCCCTAGGTTGGGACTTTCACCTCCTGTACGTTGAACATGCCAATCACACACAGCCTCGTCGGTAACGAGGCTGTAACGAGGCTGTAACGAGGCCATATTGGGCGACCATCGGAATCTTGGTAGGGTGCGGCAACAGGGCAACCGCATCTTATTCTCGGAGATGTCGCTCCCTGAGCCAGCCGCCGCGGCAGAGGCAGTTGCCGCAGGCAGTTGCAGTAGCAGCCAGCCGCCGCAGTCACTGCCGCCGTGGCAGGGGCAGTTGCCGCAGGCAGTTGCAGTAACGGCTAGCCGCCGCAGTCACTGCCGCCGCAGCGGTTACGGCACTTCGCTTCGTGGCGTGTGCCTGCCATCGTCGCGCACTTTTCCCGCCGCCGCAGGGTAGTCACGTCGTGGGTCGACTTTGCGGCGTCATGAAAACTGCGCGTTGGGGGGCATGCACACGCCACTACGCTACGAAGTTCTTGAACACGTCCTTTTAGTCGTCACCTTGTCGCGTCCGCTCGTTGCAGCCATCCAGCGCAAAGATCGTGACCTCGGTTCCCAGGTTCGCCGCGCGTTGAACAGCGTTGGGCTCAACGTGGCAGAGGGTTTCGGCACAGCGTCGGGCAATGCGCGGCTTCGCTTTGAAACCGCTCGCGGCTCGCTGTATGAGGCGCAGGCTGGAATTCGTATCGCAATTGCATGGGGCTACTTCAGTGAAGAGTACGCCGCCCCAGCGCTTCGCGCCATGGATGAGCTGGGTGGCAGGGTCTACGGGCTATCGCAGCGCTAGGGCGGCAGGCCATTGGTGGCAACCTCACGCAGCAGCTATTGTACTGCGAGCCTGGCTCCAGCCTCCAACACCCGTAGTAGGTAATCGTTGTTCCAGGCAGCGTGTTTGCGTTTGCCTTCGACGCCTCGTTTGCGCTTACCCTGGGTGCGGCAAGGGCTCCGCTGGTCTTCCACGGTTGAACCTGCACGAAGATTCGACCGCACGTAGCCGCGCTCGATAGCAAGCTCACGCCGGCATTTGGCGGCCAGAGCGCGCTCGCGCAATTGGATCGGGTCAAGAGCGAGATCGATGCGGCTGACACTAAGCAAGAAGTGATCACGCAAGAACCCGTTGCCAGCGTCGGACCCACGGTTAATCCGGATCAGGCAACAACGGAGTAACCGTCCCGGGTGGCTGCGGCTGCCGGCTGCAGCGGAGCATTCACGGATTTAGCGTCGCTCCGGCAGTCGCAATCACTGCCGACTTGGCCGCGCTCGCGAGTTGCATTTGGTAGGTACTGGCATCGTAGGGGAGCGCCGCGACTGTGCCGCCAACCTCATGGTTCTCAGTAGCGGAAATACCTTCGAACACATTGGGCGTGTCTGCGGGTGCACTGATACCACAGGGAGTCGCATCCCCGAAGCATGAATCCGATGCATAGTACGGTTGCTGCGACTCTTCGAAGTCATTGCCCTGAATCAAGGCCTGCGATTCACTGGCGACTTGGATTGAGTAGTAGAGTACGTTGAGCCAGTAGTTATTGAACAAATGGGCTTTCGAGCCCTGGCTGAGCTTTGGACTGCAACCGAGCGTGTGATCATAGAAATTGCCAAAGAAAGTAACCGAAACATCCTCGATGGTATTCGCATAATTGTGCTGTCCAGCACAGGAATCCGGATTGGCGCCATCGAATCTGTTCCAGGAGATAGTGATGGAGCGAGAACCTTCTATTGCATCGACGAAGCCGTCACTGATCCGAGAGAATGTGCAATGATCGACCCAGACGTGGTCCGATGCGTCGAGCGTAATTGCGTCACCGGCTTCGAGCAGGTTCGGATTAATGTCACCCAACGTCAGATTCTGAATGATGACGTTCGATTGGCCGCTGATGTACAGCGTGGCGCCAACGACGCTGTTTCCAGAGCCTTCTCCCAGCAAGGTCTTGTTCGAAGACACGTTGATGACGGTTTCATTGCGCGTCTTCTGGACGATGGGGTCCGTTGTCGCCCCACCAATGGCGCTACAGTCTGCCGCATCAGACGGCAGCACTCGGTAAGTCTTTCGGCTAGTATCATTGGTTGCGTCGTCGCAAGCGTGCTCGCAGGTGGGGGTGGCGACCGGCGTACTGAGATGGCAGTCAATGGGACTGGTGACGACAACCACTCGAGGGTTCGTGTCTTCCAGCATGGCCTTTAGTTCAGAGCACGTTGCGACGAAGTCGGCAGGCTGGACGCCGCCTCCAGTCGTGGATTGGATATCACCGGTTGGCACGGTTGCATACCCAATTGGTGTTCCGATCGCGCTCATCGTCGTACCAGCGTCGCTGGTGTCGACATGTTCGGGGTAGATGAGCCGGGATGTGTTTTCGCCGCAGCCGAAACACGCTAGCGTGAATACACAAGCCAGTGCGCCGCCCCAACGGACCGCGCCAGTGTTCGGTAGGCGGCACATTAGTTCCATGTCAAGGTGAGTCCCGCGTAAGAACTGAGCAGCCAGCGGCCATAGTGGTCCATGTCTTGTTCATCGAATACTATCTTAGTTGGCCGAAGCCCGGGTCCCCCTAGAACCCCTAACGCAATGGCAACGGGATTCGAGAGCGAGTAACGTAGCTCGCCCCCGAAGTAGACAATCGGATCCAGATCAAAAGTGGACCGCGCGAGATAGCCTGAGCTAGCAATGCCAACCGCATTGGTCAGCAGCAGGCCCACCCCGGATTCGAGCGAACCTTGGAGGCGGTTAGCGCCCTTGCCCGTGGTCCAGCGCAGACCGACCGCTGCGAAACGCGGGGTAAGCTCAGCTCGACCTTGAGCGCCGCTGTAGGCAGAACCACTGAACGGGACAGTAAGCCGCGCCAATACGAGGAAACGATCCGATGCATACCATTGAAGCGCCAGTCCGAGGCCGGTTGAGATTGCGGAGTGACTCGTTGCGGCAAGCAGAGTCGCGCTCGTGGTGAGGCCGAAGCGCGGCGGGCTCGGTACCGGGCGATGGACGGACGCCACACTTGGGACTTGAAGCCGTGGCGGAAGCGTCACCGGGGCGATGAGATCCCCCGAGGGCCGGTCGTCGATATCGAGTTCGAGCAGGCTCGCACGGAGCAGTTCAACCGCACGCGCCACAACGGCACTCTCCTCGGTCTCGGCGCGACCCGAATCCTTGGTCATGAGCACTTCGCGCAGTAGGACTTTACCGGTGACTCGATCAGCAAGCCAGACTTCTACCTTTCGCTCCTCCACCAGCACGCGAAATGCCGCAATCGCGTGGTTTCGGCGTGCGGCTTCGGTCAAGTCACTCGGAGTCGTCTCATTATCTCCCCGGGGCACCACCAGGGCTCGCAAACCAAGCACGGTCAGCTCCGCCCGTAGCGTGGCTATGATGCTTGCGTCCGCATGGTCCGCGACTAGAACGATGGTTGGAAGCTCAGCGCCTTGGGCGACCGACGCACCGCCGCGGAAGAGTGCGACAAAAAACAATACAATGCCCATCAGGCAAGGCTGGTTGACCCCGGCTCTCGGTCTCATCGGATGACTACCCAACGAATGTACCGTATGGCGTAACCGATTGCGAGCTCGTCCGATAAACTCGAATGACAGCACGGCAAGAGCGGACGTTCTACCTGAGCGCAATACCGCCCACTCATTGGGCTGACAGCTGAAGGCTGAAAGCCAATAGCAAACGTACAGCAATTGTTGCCAGAATTGGTCAAGACCGCGCGACTAAGAGACTGATTCAGTGCTTGCACTGAAAACTGTTCCACATCAATATTAGCCGGCTTGGCAGGCACACGTACGCCGCCAAATAATTGCAGGACCGAAGGGTCCGACGGTGGCACAATCCGCGGGAATCTGATAGGTTGTTCGGGTTGGAAAAGGGGTGTCGCTATGCACTTGTCGTTAGGTTTCGTGAGTCTCGCAGTCATACTCATCGGCTCAGCTTGCTCGAGCAACAGTTCAACGTCGGGTGCCGGCGCAAAAGGCAATGCCACGATCAACTTTGATCGAAACAATGGTTGCACCTACAATAATTCGTTTATCAGCAGTTCCGACAAACCGCCCACGCTCACTGACCTTGGTGGCACGGTTTCCAACGGAAAGGACTATCAGGTTTCTTGTAAGCTCGCTGCCACGGGCGCGTCCTATAGCCTGGAGGCCCACATCGAATCGACGAGCATCATGTCTTTGAACATCCAGAGCAGCGACATTAGCGTTGGTTCAACCATGCTTTTCTACGTGGCCGGTACTGGGGGAACCCCAAGTCCAATCACCAGCACTGATGCCACGAACAACGCTGCCTCAACTTGCACATTTACCACGTCGAGCAGCAACACTTTGCTCACCGTCGGATCTGGAACCATTTTCGCAGAGTACGATTGTCCAAAGGCCATGGCAGCCACCAACGTGGGCACGATATGTCACACCACGGGCCTCGTCCAATTTACCGGCTGTAGCGACTAGCGGCGCAACCATTCGCTAGGATCCGAGCAACCGATAGATGCGGGCCGCGCTTACGGGCGATCTGAAGGCTACTTCGAGCCAGCCGGGGTGCTCGGTTGCCCAAACGTCCAAGGCTCGGTTTCCGTGAGTTGCAACGAGGCGCACGCCGCGCTCTTGAAAGCGCCGGAGCACCTGTTCGGTGCGCGCCTCTGATTGCCCGGGGCTGCGGTACAGGTACCAGAGATCGTCATACACGGCGCGATTCGGCAGCAGGAAATACCTTGACAGTGAGTGAACGCACACCACGTCCAAGTACTCGATCCGAAGCATGCCAAAGTCTGCTTCTGCGAGGTTCAGCACGGGGTGTGTACGGTTGGCTGCGAGCAGGTAATGAGCACCTCGATAGAGATGCGTTGGCAAGTGTTGGCGCGTGAGACGCACGGTCTCAGGCACTTTGAGCATGAGCGCCGCACTGGCGACCAGTAAAGGTAGCGGGCGATACCAGCGCGGCACCGGTTTTGAGTCTCTCCAGGCAATCGCCAGGAATGCAAATGCCAGGGGGACAGCATACTCCCGCATGCGCACGGCCTGACTCACGAACACGATGCCGAGCAGCGCCAGCGCACCGAGCACGCATGCGTCGCAGGCAGGCGGGCGACGCAGGACTGCGCGCGCCAATAGCCACATCAGCGTTCCTAGCGTGGCCAGCAGCAGTAAACCCCACTCAGGGTGCGAGACCAACAGGGCTGGTGGCATGCCGTGGAATTCTGCGAGCGGTTGATCCGCGTAGAGATTGTTGCTGTCGCGGCCCATCTTGGTCAGGTGATAGATCATGAAGCGGAAGGTCGAACCATGTCGATCCGCGTATGGGTTGATGACCAACCCCATCAGTAGTCCCGTGACAGCAAGACTTGTGTCACGCACAATGGCTCGCAACCGTACTGAAATACCCCCACGGCTCGTAGCACAAAGTTGCGCTGCGGCAGCCGAGGTAGCGGCAATCGGCAGCAGCATCACAGCCCCGTGATAGCTGAGCATGGCGAGCCACGCCGTAGTCAGCACAAGAAGGTTCCTCCACCGTGACGCACGAACGAAAGCGATCAGCTCGATGAACGCGAGCATCAAGGGAAGCAACAGCTGCGCGCCGCGCAGCTGCAGGTAGCGCCAGTCTTGGTTGGAGAACAGGCCACAAAGCAGTGCCCATGCAATCGGGTGGCTCACTTGACGACGTGCGAAGAACGCCGCGAGCGCTGCAAACACGATGGAACATCCGACAGCCGCGGCCAGCTTGAGTCCCAATGAGTAGTCGCCGATTGCAGCAAACGGCGTGAGCAGAACGTGCAGGCCCCAGTAGTGGTCAACCGGCAGCTGCGCAAACACAGTGAAGGGCAAACCCGTTGCTGGCGAGGGCCAGGGACCATGGCGCAATAAGCAACGCGCGGCAGTAAAGTGGTAGTGGCTATCGGCACTTGGCTGATAACCAGCAGCTTGCGTTAAGACCCACCAGCTGTAACAGAACCCGATGACACCGGCGCCCATTGCCACCGCGCTGGTGCCTGGTCGCACCTGGCATTGGGTCGGCTGCTGTGACTGGATGCCTGCGTACATTCAAGAAGATCGCTAGCACCTATTACATCGATTCTATTGAATCGATGTAATAGAAATTCGCGAAGCGAATTTTGGGGTTTGGCGAATTCCTCGGCGTCATGCCCAAAGAAATTTGGATAGTAGCGCGATTGGCCGCGCAGCGGCCGGATCCAAGGGGTCCATCGCTTCATCGGAATCGCGCTACTAGTAGGGTTTGACAACATCATCGATTCAGCAGCCGATGTGCAAGACCGACATGAGGTCCGGTGGGATACTTCAGCAAATAGTCATTGGCCACTTCGCGTGCACCCGAGTGGTCTCCGCCTCGCTCAAGGGCTTCCATGAGACGACCCATGGCCTCTCGAGCCAGCTTGCCATGTGGAAACTCCCTCAAATAGTCCTTGAACCAGTGGACTGCTTCAAGAAAACGCCCACTCGTGTCAAAGGCTAATCTCCCGAGGTCGAAGGTCGCCATGGCGGCCTCGGCACTCCCTGCAAAGCGTTCTCGCACGCTGCGCAGTACGATTCGTGCAGTCTCGGCATCGCCGCCCGCCCGGGCCACCTGTGCCAGCTTAGTCAAATCAGCCACAGAACCCGTACTGCAGATTCGCGGCAAACCAAGTTTACGCGCGGCAGCAAGTGATTCAGCGTAATCGCCCGCAGCAGCCAACTCCTGCCAACCGGGTTTGGCGGGCCCGGATTCTTTAGTGCTCGCACTTGAAGCACTGTTACTGGGGGGCTCTTGAATCGCCAAACTTGGCGCCGCACTGGCGGCAGTTTGCACATCGATTGGCGCTGCACCTTGTTCAAGCTCCGTAGATTCAATGCGCCAGCCACTAGACGCTGGAGCAACACGTAGACGTTGTCCCGTTTTGACTGCACGCGACCCCATTAACCCAGGCCCAACTACGTCGACAAGGCCTTCGGTCAATTCCAAATTGAATGTTGAGCTCTCAGGCGACCATTCAAGATTGAAATGTGTACCACGAACCAGTACAGAAAACGGACCCGCCTGCAGCTCCCAGCGAGCTAGCTGCTTGTGCGCCACCTCAGCGACCAGGCTGCCACGCTCGAGAACCAGGTGCGCGCCGTGCGCAGACGTCTCTGTCACGCGCGCTTGCGAAGATTGTCGCAACAGAATGTGCGTCCCGTCGGAGAATGAAAGCGGCAGGGCTTCAGCCTCTGGAGCCCTTACCCATTCTCCAAGCGCCGCAGTCTCACCGGCATTCCCAACCGCAAACGTCAGAGCCGAGCCGGGCTGGTGCCACAGTAGCAATACACTCGCGGCAATACCCAATGCGCCGCAGGTCGCACTGACCCACACGATTCTCTGCACACGGTAATGCCTGGAGACGGCAGGCTTCGCGGCAACGAGCCGTTCGCGCACAGTGGAACTAATGCCACGAGCATCGGCCCAGTTGTCTTGCAGCTGAGCGATGGCCCTCATTGTTTCAACCCACCGGTTCATCGAAAGCCTCCTCGTCTATCCATTCAGCAAGGCCCGGCTGACGCTTAGCAATTGTTCGGAAGCGGAGCTCTGCCTTGGCAAGTCTGCGCTTGATTGTCGAAAGCGACACGCCACAAGCATCGGCGATCTCTTCGAGTTCCATCTCTTCTATGTGGCGTAAAACAAAAGCGATCCGCGCCTCGTGCGGAAGCTTGTCCAGCACACGATAGGTGTCGCGTAGCGCGGTTCGCAATTCGGGGGAGGCGCCGTCGACCGAGAGCTCGCCCACCGCATCGTTCGAGAACACCAACCAACGCAACCGCTGCCGACTACGCAGCTGATCGTACGCCACGGTGACTGCGATGCGGCGCACCCAACTGCGCAGCGCCAAAGCATCTTTGACTTGGCTCACGCTTCTGAGCGCACGCAGAAATGTCTCTTGCAGCGCGTCGGCTACATCGGGACTAGCGCCGAGTATCCGCAATAAAACTCGGCGAGCGTCGCGCTCGTACCGGTCGAAGAAAAGTGTCTGTGTGCCGCGGTCACCCTGCTGCAGCTTGGCTAGCATCCCAACTTCGTCGCTCACCAGCGCCATGGGCCCGCGGCGTAAAGCAGCACTCCCTTCGGTAGGGTCAATGGTGCGCGGTTGAGAAATGGGCGTTGATTCCAAAGGGACTCGCTCGGAAGTCATAGACGGCCACTTGGGCTGCCAACGGGTCACGATTTGAAGAGGCCAGCTGGCCATTTACACAGAAAGGCCAATAATCCCCAAGTCCGCTTCGGCTCACGTTCACGGCTCCGGCGATTTCGGCGCCATTCGCATCGCCAAAAAGTGCATCCGGCATTCTTGCCCAAGCGGAATAGCACGGCCGGCACCAGGGCGAGTTCAGAGTCTCAGCAGACTACGCAGTTTGATGCGCACAAGATACCCGGCGCGTGCGAAAAATGACCTCAGATACACTGCTTGGAGCAGCAAAACCAACCCCACCAGCGTTGCGCGCAGTGGTTCCGTACGTCTGTAGAGTCGCTCGACATCGAATGCAACGTTGGGATCGGGGGTGAAGATATCCTTATAATAAATGTCAAACGCCAAAGTGACCCCCAATTCATTCACGATCAACGCGCTTCCGATGCCATAGGCCAAACAAATGGCGCGACGCCAAGCCGGCCTAAACGTGAGCAACGAGGCGCAGGCGCTGACCATGACCAGACCAAACCCCGACACGTATGCGGCCCGTAGAATCTGGCGCGGCGCAAAATCGAGCGTGAACGAGAGGAAGACTGCAGACCGAACCAATACCAAGGTGCTGACAAAGGCGATCAGCGTGATAAATGTCAAGTCCTTTTGATGATTGACCACCAGCGCACGCCAAAGCGAGAAGAGCGACCGCTTGAGATGTAGGTTTTGAGCGGCACTTGCTGCAACCTTATTGGCGAGTAGCGAAGTCAACGTCTGCTCTGATTCCTTCAGTCGTTCGGCAAGAATGCGAATCAGCACCAGCGCAACCTCGGGACGGCGAACCCGCAGGGTGTCAAACACTTGGTCCTGAATCACCAAAACATCAAGCTCAGTGATGGCGCGCACGGTTGCCGAGCGTAATTCCCCGGTCAGGGATGACATTTCGCCAAACGCCACGCCGGACTCAATCCGATCGAGCACTTGACGTTCACCCTGTTGCGAGTCCACGGAGACTTCCGCTTGCCCACGAGCAACCACGAAAACATCTGCGCCATATTCCAGCTCTGAAACTACGAGCTGCCGTGCACGATAACGTCGTAAACGAGCACCATCAGCCAATTCGCTGAGTGTAGCGTCATCAAGCACGCCCAGGAAAGGCACCTGCCGGAGGATCTCGACCTTTTGATCGCGATTCATTCGCTCCCTAACCTTTGCGCAATGCGCACGAATACGGCCGCCCAAAACCGCTGGAAAAAGGCAACTTGCACCAAAGCCACCGCGGCAATCGCAGCTGAAATTAGGCTAAGACCTTGGGAGTAGTCTGGGTTGAGATTCCAGAACAGCGCAAACTCGTCAAAGACGAGCGCACAGCCCACCCCAAACAACAATGCAAGCGTTCGCAATGCTCGGCGACCGTAAGGTAATAGCGAAATGAGTCCCGTCACGCCAATGATCAACAATCCATAGTTGAAATGATGAATGTGTACCGGGTTCGGGCCGGTTCCGGCCACCAGCGCAAATAGGTGCTTCTCTAGGTGATACTTGAGTATCAAGTGCACGGTGATCCGTGAACCAGCTAGCCCTAGTCCAAAGCCGATGATCATCCAGAACGGCGGCTCAGAACCCCTCTCCACGACCCACTTTCGAAATAGCCCGCTGGTGTCCAGGTGCCGAACGCCAGTGCTACGCAGACTGAGGCCACGCCTAAGCTGACCGATCGCACTCTCGACGCCGGAGGCGGGTAGCCCTGCCACCTTGAGCTCGAGCACTCGGCGCACCTGGTCGTTTCTCTTGCGCAGATCAGTGGCAATCTCGGTCACGAGGCTGAGCGCGACCGCCGGGTACTCCAGTAAAATCGACTCGAGACTTTCCCTACTTAGCACTGCGATTTGGCTCGGAACCAGTGGCTTCAGTCGTACGGCATAGGTGCCACCCACGAGCAACGACGCAGCGCCGTAGGTGTCGCCCGGGCGCATCCGCAGCTGCATCTCACCCAGCGGATCCTGTACTGTCACGTCCACGACCCCTGAGAGTACAATGTATAGTTGCGGCAACGCGACGGAGGCGGAGTCATCGCTGCCGTTCGAGCTCAACTCACTACATTCGAATCGGCGCGCGATGCGGCCGACCTCATCAGGCCTGAGGTGCGCAAAGAGGTTGACCGCGCCCAGGGTAGATTCCAGCAATTGCACCCCGCAAAACTACCAGCAACGTCCATTGCCGGGCAAGTGCCCCTAGGACGCTAGGACTACTGGAATTGGCGAATCTGAAGCCCCTAGGCTCCACTTCACCCAGCGCAAGCGTCCGAGCGGGACGAGTCAAGCAGCGCGCGCGCACTACGTACCGCGTTCACCGGATCGATTCCAATCGCGGTCTCGTCGGAGAGAACGATCCCCGCGTACCCGCGGGAAACGAGATCATACAGGTGACAGATCTCGGAACGAGTCGTGTCTCGGTGAGCCGTCAGGTGCTCGAAGACTTGACCTGCCATCCACACTTGCGCCTCGAGTTGATTCGGGTGAACGCTAGCAACAGCCGGGCCCAACGCATGAGCTCCCAACTGCGCGCCCAGATCGCCGCGACAGATCCAGAGTGAATCAGCGGCCCGCGCAATCTGCGACAACTGAGTCAGCGCGTCACGGCGCTCGATCTTGGCGGCCACTAGCACACCACCGAGATGTCGGCGCAACCAGTCACACTCACGACCATCGGAAACAAATGACAATGCAAACGATCTGCACCCTGCCTCAACCGCAGCTTGGGCCAGCATAAGGTCTTGCGGCGTGACATCATCGAGCATCACCGGATGCTCGGCTCGGTTGAACCCCTTGCGGGGTCGGATGAGGCCATCGTTCTGCAGCTCACATACAATGTGTTCGGGCGCAACATCGAGTACCGTGGCGCGAATCCGCCCATCATCAATGCTGATCTGATCGCCCGGGCACAGAGAACGAAACGCCTCTGGATGCGGCAGTGGCACATCACTTCCTACCGGTGTCTGCGCAAGTATCAAACGCAGTACCTCCGTACGCAAGACGGCTCGCGGCTCGAAGTCTCCCAGTCGCATCTTTGCGCCCTGCAAATCCACGACAATCTCAACGTCTGGTACTTGCCGCCGCGCTCCTTGAATGTACTTTTGCAGTCCGCTCGCAGACAGGTGCGAGGCATTGATGCGAAACTGAGTGGCTCCGGCACGCGCCAGTTCTGCCTCGTGACCCTTGGATGCGGGACCTAGTGTCGCAATGAGACCGAGCATGCCACACGGGGCCATGAACTCTTTTCTAGTAGTATCCACCGGAGCCGGCGCTTCAGAAGTCAATGACATCGTGGTTACTCCGTTCGAATACTCCAATTCAGGCCCCAACTCAGTCGGTCATTTGTGTACTTGAAGTTGGTTGTACACGTCTGGCCTCGCCTAACAAACCCTCGTGCCATTAGATGCACCGAGTTGGCCCAATGGGCGCCGTAATAGCGACAACGCGTCTCAAGCCTTACCCCGTCCGCCAAGCGAAACTCCGCCCAACTCAGCATGCCGTCACACATGTTATCGGTAATGATATCTAAGCTATGATTGCTCTCGACTGGGGTGAAGTTCAGCAATTCACACTCTGGCGTTTCGGCGATCGTAGACACTTCGCGCCACGGTTCAATCGGATGCATCCAATACATTTCATTGGACTTCAACTCCGCATCCAGCGGGCTCAAGTCCACACCCAGAATTGGGTGCAGTAGTTCCACTTGCTCACGAATCCCAGACATATTGACGAGGCAGTGCTTGAACCTGACCGTCTCTGGAATCACCCGTGCATTCGGTGCCAGCATTCCCTTGATGTCATCGAAGATAGGTACAATGCCTTCCTCGAGTCCCTGCCTGCCGATGGTCTCGGTTACGAACACGTCCACTGGTTGCTTGATGATTCCCAGCGATCGCAGGTCATGCGAGTGAGCATTGATGAGCGTAATCTTATCCGACAGGTTGTTAACAGCGACCACTTCGCATGCAATACGATGCAGCACGGGCGACTGTTCGACCGTGTATACGTGAGCGGCCCCAAGACGCGCTGCCAGACAGCACAGCAACCCGGCTCCAGTTCCTACTTCGAGCACGACATCGCCGGGCCGTATCTTCGCTTGCATGGCCTCCAAGTAACACTGCGCACGAGGAAGGTCGTTGACCATCAGTATGTGCTCTTTGATTGGCAGGTCGCTGCCATCCCTCTGCCGAGTTCTCACTGGCTGCAGTTCATCTTCCGTCTCGGCTTGCCGGTTCACGGTGAGCTCCTTATTCTGCAAGTTGCGGCAGACTTGCGCCATTACGGAGCCGAGGTCAAGTGGCAACTTCAGTGCGACCGGTTTTGAACAAAAGTCGTTGAGAACTCGTGCTCGCGACGCGCAGAGTGTTGTGCAATGCTTGCAACCCAGGCTGCTGGGGCTGCGGCATTCACGCGTAGAACTGTGGGATCATCCTTGTTGAATCGATGACAATGCGGGCATCGAACGCGCCTGCGCGTTGGATTTTTCTGACCAATCGCGAGGCTGGCGTGTGTCCAGCTTGAACCAATCGAATCAAGGGTGCCAAGTAGCAGCTCTCGTCTTGCTGAAAGCGATTGCACCGGGCTCGGCGTTTCAGCCCTTCGTCGGCAATTTGAAGCACTGCTTCTGCCCAATCCCGTACTGACTTGCCCCCCAACTGCGCTGTCAACCCGCAGCGCACCATCTCAGGTCGAGCAGCAACCATTTCCTCGAATGTTAAATCATGTGTTAGCTCCCGGGCACGCTCAAGCGCTGCATCATCGTAGCCGATACCCGCCCAAAGGGCTGGCACGGCCAGAAGCGTGTCGAGTGGCTGGGCGTCGCAACTGCGGAGCTCGATGGTCTTCTTCAGCCGCACTTCGGGGAATAGCGTGTTCAGATGAAGTACCCAATCACTGTAGGTGGCACGGTACTCGCCGTAACCGTCGTGCAAAAAGCTGCGAAATGTCTGGCCCGTATTCGCAATCACCTGGGGA
>Ga0265340_10001550_pt1 | contig 13184 bp, 12 predicted proteins | sample 4CB225metaG_FD_202082 | JGI IMG/M metagenome (GOLD analysis project Ga0265340, IMG submission 202082) | Rhizosphere microbial communities from Carex aquatilis grown in University of Washington, Seatle, WA, United States - 4-CB2-25 metaG | ecosystem: Host-associated > Plants > Roots >...
ACCGGTATGGCCCGTCGGGGGCCCGGGTCGTTTCGCCATCCGCGCCGACGGCACCGGGCTCTACATTGGCGATCGCGGTCGTATCTACCACCTTGCACTACCGTCGGCCGTGGCGAATCCGGTGGAGTTCAACGCCCGCGTCCGGCTCACCGTGCGCAATCGGTCTGCGCCGATTCGCTCCCCGGCCCCTGAAACGCCGCGCATGCGGGCAATCCAGAGCCCGCGACTTTCACCCGACGGCGGCACTCTGATATTTGGTGCCGCCGGTGTTCTGTGGCGGCAGGAGCTGACGGGTGAGCGTACCGCCGAGCGGTTGACGCCGGATGACGTACTGGAATCCAGTCCGGCCTTCTGCCCGCTCGGGGGCACCCTCGCCTATGTTGCGCGCCACCGCAGCAGCGATTGGGTCGTATTGCTCGATCTTGACAGTCGAAAAAGGCGAACGCTGTACGTCGGAGTGGGCATAGCAGCCCTCAGTTTCAGTCCCGACGGCACGCGCCTGCTCGCGACGGTCAATCGTGGCTTCGCGCACGAGTCCGTAGTCCTGATCGACGTCGCGGGCGCGACCGCCCGCTCGCTGTTTCCGATCAGCCTCTGGTCGCCGCGGCCCACATTCGCTGCGGATGGGCGCTCGATCTACTACTGCAGCGATAGTTCCGGAGTCGGCAACCTCTATCGCCGGTCACTTGAGGGGGACGCTCCGTCTGAAGCAATCACCCAATTCGCCGTCTTCATCAGCGAGGCTCAGTTCACGCCGGATGAGCGTGCGCTGATCTTTCGCCGTAATCGTGCACTCTTCGCCGTGCCGGTCACGACCGCCGGAGTCGCAGAACAGGATGTGCGGGAAATAGCCTCGGAAGGAGGCGACGCCTTCGCACTGACACCGGACGGCACGGGCATCCTTTGTGCGGACGGACCGCGCCTTTGGATCCAGTCGCTTGACGGGACGACGCGCAACGAAATCACTGTGCGTCTGCAGCTGCAGGCTGCACCGCCCCCGGCCATGCTGATCGAGCGGGTGCGGCTCCTCGATTTCCACTCCGGGAGCTTCCAGCCCCCCACCACGGTGCTGATCGAAAGTGGGCGCATACGAAACATCGGAGCGAGCGCCGATCGCGATGCGCCGGCAGGCGTCCAGGTGATCGACGCGCGCGGGCGGTACGCCATTCCCGGGTTGTTTGATTTCCACGTACATTGCGGCGATGCGAATGCAGAGGCTTTCATCGCCTACGGCATCACTTCGGTTCGCGATACCGGCTACAACCTCGACCAGCTCAGCTCGCTCGCTGATCGCAGTGAAACCACCGGGGCGCCGGTGCCGCGATACTTCTACTCCGGGGAGCTCTTCGAAAGCGAACGGCCCTACTGGGGCGATCGCGGCTCGCTGCTGATCACGAACGATCGGGACGCCCGTGACTATGTGCGGCGCTTCAAGAGGCTAGGTGCCAGCTTCATCAAGGTCTACCCGTCACTGAGCTGGCAACTGCAGCGGACCATCTGCGATGAAGCGCTGCGCCAGGGCCTGCCGGTCGTGGGTCATGGCACCAGCCTCGAGGAGATCACCAAGGGCGTAATCCTCGGTCTGTACTCGCTCGAACATCTGCACCTCACGACGCCCGTCTACGATGATGTGCTGACTATGCTGGCCGCATCGGATACCCGCTGGACTCCCACGCTCGCGTCCATGGGCGCTGACACGCTGCTGCTGCGTGACCGACCCGAAGAAGTCGCTCACCCAAGATTCCTCGGTCTGACACCCCCCTGCGCCTGCCACTTCGCCGCATTTGACGCCTACAAGGGGGTCGCCACCTCGACCCTGCGCGGCGTCGTCGCGGCCGACCTGACCTCGATCCGCCGCGCCGCCGAGCTCGGCGTGCAGCTGCATGCCGGCACCGATGCACCGTCACCGAAGTGCTTCTTCGGCTCCTCGCTGCACTGGGAACTCGAACGACTGGTTGAGGCCGGGCTCGCACCCCTGACGGTGCTGCGCATCGCGTCTGCGGACGCGGCGTGCGCCCTCGGCCGTAGTGATCTCGGCAACCTCATTGTCGGCAACGCCGCCGACCTGATTATGCTGGATGAAGACCCGCTCACAGACATCCGCAATACCCGCAGCATCTGGCGCGTCGTCAAAGGCGGCTGGCTCTTCGACCCGGATCTGCTGCTGGCGAATGGCGCAGCGCCACTGGCGGCGGCGCCGCTGCCCGTACCCCTCACCAGCCATGGTATCCCATGAAATCCAGCACTGAATCCCCTCCCCATGACACACGGGCGATCATCGCGATGATTGTGTTCTATGTGCTGGGCGGAGCGGTATTTGCAATCCTGCCGCTGTTGCTCGGAGCCACCGTTGGACTGCTGGGGTTGAGCAGCCGAGAGGCCGGTCTGATCGGCGGTGCGGACATGTTCGGCGCGACCCTCTCCGCCCTGTGCGTGTCCCTGACTGTTTCGCGCGGTCGCTGGCGATTGCTGGTAGTTTGCGGAGTGCTGGCGTTGGCCCTGGCGAATGTGTTCTCGGGTCTGGCGCAGGGCTTCCCGGCACTGCTCGTCGGCCGGCTCATCGCCGGCCTCGGCGAAGGCGTAATCCTGACCATCGCCACCGTCAGCATCGCCGAGACGCTCAATCCGGACAGAGTCTATGGTTTCGCCGCAGCCGCGTTGGTGGCCTACGGTTCACCCGCGCTGTATTTCCTGCCGTCATTGCTTGATGCCGGCGGCCTGCGTGGAGTGTTCTGGATGCTCGCCGGTCTCACCGCCGTGACCGCGCTGCTCGTACGGTACCTGCCCGACCGCGCGCGCGTGAGCGAGGTGCCCACGGCCGCGGCCCACAACCGCGGCATCTCAACACCGGCGCTCATCGGTCTGGCGGCTGTCTTCAGCTACTTCCTTGCTCAGGCGGGAGTCTGGGCTTATCTGGATCAGATCGGCACGGCGCACCACATTGCCACCGCGCGCGTCGGCATGGCGCTGGCTCTCAGCGCGGTCGCCGGACTGCTCGGAGCCTTACTCGCCTCCTGGCTCGACCTGCGCTACGGACGCCTCAAACCGCTGCTATGCGCAACGCTCGGCACGGCAGTCGCGCTGTTGACCCTCGATGCAAGCTCCGCCTTCGCCGTATTCATGCTCATGACCGGTTTGTTCAATTTCTGCTGGAATGTGTCAATTCCCTACCAGTTGGGGGCGCTCGCGCAGATCGATCCCACGCGTCGGACCGTTGCGCTGTCCGGCGTGCTCAGCAACGCGGGGCTGGCCGCCGGACCAGTGGTTGCGGCCGCCGTCATCAGCGAGCACAGCTTGCAGAACGTAAGCTTTATGGGCATTGCCTTCACGGTATTGAGTGTCGCGCTGTTCGCATGGATCCTGATGCGCCCGGCGCGCGCCCCGGCAGTGTGATTGCCTCGATAGACCAGTCGATCATTCCTCGGAGAACTCCAGATGAACTCAGCAGATCTCAGCAGACGCCGAGACGCCGTGTCGCCGCGCGGCGTGAGCTCTGCGACGGCGATTTACGCCGCGCGGGCCCAAGGCGCGGAGCTTTGGGATGTCGAGGGACGCCGGTACATCGACTTTGCAGCCGGCATTGCCGTACTGAATACCGGCCATAATCATCCTCGGGTGCGCGCTGCGGCCATCGCGCAGATCGAGCAGTTCTCGCACGTGTGCTTCCAAGTAACTCCCTATGAGCCGTACCTGGCACTTGCCGAGCGGCTCAATGCCGTGGTACCGACAAAGGGCCCGAGGAAGACGCTGTTTGTCACGACAGGCGCCGAGGCAGTCGAGAATGCGGTGAAGATCGCCCGCTATGCGACCAAGCGCTCCGGGGTCATCGCCTTCGCGGGCGGTTTCCACGGCCGAACGTTCATGGCGATGGCGCTGACCGGCAAGGTGTCCCCCTACAAACTCGGCTTCGGTCCCCTGCCTGCGGAAACCTATCACCTGCCCTTTCCCAATCCGCTGCACGGTGTAACGCTCGATGACTCATTGCGCAGTCTCGACACCCTGTTCCGGTCGGATCTGGATCCGGGACGGGTTGCCGCGATCGTCATTGAACCCATCCAGGGTGAAGGCGGATTCCATGTTGCGCCTCCCGCCTTGCTCAGACGCCTGCGCTCGCTGTGCGACGAGCACGGGATTGTGCTCGTGGTCGATGAAATTCAGACCGGATTCGCCCGGACCGGACAGTTGTTCGCCTGCGAGCACGCCGGAATCGAGCCTGACCTCATCACGATGGCCAAGGCGCTCGGTGGTGGATTTCCGCTGGCGGCGGTCACTGGGCTTGCCACCACCATGGACTCGGTCGGACCGGGTGGGCTGGGCGGTACCTTCGGGGGATCCCCGGTCGGCTGTGCAGCCGGACTTGCCGTGCTGAAGGTAATCGAGGAGGAGCGCCTCATCGAACGGGCGCGCGCCATCGGGGACATCTTGCGCGAGCGGCTGGGGATGTTTGCGGAGCAATCGCGGGGAGCCATTGCGGAGGTTCGCGGCATGGGCGCCATGATGGCCATCGAGCTGGTGCAGCGCGGTGAGTCCTCCTGCGTGCCGGATGCCGACCGCACCAAGGCCGTCATCGCCCGCGCCGCCCAGCATGGACTGGTGATTCTTTCGTGCGGCGTTTGGTCGAACGTGATCCGGTTGCTGCCTCCGCTCACCGCCTCGGACACTGTGCTTCAGGAAGGCCTCGATCGGTTGGAACGGGCGCTGCGGGACGAAGGGGTTCTGGTTTCCTAGCACCGGCACCGTCAATCGGAGTATCGAAAGTGATGAATCTGCAATCGCGGCTCAAGGACCCGGAACTGCTGCGTACCCGGTGCTACATCGCTGGATCCTGGTCGCCCGCCGATTCAGGTGCCAGCATCGATGTGGTGAATCCGGCAACCGGGGAACTCATCGGGACCGTGCCGCGCGCCGGCGCGTCCGAGACGCGCCGGGCAATCGACGCCGCCCACCACGTACTGCCGTCCTGGGGGCGTCGGACTGCGAAGGAGCGGGCCTTGGTCCTGCGACGCTGGTACGAGCTCATGCTGGCCAACCAGGACGATCTGGCGTTGATCATGACTGCCGAGCAGGGCAAGCCACTGGCTGAAGCGCGGGGCGAAATCCTCTACGCAGCCTCGTTCATCGAATGGTTTGCCGAGGAGGCCAAGCGCCTCTACGGCGACATCATCCCGGGCCATCAGCCTGACAAGCGCCTGCTCGTCATCCGCCAGCCGGTGGGCGTTGTCGCCGCCATCACGCCCTGGAATTTTCCGGCTGCAATGCTGACCCGCAAGGCCGGTCCGGCGCTTGCCGCCGGCTGCACGGTCGTGTGCAAGCCTGCAACGCAGACGCCCTATTCCGCGCTCGCGCTCGCTGAGCTGGCGCGCCGCGCGGGCGTGCCGGCCGGCGCGCTGAGCGTCATCACCGGGGACTCGGGCGCGATCGGCACCGAAATGACGTCGAATCCGAAGGTGCGCAAACTCACCTTCACCGGCTCCACCGCCGTCGGCAAGAAGCTGATGGCCCAGTGCGCGAGTGGGCTGAAAAAGCTGTCCCTGGAGCTCGGTGGCAACGCCCCCTTTATCGTGTTTGATGACGCAGATCTGGATGCGGCGGTGCAGGGAGCCATCGCCAGCAAATACCGCAACACCGGCCAGACCTGTGTTTGCGCCAACCGGCTGCTGGTTCAGGATGGCGTGTACGAGAGTTTCGCGAACAAACTCGCCGCGGCCGTGTCCCGCTTGCGAGTGGGCGATGGGCTCAAAGGCGAAACAGATCAGGGACCCCTCATCGACACTGCGGCGCTTGAGAAAGTCGAGCAGCACGTCGCCGATGCCCTCGCCAAGGGAGCCAGCATCGTCGTGGGCGGCAGCCGCCACGCCCTGGGTCGTACTTTCTTCCAGCCCACCGTCCTAACGGACGTGACTCCCGCGATGCTGGTCGCCCGGGAAGAAACCTTTGGCCCGATAGCGCCCCTGTTTCGCTTCACCACAGAGGAGCAGGCGCTGCAACTGGCAAACGATACAGAATTCGGTCTCGCGGCCTATTTCTACACGCGCGACCTGGCCCGAACATTCCGGGTCGGCGAGGCGCTCGAATACGGCATCGTCGGCGTCAACACGGGACTCATTTCCACCGAGGTTGCCCCGTTCGGGGGCATCAAGGACTCAGGCCTGGGACGCGAGGGCTCCAAATACGGAATCCTCGACTACACCGAAATCAAGTACCTGTGTGTCGGCGTCGGCTCATGAGACGGGCTTGAGTGCGGGCTCGACCGGGTCGATCTCGAACAGCTCGAGAATGTTTCCGTCCGGATCCTTGACGTAGATCGCACGACCGAACGGCCCGGCACCCAACTCCCGGTCGAATTCGACGCCGTTGTGCTTCAGGCGCTCATTCAGCGCCAACACGTCGTTGACCGCAAAAGCCATATGGTCGACCTGTCCGGGCGCCTGAGCGCCGCCGATCGTCAGCGACAGACCCTGCAGCATCGACACGACGGGTCGACCGTCCGGCAGCGGCTTCGGATTCGGTCGCAACTCGAAGCCGAGCAGCTCGCAGTAGAAGCGACGCGACATATCGAGGTCTCTGACCTTGAGCAGCATGTGATGCATCGAGAGTGTGCGGGGAAGCGATCGCCGGTCGACCCATGCCCGCACCTGCTGCGCCGAATGCAGCTGCGCGAAGTATTGCTGCCACACGGCACGGGCAAACTCCTCCCAATCGCGGTTCACGCCAGCGATACAGTCGCTGACGGCCACCACGTCGTAGTCGTATAGATAGGCCTCGCGAATCGTGGTTTCAACGCAAGCATTGGTGGTAACCCCCACGACGAACAGCGCTTCGACTCCCAGTACGCCAAGCAGGGACTCCAGGCGCGTCTGATGGAACGCACTGAATCGATGTTTGCGGATCACGAACGAGGGATTGTCCGCTAGGTCCGCGAGTTCCTCGATGATTCCGGCGTCCCAGGTATTGACGACTGAGGCGAGACGCTTGCGCTTGCTGGTATGCGCGGGGAGCTTTTTTGACAGCCGCCCCGCATCGTTCGGATAGTGCTCCTGAAGCGTCCACAGCACCGGCAGCCCAGCCGCGCGCCAGTGCAGCGCCAGCGCCCGCACCGCCGGGATGATGGCCCGCAGGGGCGTCGTGTCGACACCGGAAATACCAAGGGTGCCTTCCGGGTGGCAGAACGCATTCTGCATGTCGATGATGAGTAGCGCGGACTTTCGCGGTTCAAGCAGATCAAGGCTCATGCGGGGGCTCCTTCATGTCCACACCGAGCACTCCGGCCCGGGACCAGCTCTCTTTGGGGACCTCGTGAATGATGACGTGGAGGGCCCCCGGACTGGCGCCGGCGTGCTCCACCATCGCATCGGTGATGGCCTTGCACAGCCTGCGTTTCTGATCGAGCGTTCGACCGCTCCACATGTGCACGTGAACAACCGGCATAGATGCCCCCGCCGCGTATGCGGCTACTCGTAAAGGGAAGTCGATCTGGGAGTTTGCGCAAACGACAGGCCGGCGCGCTCAGTAATCGCGGCCGCCCGCAAGCGCGCCTCGACGGCCAGAGCGCGCTCATCCACGGCAAGAACCTTTCCATCCCTGAACAGCGGCACGCCGGCTACCCAGGTCTCGGCAATCGAGGCGGGCGATGCGGACCATACCAGCGTCTGGACCGGATCGGAGTACGGCACCCACTCGAAGTGATTCAGATCGAGCAGCACGAAGTCCGCCTTCTTGCCGACCTCGATCGAGCCGATCTCATCATCCCAGAGCAGTGCTCGCGCCCCCTCAATGGTGGCCATCCGCAGCGCGCGACGCGCGCCGACCAATGCGGCATTGCTGCGCGCGTCCTTGAAGAGACCGGCTGCAACATACATCTGGCGAAACAGGTTCAGATTGCCCGAAGCTGACACCCCATCGGTCCCGAGTCCCACCGTAACGCCGCCGGCGAGCATTTCCGGGTACTTGCCAAATGCTGCCGCGCCCTTGCCCAGTTTCAGGCAGGTTCCCGGGCAGAACGCCACCTTGGTATCGTACTGCGCGAGCAACCGCAGTTCTCGATCGTTCACCGCGACGCCATGGGCGATCACGAGATTGGACCCGAGTCCTCCCGCCGCGGCCACCCGCTCGATCGGCCATTGTCCGTAACGCTTCTCAGAAATCCGCGCCTCCTCGATGCTGGTTGCCAGGTGATACGTAGTGCCCACCCGCAGCCGCTCGGCCAGCTCCCGGGCTCCCACGTGCAGGGCCAGGGTGCAGGGTTCCTTGCCCTCAATATTGACCCAGCAGCGAATACGTCCTTGTGCGAATCCGTTCCAGCGCCCGACCGTCTCCTCGAGCACTTCCAGCGCCCGCTCCGTGCTTTCGAAGAAGTGGTGGCGCATCATCTGCGCCGACCAGCCCGCCGGCGGCGTAGCCGGCGGATTGTCCGCGGCATGACGCCCGGTGATGCCACGGATCCCAACGGTCGCCATGGCCCTTACCGTGCCGGCTGGATCGTTCTGCGCACCCATATCGAGCAGGCAGGTTGTGCCGCAGCGAACCATCTCCACGCACGCCAATAGGGCACTGACCTCCTCGTCCTCGGGACTTACGTGCGCATAAAAGGGCTTGGCCCAGTGGAACACCCAGGTACGCGTGTCGAGGTCATCGGGAAAGACGCCTCGGGAGAGCGTCTCTGAGAGGTGGACGTGAGCATCCACAAATCCGGGGATCATCCCTCGGCACCGTCCGTCCAGAACCTCGCCGAAATCCGCACGAACGTGCCGCGACAGCACCTGCTCGGTCGTACCCAGGTCAACGATACGGTCGTGCTCGAGCACCACCGCGGCATCGCGAATGACGGTGTCTCCCTGATCGACCGTGAGGAGGAACTCCAGATGCTCGATGAGGATTCGCATACCTTTGCCGTCAGCCCCGCGATGGTGCAAGCGGACTACTGTCCGACGACCAGCAACTCATCGGTATTCGTAACATCGGACAGAATCTCGGCGCCATGCGGCATCACTGCCACCATATCCTTGTTCTGCATGCCGAAGCCGTACCCGGTGTTATACACCAACGGCTCGATTCCGAGGACCATGCCCACCTCGAGAGGAACGTCCGAATGCGGTCCGAGGTAGGGCTTCTCATGCAGATGCAGCCCGATGCCGTGACCCACAAACTTGATCGGCGGCAGCTTGAGCACGCTCAGGCGTTTGATGAAGGCTTCATAAATGGCTTTCGAACTCGCTCCGGGCTTGATCAGATCGAGCACCAGATACTTGCACTCGACGAGCTTGCGCCAGATCTCCTGGGCATGCGCCGGCGCCTTACCCACCCGTGCCGTGCGGCACACGCCGGCATGATAGCCATTGATTACCGAAAATATCTCTACGCGACAGATGTCGCCCTCCTTGAGCAGCCGTTCACTCGGCCCGACGTTCGGAAAGACGCTCCGTTCCCCGGTCGCCACGATCAGCAATTTAAAGCTGTCGGCACCGCGTTCGAAAATGCCGCGGGTGAGCGCGCCGGCGATATCCATCTCCGAATTCCCCGCGCGGACCCCGTGCAGCGCAGCGGCTATCGTCGCATCCGCAATGCGCGACAGCCTGCGCAACTGCTCGAGTTCCGCCGGCGTCTTCAACTGACGCTGACGGGCCAGGTACTCATCCGCACCGAGTAGCTGCGCGCGCGGCAAGGCGCGCGCCAGCTCGGCGTGGGCCCCGGCCGGCAGGTAGTCCAGCTCGACTCCGATCCGCGACTCGGCAAGTCCCCGCTCACGCAGAAGCCCGGCGAGGATCGACATCGGACGGTCGGTAAACTCTCCCCACGCGACGACATCCACCTCCTGCGCCTTGGCGCGCACGGTGGACTCCTCCATGTCGACCACGACCATCGCAGGCTTTCCGGTGACCCCAATCAGGCACATCGCATGTCGCCACCGCATCAGTGACTGCGACGGCACCACGAAACCGGCAACATAAGCGAAATTCTCCGGCGAGAAGGTGACGAGCGCGTCAAAGCCATGCGCGGGCATGCCCGCCCGCAGCCGCTCAAGAATTTCTGGCCGCATGTATCACGATCCTATAAAATCCCATTCCGTGATCTTACTTTGTGATCACACTTTGTACAACAGGATTTCAAGGTGCGCCGCCGGCAGCCCGCGGCACTAAGGACGAGACGGCACGAATCGCTGCGGTCGAAACTGCCGAGCGAGCCGCGAATCGCTGCCGCCCAATATTTCCTCGGCTGCAACCTCGCCTATCAGCGGCGCCAAAGTGATGCCACTGTGCATCACGGCAACATACAGATTGGCAGTGCCGGGAACGTGTCCGACAATCGGCATCCCGTCGGCTGGAACCACCCGGCGCGAACTGCGCACCGTGTAGCCCAACGCCGCCGCGGCCGGATCAAGGTCGGCGGCAAATCTGCCAATCAGGCGCGACACAATGTCGGGGTGTGGATTGCCCCGCTCCGCGGCGACATCGCTGCCGAGGACGACCTGCCCGTCCGGGCGCTGGCGAGCGTGGTACGTCTGCGCGTTGAGGACCCGAGAGAAGGCTCCGGGCGCGTCACGCAGGTACACGAGCGAATCCGTCTCAGTAGTGATGGGGAGGCGCATTCCCACCATGCGCAGGACCTCATTGGTGTCGGCACCGGCCGCAAGCACCACCGCATCGCACGCCAGTTCCGAACCCGGGAGCCGCAACGACTCCACCCTGCCATGTCGCTCGGTGAGACCCTGCACCCTCACATTGAAATGCAGGCGCGCGCCGCGGGCGCGGGCCGCCGACAGCAGCGCAAAAGTCGCCGTGCGTGGTTCAACAGTCCCGTCCATCTCACTATGGAGGGCGAGAGGAGGCGGATGGCGAAACGCAGGCTCAAGTGCCCGAAACTCCCGGGCATCCACCGCCCGCACTGCGTGACCCCACGAATGCAGCTGACTCAACGCGCGCTGCAAAGCCTCGGGTGGCTGGTTGAAGGTCAGGCTCCCGGTCCAGCGCAGGCCCATTGCACGCTGCAGCGGCTCCGGGAGGGCATGATAGGCTCGCACCGCCTCTGCGCGCATATCGAAGTAGGCCCGATCGGGCGTCGATTGGGCGTTGATCCAGCCGAAAGAAACCCGCGAGGTCCCGCCGGCGGGGCGCCTTGCATCAAACAGATCCACATCGACCTGCCTCCCCGCAAGCGCATAGGCGATGGCTGCACCGACGATGCCGCCCCCCAAGACGCCTATCCGCGGCCGAGTCATCGCGTTGCGAGAGAGCTGAACGTCCGGCGCTGCTGCGCCCACAGCGCCAAGTCGGCAGCGGCCAGGAACGACTCACTCATGGCTTGGATCACGCTGCATTGTGTTGCCTGTATATAGTGCCAGGTGCTGTAATTATGCACAGTTTCCAGACCTCTCATGCAGATTGAGCGCAAATCGGTCCTCAGGCCACGCGGTGTATGATCATTTCGCGCGGCGCGCCCATAAAGGAACAACCATGAACCGCAAGAATCTGGTCGGGCTGAAGGTGGCAGTCGCCGCGACCATTGCGCTGTGCGGCTGCGCGAGCGCAGCGGCGCCGCGGCACACGCCGGAAGTGCGGCAGTCCGCATCCGGAGCACTCGAGGCCGCACGCAACGCGTGGACGGAATGCGTCCGTACCGCGATACCGGGGGTCGAGGATCCCCAATCCTCCTCGGAAGTTGTCGCGCGTGCCGCCATGAAGCACTGCTCGGCCCAGTACACGGACATGCTGCGGGTTCTCGCGAGCACCTTCGTGCCCACCTGCAGCCGGGACTCGGATTGCACACGCAGCGCCCTGGCAAAAGCCCAGCGCGAGGCCACGCAGGCCGCTACCGACGAGGTCGTGACCGCGAGAATCCGCGTGGCCGGCGCACAAGTCCTCAAGTGTCAGTGATCGCGCCCCCCTGATCCAATAACGGCAGCCCATGCGTGCGTTTGGCCGGGAGCCTCTAGCCAAGCGGCTCGGTACCAAACCGTGCGGCTGTTCTTGCACGCGCGCGCTGCGCCTCGATTTCACGGTCACGAGGTTCTGCGGTAGTGACCAATGCGCTGATGAGCGCCTGGGCCGATGCCGCAACCTCATCGACGGCACGATCAAAAGCGGCGCGGTTGGCCATCGAGGGACTATTGAACCCGCTGAGTTTCCTGACGAATTGAAGTGACGCCGCTCGGACCTCCTGCTCAGTGGCCGGCGGCGCAAAATTAAAGAGGGTCTTGATGCTCCTGCACACGTCCGTCGCCTCCGCTTAGGATATCGAGAGGTCTTTTGTACCGCGCAAAATAGACGCGAGCAACGCGACTTTGGCTGGATGTTCGGGGTTTGGATTGTTTCATGACCGCCGGGATCGGTACCTCACTTTGGAACCGCCACCTCTGGCACCAGCTTCAGGCGACGGGCACGGCGCACGAATCCACGGTCATCAAAACTCAGCAACTGGCTGCAGGACGCACTTGTCGCCCAATGCAGGGCGTCGGCGAAATCGAATCCACCCCGATGCAGATCGATCGCATCCTTCACCGCTTCCCAGCGCTCGACAGTGACATGCTGCATTCCCAGCAAATGCTCGACGGCGTTACAGAAAGATGCCGCCTCTGCCTCGTAAAAACCGCGCATCACCCATTCGAATTCGAGTATCACAGTCAAGGGGACGAACAGGGATTCGGACTCAATCATCACCCGACGCGCCACGGGCATCTGTCGCATAGCCTCCGGATCATCCGGATCGTCGCAATAGAATCGCGCCAGAATGTTGGTGTCAACGGCGATCATTTCTTACGGTGCGATGGCTGCAGCATGCCCGCAGGATCGAACTCGGAAAGGCGTCGCTTGCCCCGCGATTTCGCCGATTTCACCTTTACCATTCCAAAACCGGCGACCGGATCGGAGCGGGTGAGGCGGCGTCGGATCACCAGTCGAATCACGCCGCCTTCGTCGACGAATTCCATCTGCGTACCCGGCGTCAGTCCGTACCGGGCTCGGATGTCCGCCGGAATGACGATCTGGCCTTTTTCGGTAAGCGTTGCCGCAGACATGGCTTTTCACGATTGTCTCGAGGGCTCAGATTATATCATGTGGCTTACCAGGTAAGCGGAGCTCGCGACAAGGCTAATGAAGCGCCAGCAGAATCAAGGGGTTGGCTAACGACCCGCCTCGACGCAGCCGCTAACGCGTCGCGGCCGCCCGAGTATCCGGGCCGTAGGCGACGCG
>Ga0265340_10001551_pt1 | contig 13183 bp, 14 predicted proteins | sample 4CB225metaG_FD_202082 | JGI IMG/M metagenome (GOLD analysis project Ga0265340, IMG submission 202082) | Rhizosphere microbial communities from Carex aquatilis grown in University of Washington, Seatle, WA, United States - 4-CB2-25 metaG | ecosystem: Host-associated > Plants > Roots >...
CGCATTCCGCGCCGGCCTTGGACAGTTCATACGCCAGCGTTTCCAGGCCGTAATCAGCCAGCGAAATGGCCTGTGAATTAAACGTGTTCGTCTCGATGATGTCCGCGCCCGCTTCGAGGTATTGGCGATGGACGTCTTCGATGACGTCGGGTTTGGTGAGGTTCAACAGGTCGTTGTTGCCCTTGAGGTCCTTGCCGCGCCAATCCGCAAACCGTTCTCCGCGGAAATCGGTCTCCGTCAGCTTGCGTTGCTGGATCATCGTGCCCATCGCGCCATCAATGATCACGATGCGCTCGCGCAGCAAACGCTCCAGTTCAACGGTCCTGTTCGATTTTGTGTTCACACGGTTAAATGCAATAGTGGCAACAATGCGTGTAAAATACCCCTTCAATTCCAGGAAGCAAATAAAATATATCAACGTATCTGGATATGTTGATATTTAAGTAAATAACATGCTAATACGATGACCGCGCCGGGGCCAGGCGCGGTCATGATTGCCGATGGTGTGGGGCGCATCTCGTTTTTTAGGCAACACGCCCAAAAGCTGTGTTCCTTCGGAACGGGACACCGGCTCAAAAATTGGGATGTTCCATGGCGTTTTGACACCCCCAAATGCCCTGTTGACATCGTTCGGGCGTCTGATAGATTTTCCGTCCTTTTTCGGTTTGAATGAAAACGCATTTGCCCAAAGTAAATTTGGACCAGCGGAAATGGCACGTGATTGACGCCGACGGCGCCGTGCTTGGACGACTGGCCGTGCAGGTTGCCGACATTTTACGCGGCAAAAACAGACCCGTCTTCACGCCCCACCTCGACGCCGGCGACTTTGTCGTCGTCATCAACGCCGAAAAGGTCCGGCTCACCGGCAAGAAGGAAACGGCCAAATCGTTCATGAGCTATTCCGGCTGGAAGGGCGGCGAGAAATACCGGACCGTTGAACAGGTCCGCGCGCAGCATCCGGAAAAACTGGTCATGCACGCCGTGAAAGGCATGATTCCGAAGAACCGGCTGGGCAGCCAGTTGCTGACCAAGCTGAAGGTGTTCAAAGGCCCGAAACATCCCCACGCGGCGCAAAAGCCGGAACCGCTCAAGGCGGCGGCCTGATTTTCCAACAACCCTCAACTTCCAACTGACAAATGGCAGCGGAACCCAAAATCGAATTTCTCGGCACCGGCCGGCGCAAGACCGCCGTCGCCCGTGTCCGGCTCGCGTCCGGCAGCGGCAAGATCGTCGTGAACGGCCGGGCGTTTGAAAATTATTTCCCAATCGAGACCCTGCGCTCGACGGCGCTGCAGCCATTGGCCGTCACTGGCAACACCGAACGATTCGACGTTCGCATCAATGTCACCGGCGGCGGCCCGAACGGGCAGGCCGGCGCGGTGCGGCATGGGATTGCCCGGGCGTTGATCCGGTCCGACGCCACTTTGCGTGGCGCGCTCAAGGCCGATGGCCTGCTCACGCGCGATTCGCGCATGAAAGAGCGCAAGAAGTATGGCCAGCCGGGCGCGCGCAAACGGTTCCAATACTCGAAACGTTGATCGCGCTGGAAATTTCCAAGCCCCGCTGGCCAAAAGCCGCGGGGCTTTTTTATTGCCATGAAAACATACGAAATTCGTGAAACCGACCTGTTGATCTCGGATGACCCGGCGCTGCTGGATCGGGCGCTGATTCACCGTTTTCTCAGCAAGCAGAGTTATTGGGCGAAAGGAGTGGTGCGCGAAACCGTGGACCGCACCATTGAGCATTCGCTGTGCTTTGGTGTTTATTCGGCCGGACGGCAGGCCGGCTTTGCACGCGTCGTGACCGATTTTGCAACATTCGCGTGGCTCGCCGACGTTTTCATCGTCGAGGAAAAGCGCGGGCAGGGCCTTGGCAAAAAGCTCGTTGCGGCGGTCCTCGCACATCCCGAGTTGCAGGGTCTGCGGCGGTTCATGCTGGGAACGAAGGACGCGCACGGGCTGTATGCCCGGTCCGGCTTCAAGCCGCTGGAACTGCCCGAACGTTTTATGGAAATCCGATCGGAAAGCAGTTACAAATGTGGCTGTTGAATTGGCCGTTGAATCTTAAAATGAAAACAAAAAAGATCGCCATCATCGGCGCCTCCGGTTACTCCGGCGAGGAACTCGTCCGGTTGCTGTTGAACCATCCCCACGTGGAGCTGGTCGCCGTGACCTCGCGCCAGAATGCCGGGCAGACCCTGGCGCAGGTGTTCCCGAAATTCGCCAGCCATCCAAAATCAAAAATCCTGCGCTTCTCCGAGCCGAACGCCGAACGGCTGGCGAAACAGGCGGACGCCGTGTTTCTGGCGTTGCCGCATGGCGTCGCCGCCGAATATGCCGTGCCGCTGCTGGACGCCGGCTGCCTTGTGATTGATCTCAGCGCGGATTTCCGGCTCAAGAGCCCGGAAATCTACCGGGAATTTTACGTGCACGAGCATCCCGCGCCGGACCTGTTGAAAAAGTCCGTCTATGGCCTGCCGGAAATTTATCGCGACCAGATCAAGAAGGCGCTGCTCGTCGCGTCGCCGGGTTGTTACCCGACCAGCATCCTGCTGCCGGTGATTCCGTTGCTGAAGGCGGGGTTGATCAAACCGTCCGGCATCATCGCCGATTCGTTGAGCGGTGTGAGCGGCGCGGGCCGCAAGGCCGAGACGGATTATCTTTTTTGCGAATGCAACGAAAGCGTCCGGCCTTACAGCGTGCCCAAGCACCGGCATTTGTCGGAAATCGAGGAACAGCTTTCGCTGGCGGCCGGGGTCACGGTCATCCTCCAGTTCACACCGCATCTGATTCCGGTGAACCGCGGCATCTTGACCACGCTGTATCTCGCGCCGGCGGAAAAGTCCGTGGACGCGGAGAAGATTTCCGCGTGCTACCAGAAGGCCTATGGCCATGAACCATTCGTCCGCCTGCTCGAGGGCAAAAATCTGCCGGACACCAAAAATGTGACCGGTACAAACGTCATTGAAATCGCCTGGCGTTTCGACCCGCGGACGGGCCGGCTCATCGTCATGAGTGCCGAGGACAATCTGGTCAAGGGCGCGAGCGGCCAGGCCGTGCAAAGCCTGAACCTCCTCTGCGGTTTCCCGGAGACGGCGGGGTTGGTCTGAGTTTTGAGTATAGGAGCCGACGTAAGGAGGCTCTGATTGAATTTACGATATTTGATTTACGATTTACGAATCTCACCAAAACTTACGCAGATCTCGTAAATCGAATATCGTAAATCGAAAATAATTAGTCTCGTGACCTCGTCTTCTGCAACGAAAAGGACAACCCGATGGAATGCGGCCGATTACGCCGCGAATTCCGTCGTGCAGCAAGCCTGGGCGCGCGAGCTCATGGCTACGCTAAACCTGCGGGGCGACGAGCATGTCCTCGATGTCGGCTGCGGTGATGGCAAGGTCAGTGCTGAAATCGCCCGGGCCGTGCCACGCGGCTCTGTGGTGGGCGTTGACGCCTCGCCACAGATGATCAAATTCGCGCGCAAGGCGTTTCCGCCATCGCTGATTCCAAATTTGAGATTTGAAAAATGCGACGCGCGCAAAATTGCCGGGAGCGCCGGCATCCGTGCCGGCAAATCAACCGGGACGACACAACTCGCCGGCAGGGATGCCGGCGCTCCCGGCGCGCCATTCGACATTGTTTTCTCCAACGCCGCCCTGCACTGGGTGGACGATCATCGGGCGTTTCTGCGCGGCGTGGCGGCGTGCCTGCGTTCCGGCGGGCGGCTGATGGTTTCGTGCGGCGGCAAGGGCAACGCGCAGGACGTGTTCGTCGCGTTGCGCCCGGAAATGAGGCTCAAACGCTGGCGTGGGTTTTTCCGGAAGCTGGAAAAGCCGTATTTCTTTCACAGCCCGGACAATTACGAAAAATGGCTGCCGCGTTTCGGGTTCAAAACGCCCGGCGTCCGGCTCGCGCCGAAGGACGCGACTTACGATGGGCGCGACGGTTTTGCCGCCTGGCTGCGCACGACCTGGCTGCCTTACGTTCAGCGCGTGCCGGAAAATGTGCGCGAGGATTTCATCGCCGCTGTCACGGACCGATACTTGACTAGACATCCACCGGACGCGGACGGGCGTGTCCACGTCCGCATGGTGCGTCTGGAAATTGATGCCGTGAGGCTTTGAATGCCGATAACCACCCGGGTGTTAAAATGAAGATTCCCTATTTTGAAGTGGATGCCTTTTCCAGCAAACTGTTTGGCGGAAATCCGGCGGGCGTTTGCCTGCTGGAACAATGGTTGCCGGATGCGGTGATGCAATCCATTGCTGCCGAGAACAATTTTTCCGAAACCGCCTTCCTCGTGCCGCGTGGCGCGGATTTTGACCTGCGCTGGTTCACTCCGACTCTCGAAATTGATCTTGCCGGCCACCCCACCCTGGCATCGGCATTCGTGCTGTTCAACGAAGGGAAGGTTGTCGGTGACCGCGTCCGTTTCCACTCGCGTAGCGGAGAACTGACAGTCACCCGCAAAGGTGATGTGCTCGAAATGAATTTTCCATCGCGGCCGGCGGTGCCGTGCGCGGTGCCGGAAACGTTGGCCCGCGGACTGGGCAAAAAGCCGGTCGAGGTGCTGAAATCACGCGATTATCTGGTGGTATTCGCAACGGAAGCGGATGTGCATTCATTGCAGCCTGACTTTGGCGCGCTGCGCAAACTCGATACCCTGGGCATCATTGTCACGGCTCCTGGCGGCGATTGCGACTTCGTGTCGCGCTTTTTCGCGCCGGCTGCCGGCATCAATGAAGATCCCGTCACGGGTTCGGCGCATTGCACCCTGATTCCGTACTGGTCGCAACGGCTCAAGCAGGCGAAGCTTTTCGCCCGCCAGCTTTCAAAGCGCGGGGGTGAACTGTTTTGCGAACAGGCGGGCGAACGCGTATTAATTGGCGGAAAAGCCGTGCTTTACCTGCGCGGCCAGATTGAAATAAATGAAAGGCAGCGTGCGTGAGTCAACCATGAGCTCGAAATTCAAAATCATCAAAGGTGCGGTCGTCGCGCCCAAAGGCTTTCTCGCCGGCGGCGTGTTTTGCGACATCAAACATCTCGGCACGGGCAAAGGCTCGAACAAAGGCCGGAAGCGCGACCTGGCGCTCATCGTGTCCGAGGTCCCGGCGACGGTTGCCGGCATGTTCACGACCAATCAAGTCTGCGCCGCGCCGGTGAAGGTCTGTGTCGAGCGCGTGAAAAAAGGGGTCGCGCAGGCCATCGTCATCAATTCCGGCAATGCCAACGCCTGCACGGGCAAGCAGGGCTTGAAGGACGCGCGCGAAATGACGGCGGTTGTAGCGGCGGTCTATGACCGTCGCAAATTAAAAACCAAAGATTCACCGGCGGTCACAGACCGCCACTACAAGATTTCCGCGGAACACGTATTGGTCGGTTCCACCGGACGCATTGGCGTCACGATGCCGATGGGAAACGTGAAACGCGGAATTTTGGAGGCGGTCCAGGTGCTGGGAAATTCACCGCGTCATGCGGACCAGGCGGTCGAAGCCATCATGACGAGCGACACGCAGCCCAAACAAATCAGCATCGAATTCAAGCTGGGCGGCAAGGCCGTCCGCCTCGGCGGCATTTGCAAAGGCGCCGGCATGATCCAGCCGGGGATGTCCGCCACCGGCGCGCGGCCCGCCGTTCTTCCCAATGGTGGCCGTGCGCAAGCACTTCACGCGACGATGCTTTGCTTCATCACCACCGATGCGGCGATTGAAGCGAAGACGTTGCAGGCCGCTTTGCAGGAAGCCGTCGCGCAGAGCTTCAATCGCATCACCGTGGACGGCGACATGAGCACCAACGACACCGTGCTGGTGCTGGCGAATGGACTCGCAGGAAATCTAGAAATTGTAGGAGACGAGGTAACGAGTCTCACTTCTCCCGGAAAAATTAGAGCCTCCTCACGTCGGCTCCTACAAGACTTCAAGGTTTTTCAAGTGGCGCTGAATCATGTTTGTTTGGAACTGGCGAAAATGATTGTGCGCGACGGCGAAGGGGTTCATCGCATCGTGACGGTGCGGGTGAATGGCGCGAAGACGGTTGCCGATGCCGACGCCGCGGCGCGCGCGGTGGCCAACAGCCCGCTGGTGAAGACAAGCTGGCACGGCGGCGACCCGAACTGGGGCCGCATCATAGACGCGCTCGGTTATTCGCCGGCCAAAATCGTCGAGGGAAAGGTGGACATTGGTTACAGCCTGCCTGGTGGAAAAAAGATTCTCTGCAGCCTCAAACGCGGCCAGCCGACCAAGACGACGTTCAAACAGCTTTGCGCCGCGGTGGCGCCGAAGGAATTTGATTTGCACATCAACCTGAACCTCGGCCGGGCTGGCGCGGTGATTTACGCTGCCGATTTGACGGAGGAATACGTGGATTTCAACAAGGGCGACGTGGGGGATCCGGGTTCGCTGGGTGGCTGAATTATTTCGGAGGGATGAGCTCCGCGAGTCCCTGACTGAAACGCCTGAAAAATTTGGGGCTCGTGGAACTCGCCCCTCCGATATTGAAACAAAAAAGCCGCTGGATTGCTCCAGCGGCTGTGAATTTTCTGCGCGGACCTCAGTTCGCCATGCGTCCGGAAACGCCTTTGGTGCCTTTGGCGATGAGCTTGGCTGATTGCTTGGGACGCAATTCGCGGGACGCCGCGCCGGCGCGCCACATTTCGGAATTGTGGATCTGGCCCAGTTCCTTCGCCAACTGCGCCTGGTAGTTGCGCGCGCCGCACGCCGAGAGCACGCGGGCGCATTCCTTGCCCGATTTGACCCGCTGGTAAAGTTTCTTGAACACCGGCAGGGTGGCCGCCTTGAACTTCGGTTTCCAGTCGAGCGCGCCGCGCTGGGCGGTGGCCGAACAATTGGAATACATCCAGTCCATGCCGTTTTCATCCACGAGCCGGATGAGGCTCTGGGTGAGTTCCTCGACGGTTTCGTTGAACGCTTCGCTCGGCGAATGGCCATGGGCGCGGAGCACTTCGTATTGCGCCTCCATGATGCCGGCCAGGGCGCCCATCAACACACCGCGTTCACCAGTCAGGTCGCTGAACACTTCGTGCTGGAACGTGGTCGGGAACAGGTAACCCGAGCCGATGCCGATGCCGACGGCCATGCAACGTTCTTCCGCGTGGCCGGTCGCGTCCTGCTCGACGGCGAAACTGGAATTAATGCCCGCGCCGGTGAGAAAATTGCGGCGCACGTTCAGGCCGGAACCCTTCGGGGCGACCATGATCACGTCCACGTTCTTCGGCGCGATGACGCCGGTCTGTTTCTTGTAGGCGATGGAAAAGCCGTGCGAGAAATACAGCGCGGCGCCGGGCTTGAGATTTTTCTTCACCATCGGCCAGATGGCGCGCTGGGCGGCGTCGGAAACGAGCATCTGGATGATGGTGCCCTTTTGCACGGCTTCCTCGATGTCGAACAGCGTCTTGCCGGGCTTCCAGCCGTCCTTCACGGCGCGGTCCCAGTCGCGCTTGAATGATTTGGCCTGGCCGACGATGACCTTGAAGCCGTTGTCGCGCAGGTTCAGTCCCTGGGCCGGGCCTTGCACGCCATAGCCGATGATGGCGATGGTCTCGTTTTTTAGCACCTTGCGCGCCCGGGCCATCGGGAATTCCTTCCGCGTGATGACCTTTTCCTTCGTTCCGCCAAAATCAATCGTTGCCATAACTCAATCTTTCTCGTCAGTGTGTTTTCAATTTGTTCAACCCGTTCAGGTGAACTTTTAATTCTAAACATCAGCGCCCGTCCGTCAAATGCAAACGCAGCCGGGCAGTATCCTGGTTTCGGTAGGGCGCGTCACTCCGTGCGCGTCGTTCTCCGTATTTGCGGCGGGCAGAGGACTGCCCGCCCTACCCCAATATTGAATTAGGACACCACCCGCGGTCAAAACGGATGGCCGGGGTTGATGAAGTCGTGAACTCTTCGTCCGTGCCGTTATTTGCGCGGCAGGGCGACCTTGCCCGTGCGCGTGATTTCCTGCACGCCGAACGAATTCATCAGGCCGATGAATTTCTCCACCTTGCTTTCGGCGCCGGTGATTTCGATGACAAGGCTCTTCGGCTGCACGTCCACGATTTTGGCGCGGAAGATGTCCGTGATCTGCATCACCTCGGCGCGTGATTTGGAGTCCACCGCCACCTTCACCAGCACCAGTTCGCGGTCCACGTATTCGCCCTCGTGAAAATCCTGCACCTTGATGGCGTTCGGCAGCTTGTTGAGCTGCTTGACGATTTGCTCCATCGTGGCCTCGTCGCCATGGGTGACGATGGTCATGCGCGAAATTGCCGGGTCCTGGGTCGGGCCGACGTTGAGGGTGTCAATGTTGTAGCCGCGTCCGCTGAACAGGCCCGCCACGCGCGTGAGCACGCCAAACTTGTTCTCCACCAAAACTGATATTGTATGTCGCATAAAAGCCGTTTGGAACGGAAGGAAAGGCTAACAACCCATACGAATGGGGTCAATTTGCAAATTCAAGGGAATTTATACGCCCGGCACGGAATCATTTCCCGTCCCAGGCGGCTGCGGGTTGGAGGCAGTTCCGCTTTGTGAAAAGCGGTCAAAAATATCCATCCACCACCCGGGTCAGGCGTTCGTTCACAAAAATCGAGTTATGATGGCCGAACAGCGGTTTGCGCCGTTTCTCAATCCGCACGTCCGATTTCTCCGCGCCATCAATCACGAAGTGGTAAACCTCGCGGACCGGTTCGTTGAAAATGCGCTTGGATTGGAATATCGGCCGGTCATCCACGCGGATGACCAGGGTGCCGTAGAGCTGGTTGAAGTTGAATTCGACGAGGTGTTTATCCGTGTTGCCAATCTCCAATGTGAATCTCATACGTCATGGGCCCGTGCCCATATTTTCAATGCGCATTCCTTGTGCCACTTGCGGAAAATCCCGCCCACACATCAGCCGGCAAATCCGGCGGGGTATATTTTGGCCGGAGCGCGGAGCATTGAGCGCGTCGGCCAGTGATTGCTGCTTACGGACCAATGCTTCGCGCTCCAAAACCGCAAATTGTAACTTTAACCATCGTAAATCCGGGGTGTGACCAGAGAAAAACCGGGTCGTTAACTTTAATCGCGGTTCAAGAAGATTGCGAAACGTGTCCTGATGACCGTTGGTATGTCCATTTTTTCTTTGCCAGGCGAAGCCTCTGCAGTTCAAAAGAACGGATTGTGTTCCTTCTCCTCCGCCACCGTTGTCAACGGGCCGTGGCCGGGGCAAATCAACGTTTCCGGCGGCAACGACAAGATTTGTTCCCGCACTTTTTGCCGCGCCAAATCCCAGGACTGGTTGCCGCGTCCGATGGACCCGGCAAAAATCGCGTCGCCCACGATGGCCACGTGCGGCGCGTCCTCCTGCCAGTTGCCAACGAGGTAGGTGACGCCGTCCTCCGCGTGACCGGGGGTTTCGCGGTGCGTGACGCGCAGGCCGCCGAGATGGACGATTTCCGCGGGCTTGTTGCGCTGGTCCACCGGCGCGTTTTTGGAGCCGCTGTGCAGCCGCGCTTTCGGACAGGCTTCGCGGATTTTTGGCAGGGCGTCCACGTGATCATAATGGGAGTGCGTGATGAAAACGTGCCGCAGCACGAGCTGGTTTTCGGCAATGCAATCCAGAACCGGTTTTGCGTCGAAGCCGGTGTCGAACAGCGCCGCGTCGCGCGTGACTTCATCCCAAACCAGATAGCAATTCACGGTCATGCCGTCGCCGGCGGTGGTGAACACGCGCAGTTCGTGCCAGCCGCTCAAATCCTTTTCCGCCGGCAGCCAGCCATGGGCAATGCCTTCGAGTTTGGCCGGATGCAGGCCAACCAGCCGGGCGAGCGCGGCCCAGTCAGGGCGTTGGGCGGTTTGCCCGCCTGCTTCCAGCGCGGAAAGTTCGGCTTCGGAAATTCCTGCGGCCTTTGCCGCGGCCGCGGCCGGGACGTCGCTCATCGCGCGCGCCTTGCTGAGGATGTCACCCAGATGGTCTTCGAGATTCACGCCGGAACAGTAAGGGGCAAGGCTCGCCATCGCAAGCACCGGGCTTGTGCGGCGGCGGAGGGTATGCTAAAAATCCACGAAAACGGAAACGTATGTTTTTCTCAAAGGGCAAAAGGGAGCACGAACGTTACTACCTGCTGCCGGGCCAGGGCGGTCCGGCGGCGCGCCGCAAGCAAAAAAGGTTTTTGAAATGGTCCATCGTTGCGTGCCTGGTTTTCTCCGCGCTCATGGCGTTGGCGATGTATTTGTTCGACCGCGCCCAGCCGCTTTGAAGCACCGTCGCGGTGCTTGACCCGCCGGAATCAGTTGTTAGTATCCGCACTGAATTTGATGAATTGGTCCCGATTGATTTCAATGTGCGCGGCGGCAATGTGCCTGGGCCTGCCTCTGCGCGCGGAACTGGCCGACGGCGTCAAGGCCATCGTGGACAACACGGTCATCACCTACGGACAGGTCGAGGAATTCACCGCGCCGGCGGTGGAGGCATTGCGCCGGCAATATGCCGAACAGCCGGAGGTCTTCCAGCAAAAACTTGCCGAGGCGCTCGACAACAGCCTGGAGATATTGGTGGAGCGCCAGTTGATCCTGCACGAATTCGAAGCCAAATATACCAAGCTGCCGGACAGTGTGGTGGACGAACTGGTGCAGGACCAGATCCGCGAGCAGTTCGGTGACCGCGTGACGGCGATGAAATCGTTGCAGGCGCAGGGCATGACCTACGAACAATTCCGCGAGGACATCCGTGATCGCTACATCGAGTCGGAGTTGCGCAGACAGAACATTGCGCGCCAGATCGTCATCTCGCCCTACAAGGTGGAGACCTACTATCTGGCCCACCAGGACGATTTCAAGGTTGAGGACGAAATCAAATTGCGCATGATCGTGCTCAACAAAACCTCCGGCGACGACACCAACACGCCGGGCCTGGCCCGCGAAATCCTGTCCCAAATCAAGGGCGGCGCAACTTTTCAGCAGATGGCCTCCGTTTACTCGCAAGGTTCGCAACAAAAACAGGGTGGCGACTGGGGGTGGGTCGGGCGCTCCGTGCTCCGCAAGGAACTCGCCGAGGTCGCTTTCGCGCTCAAACCCGGCCAGGTCAGCGACGTGGTGGAAACGCCGGAAGCCTGCTACCTCATGCTCGTCGAGCAAACCCGCCCCGCCCATGTCCGGCCGCTCAGTGAAATCCGCGAGGAAATTGATAAGAGCCTGCGCACCCAGGAACAGGCCCGGGTGCAAAAACAGTGGATTGACTCGCTGAAGAAAAATACGTTTATCCAAATCTTCCCATGACCCGCCGGCTCGGCATCACGCTCGGTGATGTCACCGGCATCGGCCCCGAAGTCACACTCAAGGCCATCGCCGCCGAGGCGCCGGGAGACAACACAAGGTATCTGCTCATTGGCGACGGGGACGGTGTCGAACGGCTCAATCGGAAACTGGGATTGAATCTGCCGCTGGAGAAATTTTCCCGCCATGGCGACTCCGGCCGGTTTTGCATCACAAACCCATTGGCCGAACCGTTGCCGGAAAATCCGGCCGCAGGTTCGCCTGCGGCCGCGAACGCGGCCGTCGCGTCATTGCGGGACGGCGCGGAACGCTGCCTGCGCGGTGAATTGGACGCGCTCGTCACCGCCCCGGTCAACAAGGAGGCCATCATCCGCGCCGGACACAAATTCATCGGCCAGACGGAATTTCTCTCCGGACTCGCCAACACCCAACGCACCGCCATGATGCTGCTGGGCCATGATGACAAGGATCGCTGGCTGCGCGTCGCCCTGGCCACCGTCCACATTTCCCTCAAGTCGGTTCCCGAAAAACTGACGGCGGAAAAAATCATGCTGGCCATCGAACTGGCCGCGCAAGCCTGCCGCGATTTGCAATTGCCCCGCGCGCGTGTGGCGGTTTGCGGTTTGAATCCGCACGCGGGCGAGGGCGGCGAATTTGGCGGCGAGGAAATCAAAACCATCGCGCCGACCGTGCTGGCCGCGCAGAAACGCGGACTGGATGTCGTTGGCCCGTTGAGTGGCGACACGGTTTTTCATTACGCGCTGCAAGGAGATTTTGATGCCGTCGTTGCGATGTATCACGATCAAGGGCTCGCGCCGCTGAAAGCCGTGGCGTTTGACACCGGCGTGAACTGGACGCTGGGCCTGCCGTTCATCCGCACCTCGCCCGACCACGGCACGGCCTATGACATTGCCGGAAAGGGAATCGCCAACCCCTCGAGCATGATTTCGGCGATCCGGCTGGCAAAGCAACTGGCGGAAAGCCGGAGATAAAAAGTAGGAGCCGACGTAAGGAGGCTCTAACTTAAAAATTGATTTGAGCCTCGTCACCTCGGCTCCTACCAGATTCTATCCAATCAACTCACGGATTTTGGATTTGATGTCTCCACCGCGCACCAACGATTCGCCGACCAAAATGGCGTTGGCGCCGCATTGCTGCAACCGCTCCACGTCGGCACGCGTGTGGATGCCGCTCTCGGCGACCAGGAGTGGCGAGTGGCGGGTGGCGGGTGGCGGGAAAAGCTTCGCAGCGATTTTCTCGGTTGCGGCCAGATCCACCTTGAAAGTTTTCAAGTCGCGGTTGTTGACGCCGACGAGGGTCGCGCCCATTTTCAGCGCGCGGTCCAGTTCCGCCTCATCGTGAACTTCCACCAGCGCGGCCAGACCGGCTTCGACCGCCAGCGAATGGAATTTTTTCAACTGGCCGTCGCTCAAAATGGCGACGATGAGCAGGATGGCGTCCGCGCCCCATTCAATGGCTTCCAGGATTTGCCGCTCATCAATGATGAAGTCCTTGCGCAACAATGGCAGTTTAACCGCCGCGCGAATTTGGCGGAGATGATCGAGCGAACCTTGAAAGAATTTTTCATCGGTCAAAACCGACAGGCAGCTCGCGCCCGCTGCTTCGTATTCCTTCGCGATCCGCACCGGGTCGAAGTCCTGGCAAATCACGCCCGCCGACGGCGACGCCTTTTTGACCTCGGCAATCAACGCAATTAAATTGTAGGAGCCGACGTGAGGAGGCTCTAATTGAATGTTCTTTTTAGTTTGAGCCTCGTCACCTCGGCTCCTGCCAGATTTGGCGCAACGAAGCGCCGCCAGAAAGTCGCGCCGCTCGCCGCGTTCGAGCAGGGCATCACGCATATCGCCGGCAGCGATGAGCCGCGCGGGCAGCTTCGCGATCTCGCGTTTCTTTTGCTCAACAATT
>Ga0265340_10001552_pt1 | contig 13183 bp, 8 predicted proteins | sample 4CB225metaG_FD_202082 | JGI IMG/M metagenome (GOLD analysis project Ga0265340, IMG submission 202082) | Rhizosphere microbial communities from Carex aquatilis grown in University of Washington, Seatle, WA, United States - 4-CB2-25 metaG | ecosystem: Host-associated > Plants > Roots > Rhizosphere...
CCCGCGCTCCCGCGCGGCTATGATCCGCTGTCGCAAATCCTGACTCAAAGGACGCATGTTTTTCCTTTCATGACAGGAAAATAGCAGACTTTGCCAAATACGTCTATCTAAATCGAAAAAGCTCTAAAAGAGGATATCTACAGGCATTTTCGCTTCCCAAAAGTCCAAGGATGGTGGAGGGATGGCACCATGGAGTTACAGGAGGGCCAGGATCAGTTTTTCATTTGGGGGACTGAGGATTCCCCTTATGTCATTGCCAATGCGGACAGCACGGTGCTGAAAATGTCCGATGTAGCCCTTGACCGCCTCACCCGGGAGGCCCCGCTCTTGCGACGCCGTTCCTGCAAGCCACGGCCCAAACCCTCGCCGCCCGGATCCGGGCCGACAACAAACGCCTCGACCGGGTCACCCGGCAATTTCAAGCCAGTGTCTGACTCCTACTTCAGCGCGGCAACGGAGAGCGGTGTCGTTTGATCCGGTCTGTCCAGCACAAGCGTTGTCGCGGCCAGTTTGAATTGCCCGGAAAGCCGGATGTCCCGCGACGAACTCGCCACCAGAATGTTGTAGGTCCCCTGGTCGGCCACCCAGCCATTTTTGTCCGGGTCGTAATGGGCAAAGGCGTTCCGATCGAGGGTGACCGAGACTTTTTGTTTTTCTCCCGGCTGCAATAACACCTTTTGGAATCCTTTCAGTTCCTTGAGCGGACGCGGCAGGGCCGGATTCATTTCCTGCACGTAAACCTGGGCCACCTCGGCGCCCGCGCGCTGGCCACTGTTCGCCAGTTCAAATTCGACTGTCACGGGCAAGCGCGAAGCATCCTGGCCGGGAACCAGGTGAAGATTCGAGTACTTGAATGTCGTGTAGGAAAGCCCATGGCCAAATGGAAACAGCGGGGTGATTTGTTTGGTGTCGAACCAGCGATAACCCACCAGCAAACCTTCCTCGTAAACCACTGTGCCGTTGGTGCCGGGATAGGCGTGGAGCGCGTGCGCCGGCGAATCCATCAGCTTCTTCGGGAAGGTGCAAGGCAGTTTGCCTGATGGATTGGCATCCCCGAACAGCACCTGCGCCAGAGCGTTGCCGCCCTCCATACCCGGGTACCACGCATAAAGCAGAGCCGGAACTTTGGCGAGCCATTCGTCCATTTCCACCGCGCCGCCGCCCAGGAGCACCACCACGGTGCGAGGATTGGCCTGCGCCACTTCACGGATCAACTCGTCCTGTTCGCCCGGCAATTTGAGGTCTTTGCGATCCACGCCTTCCGTGTCGTAACCGCCACGGTGGTTCAAGCCGCCCACGTAAATCACTGCATCCGCTGATTTCGCAGCGGCCACGGCCTCGGCAACGGCATTCGAAATATTTAACGGCACAAATTTCTCGTTCGGTTCCGCCCGCGCATCACCGGGTGTGGCGACGCTTGGCGGATTATAACCCTGGGCGTAAATGAGTCTCACGCCATTGCCCAGCCGGTTGCTGATTCCCTGCAGGGCGGTGACCTCGTAGGGAGCTTTGATCCTTGCCGAACCGCCGCCGTGCACAAAATGGGCCGTGGCATTGGCGCCGATGACGGCAATCGTTTTGATTTTAGCCGGGTTCAACGGCAGCAGATTTTCGTTTTTCAACAGCACGAAAGATTCTTCCGCCACGGCGCGGGCAATTTCCTGGTGCGCTTTGCTGCTGAGTGGTTCTGATTCTGTATTGGTGAACGTCCGCCCGGAAAAACCGCGTATCAATCCCAATTTATACCTGACGTAAAGATTGCGCCGCACTTTATCATCGAGCGCCACCATGGAAAACTGGCCGGACTTCAGCCCGTCCAGATAAGGACCGGCCAGAAAAAAATTGGTGTAAGCCTGATGGGTGCCCATTTCCATGTCCATGCCGTTGGTGGCCGCCAAATCCGTGTGATAGACGCCGCCCCAGTCGGACATGACCGCTCCCTTGAAGCCCCATTCGTCTTTGAGGATTTTATTGAGCAGGTAATCATTTTCACAACAGTGCTGGCCGCGGAACAGGTTGTAGGCGGCCATGACCGTCAGCACGCCGCCGTCCTGCACGGCGGCGTGAAATGCCGGCAGATCAATTTCGCGCAAAGTGCGTTCGTCCATCTCCACATTGATCGAATCCCGGTCCTGTTCCTGGTCGTTGGCGGCAAAATGTTTGGCGCAGGATGAAATGCCCTGAGCCTGTTCGCCCTGGATGTAACCGACGCCCATGCGCGACGTTAGAAAAGGGTCTTCGCCGAGATATTCGAAATTCCGGCCGCATAGCGGCGTGCGTTGGATGTTCAGGCCAGGTCCGAGCATGACGTTTTTGCCGCGTTGCCTTGCCTCCTGCCCGATGACCGCCCCGTCGGCCGCGGCCAAATTCGGATTCCAGGTGGCCGCCAGACCGAGCATGGCCGGCATGGCCGTCGCAAAATCGTCCTGCCGGTGCAGAACCGCAAAATTCTCGCCGACTTCCTCCCGGACTCCGAGCGGACCGTCCGACATTGACAATTTTGCTATTCCAAGCCGGGGAACCCCCGGCGTGGCAAACATGGAATCGGCGTGGACCAGCGAAACTTTTTCTTCCAGCGTCAGGCGCGAAAGCAAATCCTCAACCCGGGCATCGATCGGTTTTGAATCATCCAGATAAGCGGGCTGTTCCTGGGCGCCGGCCACTGCGCCCCAGCCCAATTGAATTGCCAGTGCCAGCCATAATCCGGCATAACACTCGATTTTGGAAACCAGTCTCATAATCTTCTCGTTTGTTCAATGTTTGGGATCCATCCGTCGGCCCGTCCGTCCTACCGGATGCGATTTTTCAGACGCGTTTGTTAGCGTTATGACGGCGGAACAATCACCATAAAAAATTGTCACCGCTGTCACAAGTGAAATGCAATCCGGACCGGCTGATTGGGCGGAGTGCCGATCTCCCGCTCGGCTCGAATCGGGAGGCAACCGGCCATCAGGCCGGACCGGAATTCGGCGCTCCGACCGGTCCATCCCAGGAAACACGGTTGAAACCATCGCGTTCCCATGACAAACTCCCCCGCGTGAGCCATCTCAACCAAGCCCGCAAAGTATTTGCCATCGAACTCGCCGCGCTCAAGGCGGTGCGCGCGCAGCTCGACAAATCATTTGACCATGCCGTCAACATCATTGTCGAAGTGCTGGTGCCACGCCGCAAGATCGTGGTCGTGGGCATCGGCAAATCCGGCAATGTCGGCCAAAAAATCGCCGCCACGCTCACCAGCACCGGCTCGACCAGCGTGGTGCTGAGCAGTGTGGACGCGTTGCACGGCGACGTGGGAATCATCAATGACGGCGACGTGATTCTTGCGTTGAGCTACTCTGGCGAGTCGGAGGAATTACTGAACCTGCTCCCGGCGCTGAAAAGATTTTCAATCAAAATCATTTCGCTGACCGGCAATCTGAAATCAACGCTCGCGAAGCACAGCGACGTTTCGCTCAACGTCAAAGTGCCCAAGGAAGCCTGTCCGTTCAATCTTGCGCCCACGAGCAGCACGACGGCGATGCTCGTGATGGGCGATGCGCTGGCGATGGCGGTTTTGCATGCGCGCGGTTTCAAGAAGAGTGATTTTGCCAGGTATCATCCGAGCGGCGCGATTGGCCGCGCGATGCTGACGCGTGTGGGCGACATCATGCGCACCGGGAATCGCAATGCGATTGCGAATGAAAATTTGCCAGTCAGGGAAGCCTTGATGGTGATGACGCACGCCAAGTCTGGCAGTCTTGCCGTGGTGAATGCGCGTGGAAAACTTGTGGGCGTTTTCACCGATGGCGATTTCCGTCGTCACATGGCTTCGGATGAGAACCTTCTGACCAAGCCGCTCAAACAAATCATGACGCGGAATCCGATCTGCATCCGCGAGGACGTGCTGGCGGAGGAGGCGCTGAAAGTTTTCAACGAGCGGAACATTGACGATTTGATCGTCGTGAACGCAAAACGCGAGCCAGTGGGCCTGGTGGATTCGCAGGATTTGCCGAAGCTGAAAATCATGTAGCGGCGGTCTGTGACCGCTGCCAACCGTGAATGCGGCGCTCACAGAGCGCCGCTACAGCAGTTACTCCAACCCGCAGTTCTTCCGCGCGCGTTTCAAAACTTTTTGCGCCAGCGTGCGGGCTTTCGTTGCGCCATCACTCAAAACCTGGTTGACGTGATCCAGATTCGCGGCCAATTCCGCGCGTTTCTTCCGCGCGTCGGCAAAATAATTCCAGTAGTGCTCAAACAACGCCTTCTTCAAATCGCCGTAGCCCAGGCCGCCGGCGCGCAAACGATTTTCAAAATCCTTGGCCGCGGCCGCCAGCGCCACGAGCTTGAGCAGTTGGATGGCGAGATTTTTTTCAGCATCCGGTTTCGGTTCGGCCGGCGTGCGGCTGTCCATGACGATGCCCATGATTTTTTTGCGGATGATCTTCTCATCCCCGAAAATCTCAATCGTGTTGCCGTAACTCTTGCTCATCTTCTGGCCGTCCGTGCCCGGCACCACGGCGACCTCGTCGCGAATTTGCGGCTCGGGAATCACAAACGTCTGGCCGTATTGCTCGTTGAACTTGATGGCGATGTCGCGCGTCATTTCGAGGTGCTGCTTCTGGTCGCGCCCCACCGGCACCACGTTCGAGTCGTAAATCAAAATGTCCGCCGCCATCAACACCGGATAGGCAAACAGGCCGTGCAAGGGCGCGATGCCCCTGGCAATTTTGTCTTTATAGCTCGTAGCCCGTTCGAGCATGCCCATCGGCGTCACCGTGGAAAGCAGCCAGCTCAATTCGGTCACCTCCGGCACGTCGGACTGGCGGAAGAAGACGGATTTTTTCGGGTCAAGCCCGCACGCGAGAAAATCCAGCGCCACGTCCATCGTGTTCTTACGCCGTTCTTCGGCATCAAACAAGGTGGTCATCGAATGGTAGTTCGCGATGAAATAAAACGCCTCGCCCTTTTCCTGCAGTTCAATGGCGGGCCGCATCATCCCGAAATAATTTCCGAGGTGCAACGCGCCGCTGGGCTGGATGCCTGATAGAATTCGCATGCGGAAAAGCTAGCAATCAATCAGCCGCAAAAAAGCGCAAAATTCGCAAATGAATTGTTTGTTGGGAGGGACGGCGTGCCGCCGTCCCTGAATTATGGGACGCCGACACGGCGTCCCTCCCGGTTAAAATTTTTCCACCTTTCCGTTCATCACTTCCCATCGCTGCAAATCCTTCCCCAGTTCGCGCGGCCAGTTTTCCTCCGTCGCGGTCATGAACACCTGGCCGCCCGTCCTGCGCGCGTGCTCCAGCAACGGCAGGAAACCGCCGCGCCGCTTCACATCCAGTTCGCCCATCACGTCGTCAATGAGCAGAATCGGCGGCGAGCCGTGGAGGCCCGCGAGAAACTCCGCCTGGGCCATCTTCAACGCGATGGCCAGCGTGCGTTTCTGGCCTTCGCTGCCGAATTGCGCGGCGGATTTTTCGTTGAGCAACAATTGCAAATCATCGCGGTGCGGCCCGATGAGCGTGGAGCGATACGTCCGCTCCCGGTTGCGAGATTGCGCCAGTTCCACCGCGAAATCCTTCTTCACGCCCGGCTGATATTCGATGCGTAATTCCTCGGCGGCGTTCGAAATGCGGCGATACGCCAGCCGCGCCAACGGGGAAAATTTTGGCGCAAGCTCCCGCCGGGCGCGGATGATTTCGCCGCCAAGCTTCACGAGCTCCTGCGAAAAACTGTCGAGCGCGGCTTCGTCAATGGCGCGTTGTTTGAGCAGCGCATTGCGGGCGCGGACGGCGCGCATGTAACGTTGCAGCAGCGGCAGGTAGCCGGGCTGCGTCTGCGCGAGCAGCAGGTCCAGAAACCGCCGCCGCGCGCGCGCCGTGCCCTTGACCAGATGCAAATCCTCCGTGCAAAAGACCACCGTGCGCAACACGCCAAGGTAATCGGCCAGCCGTTTCACCGGCTGGCCGTCCAGCGCCAGTTTGCGTTCGCGCGCCGACCAGAACATTTTGATTTCGCGCACGCCCTGGGCGACGACATTGCCGCCGACAAAATAGCCGCGCTGCCCGTGCCGGATCATCTGCGCGCCGCCGACGCCGCGGAACGACCGCAACGTGGCCATGAGATAAACCGCTTCGAGGATGTTCGTCTTGCCCTGCGCGTTGTCGCCGAGCAACAGGTGGAAGCCGGGCGCGAAATCCGCGTCCAACCGCGCGTAATTGCGGAAGTCGCGAAGTCGCAAATGGGCCAGATGCACATGGATAAAATGAATTGGAAAAGAAATCGCGGCGAGTTTTTTCGGCGAATCAAATCGCCGGCAGCGGCTTCTTGATTTCCGGCAACCGCGCCTTTGCACCATTTATCGTCCGGCGCCGGAATTTCCGGCCGGGTGCGATGAAATCGCCATTGCGCGTCAGGACCAATTTTGCGAGCATTTGCCTTTCTTCGAAACGAATCAATTATGGAAGTCATCATTCGCCCCAACGCACAGGACGCCGCTGATTTGACGGCGCGCGTCATCGCCGCCGATTTGCGTGCCCGGCCCGAATTGGTTCTCGGCCTCGCCACCGGCAGGACGATGGAATCGGTTTACGCAAACCTTGTGCGGCTGCACCGCGACGAGCAGCTTGATTTTTCCCGGTGCCGCACGTTCAACCTGGATGAATACGTCGGCCTGCCCGCGGACCATCCGAATTCCTACCGGCATTACATGAACAACCAGTTGTTCTCAAAGGTGAACATTGATCCGGCCAACACGCATCTGCCCGACGGAACGGCGGCCGACCTCGAAGTGGAGTGCAAGAAATACGAGTGGTACATCGTCCAGTGCGGCGGCATCGGCCTGCAACTGCTTGGCATCGGGCGCGACGGCCACATGGGATTCAACGAGCCGCTCTCGGCGTTCCGTTCGCGCACCCGGCTCAAGGCGCTCTCACCCGTGACGCGCGCCGAAAATGCGTCGCAATTTCCCCGCCCGGAGGACGTGCCGCACCGCGCCATCACGATGGGCGTCGCGACGATTCTGGACAGCAGACGCGCTGTGCTGCTGGCCACGGGCGCGGACAAGGCGGAAATCGTCGCGCAAGCCGTCGAAGGGCCGATGACCAGCATGATTTCCGCCAGCGCACTGCAACTGCATCCGCGTTGCATCGTCGTATTGGATGAAGCCGCCGCCGGCGGGTTGAAGCAAATGGAATTTTACCGCTGGATTTTCGAGAGCGAACCGGAGTGGGCCGAATTTCGGTCCGCAAAACCATCGCCATGAACGAAACCAAAAATCCCGGCGCGCCAAAAACAAATTACAACCGCTTCCTGCTGCTCGTCGCCGGACTGGGCGGACTGTTGTACGGCGTGGACGTGGGCATCATCGCCGGCGCGCTGCCTTATTTGGAAGCCACGTCCGGTCTGAACGCCGGACAACTTTCCTTCATCGTCGCCGCCGTGTTGCTCGGCAGCACGATTTCAACCTTGTTCGCCGGCGCGCTGGCAGATTTAGTCGGCCGGAAAAAAATGATGACGGTCAGCGGGGTTCTTTTTGTCCTCAGCATTCCAATGATCGCGTTGGCACAGGGTTACTGGCCGCTCGTTCTCGGCCGCTTGCTGCAAGGCATCAGCGGCGGTTTGATAGGCGTCGTCATTCCGCTTTACCTCGCCGAATGTTTGAGCGCATCGAATCGAGGCAAAGGCACGGGTATTTTTCAATGGCTGCTGACGCTGGGCATCGTCGTCGCGGCGTTCATCAGCCTGTTCTTCAGCCATCGCGTGGATGTGGTGGCCAAACTCGGCGACGCCCAAAAATTGTTTGCGGCGCAAGACATCGCCTGGCGCAGCATCTTCTGGGTTTCGCTGCCACCGGGACTTTTGTTCGTCATCGGCAGTTTCATGGTGGCCGAATCTCCCCGCTGGCTGTTTCGCCGCGGAAAAAAGGACGCCGCCCGCGCCGCGCTCCTGCGCTCGCGCACGGCCGAACAGGCGGAAATCGAATTGAAGGAAATGGAAGAAACGGTTGCCGCCGAAAAAGCAAAAACTTCCACCGGCGATCAAATCAAGGAATCGCTGCTGCGCCGCAAATACGTCATCCCGTTCTTGCTGGCCTGCGTCATCCTCGCTTGCAACCAGCTCACGGGCATCAATTCCATCATCGGCTACAACGCCACGATTCTCATTCAGGCCGGCTTGAGCGATTTTTGGGCGCACCTCGGCTACGTCTGTTTCACCATCGTCAATTTTCTGATCACCTACATCGCCGTCGTTTTGGTGGACCGCAAAGGCCGGAAATTTTTGCTTTCCCTTGGCACGGGCGGCGTGATTGTTTCGATGATTTGTGTCGGCTTGCTCTTTCATAAAACGGAAAAATGGCGCGTGGACGTGAAGGACGCTTTGCAGTCGCAAGTCGCCGCCGACCAAACGCTGTCATTTGCGTTCAATTCTGAAACGGTCACAAATATTTTGCTCGCACCAAAGAATCTCGCCAGCCAGCCGTCAACGCTGGTCATCATTTACTCCTACGGCGATTTCAGCGCGGCGACTCCCGCGGTGCGCTCCGACGCGACGGCCAAACCGATTGAACTTTCGCGCACCAATTGTATTCCAGGAAATAACGTCGTCGCCTTTTTTAGAAATCCATTTGCCGATCTCAACGCGGCCAAAACCGCACCGTTGAAAATTGACGCCGCGCTTATCACGCCCGTGCCCGACACGCAAAACGGCTGGCTGACCGCCATTCTCCTGTTCATTTATATGGCGTTTTTCGCCGTCGGCCCCGGCGTGTGCGTCTGGCTGGCGTTGTCCGAATTGATGCCTACGCGCATCCGCTCCAACGGCATGAGTGTCGCGCTGACCATCAACCAGGCCGTCTCGACGACCATTGCCGCCATCTTCCTGCCGACCGTCGGCAGATACGGCTACTCGACGATGTTCTTCGCGTTCGCCGGCTTCACGGTGATTTATTTTGTTATCGCCGCTTTTTTCCTGCCGGAAACGAAAGGGAAAACTTTGGAGGAAATCGAGGAACATTTCGAAGGCAAAAAATCCTGAATACCATGAAATCCATCATCGCCGGAGTCATTTTTACATCGCTGGCCGCGACCGTTTTCGCCGCCGACACCAACCACCTGGCCATCATCCCGTGGCCGCAACAGGTGACGCTTCAATCCGGCGCCTTCAAACTCACGCCGGACACCCGCGTCTATGCGGATTCCGCTTCGCGCGGGACCGCCACATTTTTGACCGGGCGGCTCCGCCCTTCCACCGGTTATCCGTTCAAAACCCGCACGAAATCCATTTCCGGAGCGGCCATCCCGGGCGGCATTTTGCTGACGACCCGGAATGCCAGCACGAATCTGGGCCCGGAAGGTTATGAACTCATCGTCACACCGGATTCAGTCGTGATTCGCGCACCGGCCCAGGCGGGTTTGTTTTACGGTGTGCAAACCTTGCTGCAATTGCTGCCGCCGGAAATTTTCTCCACCAATCTTGTGACCGGCACGGACTGGCAAATGCCGTGTGTTCAGATCAAAGACTGGCCGCGATTCCAATGGCGCGGGCTGATGCTGGATGTCAGCCGCCATTTTTTCAACAAAACCGAAGTCGAAACCGTTCTCGACGCGATGGCGTTGCACAAATTGAACCGCTTTCACTGGCATTTGACGGACGATCAGGGCTGGCGGATTGAAATCAAAAAATATCCGAAGCTGACGCAGGTGGGCGCGTGGCGCGACGGCATCGGCTTCAAACTGGACCCGAAAGCCAGTACGGCTTACGGCCCGGACGGACGCTATGGCGGATTTTACACGCAGAATGACATCCGCGAAGTGGTGAAATACGCGGCCGCACGGCACATCACCATCGTGCCGGAAATCGAAATGCCCGGCCATTCGACGGCGGCGCTGGCGGCGTATCCGCAATTTAGTTGCACCGGCGGACCGTTCGTCATGCTGGACAATGGCGGGATCTTCAACGGCATCTACGACCCGGCCAAGGAGGAAACGTTCAAGTTCCTGGATGACGTGCTGACCGAGGTGTTTCAACTCTTTCCCGGCAAATACGTTCACATTGGCGGCGATGAGGTGCCCAAGGACACCTGGAAACACAGCCCGGATTGTCAGGCCCTCATGAAACGGGAGGGCCTGAAAAACGAGGACGAACTGCAAAGCTGGTTCACCCGGCGCATCGAAAAATTCGTCAGTTCCCGCGGACGCACGATGATTGGCTGGAGCGAAATCGTCCAAGGCGGCCTCGCGCAAAACGCAGCGGTCATGGATTGGATCGGCGGCGCCCGGGAAGCCGCGAGCACCGGCCACGACGTGGTGATGACGCCCACGCATTATTGCTACTTTGACTATTACCAATCAACCAATCGGGCCGGCGAGCCGAGAGCCGCCGACTGGGGCGGGCCGCTGACAGTGGACAAAGTGTATGCCCTCGAACCCATCCCCGCCGATTTGCCGCCGCAGTTGCAATCACACATCCTTGGTGCACAGGGCAACCTGTGGACCGAGATGGTCCCCAATCTGCGTCACGCGGAGTACATGATTTTCCCGCGGCTGACGGCGATGGCGGAAGTGGATTGGTCGCCCCCATCATCGCGCGACTGGGATGATTTTTCGCGCCGGCTCCAGGTCCATGACGTGCGCCTGGACCAATTGGGCATCAACTACCGTCATTCCACCGCGACCCCCGCCGGACCAAATTCCACGAGATGAAACGACGGGCACGTGGCCAATCCCATTGCTGTGCGCGCCTGGGGCTCATATCGCCAGCAATAGTTTCTTGATTTCCTTCAGCCGCGCCTTCGCGTCTTTTTTTGCAAGGCGCGGAAATTTTCCGCCCAGCGTGAGGAAATCGCCCTGGCGCGTGAGCATCAGTTTGTCTTCCCTGACCTCGATCCCGGTCACGTTTTTTTCGCCGGCAAGAATTTTCAGCTCGGCCACGAGCAACAGCAATTCCACCGGTGGTGGCAGCGGACCAAAGCGGTCGCGCAGTTCCCTTTGCAGGTTTTCCAGAGCGGATTTTTCATTGGCTTGCGCCAGCTTGCGATAAATTTCGATCCGGTGCTGCGGCCCGGAAATATATTTTTCCGGCACGTTTGGACCGGACAAAAAATCCAGCGCCACGCGGACTTCAACCCTCGGCCTGACCTTTTCACCCTTGAGCGACGAGACACTTTGTTTGAGCAACTGGCAGTAAAGTTCAAAACCGACGGCGGTGATGTGACCGCTTTGTTCCGAGCCGAGCAGGTTGCCCGCGCCGCGGATTTCGAGGTCGCGCATGGCAATCTTGAAGCCGCTGCCGAGCGTCGAGTATTGCCGGATGGCGCTGATGCGTTTGCGCACGTCGGTGAGCAGGCTCACGTGGCGCGGCAGCAGCAGATACGCGTAGGCCTGGTGCTTGTAACGCCCGACCCGGCCGCGGAGCTGATACAAATCGCTCAACCCGAACCGGTCGGCGCGGTCAATGATGATGGTGTTCGCGTTCGGAATATCGAGGCCGCTCTCAATGATGGTCGTGGAGAGCAGTACATCCGCCTCGCCGTTGACAAATTTCGTCATGACCTCCTCCAGCTCGTCCGCGTCCATCTGGCCGTGGCCGACGACGACGCGCGCGTGCGGCAAAAGCCGTTTCAACCGGTCGGCCGTCATTTGAATCGTCATCACGCGATTGTGCAGGAAGAAAACCTGGCCGCCGCGATTCAGCTCGCGCTGGATGGCGTCGCGGATGACGCGCTCGTCGAATTGGGTGACGATGGTCTCGACCGGCAGCCGGTCGTGCGGCGGCGTCTGGATGGTGCTCATGTCGCGCGCGCCGGTGAGCGCAAGGTAAAGCGTGCGCGGAATCGGCGTGGCGCTGAGCGTCAACACGTCCACCTGCGTGCGCAGGCGCTTGAATTTTTCCTTGTGCAACACGCCGAAACGCTGTTCCTCGTCAATCACCACCAGACCGAGGTCTTTGAAGACAATATCGTTTTGAATGAGCCGGTGGGTGCCGATGACAATGTCCACGCCGCCGTTGGCCAGATCCTTCACCACACGCTGTTGCTGGCGGCGGGTGCGAAAGCGCGAGAGCAGTTCGATGCGCATCGGATAATCGGCCATGCGCTCGCGAAACACGTTGAAATGCTGCTGCGCCAGCACGGTCGTCGGCACCAACACGGCGACTTGTTTCCCGTCCATGACCGCCTTGAACGCGGCGCGGATGGCGACCTCGGTTTTGCCAAAGCCGACGTCGCCGCAAATCAAGCGGTCCATCGGCTTGGGTTTTTCCATGTCGGATTTGGTCTCCTGAATGGCGCGCCATTGGTCGGGCGTCTCCTCAAAAATGAAGGCGCCCTCAAATTCCCGCTGCCAGGGCGCGTCGGGTTTGAAGGCGTGGCCGGGCTGCGATTCGCGCACCGCCTGGATTTGCAGCAATTCGGCGGCGACATCGCGCACGGCGCGCTCGGTTTGTTCCTTTGCCCTGTGCCAGCGCGTGCCGCCGAGCGTGTTCAATGGCGGATGCACCCTGCCCGCGCCGACGTATTTGCTGACGAGATGCGCCTCGGTCACCGGAACGTAAAGTTTCGGCGGTTCGGCACCGTGATGGGCGGGGGCATATTCGATGACCAAACATTCAGTTGCGGGTTGAGGGCTTAGGGTGGATGGACCTGGTTTGCCTGCGCCGGTGCCCATCGGCAAGGTTCTCAGGCCGAGAAAGCGGCCAATACCGTATTGAATGTGAACGACGAGGTCGCCTTCCTCCAATTCGGTGAAGTCAATGTCGAGCGCGGAGCGGGTGGCGAGCGCGTGCGGCGATTTCAACCTGCGCGGCCGCTGGATTTTGTAACGGCCGAATATTTCCGCGTCGGTGACGATGGCGAGCCTGGCTTCGTCGCAGACAAAACCGCGCGCCAGCGAGCCAACTCCAGTCCACAGTCGCGAGTCCACAGTCTTCAGCCTGTTGCGATTGTCTGACTGTGGACTGTGGACTGTGGACTGCGGACTTGTTTCTGCCCAGATTTCCTCAAACCGTTGCCGCTCACCGTCATTGTTGCAAAAAACGTGAACGGCGTAATCCTGCCGCAACCAGCGATGAAGCTGGTGGAAAAATTCACGGCGCTGCGCCTCGGCAATTTGCAATTCGGGTGCGCGTTCGGCCAGGGGACGGTAAGTGTCAAGACTTTGAAATTGTGGAGTTCGGATTTCAAAGCCGGGAGATTCCATTCCGGCCT
>Ga0265340_10001553_pt1 | contig 13177 bp, 11 predicted proteins | sample 4CB225metaG_FD_202082 | JGI IMG/M metagenome (GOLD analysis project Ga0265340, IMG submission 202082) | Rhizosphere microbial communities from Carex aquatilis grown in University of Washington, Seatle, WA, United States - 4-CB2-25 metaG | ecosystem: Host-associated > Plants > Roots >...
CCACTCGGGCTGATCGTAATGTCCTTACGAACGTTAATTTGGTTAGCAAATGCAGGGACCCCATAGACGGTCTTTGCAATCGGGTAGCACGCGTTGAGCCACGCCTGCACCGACTCGAGCTCGCCGGATGACCAATGGGTATCAGTTGGGCTCGCGTTGAACGTGAACGTGAGCTCGTTGCTGGCGGCTGCGGCAGGATAAACGGCAGGGTTGGCTGCGGCCGCTTCGGCATTCGGTCGCACCAACGTCCCGTCGGCTGCTCGCAAGGCACATTCTTTGGTCACTTTGCCCTGGTGCGACCTTGAACATTTCTGGCAACGATTGCTGTGCGTTTGCTTTGGCCGTCAGGTTTCAGCTCTCAGAGCGGTCAAGAGTCGAGCTTATTGCCGATGTCCTTGAAGCTGAATCACGTGATCCTGGTTTCGAAGTCCATACTAGGGCGAAGTGTCGTCACTTGCCTGATTCGAGTGATTGGGTACCCCCGCATCCACGCGACTAGATTCGGGAATTTTCATTCTGACGTCGAGTAGTACCGTTTCACCCTCTGCGATGTTTAGCACCCGCTTCTCCGTGTTTGCTTGCGGGTGATCGAGTTGCAGATAGTGTGTCCCGGCAGGTAGAGGTATCGAGCGAGCGATCGGTGTCGTATCGAAGTACTGCCCATCAATTGTTACCTTGGCCCAAGGATCGACAACTATGCGGAGATAGCCCGCACGATCCGGTCGCAGTTGGAGCGGGCCTGAGAGTCTGGTGGATAGCGATGTCTTCGTCACGTTCCGTTGAGCGACAAGTCCGCCGGCGAATATCAGTAGCGAGCAGGCACCCAAAACGGTAACCATACGGCCGAGATTGCCCTGCTTTTCAATGCTTGCCTGCCGAGAGTGCACGAGAGCGTGCCTGATGGGAGTTGCAAAGATGCCAAGCTTTCGAAGTTCCGAACTCAAAGCCGTCTCTGGATTCTCGGCCCCCAATTGCCGAAGCATTGGCCCAAGCACCTCTTTGAATTCGGTAGCATCTGCATATCGATCGCTTGGTAATTTCTCGAGGCAACGTTGAATAATTCTGTCAATGCCGCTAGGCAGACCAGGCTGTTGTCGCGACGGAGGTACGGGAGCGCTATGCCGAATCCTTTGGGCGACTCCTCCTTCATCTATGCTTGCAAAGGGATTCTGTCCCGTTAGTGCTTCATATAGAACGCACCCAAGGGAGTAGATGTCCGTTCGACCGTCAGTTGCTTCTCCCAGGATCTGTTCTGGCGACATGTATGGCACTATTGCCGGTCTGTCACATCCGTTGAGTAATTCCGGTGCGGTTGGCAGACGTTCTTTGAGGGCTCCAGAGAAATGTGTGAGCACCACTCGACCTTCAGGAGTCAAGGTGATGTGCCTTGGTTGAATATCGCGATGGACGATGCCACGCTCGTGACAGTGGGCGAGCGCGCCGCCAAGCATCAGCCCGATACTTACGGCTGCGGCTGTTGAGATGTGGCCGTACTGTCTGATGACCATTTCAAGTGACGGCCCCTCGATCTGTTCGAGGACGAGCCACATCCGTGTGTCCTCGCGGCGATAATCGAACAGTCGCTGAATATAGGGGTGAGAGAGCTCGCCGAGCAAGCGCGCCTCACGTTCGAGCGCGGCGGCAAAAGGGGAGGTCGGTAGCACATTGGGGCGAAGAAGTTTCACTACCACCGAGCGACCCAACGGCTCTTGTACGCCAGAGAAGACGTCGGCGACGTTTTCGGTAGCTAGGTGCTCCACCAATCGGAGGCCGTTAAGTCGAGGTAGCTCTTTTTCCACTGGGGGAATATCAACAGGAAGCTCCCGAACTAGCAATATTCAAAATTACGACGCGCGGTCGAATCAATGCTGAACTCGCGACTCAACAGCGGCAGCGATCACATCAGCACTCTCGAGCGGTGACAAATCAGAAGTCATGGCGTACCCAACCGGCCCATCCTCCACCGTTGCCACCGAGTAACCCTGACGTCGGCCAGCGTATATTACATGACCCCGCAGCGAGTAACCTTCCAATCGAGCTCGCAGCGGGGCAGCAACAGTCTCGTAAGCACAAAAAGTGACTCGATGTCCACGGACCTGATACACGGACGAACTTCCACAAAAAACGGGTGTTCCTGAATTTGGACGCTGGACGGCATCTCCTCCAGAATTCGCCATGCGGACATCTTGGATTGGGGGCAATTGGAAAGGTGGCTCCAGCCGTTCTTCGTATGGGAACAGCGTTGGTTGGCGTGGCTTCTTAGCTGCGAGATGACGGCTCACCATCAAATCCAAGTAAGAATCCAGTTCGGACAGCTTGAGATCCGAACTCTTTACTTGATTCCAAGACTGTGAAACCGGGGTTTGGTTGTGCGCTTCAGCGTACAGAATGGCGCTAGCCGCAACTGCGGCAAGTGGCAGAAGTGTTCGCCAGCGCATCGTTCCTTTGTGCTGTACTGACGAATCCGAAGCGCTGGCAACTGTGACGATACTTACCTGCGGATGAGTCGAGTGCTCAACGTTCCACGGGCTATTCTGACTTGCTAGCGCGGTGGAGCGACTTAGTGGAGCGGTTGCATTAGCGGTGCTTGTTGTTGACGTACAAGCATAAGCTGACTGCTTCGCTCGCTCCGCAATGATTGCATTCATCATGCGTTGCTGCAGTGCTGGACTCGTGTCGGCGCGCTCTTGCTCTACATGCTTAATACTAAGGCGGAAAGCTCGCTCAAACCGAACTCGCTGAGCGCACTTGGGACACTTGGACATGTGGCACTCGGCATCTACTGCACGTTCAACCGCCAACTCACCGTCAACAAATGCATCCAGAGAAGCGCAAAATTCGCGGCAGTTGCTCATGCTAGACCAGCCTTCCTATTTCGATAATCAGTAAGGCTCACCGGTTCGTCTGAATCGCTGCTATAGGCGTTCTCCTGTATGTCGGGAATAATGCCCAACTCACGCGCATGTTCCACCAGTTTGACCTTGAGCATACGCCGGCCTCGGTGTAATCGTGACATCACCGTTCCAATGGGGCAGCCCAGAATGTCGGCAATCTCACGGTATGAAAGCTCTTCGACGTCTGCGAGCATCACCACTAAGCGGAAGTCTTCGGGAATCGAGGCAAGGGCGACACGAATCTCGGCCTCGAGCATTGGGCGGAGTGCAGCCGACTCGGGGTCACGCATGGCCTCCATCGACGCGGTACTCATCCACCCATCCCAGAGAGGTTCAGAATCTTCGCATTCGGCCACACTGCGCTCAAGCGAACCTCGTCGATAGCGATTGATGAAAGTGTTGGTAAGAATGCGCAGCAACCAGGCCTTTAGATTGGTGCCCGGTTCAAACTGGGTTTGGGCGCGCATAGCCTTAACCAACGTGTCTTGGACCAAGTCCTCACTCTCCACGGAGCTTCGTGTTAGCCGTGTTGCCACTGCCATTAGGCTGGTCAGATGGCTTAGCGCGTCACGTTCGAATGGGGTCAGCGTTTCCAAGCTTCCTTCCTATGATTCAGGATCAGGCCACGCGCTATCAACCCCTGGCTATCACAGATATTCCCAATAGCTGGAAGCAGTGCTTGCACGGTCCTTGGTTTCTCTGGACCACTACCAAGAAAGGGCCCCCAGACATCAGTTGAGTCGAGGCGTACGCGGTGGTCCAGGAGATCCCAGCGGGGGGTAGGGATGAGTGAAGGATGAGCGAACTCACTCCGGAGCCGGATTGGACTTACTTCTTCTCCTCGGCCTGCCGCTTGTCCCCGAGGGTCGCCTCCAGCACTTCCACGCGAGCAGCCAGCCGGACTAGCTCCTGCTGTAGCTCAATCAAGCTTGGTCCAGAGGGCATAATTGCTCGAATTCGCTCATCAATTGCATTCTGCCACTGTTCGAGAGTTGCCCGAATGCCTTTCGTGGGGGTGTCCTTGCCGTGCCCCTCGTCGCCGCTCCGGTCGTCAAGTTTCAGTGGTCCTTCGGGAGCCTCGACTTCTGCCTCTTTTGGCATCAACTTGCCGATGGGTCCTTCCCGCAGTTGACTCAGCCACTTTCCGCCTCGCTCCCGAATGAGCGACCTTAGCGCAGAGAGCGGAATGTCTCTTGGCTGAGTCTTGAGCTCCTCTGAAATGATGAGGGCAAGAGTTACTTCGGTCTTGTCCTCTTTGCTTGCATTGTCGATGACCTGCACCTCCTCGCCAGCTCGAATGAGGTCTGCCAACTCAAGCAATGTTACGTATTTGCTGTCTGTGGTGTCGTAAAGTTTTCGGTTCGAATAGCGCTTGATCACACGCTTTCGCCCCGCTGCGGATTCGGCTGTACCGAACATTTCGCTCGAATCTGACATAGATTCCTTCAACGGTTCCCACCATATCTGCCTGCTTGAATCAGGTGGTGCAACCCATTCCCTCTTAGCTAATGGCCGCCCAGGGCCCTGGGCGAGCTGTGCTTGGGCTAGCCGCCAAACTCAGTCAAGAAGTGGCCAGAACGTTCGTCAGCGGGCTAGAGATGGCCCATGGTTTTCAAACCAACTTGGGCGATATTGGGGGCGGCAGCAACAATCAGCTGTTCGGACAATGGGCCCAATCACGACCTAATTAACCTGTCCGGAATCAGCCCGAAAGTTTTTGAATCGGGAGACACTCTACAGATTACTGGGTCCGGCTTTGCTGAAGGATCGCCAGCGCGGGTCAGTTTTCGTGGGGACATTCTCCGTGCGGGACAATCTGCCAGACGCGACGTTGAAGTTGTGGTTCGGACACAGGATACATCCAAGGACACCATCAGTTTTCAAGTCAACGATGAGCTGGAGCGCGCATTCAGCGGTACGGGAGATTCGGCCGCACACGCCTCATTCCAAGGAACTGTCACGCTATCCTTCGCAGCTGGTGCAGGCTCATTGGCGCCGGTTTCCGGCACCCTGCGTGGGGTCAACCTCGAGGTGATACCCAGGACGAGATCGGCACAAGCGGCAAACGAGCAGCAGAAGCTGGCTCAACAGGCGGTAAGTTTCCTTGGACTTGGGCTGACGGACGAGGGGACAACTGATTGTTGTACGGTCGCGAGCAGCCAAGGCCGGGCCCTACTCGCAGGAATCAAACCTGGCGATAGGCTCGTGCAATTCGATGGTGTTCCAGTGCGTTCATTATCGGATCTAATACCTGCCGGACGGCATCGTACGGCCAGTGTTTGGATACGCAGGGAAAACTCGACGCAACCAGTTGTTAGAAACATCGACGTACAGGGGTTCCGTTGGACCATACCGAGTGAGTTGGCACCTGCGTTTGCGGTGCTCGTGTTGGTTTTGGGGAGTTTTCTTGGCCTTGCTTCGCCCATTCGGAAAATCCTGACATCGCTTTGCATCACCGTGGCCAAAGTGTTCTCACGACCGTTCTCCCCACCCCATCTGCGCTCCGTTGTACGTAATGGATTCAGCATGCTGCGAGGCTATCTATCTGACTTGCCTCTGCCGGACTCTGCAGTGCTCAGAATCGCGCAAGTGTCGACCGTTATCGCTCTCGGGGGATTGTGTGCGTTATTGACGGTACGAGAGGAACTCGTTTCTGGAGAACTCGATTTGATTCTCTGGTGGCTCGTATCGAGTGTAGCGGTCTCGCTGGCTACATTCGTGTACGGCGTCTCGAGATTACAGGGTCGATTCATGTCGTCTGCAGGGCTCGCCGTGCAATCACTGGCTCATCAGCTCCCTCTATTCATGCTGATCGCGATCTCAATTCTGGTAACTCGTTCGTCCCGCATGGCGGATATCGTCCGTGCGCAGGGCCCTTGGCCCAATTCATGGCTCGTATTCCATGACCCGGCATTCACCGCGGTGAGCCTACTAGCGATGAGCGCACTCATTCCAGTGGCAGACGGGGCAATGCCGACTGAGAATACCGCGGTTGTTGCGGCGTCGACAGTTCTGCACAAACGTGCCCACCTTCCTGCCGCGATGCTTCTGACGTTCCTAACAAACAAGGTACATTTGTGGCTACAGTCAATCCTGCTAGTGGTTCTGCTCTTCGGTGGTTGGGCGGTTCCGTTTGATGCCGGGTACATCAATCAAGCTCGCGGGCTTTGGCTGTTCGTGCCGACAATGGTCCTGCTCATCAAGGCTTGGAGCATATGTTCCGTGCTGTCATTTGCTCGGACGCTATTTTGCTCGATAACCTATCGACATTCTACACCGTGGGCTTTGAAGTTCGGGGCGTTGCTGAGCCTACTTTTTGGTTTCCTTGTGCTGCTGTGGGTGTCAGGGCTTCGTCATTGGTCACTGCAATGGGTTGACGCTGCGATGCGCTGGGCCATGTTGAGTCTTGTCGTCGTGTTACTGCTGACCTTCGGCTTCCGTACACGCGGTCGAATTGGTACGAGATTTCGAACACCTTTGGAGAACTACTGGATGTAACGGTTGACGTGTCGCGCGTGATGACGCGACGGCTTGACGTATGGACCGGCGCGTGCACGAAAAATGCCCCAAATTCACGCACGAATTTGGAGCATAGTCCGGAGTGGGTTTGAATTGTTTTGGGCGGGCGACGTCAGGCGGCCTGACGAGAAATAAGGGCGCGTAGACGCTTCATGGCGCGGGAATGTAGCTGGGAGATTCTCGGCTCGCTTACGCCCAATTGAAGCCCGAGATCCTTGAATTTAATACCCTTGAAATAGTGCATTGAGACGATGTGACGTTCTCGATCGGGAAGCTGTTCTACTGCGCGCGCAAGTGCTTCTCCAACAAATTTCTGGTGAACAGCTGACTCACTACTGGCACCTTCACTCGAGCCGAGCGCGCGGCCTTGTTCCCACTCGCTCACGTCTTCTAAGCGAACGACCGAAGGCGGCGCAATTGACGTGTTGCCAGACTCGTGGGCTTCGGCGGCAGCGGCGCGCGCTCGACGCGGCAACCAGTCCTGAGCGCGAAGCTCATCGAGAATCGCTCCTCGAATCCGAACGCGCACGTACCATTCGAAACTCTCGTCGCACTGACCGTTCTGTCGTCGAATAGCATCCCAAAGGCCACTCATGCCAGCGGCGATTAGATCATCGCGTAGAACATTTCGTGGCAATTTGCGCTGAAAGCCACCCACAATCTGTCGTACGAGTGGTGCGTATTCTTGTAGCAATTGAGCTGAGCGAAGGTCTTCAACGCTCTTCTGGCGAGCTAGCTGCTTTCTAGCTCTCCTTACGGCGATGCGCGTCTCACTGGGGCGCAATACGGCTCGACTGGTTTCGCGGCGTCGAGTTGGCCGTGGCACTACCGACGGCCGCGGTACCGTGGAATGACGTTGGGGGCGTTCCTCAGGTACGACCAACCAATTTGGAAAACCGAAACTACCTTCCCCGAGAACAGCCTGCTTAGGAGCTACCTCGGTACCCTTGTCTGCCTTCTGTCGTAGCGCCTGAATATTCATTAGCCGTCCTCCGAACTTCGCGCAACGTCAGCAATCCATGTGCCACCGAGCGCAAGTGGCGGTTATCGCGCCCTTTGCCGGAGAAGGCCTGTCATGGGCAGGTCAACCAGAACCCACGAAGGGAAGAGTGGTTATTGCGCCAACATGACTCTGTCACCGAGCCGGAATGCTCGAATCGCGAAGGATTTGGCACACAGGTCCCTTAAGTTTTCTGGAGGGTGGTTGAGTGCAGCGAATCCGAGTCGGGGTACACGAGGACCCAGTTGGCAGGCTGTCGACGGCATCCCGACCTCTTACCCTCAATTTTCGGGTGAACTCTTATGGGTGATCCGTGACTCGCTCCGCATTCGGCCAACCAAATGGCGGCGAGTTCGTTACCAATAGCGCTGATCGACCGGGTATTTTGGTACCTACCGGAGCTCCACCGCGGTTCATGCGGGAGCGAACGACCGGTCTATTTGTCACCCCAAGCATCCGGTAATTTGTAGTCCTTCCAGTCAAGGTGCGACGATGGCCTTGGTACCCAAGCGCGTCGAGGAACGATGGGTGAAGGCAAGAACCTAGTCGGTGTAGATATCGGAACAAGCTCCATCAAAGTTTGTGAACTTAAAGATGGACGACGAGGACTAAGTCTCGTGCGGTTTGGCTATGCCCCACTACCACCCCAAGCGATTGTGGATGGGCAAGTGATGGACGCGACCTCAGTCATCTCCACGTTGGCGAAGGTCATGCGGGATGCGCGAATACGTCAGAAGGACGTCGCCGTTAGCGTGTCGGGTCAGAGCGTGATCATCAGAAAGATCACAGTGCCAATGATGACCTCCGCGGAGTTGAGAGAACAGATTCAATGGGAAGCCGAACAACATATTCCTTTCGATATCAAAGACGTTGAGGTTGACTACCAGGTTCTCAAACGCAGGCCTGAAGCGAGCCAGATGGACCTGCTGCTCGTGGCTGCCAAGAAGGATCACATCAATGACTATGCCGCGCTAGTGCGCAGTGCCAAGTTGCGCCCCGTGGTCTGTGATATCGACGCATTTACGGTGCAGAATCTGTTCGAGTTCACTCGGGGCATCGCTGACGACAAGACCATTGCACTACTGAACGTAGGCGCTGGACTGGCTTCGCTAAATATTGTGTCCGCGGGGGTTAGCGGTTTTACTCGCGAGATTGCTGCCGGAGGTAATGCTGTTACTGAGCAGATACAGAAGCAGCTTTCCATTCCGTTCGAGCAAGCTGAAGCGTACAAATGTGGTGGGCAGGCGGGTATACCGACACCCAACGGAATCGTGCCTCAAGAGGCCGTGGCTGTAATTGAAGCCGCGGCCGACACGATCGCAGCCGAGATTCAGAGATCGCTAGATTTCTATATGGCCACCAGTGGTGAAACGGAAATCTCGTCCGTGTATTTGAGTGGCGGCACCGCGAGTCTTCCATACCTCGCCCAAGCGATTCAGCGACGTACCAGGGTGGGCGTCGAGATTTGGTCGCCGATCGAGAAGCTTCAAGTAGACACCAAGTTGGTGGATAGGGAGCAGCTGGAGTTGCGCGCTCCGCAGCTTGCCGTCGCACTTGGACTAGCGCTTCGTCGCGAGCGGGAGGAAAGCCAGTGATTCGCATCAATCTCCTCCCGCGCAAGAGAAAGGTCGAGCGGACTGAAGTCCGCCAGACTTGGCTCTTTGTGCTGTTGGTGCTCGTTCTCGTTGAGATCTCTGCATTGTTTGGTTTGCATAGCTGGCTCGGATCGAAGCTCAAGGAACAAGAGCAGAAGAACGCGCAGTTGACCGATCAGATTGAGCAATCAAAACGCGCAGCTGCGTCCCACCCGGAAGTGAAAGCCAAACTGGAGCAACTCCGGGCAAAGGAAGAGGCCATAGCCAAATTGCAATCGGCTCGGACTGGGCCGACGGCTGTGCTTCTTGAGCTGGCTCACATCTTGACACCCGGAAAGGGTCCGACCGTAGAAGCGACTCGCCTGGAAGATTTGCGCCGGGAGAACCCTCTCGCCCTCTATAATCCGGGCTGGGATCCGCGGCGATTGTGGCTTACGAGCTTCTCCGAAGACAAGCGTAGTGTCAGAATCGTGGGGATGGCTCGCGATGGTGAGGACGTTAGCGAATTCGCAAGGCGGCTGAATCTGTCCAGCTTGTTTTTTGACGTGCAGCTATTGCCCGGGCACCGAACCCAGGACGCCAAGTATGGCTTGGAGTTGGTCAACTTCGAGCTGCAAGCGAAGGTAAGGTACTGACATGGCAACTCTCGGCCTAGCCAAGCTTGGCGGTTTAGCCAAAGTCGCTGTCGGTGTCGGCGTGCTGCTAATATGCGCCGCCGCATACTATTTCGTTTTTTACAGCGACATGGCGCAATCGATTGAGCGCGCTCAATCGCGTGAGAAATCACTCCATGCGGACCTCGCCGCGGCACGCCAAAACGAGTTTGCTTTTCAACGAGATCTGGCGGAATTGACCGAACGGCAACAGCGGCAAAATCAACTGGCGAAAGTGCTACCGAACAGTACGGAGTATCCGGCATTTCTGAGTTCGCTGCAGAGCGTCTCGAACATGTCCGGTATTACGTTGAGCGCTTGGGCGCCACAGCCCGAGGTGCTGGATAAGTTTTACGCTCGAGTTCCCATGAGGCTGGATCTTGAAGGTCGGTTCCACCAGATTGCCAAGTTCTTCTATGGAGTTGGACAACTGGATCGCATCATCAATATGGAAAACATTTCCATGACCGATCCGAGAGAAGTCGACAAGGAATACGTCGTCAAAGTGACGGCATTGGCCACGGCCTTCCGTGCCCTCAGCGGCACGGAAGGGACTGCCGCGGACAAGCGGCCCGGAGGCGCGCCATGATGAATAGGCGCGCTTTTGATAACAGCGATGGCATCGCCAAGAACGCCTTTGCTTGGGTGCTGTTCACGGCATTTCTCGTTGCGGCTTGCTCCGAAACGGTAACTACGAGTCCCGGTCAAGGTCTGGCTCCCGTGATTGATCGCAAACCGCAGGCAATTGGCCCTGCCGCTGACGCGGGAGTGGCCACGCGCATCGAACTTCAAGAATCCGAATTCGCAGAGTCGGAAAGAAGCCGTGACCCCTTTCGGGCGTTCGTGGCGAATTTCGTCGATGAAGCAAGGACTCAAACCAAGTCTCAGCGTGAAGTCGTGATGGAGGAGTACTCACTCGACGATTTGCGGCTCATCGGCATCGTGACCGGTGGGGTCGAGGCGCGGGCTATGCTCGTAGATCCCCGCGGTCACGGCTACGTGGTAAAGCGGGGGCAGTTCATTGGTCGCGCCGAAGTCGTTCAAGGCGAATCAAAAGGCAACAAGTCGTACGAAATCAATTGGCGCGTGGACAAGGTTCGCGACGACGACGTAGTGCTGGTTCGTGAGGACCCGAAGAACCCTGAGATCCCCAGTTCTACCCGAGTGTTGTCTTTGCATCCTGAGGCAGTCGACAAGAGCACCTTGACCGAGGGCCTTTGACGGCGTGCGAGAGTGACTGCCGATTCCGTCCGTGAGAGTGGGTGTACGACAGAATAGGCGCACGTCGGTAAAACTCGCTCGAGGCGAAAGGACGTTTCCATCATGGGCTACTGCCGCGCCGAAGCGTCGGTCTAATAAATTCAGCAGGGGTGGGAGCAGAAGAATTTGTGCGGCCGGGCTTGTCGGGGCTACTATGCACCCGAGCAGGTCCGGCCTCCTGGCAGACCCGCTGAAGTTCCGGGAGTTGCGAGCCGATGAGGTCACAAACGTTCGTTTATCATCCGACGCTAGGCTTACCATTGCTGGCGTTCGCTCTGCTGACCCTAGTCCAACCTGCCCAGGCTGAGTCAAATCACGCACAGAGCGCAGAGGTGTCGTCGCCGAGCGAGCAGCAATTGGTGGAGGTAGCGATTCACTTCGATGCACCGCCGGTTCCTATCGCTCGGCTTGAGCGGCAGAATCTGCGGTTGGTGATCGATGTGCCCGGAGCCGAGCTCAAAGGCAAGTTTCCCCCCCTCATGCCTAACTCGGGGGTGGTTGCGAGCGTGTTGACCCAATCGTACGTAGCGAACACGGAGACGGTGCGGGTCCTGGTGACGTTTCGCGAAGAGGCGCGCTACAACGTTGCAGCGCGTGGCAACGACTTGATTATCACGGCTCGGCCAGGTTCGTTTGGGATCTTGGATAGTGCGACCAAGAGCAGACCGACGCCCGTGCGCGCCGAGCCAATGCGAGTCGAGGATATTCGCTTCGAGCATGCAAGCTTGGAAGATCGTTTGGTGGTGCGTGGTTTTCCCGTCCCAACGCAGGTTACGTCAGGCGACGTCTCTCCGACGATGACACGCATTGTACTCGGCGGTGCGACGCTGCCGCCCGTACTGGCGCGCATTCTCGACGTGGGAGGCTTTGCTGGGCGTGTCGGTAAGGTCGTTTCGTTTGCTGACCCGAAGAAATCGGACCAGGTCATCATCGAAGTAGAGCATGCTGCCGACACTCAGTACCGGCTGTTGAAGGAAGCGAATGCGTTGGTGTTCGAGTTCTACGCGGCTTCTCAACGGGCGCCCTCGCTAACGGGCATCGCCCGAGATGGCGGGATCGCCCGAAAGGTTCAGACGGTCTCGACCGAGGACTTCCCCGAGCACATGCCGCGGATTCAGACTGGCGTTGAGGCGCGTGAAGGCGACATCCGTGAGCAGGCAACGGTGCCCGAAGCCGCTCAGGGCGTGACACCGGCCCTATTTGGGCAAGCCCGTGAACGCTATCAGGGGCGTCGCATCGATCTCGATCTAAAGGATGCCGACATACACAATGTGTTGCGACTACTGGCCGATGTTGGACACGTCAATATCATAACGGCTGATAACGTTTCAGGATCCGTGACGATTCGGATGCGCAACGTGCCGTGGGATCAGGCGCTTGACGTCATTCTACAGGCAAAAAGTCTCGGCGTGATTCGGCAAGGCAATCTGATGCGAGTCGCGCCTTTGGCAGAACTAGAAAAAGAACGCGATATGGCGATTGCGCGCATGAAGCAAGAGACGCAACTTGCCCCGATCGAGACGCGCCTCATTCCAGTGTCGTATGCCACGGCAGCGGAAATCTCGCGCCGCGCTAAGGACCTGCTCTCTGAGCGAGGCAGCATTGCCGTTGATGACCGCACCAATGTCATGATTGTGCGTGATGTTGCGGGCAATCTTAACCAAGTGGAAGAGCTTACGCGGGCGCTCGACACCCAAACTCCGCAGGTGCTGGTCGAGGCGCGCATAGTCGAAGCCACCAGTCGCTATTCGCGCGACATCGGCATTCAGTGGGGTGGCGATACGTCTTTCTCGCCGGTTACTGCCAACCCAACCGGACTCGCGTTTCCCAACTCAATAGGCATAGTGGGTGGTGCCAGTGATAGCAATGCTCCCACTGCCGGCCTAAGCGCAACTCAAACGACCGTGTCGAATCCCAATTACGCTGTCAACTTGCCAGCAGCCGTTGGTACCGGGTCTGGTGGTGCCATTGGTTTCACATTCGGGTCGATCGACAACACCATCAATCTTGCCTTGCGATTGTCAGCCGCTGAATCCTCGGGTATGGTGCGAATTCTCAGTAGCCCGCGCGTGCTCACGCTCGATAATCGCGACGCGCGTATCGCCCAAGGAACCCTGATTCCTTTCTCTCAGGTGAGCGCGATGGGCGTGCAGACTACATTTCAGGAGGCCAAGCTCCAGTTGTTGGTGCGCCCTCACGTGACGGCTGACGGAAGTGTCAGTATGCACGTGAAGATCAATCGAGACGAACCTGACA
>Ga0265340_10001555_pt1 | contig 13173 bp, 11 predicted proteins | sample 4CB225metaG_FD_202082 | JGI IMG/M metagenome (GOLD analysis project Ga0265340, IMG submission 202082) | Rhizosphere microbial communities from Carex aquatilis grown in University of Washington, Seatle, WA, United States - 4-CB2-25 metaG | ecosystem: Host-associated > Plants > Roots >...
ACGTCGCCAACACCATAAACGGCTTGACAGAGTTTCTCCGGCTGGAGAGAAAGCGAGTGCCAGGCAGAATTCTCTCTGAGGCGGACCGGCTGGAGTGCTTATTCTTCGGCGGGTTCGATCCGCACTTTGAAGGCGACGAGCCTCCCGGCCTGTAGAGCGGGAAGACTGCTCGCCGCAACTTCGGCCGCTAGTGCGTAATACGTTTTTGTGCTGAACAGCGACGCGATCGCTCACAAGTGGTTCTGCCAGAAGACAAATCGGCTTCTGCGTCCGATTACTCCCCATAAACGCCCCAGGGTCTACGAATGCTATTGGGCGCATTTCGCGGCGGAAATCCACTTGAGCGATTAGTCGGCAAGTCGTGGAAGTGGCTTTCATCGGATTACTACCCGGAAGTCGGCATACCGGTTGTGATACCGAAGCGAAGAGAGCTACCAACTAGTAGGTGTCGCGATGCGCGTTTATCTGCCGATGCCCGATCAGGAGCATTGTGTCGCGCCCGAAATCTTTAAGCTATTAATTTAGACTCGGGACTCACGTCCTTATGGGAGGTCAGCCGCTGTCCACAGGCACGCAGATTGCGGGCCGCAAGCCACGTCACCAGCTCATGCGAATCCTGGGGCTGGGATTCGGGCTTGCGGTGGTGTTCGGCAGCACGATTGGGGTTGGCATCCTGCGTCTACCGGGAACCGTGGCCGCGGAACTCGGCAACGCATGGCTAATACTCGCGCTGTGGGTCGCGGGAGGCATCTACGCGCTGCTGGCCGCTGCATCGGTTTCTGAGCTCGCGGCCATGTTGCCGCAGGCTGGCGGCTTTTACGTCTACAGCAGACGCGCCTTCGGCGTTCCCGTGGGCTTCGCGGTGGGCTGGGGAGACTGGCTCAACAATTGCATCGTGCTGGCTTTCGGGTCGGTGGCCGCAGCGGAATACCTCGGGGTTCTGGTGCCGTCGCTTGCGGGCCGCGAACGAACGGTTGCGTTGCTTTTGCTCGTGTCCCTGACGTTGGTGCACTGGATGGGGCTTCGGCTCAGCAGCGTAGTGCTGCAAATCAGCAGCTCGGCCACTGCGGTGACCTTGATCGTACTAGCCGCGGCCTGCCTGATCCATGTCGGCGCACCTGACTCCGCACTGCGTCGGCCGCTGGTGACTGCGCCTGCCCGCGTGATCGCCATTTTCGCGGCGATGATCGTCGCGATGCGCGCTGTGGTGGTTACCTACGATGGCTGGTACGAAGCCATCTATTTCGCAGAAGAAGACAAGGATCCCGCGCGCAATCTCCCGCGCGCGATTCTCGGCGGCGTGGTTGTAGTGACCGGTCTGTACCTGCTGATGAACGTCGCGTTTCTGTCGGTGATGCCGATGGCGCAGCTTGCCGCTTCGAAGCTGCCGGCGGCCGATGCCGCGCGGATCGTGTTCGGTTCCACTTCCCTGTCGCGGCTGAGCGGCAATTTCGTGACTCTGCTATCGCTGCTCACGCTGCTCAGCCTGGTGAATTCGGTAATGCTGGGAGCGCCACGGATTCTGTTCGCGGTCGCGCGCGACGGGCTGTTTCCCGAGAAGGTGTCAGATGTGAGCGCGACGGGCACGCCACGGCCAGCGCTGTTTCTGTCGTCGCTGGCGGCAGTGACCCTCGTGGCCAGCGGCTCGCTGGACAGCATTGTTACGGTAGGGTCGTACACCATCGCGGCGGTGTACTGCGCGAATTACGTGGCCCTGTTCGTGCTGCGCCGGCGCGAGCCCCAACTAAAGCGCCCGTTCCGCGCCTGGGGCTACCCGTGGAGCACGGCGATGGTGCTGGTTGGGTCGGTGCTGTTCCTGGCAGCGGCGGTGCATGAAGATCCCGCCGCTGCTCTGCGCGCTCTGGTGCTGCTGAGCATCAGCGTACCGGTATATTTTGTAATTCGATTCTTCCAGAGAGCTTCCAGTTCGAGTTGAGGAGAAACAGCTTGTTTCGAAATGCAATCGTCCGTGCTCCCGGAGCGAATTTTGTGGATGGCTTAACCACGGTGGATTTCGGCACGCCCGATTTGCCCAGGGCGCTGGCGCAGCATGCAGTGTATTGCCAGGCGCTGGATGAATGCGGGCTGCAGTTGATGCGACTCGATGTGGACCTGGAGCATCCTGACTCGACTTTTGTGGAAGACGCGGCAGTGCTGACGGCGAAGGCCGCCATCTTGACGCGGCCGGGTGCTGCGTCGCGTATGGGAGAGGTCGCAAGCATTCGGCCCGTCATCGAACGCTGCTATGCGAAGACCTATCAGGTCGAAGCGCCGGGGACTCTGGATGGCGGCGATATCTGCGAAGCGGATTCGCATTTTTTCATTGGCATCTCGCACCGGACCAACGAAGAAGGCGCGCGACAGTTGAGCGAATTTCTGGGTGCGGAAGGCTATGCCAGTTCCACGGTCGACATCCGGAAGATGAACTCTATCCTGCACTTGAAGAGCGGCATCGCATATCTTGACCGCGGACGTTTGGTGGTGATGGAAGAACTCGCGGATCGAAAGGAGTTCGCTGGTTATGAACTGGTTATGCTTCCGGCGGCTGAGAGTTACGCGTGCAACTGCGTGCTGGTGAATGAGCGCGTCCTTTTGCCGGCCGGGTTTCCTAGATTAAAAGCCCGGTTAGGCGAACTGGGATATCACCCGCTCGTGCTCGATATGTCGGAGTTCCGCAAGATGGATGGCGGGCTGAGTTGCCTGTCGCTGCGGTTCTGAAGTCGGCGATTGACACGATACTCTACGGCGCAAGCGATTTATCCATCAGCATGGGGCCACCGTGCTCAGCAATCGATGCAAAAACCTGTCGTCCCTTGAAGCGGTGGGCCTCGTAAGACCGCTGCACGCGTGTGACGAACCCCTGCCTGCGGAAAATGTGCTGAGAAACCTTGTTCGTCGCCTCAGTGACCGCTACTAGATACCCTCTGCGCATCCCGTTCTCCAAGCAAGCCGTGACGAGGTGCTGCGCAACACCCCTTCCAGCGACGCGATCGGATACCCCTAGCAGGAACAGGTGGAGCGACTCGCCGGGATGCACCGTCCGGCCGCTCCGGTACTCCGTATCCAGCTGGCCCAGGATATCGAAGATCGGGTCGAACTTCGCGCTCAGCCGATCTATTCCGTCAGGCAGCGCTGATGCCGAGTCCTCCGTCAGCAACGCGCCCACCAGTTCACCGGTGCCAGCGAGCCGGGCCGTGATGGTTAAGCCCTCGGTCGCAGCCTTGGAGCAGAACAGATGGACAAACGCCTCGAACTCAGAACTCGAAATGGCAACCGCGACGGCTGGTGGATCGTGAAGACTGAACACCTCCCCCAGAAGTTTCGCCATCGCTTCAGCATCAGAGGGGAGATAGATGCCATACTCGATCTTCATGTGTTCAGCTGAACCTGCCACAGACGCCTCCTGTCAGCCGCCATTCTAGACTGCCACTACACGTCGGCGGATGTCATTGTCTCCAAGCCCGCTTAGCGCACATTCCGACAGAAAGTAACCGCGGTTTCAAGAGCGGCCTGCGGGCAACTCCACGATCACACCGTGGTCGATTTCCGTGCGCAGGACCAGCAGATTAGAATTGGGTCTCAGGAGTCAGTGATGTGTGGTCGCTATCGTCTGTCCAGACGCAAGCAATTGATTGAAGAATACTTCGCGACCGGCAACGAGGTCGATTGGGAGCCTCGCTACAACATCGCGCCTTCTCAACCTGTCGGAATTATTCGCCGAGATCCATCCAGGCCAGAGCGCCACTTCTCGCTGGCTCGTTGGGGGCTGATTCCGTCCTGGGCCGAGCTGCGACTTGACCCTGACGTTCTGCCACAACCTTCAACTTCCTAATCCGCGAAAATTAGCAAGCGAGGAAGCCAGTTCGGCGGAATGGGCGTTTTACGTCCAAGTGGCGGTGCCAATACGGTTGCCGGATGCTGGCCGCCTTCTGGGGAGTAATCTCCCTCAAGCCGGTTTACGGCCAACTTCGTTGTGCCAAGCCACCAATGCACAATCATTGATCGGCTTTCTGGACGTGTTTTTTCGCGGCTCCAAACAGCCGGTTCGTGGGAAGCCCTGTTCTCGTCAAACGACACTCTAGTTTCGATCGGACCGGGCATCGGCGGAACGGGGTGTGCTATGCGATTGATGAATGCGGCTCACGACAACGAAGAAGTAGCCCGTGGACAAGCCGCACATGAGGACGCCCATCAAGCTCTCGATCGGTCCGAGCATCCGCCACGGCTTGGCCAGCACCAGGTCGCCATAGCCAACGGTCGTGTAGGTGGCACCGGAGAAGTAGAACGCCGCTTCGGCATTGGGGATACACCCCCGCCACAGGTAGAACACGCCCCAGATCGAAATCTCTGCCAGATGGAGCAGGACCAGCCACCAGATCATGCGGAGCAGCATCCGGGTAATGAGCCAGGCACTCGTCGTCGGGGGACGATGTCTGATCAAGCCCCGAACCAGCACGGCAATGCCCGTAGCATGCACGGCGACTGTGAGGAACGACAGAACGCACGCGCTGAGGAAGACAGGGATCATCGGCTATCTACTGTCTAGCGAGAAGAACAAGTACAGAGCCAGCCCAACAGCGTTTTCCGGATGGTTCTTGTGCCCGGCTGTGTTGTTCTCGTGCTCGTAGTAAAGGTTGAATTCTACATGACGGCCTACAGGGAAAAGGCTGCCGGCATAGAGAGCAGTGGTGCTCCATTTGTTGAACTGGCTCTCGTAGAACGGCTCGACAGCGACGTAAGGAATATGGTGGAAGGAGCCAATGGTGACCGTCCGCTCAACCGCCAATCTGTTCTGATAGCGCCAGGCGAAGTTACCGTTTCTCCAGTCGAGGTCGGCGCGATTGCGGTCCGAGATGCTGAATCCGGCTTTCATGGGAAAGTTGAAGGTCGCGGCAACCAGCGTCCGATTGTCGGATGGAGTGTCCGGAGCCCCAATGTAGCGATATCCAGCTTCCAGCACGAAAAACCTAGACTTCGCATCGTCCAGATCGAACGCTCGCATCTTCTTGAGCGTAGCCAAGGCTTTCAGGTAGAGCTGAACGCTCGGGCCTATTCCCGCCTGCGCCGAATCGCCGCCGTCCTGATCGTCCTTGGCCTCCACATACACTCGGAATATCGAATTCAGCTTTAAGTAGCCATCCACTTCCGGCAGGAACTGAACATTCTGTTGTGCGAAGGCGGGCAAGCCCGGGACGCACACAAAGAATGTCAACTCCAAAACGCCCTGGACGATTGCCTTAATTTTTCCCAACATGCCACAGAAGTCCGGAGATGAAACAAAAGACTGGAAGCGAGGAAGGGCACGTCCTACCTTCGTCGCCGCGTTAATTAGTACGTCTGCACCTTGCCTATGCGCGGCGGCCTTTTCGAGGCCGCCCGCTCACTGATAGAACTAGTTCCCGCTGCTCGCCGCATTCGTGATCTGTTTCATCACCTGATTGAGGTTGAAGCTGGCCGGTGTCTGGCGGGGCGGAAACTCCTTAAAGCTGCTCAACCACTGCCCAACGTAGGCTGCTGCGGGAACTATCAAATAAACACGGTCGAGCCGCCAGTGTGAGTAATCGATGCCTTCGTATTCGGCCCGCTCGAAGGGATCGGCGTGCAGGTCGAACAGCTTGGGGACGCGCAACGGAACAAAAGGCGTCTCCCAAACCGCAAAGCCATGGGCAGGCTGTTCCAGGAACAACATCTTCCAGCGGTTGTAGCGCAAGGCCGCAGGCTCGCCGTCATCGGTCCAATAGAGGAACTCATGACGCGGGCCCTCCTGCGCCTCTCCCTTGAAATAGGGCATGAAGTTGTAGCCATCCAGGTGGACTTTATAGGTCTTGGTGCCCGCCTGGTAGCCGGTCAGCAGCTTCTCCTTGACGTCGGGCGCGCCCGCTGCGGCCATCAACGTGGGGAGCATGTCCTCGTGTGCGGCGATATCGTTGACCACGGTTCCGGGCTTGACGACTCCTGGCCAGCGAATGACGAACGGAATGCGATAGCCGCCCTCCCAACTGGTGTTTTTCTCACCGCGAAATGGAGTCGTACCGCCGTCGGGCCAGCTCATGGCTTCGGCGCCGTTGTCGGTGGTGAAGATGACTATGGTGTTGTCCGCAATACCAAGGTCATCAAGCTTCTTCAGGAGCACGCCGATGTTGTCGTCGAACTGGGTCATGCCGGCGCCATAGAGGCCTTTCTCATTGACCATGGCCATGTACTTGGGCGACAGGTGGGTCCAAATATGCATGCGGGTGGTGTTGTGCCAGATGAAGAATGGCTTGCCCGCCTTGACCGAACGCTCCATGTCATCGAGTGTGGTCGCAAGGAATTCGTCGTCGACGGTCTCCATCCTTTTCTTGGTAAGCGGGCCGGTGTCCTCGCACACCTGCTCGCCCCACGGGCCGAAGCGTTTATCGGCGGGTGCGGGATTGTCCGTGGCCGTGGCTCTGCACTTGAAGACGCCGCGCGGCCCAAACTCCGCCGTGAAGGTGGGGTCCTTCGGATAGTCGATGTTCTCGGGTTCTTCCTCGGCGTTCAAGTGATAGAAGTTGCCGAAGAACTCATCGAATCCGTGGACTGTCGGTAGGAATTCGTTACGATCGCCTAGATGGTTTTTGCCATTCTGGAAGGTCATGTAGCCGAGAGGTTTCAGTAACTCGGCTAGGGTCGGATCCTGCTTCTGGAGACCGATGGGCGAGCCCGGCAGCCCGACTTTGGTCAGACCCGTGCGAATCGGGCTTTGCCCGGTGATGAAGGCCGCGCGTCCCGCTGTGCAGCTCTGCTGCGCGTAGTAGTCGGTGAACAGCGCGCCCTCATGTGCCAGACGGTCGATGTTGGGCGTCTTGTAATGCATCATGCCCTGGTTGTAGGCACTGACATTCCAATAGCCGATATCATCGCCGAAGATGACGAGGATGTTGGGCTTCTTGGCGCTGGCGCCTTGCGCGTGAGCCGCCGTGTTGCTTCCCGCGAAGAAACTCGATATCGCTAGCGCTCCAAATGCAAATCTCCGAACACCGGCACCGAAATCCATACTGTTTCTCCTCTTCGAAGTGCTTCTGAGAATCACGTTTGTGGATGAAACGACGCCGGGAAGCGAGGAAGGACGTCCTGCCTTCCTCGCCTCCGACGTCAGTTGTGCGGACTCTTTCGAGTTCGGGTGATTAAGTGCTCGCGAGGTCTTGCCCCTCTACGCGCTAGTCGTCGCCTTTGTTAGCTTCCATCTGCTTCAGGATGCCGTCGAGATTGTAGGTCTCCGGCGCCTGTAGCGGCGGGAACTCCCGGAAGCTCCCTAGCTCCTTCATCCACAGCAGCTGCCCGATGGGCAGCATGTTCCAGTCGTACAGATAGGCAGTCGATGGTGAGCCAAGTGAACCACCCAGGCCCGCGGCCGATTTCGCGTCCGTGAAGCTGATCGTCTGCTCGAAGGGGTCGCGCTTGACGTTTCCCACCAGGGTCCAGTGATAGTTGGTGAGCGGCAGAAACCAGCCGGAAGCTCCTCCCGGCGACATCGAGTAATACATCTTCCAGTTCTTGTAGCGCACCGCCGATGGCGTCGCGCCCGAGTAGTAGAAGAAGACATCACGCGCAGAGTGCTCGTCGGTGCCTTCCAGATAGGCGCGCTGGTCGTAGCCGTCGAGCATGGTCTTGGTGATGCCGGGATACTTTCCGGCCTGGATCTGCTTGTTCAGGTCGTCACCCTTGGGCCCGCCGGCGATGTCAACAAACGTGGGCAGCCAGTCGAGGGCCGCGAACATTTCTTTCTTGACCGTGCCCGGCTTGATGTGACCCGGCCAGCGAACGACACATGGGGAGCGGTAACCGCCTTCCCACGCCTCGCCCTTCTGACCTTTGAACGGCGTAATGCCACCGTCAGGGAAGCTCACCGTCTCGGCCCCGTTATCCGTGGTAAAAATCAAGACGGTGTTATCCAGTTGGCCCATGTCCTCCAGTTTCTTGATGACGTAGCCGATGTTGTCGTCCATCTGCTTCATGCCGGCTTCGTTGAGGCCCCAGTCCTTGCCACCCTGCGTACCGATCATGGCCAGGTACTTATCCGACAGCACGGTGGTAACGTGCATGCGCGCCGGGTTGTACCAGACGAAGAACGGCTTGCCGGTCTTCTTGGGGTCGTTGCGGTCGAGGAAGTCGACGACCTTGGCCGAGGTTTCCTCGTCCACCGTCTTCGACCGCTCCAGAGTCAGCGGACCTTCGTCCTTGCAGGTCTGGTTCTTCTCGGTGCCGTCCGACGAATGGCACCAGATAATCGGACGCGGCGGTGTCAGGCAGGTCGTGGTCCTGGGATCGACGGCGCCGGGGACGTCGGTGAGGCCGGGTACCGGAGTGTTTTTACACGGCGGCGCGATGCCTTGCACCGTCGGGCTGCTATTGATGTCGGGGAAGCTCACCTGCTGCATCGCGTCCAGGTGATAGAGCCAGCCCCAATACTCCTGGAACCCGTGGGCGGTTGGTAATGCCGCAGTGTGGTCGCCGAGATGGTTCTTGCCAAACTCGCCGGTGGTGTAGCCGAGATCGCGGAGGAACACCGCCATCGCTGGCGTGCCGGGCCGCAGGTACGATGGGCTGCCGGGAAGTTGCGGCGGGATCATGCCCGTCCGCAGCGGGTACATGCCGGTAAAGAAGGCATTGCGTCCGGAGGTGCAGCTCTGCATGGCGAGATAGTCCATGAAGATTGCGCCTTCGTTGCCGATGCGGTCGATGTTGGGGGTTTCACCCACCATCAGGCCGCGATGGTAGATGCTCGGCTGCATCCAGCCGATGTCGTCACCCATGATGACGACGATGTTGGGTTTCTGGGTGGTGGGTGCCTGCGCGTGCCCGGGCATGCTGCAGCCCACAAGAGCGCTCGACACCGCTAGCGCGCCGAACGCAAAGCTTCGGACACTTGCTCCAAAATCCATACGTGTTCTCCTTTACGTACTTCCGGATTGGTTATCCTCCCTCCGCGGGAGGGTTGCGATGAGAAAATCCCCTAATCAAGCTCTGGGATCACTTCTTTGGCGGCGCCGGCTGCTCCTGCTCCAGTTGTTTCAGTTTTTGCTCCATCATCATCTTCTCCTCCTCCTTGGACAGCTTCGGAAACAGGAACGCAAGTTGTAACTTCAGGGCCCACGGCGAAGCGCCTGGCGGATGGACCGCATTTCCGTAGAGCTGCGCTTGCAAGTTCACCGGCTGGAACCCGAGCCTCATGATTCTTCCGACTCCTCCGCCAAACGGTACTACCCATCGACCACCGTTGGTTTCTCTCCAGTCGGCGGTGATGATGGGCGCGCTGAGGAGGTACCAGCCCTTCTTCATGTTGTAGTTAACGAAGTACTGCAGCAAAAACTGGTTCACCGCAGGTTTATTGAGATCGGAATGACCTGCGACAGACCAGTAATTGTTGGCAAGAAACCCCATCGTAAAATGTGAGGGCTGCACCAGCGCGACCACCGAGGGCCCCATGCTGAGTTTTCCCTGCCCGAGATACGTCGTGTTGGTTGCCGTAGGTAACACCAGCGTCGGCCCTACGCCCCAGATCACCTTGCTCTTCTTCGGGGAGAGGAAGAATGAGGGGTTCATGTCTCCCAAGCCGAAGACCCCGGTCTGTTGGCCCGGGGGGCCGGGTGGCTGCGGTACCGGAATTGGTTGGTAGACGATGGGCGTGATCCAGCGGACGATGAGGTTCCAGTCTTTCGACACGCTGACCGGAATGACCGGCTGGACTAGCCAAATATTCTGGACGCGGTCGCTCGGCCCAATGCCGAAATTCCAGCTGGGCTGGATCGGCACGCTGATGAGGCTGGCTATAGGATTCTGCGCCGCTTTTCTCAATTCCTCGGCATTTGCCGCAGCGGCTGGCGTTGCCTGCGTGCCAACCGAAGTTCCCTCCGGACCCACCGGGTTATCCTGCGCGGCGGCTTTTGCCTGCGCCGCCGTCTTGGACTCCTGCGATTCGGGAGTCGCGGTCTGTTCCTTGGCGGCGACGAGCTTCAGCTGCCCGGCAGAGGCCGTGGATTCGGGAGCCGCGGGCGGCGTGCTAGGGGCCGAACCTGGCGGGGTCAAGATAACCTGATTCCCCTTGAAACTGAGGAAACTGTTTGTGAGGCGGGCCAGTGCATCGATGTCCACATAAGACTTGCCGTTCATCTGGAGAATCGGAATTTGGCCCGGCTGGCCGCCTACGAGAAGCGTCAGGTTCTGCTGCGCGAAGGCAGACAGGCTCAGCAAGAGAATCAGGGGGAGCGATAACAGCAAGATTCGTTTCATCGTAGTTTTCCTTCGCGCCGTTCGCGTTTGAGTCTTTCCAGTTCCTCGATTAATTGCTGGTAAGCGGAAGCGTTTTGGACGACCACTTCGGCCTTGCCGTTGACCGTCAGTAGTTCGGCGCGTCCAGTCCGCTTGAGTCGCTTCAGGTGGGCTTTGGTATTTCGTGCGAAATCGGTAAGCGATCCGATGTCTTCTGGTTTGATCATGGCTGCTGTTCCCATCGATCCGTCCCCGGATCAATACCCTGTGAATCACCAGTGAATTAGCTTGTGAGGAAAGCGTAGGCGGTGAGGTCCGGAAGGTCTATGCAATTTCGGCAAAGATGACGAAAATCATCTGGCGTACACAAAGGTGGTGAGTGAGCTGCGAATCCACAGGGAATTCGCTTTGAAGCTGTGTTGGTCACAAACCGCCCAGCACCGCAGGGGCTTGACGCCCGGATTTTATAGGGTTCGGGACGGCACGGCTGAAGCCGTGCCCCTTCAAATCGGAGTATTGAAGCAGTGCTAGTGGCGCAGGGTCTCGGAGGGGAGTTCACCGAAGAGGTTGCGGTAGTCGCGGGCGAAGCGGCCTAATTCCCAGACCCCGAATTGCGTGGCGATCTTGGTGACCGTCGCCACCGAAGGATCAGCGGCTTTGAGCGCTTTCCGGACCTGGTGAAGTGTTCTCCGGTTCAAGTATCGGACCGGCGCCAGGCCGAAGCAATGCTGAAACGCATCGCGCAGTGTTCTTTCAGAAACGCCGGCAGCAGAGGCGAGTTGCTCCACGGAAAGGTACTCGCCCACATGCTGGTCAACAAAATCCATAGACGTGCGAACGATTTGTCGTCGCGGAATAGCATGGCGGCCATGCATGGGTTCGGCCTCCTGTGGCACGGCGAGCAAGTTGCGAATTTCGGGGACCAGTTTCTGCTCCGCTGCCCTTTGCGCTGCGGCTGAATCGAAGTCGGTAGCGGCCCGTTGGACGGTTTCACCGAACTGACGGATGGCCGACCGAAACTTCTGAATCCGCTGGAGCGGTACTTGAACAACACCATGCATGGATGGGACAGGCGTGGTTGCATCTTCGCTGGCGCCGGCAAGCGTCTCATACGGAATATAGACAGAAAACCACGGCCTCGAGGAAGCGTTGATGATGTAGAACTCGTCTCCGGGCCGATTAGTCATCAGAGAAAATTCATCCAATGGATGACCGTTGCCCGAAAACCCCAACGGACTCTGGGTGGGGAGATAAAGTGTAATTCCGGCTGGCGGTGTGGTTCCCTGGGTCACGACGCCGGCCCCTGGGTGGCCCCATTGGACGCTCAAGTTGTTCAGGACCAGTTGGGTCATCACCCACGGTTTGCTGTCGCGCCCGAGCACCATTCCCCGCAAATCAGCATGCAGGTGCGCGGCGAACATCGCCTCGAAGGAAGAAAAGGTTCGGGTAGGCATGCACGTGTCCTACTGATGGTTGGGTATGGACACTAAACGGTACCACTGGGCCTCACACGGTTCTGTGATCAGAATCACAACTGCGGAACGCCAACTAATCCGTGACGGCAGCTACTCCAATTGCCTGACGCTCTGGAGATCGTCGTTCGACGATAAATCGCATTCCCATGATCGGAGAAATCGCGATAGCCAACGAGAAATATCCGGAGTCCGATTGCTCTCGAATCATGACCAAGCCTGAAGCTATGCGAAGGCCGGAATGGGATTGCAACGGTGATTCGTGTCCGGCGAGACCGAAGCTCCCCAAAGTCACGTTGTGGGAAGTCTGCCGGCCCGACCTGGTCACTCCCGTGACACGCCGGTTACGGAAACCACTTGGACGTATTGTCGCCATTTCGTACAAGTGGCCGGGATGCCGCGGAATCGTTCAAGTACGGGATGGCGTTATCCGTCAGGTGACATGACTCGGACTTTCACGAGAGGAATCTCCCTGAACGCCGTTTGGGGACCGCAAGAGGAAGTGTTTTAAGGCGTTTTTCCTTCTGCCCTCAAACGTATCTTTCGGCCAGCATCAGCGCGGCGCTTTCGTCCAGTTGTTCGGCGCGGCGCACCTCTTCGAATCGTGCCAGCAAATCGTCCGCTCGGAGCCGCCGTTTTTCTGCGCCCTGAAAATCGTGAATAATCTGTCCGCGGTGCATCATGATCAGACGGTCTCCCAAGCTCGCCGCCTGTTGCATCGAATGTGTCACCATGAGAGCGGTAAGCTTGTCGCGCGCTATCACCTGTTCTGTGAGGGCGATGACCAGATCCGCGCTTTTCGGATCGAGCGCTGCGGTGTGCTCGTCCAGCAACAGCAGCTCGGGCCGCAACCACGTGGCCATCAGCAGCGTGAGCGCTTGCCGCTGTCCTCCTGAAAGACTACCGATTGCGTTTGCCAACCGGTCTTCAAGCCCCATATTCAGGCGGCTGACCTCATCCCGCATCCTGCCGATCAGTGATGCCTTAAGTCCCCAACCCAGACCTCGACTGCGGCCGCGGCGGGCGGCAAGGCTCAGGTTCTCCTCGATGCTCAAGCTGGGAGATGTTCCGCTGAACGGGTTCTGAAACACGCGCCCGATCAATTGGGCGCGCGCATGTTCGGGCCATGTCGTCACCACGCGTCCTGCTAACCGTATGCTTCCTTCGTCCACTAGAAACGTTCCAGCGACGGCGTTCAGCAAGGTCGATTTGCCGGAGCCGTTGGTGCCGATGATGACAACCCAGGATCCAGCCTCGAGGTTGAGATCCACGCCACGCAGCGAGCGCACCTCATTCGGCGTGTTTGCGTTGAAAGTCTTCGACACCGCATGAAGCTCAAGCATGTGCGGCTTGCACCTTTCCCTTGTGCAGGAATTGTGGCACGATGAGTGCGCAAAAAACGAAGGCTGCAGTTATCAGCTTGAGGTCGTTGGGGTTCAAGCCCCAACGCAATGCCACCGCTACCAGC
>Ga0265340_10001557_pt1 | contig 13168 bp, 11 predicted proteins | sample 4CB225metaG_FD_202082 | JGI IMG/M metagenome (GOLD analysis project Ga0265340, IMG submission 202082) | Rhizosphere microbial communities from Carex aquatilis grown in University of Washington, Seatle, WA, United States - 4-CB2-25 metaG | ecosystem: Host-associated > Plants > Roots >...
GTCGCGCTGCCCGCCCCGCCGTCGTCCTCGCTCACCCTCTTCTCGATCGCCCACGCGCGGCACGGCGGCCCGCGCCCCCTGCTCTCTCGCGGGCATGCCCTGAACCCGGCCGATTTCGGGGCCGCGACCTGCTTCCACGGAACGCCCCACGCCTTCCGGGCCTTGCTCGACGCGGGCGCACCGCCCCGGCTCCGGGCCGCCCTCGTCGGCGGCTCGCATCTCGACCCAGTGCTGCGGGCCCGCGCCGAGGCCCTCGGCATCCGGGTGAGCGCCTACTACGGGGCCGCCGAGTTGTCCTTCGTCGCCCTCGACCGAGGCGACGGACTGCGAGCGTTCCCCGGAGCACAGTTGCGCGTGGACGGCACCGAGCTCTGGGTACGTTCGCCCTATATTGCCCAGGGATATCTCACCGGCGCCGGGCCGCTGCGCCTCGACGATGGATGGGCTACCGTCGGCGACCGCGCGGAGCTCGTCCCCGATCCCCTCGGCCCCGCGGTGCGGTTGCTCGGCCGGGCCGACGACGCGATCCTGAGCGCCTCGGCCACGATCGTTCCCGAGGAGGTGGAAGCGGCCCTGCGATCGCTGTCCGGCGTCCGCGATGCCGTCGTGTTCGGAATTCCGCAGCACCGGCTCGGTGCGCTGATCGCCACGCAGGTGGAGCCCGAGCCGGGCATCGAGCTGACCCTCGCCGGGCTGCGGGCCGGTTCCGCGCGTCTGCTGGGGCCCGCGCACCGGCCCCGCCGGTGGTTCACCGGCGATTTGCCGCGCACTGCGTCCGGCAAGCCCGCCCGGGCGGAGGCACTGCGCCGGGTCCTGGCCGGGGAGGTGGCCTCGCTTGAGCGCTGAGGCTCCAGTCATCGTCGCCGCTCGTCGTACGCCTATCGGCACGCGGGGCCGCGGGTTTGCTTCCTTGCGGGTGGAACAGTTGGCCGCGCCCGTGATTCGCGCGGTACTCGAAGACGCCGCGACGGCGACGGGTAGGACGATCTGCCCGGCGGATGTCCTGCTCGGCAATTGCCTGGGTCCCGGCGGCAATCCAGGTCGGGTCTCGGCCCTGGCCGCGGGCCTGCGGGCCGAGGTTCCTGGAGCGACGATCGACCGCCAATGCGGGAGCGGGCTGGCGGCAATCATCGACGCGGCCACCGCGATTCGCTCCGGCGACCAGCGGCCCCGAGTTGCCGGCGGAGTGGAGAGCGCTTCGACCGCGCCGCTGCGTTCGATCGATGGCCTGGCCTATCCCCGCGCACCCTTCGCACCGGCCGGGTTCCCTGATCCGGACATGCCGCAGGCCGCCGAGGATCTCGCGGTACTCGATGGGATCTCCCGTGAGCGGCAGGACGCCCATGCGGCCCGCAGCCATGCGCGAGCGCGCGCTGCGGCCGTCGAACGGCGATTCGAGCCGGAACTCGTGCCGATCGGTGATGTCGCGCGTGACGACAGCATCGGTATCGCCCAGCGCCTGCTGCCGCGCCTGCGGCCGCTTTTCGACGGCGGCACCGTGACCGCGGGCACGTCGACCCGGATCAGCGACGGCGCCGCCGCGGTGGTCGTCGCGCCGGCCGGCTGGGGCCCCGGTCTCGCCTTACGCGGTCATGCTTTCGTCGGTTGCGATCCGGCCCTTCCCGGCATCGGGGCGGCGCCCGCGATTCTGAGGGCACTGGAGTATGCGGACCTCCGGCGAGACCAGGTGGCGGCATTCGAGATCGTCGAGGCCTTCGCCGCGCAGAGCCTGGCGGTGCTGGATCGGCTGGGCCTGGCCGAGGACGATCCTCGAGTTTGCGCCGACGGAGGCGCGCTGGCGCTGGGCCACCCGTGGGGGGCCAGCGGAGCGGTGAGCGTGGTCCGGCTCTTCAGCCGGCTGATCCGCGCGCACGCTCCCACCGGCACGGTCGGCGTGGCCGCCGCGTCCGTGGGCGGCGGGATGGGCGTGGCTGCGGTGTTCGAGGTGGTCGGGTGAGCGCGATCAAGCTGCGCGGCGTTTCGGTGCAGTTGGGCGAGGTGCAGGCGTTACGTGAGATCAGTTTCGAGCTCGAGGCCCGCACGATCGCCGTGGTTGGCGAAAACGGTTCCGGCAAGTCCACCCTCGCCCGCCTGATTGCTGGGTTGATACGCGCGTCAAGCGGTGAGGTGCGCATCCTGGGGCTCGATCCGGTACGGCAGATCGCCGAGCTTCGTCGACGGGTGGCGGTGGTGTTCAGCAATCCGGACGCGCAGATCGTGATGCCCACCGTGGCCGAGGACGTCGCGTTCTCCCTACGCAGCGAACGTATCCCGGCCACCACCCGAGCGGCCCGCGTCGCCGACGCGCTCGACCGGTTCGGGCTCACGGAACTCACCTCGCGGCCATCGCACGACCTGTCGGGTGGCCAGAAGCAGTTGCTTGCTCTGGCCGGCGCGTTCGTTCGGCAGCCTGAGCTGATCGTGGCGGACGAGCCCACCGCATATCTCGACGCCCGTAACGCTCGCGCCGTCGCCAACCATCTGCTGGCGGACACCGGTCACCAACTTGTCCTGGTCACTCATGATCTCGCCCTGGCACAACGGTGCGACGTCGCGGTCCTGATCACCGACGGTGCCATCGAGATTATCGGCGAACCCGCGATGGTGGCCGCCAAATATGAGGCGAGCATTCAGGAGTGATGACGTGCTGACGCTCTACCGCCCCGGCAACGGTCTCTTTCATCGGATGCCGGCCGGCGTAAAGATCGTCCTGCTGCTGGCCGTCGTGCTGGCCATCTCGCTCTGGCCACCATCGCTGTGGGCGAGTGCCGGCACCGGTGCCGTGTGCATGCTCGGATACGCGATTGCCGGCTTGCCGGACGGGATGCTGGGGATGCGCGAGCTCGGCCGCCAGATCCTGGCCATCCGCTGGCTGATCGTGGTCACCGCCGCCGGACAGCTGATCTTCAATGGCCCGCTGGCCACGGTGGAGAATACGACCCGGGTGGCCGTGGCGGTCACGATCGCCGGGCTGCTCGCGCTCACGACGAAGGTGACAGCGCTTCTCGATGCGGTCGAACGGGCCCTGAGCCCGCTGCGGCACCTGGGACTCGATCCTCAACGCGTGGCGCTGCTGTTTTCCGTCACCTTGACCACGCTGCCGGTGTTGATCCGCCTCGCCGGTGACGTGCGCGAAGCCCAGCGGGCGCGCGGAGCACCGGCACGCCTGCGGACCTTTGTCGTGCCCTATCTCGTGGTCGCCCTCAAGCACGCGGACGAACTCGGGGAGGCCCTGGCCGCGCGAGGGGTGCGTTGACCGGGCCCGGCCCCGTCGTTCGAGGGCCGGTCGTGGACGACCAAACCCGTTGTATTCACTACCAAACCTCGCTCGACGTGATCGCCGTCAAATTCGCGTGCTGCGGCGAGTACTACCCATGCCATCTCTGTCATGCCGAGACCACCGACCACCCGGCGCAACAATGGCCCCTCAGCAAACGCGGCAACAAGGCTGTGTTGTGCGGAGTGTGTCGCGCGGAACTCGCCATCGCGGAGTACTTGGAAGCAGAAACGTGTCCGCGTTGTGACGCAGCTTTCAACCCAGGATGCAAACTGCACGCCGAGTTCTACTTCGAGGTCTAAGCCTTGACCTCCTCACCGCGCGGGCGCAGGGCACCGGCCGCGGCCGCCGCCACCAGGAAAAGCAGGGCCAGCAGCCACAGAGCAGTCAGCAGGCTGGTCGACTGGGCCAGGAAGCCGACCGCCGGCGGCCCGGCCAGGTTGGCGAAATAGCCGACGCTGGCGACCACGCTGACGCGGGCGGCTGGGTTCGGGCCACTGTCGGCAGCGGCGGACATGCCCAGGGGAAAGCCCATCGAGACGCCGACCGCCCACAGCAGGACGGCCACCAGCATCACCGCGGGATTCCCGACCAGGATGAACAGCGCGACGCCGAGGACACCCAGGACCGAGGTGATCCGCACGGTCCGGACCCGGCCGAGCCGGTCGACCACGGGACCGCCGAGGACCCTGGCCGTGGTCTCACCGATCGCGAAGACGGTGAAGAACAGCGCGGCGATCGCAGCCGACTGGCCGTGCCCGTCGCTGGCCGCCAGCGTGAGCCAGTTGTTGGCCGACCCCTCGCCGAGTTCGGCGCCGAGCATGACCAGTCCGATCATCAGCAGGCGCCAGTCGGTCCAGCCCAGCAGCCAGACCCGGAACCGGGCCGCCCGTGACAGTGTCTCCTCCCCCGCCGCCGACTCCTCGCGGGCACCATTCGGGATCGATGCCGCCGCAACCAGCGCAACCACACCGATCAGCACCGCCTCGGCGGTGAACTGCCCGGCTGGATTGACGTTGAGCGCCGCACAGCCGGCGCCGATGCCGGAACCAATCGCAGCCCCCGCCGACCAGGCCGCATGCATCAACGGCATGAGCGTGCGCCCGGCCGCACGCTCGATGGCCGCACCCTCCACATTGATCATGACGTCGAGCGAGCCGATCGAGAAGCCGGCCAGGACGAACCCCACGGCGACGACCGGCACCGATCCCAGAACGCCGGAGCCGACCCCGACCACCGTCACGGCCACCGCAGTCGTCAGGATCGCCCCGGGCAGCGCCCGGCGTGGGCCCAGCCGGTTGAGAATCGGCGTCGAGGCGAGCAGACCGGCGATCGAGCCGACCGTGATGCCCGCCAGCAGAACCCCGATACCCCCGGTGTTAAGCCCGAGTTCGGCTCGCAGCGCGGGCAGACGCGGACCCCACGTCGACAGGGCGAGGCCCCCGACGGCGAATGCTGAGAGGATCGCGTTTCGCCATCGGACCAGCGTCCGCTGATCGAAACTCCGAGACGGTATGATCGTTCGATCGGTCATAGCGATCATTCAATCATGGAAGTGGATGGTCTGACATGAACAGCCAGGTCCGGCAAAAGGAGATCCTTGACGCGCTCCATCGCGACGGCCGGGTGGAGGTTCCCGAACTGGCCGAGCGTCTCGGCATCTCGACGATCACCATCCGCCGTGACCTCGATCGGCTCGCCAGCGCCGGTGCGCTGCGGCGAGTGCGCGGCGGCGCGGTCACGACCGCTCTTCGGGGCGAAGGGCTTCCTTTCGAGGTCCGCGCGGTCGACGACTCCGTCCTCAAGGCGCGCCTCGCCCAGGCCGCGGCCGATCTGATCGCCGAGGGCGAGGCGGTCGCGATCGACAGTGGCACCACCGGAGCCGCGGCCGCCACCGCCCTGGCCGGCCGGCGCATCACCGCCATGCCCTTCTCGGTCCAGGGCATCGCCGCGCTGGCGGCCAGTTCCAGCGTAACCCTGCTGCTACCGGGTGGCTCGGTCCGGCGGCCCGAGGGCACGATCGTCGGCCCGCTGGCCCTGCAGACCCTCACCGGCCTGCGCTTCGACACCACGATCCTGACTTGCTGTGCCGCCGCACCCGCCGTCGGCGTCACCGCTTACGACCTCGACGACGCCGCCGTCAAGCGAGCCCTGCGCACCGCCGCTCAGCGGACGATCCTGATCGCCGAAGGCGCAAAGTTCACCCGTAGCGCCATGGCCGTCGTCTGCCGCCTCGACGAGATCGACGTCCTGGTCACCGACGACTCCGCTCCGCCCGCAGTGCTCGCCGACCTGACTCAGGCCGGCGTCCGCATCGTCACGGCCTGATCAGGAGTCCCAGGTGGCCCGGATGCTGCCGCTGCAGGCCGCCTGCGGCTGGACCGCAGGCCTGTCGAGCAGCTCGTAAGCCAGTCGCGGATCCGCAGAACTACAGGCCGCATACGCTCAGAGGGGGCGGGTGGTTTCGCGGACGATGAGTTCGGGCTGGAACACCACCTCGCGATGAGCGTGTTCGGCGCCCCGAAGCGCCTCGTCCAGCAGCAGGTTCGTGGCCACCCGGCCGAGTTCGGCCTTCGGTTGATGAATTGTGGTGAGTGGCAATGGGCTCTGCTGGGCCATCTCGATGTTGTCGAAACCAATGACTGACACCTGGTGGGGTACCCGAACACCCCGGCGGACGAGGCCGGCAACGACGCCCAGCGCGAGCAGGTCATTGCCGCAAGCCACCCCGGTGACGTCCGGATACTGCTCGCGTAACCGCGCGCTGGCCACCTGCCCATCGGCGGCGGTGCCCATCGAGCCCACCGCTATGACCTGGCAGGAGTTCTCAGCCAAGCCGCGGGCCCGCAGAGCCCGGTGCATCCCTTCGAGGCGTTCGCGGTACTGCTCGATCGAGAGCGGGGCGGTGACGTAGGCCAGCCGGCGGTGCCCGAGGTCGAGCAGGTGCTCGGCGGCCAGTTGTCCGCCGCGGATGTCGTCGACCCGGACCGAGCAGTAGTCGGTTCGGCTGCGCCCGAGCAGGACGACGGCGGTGCCGCGTTCGCGGAGCCCGTGCAGGGTCTCGTCGCGTTCGTCAACGGGGCTGATCACGATTCCGAGTACACGTTGCTCCTCCAGGACCTCGAGGTAACCGCGCTCTTGATCGGGGTTCTCGTCCGAGTTGCAGAGGATGAGCAGGCGGCCGTTCTCACGGGCGGCGTCCTCGGCGCCGCGGGCCAGTTCGGTGAAGAACGGGTTGCGGATGTCAAGGGCGATCAGACCGATGGTCGGAGCCTTGCCGCCGCGCATCAGCGCTGCGCCGGCGTGCCGGACGAACCCGAGGGTCTCGATGGCCTCAAGCACCCGCTGCCGCTTGGCGGGGGCCACCGCGTTGGAACGGTTCAAAACATTGGACACGGTCCCGAGACTGACCCCAGCCTGCCGGGCCACCTCCCGGATAGTCACCGATCGTTGAGGAAGAGCCAGTTTCCGGGTGTCCGGCTTGCCCTCGAATTGGCTCATAACATCTCCTCGAAACCTTGACCTACCTCAGGGTACCCGTCTACTTTCATCGAATGGATTGAAACAGTTCAATTTCTGAATGACTCGCGCCTCGCTGGCGGGTGCCCGGTTCACTGACGAACACGTGGAGGAGTGCCATGAGCTCACGACGCACCCGGTTGGGCTTGAGTCTCGCTTCGGCGATGCTCGCCCTGAGTAGTTGCTCATCGTCCGGCGGTAGCTCCGGGGCGACGTCGGCCGGCTCGGCCGCCGGGGCGCCGGCTGGGGCCACCTACACCCCGGCCGAGGTCGCCGCCGCAACCGCTACTTACCAGGTGAAACCGCTCTTCGCGGTTCCGAGGAAGTTGCCCAAGAAGTACCGGTTCGCGTTCCTCAACCCCGGCCTCAGCTACCCCTACTTCGCTACCTGGTCGGCCGGTATGAAGGCGGCGGCGAAGTTCTACGGTGTCGATTTCGACGAGGCGGATCTGAACTTCAAGTACGACACGCAACTCGACGCGTACAAGCAGGTGGCGGTGAAACAGCCCGACGTCGTCGGCTCGCAGCCGATGAACGCCGCCGTCTACAACCAGGCTCGGCAGGACGGCACCAAGGTCGTCCTGATCGACGGAACATTCAAGGACGCGCCGCACTTCGGCGTTGACGACCTGGCCGTCGGCAAGCTCGCCATCCAGACGCTGACGCCAGCGGCCCAGGCGAAGATCCACGGCACCTGGAAGGGCCGCAAGGTCGATGTCGTTGGGCTGACCGCTCCGAACTGTGCGCCGTGCGATACCCGGGTCAAGGCATCCTTTGCCGAGGCGGAGTCGACGCTGGCGATCCCAGCATCGGCCACCACCATGCTGACGCCGCAAGGACAGGATCCGACCACGTCGGCCGGCTCGACCTTCAACGACTTCCTCACCGCGCACCCGAAAGACGCTGTGCTGGTGGTGTCCTACGGCGACGAGCCGGTGATCGGCTCGATCAACGCCGCCAAGGCAGCCGACCGGGGCGACGACGTCCTGGCCGTGAGCAATGGCGGCGACAGCGCGGCCCGGCTAGCCCTGCGCGACCCCAGCAACAAGGGCCTTCTGGTCGCGGCCCTGGACTTCCAGCCCTACGCCGAAGGCTGGAACTGGATCGAAGCGGCCATCGCCACGGCCGAGGCCAAGCCGTTCAACACCTTCAGCGTCGGTCGCGTCCTCACCGCGGCCAACGTCAACACGTACTACCCGACGGACAGGTCAAAGTGACCGCCGGCCCATCCCCGCTCTCACCGTCCGGGCCGTTGCCGACCGATGTCGGGCCGGCGACACCAGCGCCGGCGGCGTCCCGATCACCGCTCGACAGCCTCGGTGTACTCAATCCCGCCGGGTGGGTCAGATCGAGCCGCCCGTCCGGCTCCGACCGGGACGGCCGGCACAGCATCCTCGATCGGGTGCTGGACACCGGGATCTACGTCGCGCTGGTCGTCCTGATTGGGTACTTCTCCCAAGCGTCACCGTACTTCCTGACCCAGCGCAACCTCCTGAATGTCGGTTCGGCGGTGGCGGTGACCGGGCTTCTTGCGGCGGGCATGACGATCGCCCTGATCGCTGGGCACCTCGATCTCACGGTTGGCGCCAACGTCGCCCTGACCAGCGTCGTCGTGGCCATCGCGATCGAGGACCTCGGCTGGGGCACGCCAGCGGCCGTACTGCTGGGACTCGCCGTCGGGGTGGGCATCGGGGCCGCCAACACCGTGCTGGTGGTCGGGGTCGGGATCAACTCCATCATCGCCACGCTGGCCATGGGCATTGTCATCCGGGCCATTGCCCTGATCAGCACGGCTGGGCAGACCAAGCCGCTGACCGACCTGGCCCTGCCGGAATTCCTGCAGAAGCGCCCGCTGGGCGTCCCGACCGCCGTATGGATTCTCGCGGCGGTGTTCTTCCTGTCCTGGGTGGTGCTGACCTTCACCCGCGTGGGCTGGCACATCTACGCTGTGGGCGGCAATCCAGGTGCGGCGTTGCGCGCCGGGATCCGGACGAGGCACCTGTACGCCGGGGTCTTCGTCACCACCGGTGTGCTGGCCGCGATCGGCGGGATCATCACCACCGGCACGTCCAGCAGCGGCGGACCCAACTACGCCAACGGCGCCGAGTTCGATGTGCTCACCGCGGTGCTGCTCGGCGGAATCGGACTGGGCGGCGGATCGGGGCGGGTGCAGCGAACGCTGGCCGGCGTGCTGGTGATCGGCGTCCTGAACAACGGTCTGACCCTGTTGTCGGTCAGTTCCTACTACCAGCAACTGGCCCGGGGCGTGGTTTTCGTACTCGCCGTCGTCCTCGGTGCCATCGGCGAACGGCGGAGGGCCCGATGACCCAGACCACCACGACTGCTCCCCTGCTGCGGGCCGACCGGATCGGGAAGTTGTTCGGCCACGTCCGGGCCCTGCGCGACGTGTCATTCGACCTGCGCGCCGGGGAGGTGCTCGCGATCCTCGGCGACAACGGTGCGGGCAAGAGCACCCTTATCAAGATCCTCTCCGGGGTCTACGACGCCACCGAGGGGCAACTGTCGGTACGGGGCGAGCCGGTACGTTTCGGTAAGCCCGCCGAGGCCACCGCGCGGGGCATCGCTACCGTCTACCAGGATCTGGCCCTGGTCGACACCCGGGACGTCGCCGCGAATCTCTTCCTGGGTCGAGAGTTTCACCGCGGCCCCTTCATCGACCGGCGACGGATTTACCGGGAGGCAGAGAAGGTCCTGGCTGGGCTGACCATCTCGCTACCGTCGGTCCGGGTTCCGGTCTACCTGTTGTCGGGCGGCCAGCGGCAGGCCGTCGCCATCGCCCGGGTGCTGGTGGGTGGCGCCGACGTCGTGATCATGGATGAGCCGACCGCGGCCCTGGGGGTGCAGGAGTCCGACCGTGTTCTGCAGTTGGTGCGCGACCTGCGGGACTCGGGCAAGGCGGTCATCCTGATCAGTCACAACCTGCAGCAGGTGTGGCAGACCGCCGATCGGATCATGGTCATGCACCTGGGCCGCGTGGCCGGGATCCGGCACCGGGCCAACAGCACGGTCGAGGAGGTCGTGAAGCTGATCGTGTACGGCGCTCCCGAGGCGGAACCAACGGCCCTCACGGCCGCTCCCGGCGATCAGCAGGTGGCATCATGACGCTGCCCACCTCGGCGACCGCTGAGCCGTTCCACGCCGATCCGGCCCTCGGCCGGCTGGTTCGGTCCCCCCAGGTCACCAGCACCAGCACCAGCACCAGCGAAACGGGTCACACCACCGTGATGGCCTACTACTACCCGCAGTGGCACGTCGACCGGACCAACGCGGCCATCCATGGAGCGGGCTGGACGGAATGGCAGATCGTCCGCGACGCCCGGCCGCGCTTCGCCGGCCATACGCAACCCAAACGACCGCTCTGGGGACCGGTGGACGAGGCGAGTCCGGTTACTGCCGGCCGGGTCGTGGACACCGCGCTGAGCCACGGGCTCGACGGTTTCATCGTGGACTGGTACTGGTACGACAACCAGCCGTTCCTGAACCGCGCCCTGGACGATGGGCTGCTGGCGGCCGAACGGATGCCGGAATTCCGCTTCGCGCTGATGTGGGCCAATCATGACTGGATCGACCTGTTCCCGGCCCGGTCCATCGCTCCGGCCACCCTGCTGCCGGCCCCCAACTCGCGCTATCACGCGCGATGCGCCTTCCGGCACGTCATCGATCGCTACCTGAGCCACCCGTCGTACTGGAGGTTGGAGGGGGCAGCCTACTTCTCGATCTACGACGTACCGGCCTTCGTCGCTGGGATGGGCGGTGTCGGCGCGGCCGCGGACGTTCTCGCCTCCTTCCGCCAGACCGCCTCCGCGGCCGGAGCCGGTGACTTGCATCTCAACGGCGCCGTCAACTTCCAGGTCGCCGATCCCGCGGCGATGGCCACCCAGCTCGGGTTCGACAGCCTCACCCACTACACCTGGTGGCACCATCCGGATGCCGGGTTCGACACGTTCCCGACCACGACCTACCCGGTGGTCCTCGACCGGGCCCGCAAAGTATGGCGCGAGTTCGACACCACCCTGCCGGTTCCGTACCTGCCCAACGTCACCGTCGGCTGGGATCCCAGCCCCCGCACCCTGGACTGGGACATGCAGCGTGAGCGTGGCTATCCCTACACCAGCCTGCTGATCGAGAACACCCCGCAGGCCGTCGGCGCGGCCGTGCGGGACGCCATCCGACTGGTGCAGACCCGGGCCCGGCACCGGGCGATCATCATCAACGCCTGGAACGAGTGGACCGAAGGCAGCTTCCTGGAACCCGACCAGCAGTACGGGTTCGCCTACCTGGAGGCGGTCCGCGACGCCGTCGTTCACGAGCAGGCCCGTTGACTTTCCGGGTGGACAACCGGCAACCGTTCACCAGCCCTTCGACAAAGGAGTCGTCCCCATGTTCGTTCATGCGACAAGCCGAGTAATGCGAACCGCCCTGACCCCCGTCGTGCTGGTGGCGCTCGCCGGCGTCGGCATCGTCATCACGTCCACCTCCGCGCAGGCCGCGGTGACCGAAATCAATGACACGGCGAGCGCCGTCAGCTACTCGGCCGGCTGGACCTACTCGACCGGCCTCGGCGGCTACTACGGTTCTGACGCCCATTACAGCGGCACAGCCGGGGCAACGGCCACACTGACTTTCACCGGCACCACAGCCACCTGGATCGGAGCGGACAACAGCGACCACGGCCGGGCGGACGTCGCCGTCTGCGACGGTGCGGGGGCGAACTGCGGGGGCGCGACCGTGGTGGACACCTACGCTGCCGGTTCCACCCCGGGAACGGCGCTCTTCAGCGCGGCGAACCTCACTAACGGCACCCACACACTACGGATCACTGTGCGTTCCGACACCAGTGGGACGGGCCACTACGTCGACGTCGACGCCTTCCGGTTCGGCACCCCAGCCGGACCGCTGAGCGGTGTCTACTACGTCGACAACAGCGCGAGTTCGAACTGCAGTGATGCTGGATCCGGTACCTCCGCGGCCTCGCCCTGGTGTGACTTCGCGAACCTCGACGGGCAGACCTTCGGCGCCGGGGCCCAGATCTTGCTCAAACGCGGCGACACCTTCACCGGCGAACTGGGCCAGCTTTACGGCAGTGGGACGGCGGCGTCTCCTATCGTGCTGGGGGCCTACGGATCCGGCGCGAGACCACACATCACCGGCACCAGCCGGGCCGCTGACCGGGCGGTCTGGATCCAGGACGCGTCGCACTGGACCGTCCGGGACCTGGAGTTGAGCAACGTCGGAGCCGGGTTGGTGTTCTGGTACGCCACCAACGGGCATACGGACATCAGCGTGTCCGACGTCTATACGCATGACGTGCTGGGGGTTTTCGGCGGGTCCCCGCTGCAGGCCGACCTGCCCGGGATGTATCACTCGGCCGGCATCCTGATCACCGGCAATGTCCCGGTGACCGAGTCCGAGATCGCCGTCACTGGGATCACGCTTACCGAGCTCGAGGGTTACAACAACAACGACGACGTCGATATCGCCGGGTTCAACGCAGACGGCGCCGGGCAGCAAGGGTTTCTCAGTACCGCCCTTGGGCACCACACGGTATCTGGGGTGTCGTTGACCGACAGCTACTTCCACCACAGCCTGTCCGGAGAGAACTTCGACAACTTGCAGAACCTGACCATCACCGGGATCCGGCTTGATGACACCGGCCATGGCGGAAACACCTTCGGCACCACGGCGTTGTTCTTCTGGTCCTCGAGTACCGTGACGGTCGCCGACAGCATCCTCAACGGCGAGGTGTCGACAAACAGCCCGGACCAGACCGAGACCGACCTCGAGGCCTTCGACGACCACATCGCCTTCCGCGGAAACTACTTCGGCGCCAGCGCCGGTGCACCGATCGAAATTCTGGAGATCGCCGGGCGCTACAGCAACAACTACCAGCGCTCGCACGAGATCTCCGGAAACCTGTTCACCGGCTATGGCGGCAACGAGGCCGTATTCGATGGGACCTCGAACGCGCCGATGAACTTCTCCGGCACCGCCCGCGACAACCTCTACGCAAAAGCCGGTTCGGCCTTCAGCAATGGACTGGAGGGCTGGGTGCGATCGACCGGTAACACCGGCTACGTCAACTCCGACGCCCACTTCATCGGCACGTCCGGCGAAACAGCCACGTATACCTTCAGTGGAACCACGGTCACCTGGATCGGCGGCAAGAATTCCGACCACGGAAAGGCCGACGTAGCCGTCTGCGACGCCGCCGGCGCCAACTGCGGTGCCTCAACCACCGTCGACACCTACTCCCCGTCGGCAACCGTCCAGCAACAGCTCTACACCGCCGCTGGCCTGACCAACACCACTCACACGCTCAGAATCACCGTGCGCGCCGACAGCAGCGGGTCT
>Ga0265340_10001558_pt1 | contig 13165 bp, 11 predicted proteins | sample 4CB225metaG_FD_202082 | JGI IMG/M metagenome (GOLD analysis project Ga0265340, IMG submission 202082) | Rhizosphere microbial communities from Carex aquatilis grown in University of Washington, Seatle, WA, United States - 4-CB2-25 metaG | ecosystem: Host-associated > Plants > Roots >...
GAGCGACTGCCGAAGGAACGACATCAGGCAGCCGGCGCCAGCAGCGTAGCTGCGCATGATGCCGGCCTCAGTCGCGCGAGCCGCGGCCAATGCGGCGTAGCGCTGCTCGTCGAAGACCCACGGCTCGCCGGTCGCCTGCCACCCGGTCGGGACCCGCGCGACATCACCGTCGACGGCCAGGATCTTGAGCAAGGACTCGAGACGGCCGCGTCGCGATCCGGTCGCCTCTTCGAGCTTCAGAATCGATAGCGGCTGCAGTGCCGCTGACAATGTCGTGAGCACCGACGCTGCGAGCGCTGGATCGGGCGTCGACGCGTCGGCGAAGTATGCCCACACCCGGTCGTCGGTCTCGGCGGGGAGCAGGACGGCCACGGCGCTGTCGAGCGCGCGACCCGCTCGCCCCACCTGCTGGTAATACGCGACCGGCGATGCGGGCGATCCGACGTGCAGGCAGAACGCGAGGTCGGGCTTGTCGAATCCCATACCCAACGCGGACGTCGAGACGACTGCCTTGATCGTATTTCGCTGCAGCTGATCCTCGATGCGTTCACGTTCATCGGCATCCAGCTGGCCCGAATATGCCGCGACCGCATGGCCACGCGTGGTCAGGAACTCGGCAAGGCGGACGGTGTCCGCGACGGTGAGCACGTAGACGATTCCGGATCCGTCGAGCTGGTCGAGTGCGGCGTCCACCCACGCGTATCGCTGCAAGTGAGAAAGCCCAGGGACGACCCCGAGCTGCAGGGAGCTTCGAGCCAACGTCCCGCGCAACACCAGCGGTTCTAGGGTGCTGCCTGCCGCGAGCTGGTCGGCAACGTCGCGAGTGACGCGGTCATTTGCGGTTGCCGTCGTCGCCAGGACGGGCAGGTCGGGGCGGGTACTGGTAAGCAGCCGGGTCAGCCGCTGATAGTCAGGGCGAAAGTCGAAACCCCAGTCGGATACGCAGTGCGCCTCGTCGATGACCAGCAGGCCGAGACGCTCGAGCAGGTCCGGTAACACCGACTCGGCAAAGCGGGCCGACGCGAGGCGCTCAGGGGAGGTAAGCAGGACATCGACCTCGTCATCGGCCAGCCGATTCTCGATTGCCTCCCAGTCATCGACATTGGCTGAGTTGAGCGTGACCGCTTGGAGGCCCGCCCGCTGCGCGGCGGTCACCTGATCGCGCATGAGCGCGAGCAAAGGGGAGATCACCAGGACGGGACCTGATCCGGCGGCCCGCAGCGCGGCTGCAGCGATCCAGTAGACCGCGGACTTGCCCCAACCGGTCGCCTGGACGCATAACACCCGGCGCCCCTCGCAGACCAGAGCCCGCGCCGCCGCCAGCTGGTCGGGCCGCAGGGTAGCGGCTGGCCCGGCCAGCTCGCGCAGCACCGTGGTGGCGACGGCCAGCAGCTGATCGGGATCGACTCGAGTCTGCGTCACGGTCCGAGCATGTCCTAACTTGCGGACAGTCGCGTGCTGCCGCCAAATGGCCTTTAGGCGCGGCTGGGCGTACCGATACCTACGTAAAGGCTTGCCGTTATCCACGGTGGAGCGGGCGAGGCGAGACCTCGGTGACCGGGAAAGAGGTTGCGCGTGGCGTCCCCGGCGGAGGAAACGCCTAGTCGCGGCTGGACTGCGTGGTGGGCGTACTTAGCGCTGATCTTCGTCGGCTCCGGCGTGCTTATCGCCTTGAGCGTGCGGGCGCTGACCCACGACCACTTGCACGGGTCCGCGAGCGCCTTTGTGCTGGTCGCCGCGCTCCTGGTGCTTGGCGAGCTACGGCCGGTGGTGGCCAGCGGCTCTTATGACCCGGACGGCGTGAGCCTGAGCACTGCCTTCGTCTTCGCGATCTTGCTCATCTGGGGGCCTGCGCCGGCCATCATCTTGCAGTTTGCCGGCATCTCGATGCGCGAACTGCTGATGCGCAAGGCCTGGTGGCGGGTGATCTTCAACGCCGGTCAGTACGCGATTTGCCTTGCGACCGCTTATGTCGTGCTGCGGCTGTTCGGAATATCACCGTCGCTCGCTCACCCGCGCGAGGTGACCGGCGGAACATTGGTGGGGCTTGTCGTCGCGGCCGGCGTCTACCACTTGATGAACCTGTTCCTCGTCGGCATCATCCTCTCGATTCGGCGCGGCACCAGACTGTGGCCGGAAATCATCGACGAGTTCTGGTACTACACATCGACGACGATGGCGGTGATCGCCTTGTCGCCGGTAATCGCCGTGGTTGCGGTGCACGCGTGGCAACTGATCCCGTTGCTGATCCTGCCGCTCTTCCTCGTGTACAAGACCGCATCGATCTCGCTCGAGCGCGAGCAGCAGTCACTGCACGACGCGCTCACCGGCTTGGCCAACCGCAAGTTGCTGATGGCTCGCACCGGCGAGCTTCTCGCCGAGCTCCAGCTCACTGACGGCCGGGTCGCATTGGTGTTGTTGGATCTCGATCGGTTCAAGGACATCAATGACACCCTCGGGCACCCGGTCGGGGACCGCGTCTTGCAGGTCGTCGCGGCCCGGGTACAGGACGCGGTCCGGCCTGGGGATCTGGTGGCCAGGCTGGGCGGCGACGAGTTCGCGATCCTGCTGCATGACCTGGGCGATGAGGCCACGGTTCTCGAGGTTGCCGAGCGCATTCGTGCAACGCTGCACGAGCCCATCTCCTTCGATGGCACCATGGTCGACCTCGATGCGAGTCTCGGCATCGCACTCTTCCCCGACCACGGCGATGATTTCGACCAACTCCACCGCCGCGCTGACGTGGCGATGTACGTCGCGAAGTCCTCCGGCGGGGGAGTTGCCATCTATGACGTCGAGAAGGACACCAATTCACTCGCCAGGCTGAGTCTTCTCGGTGAATTGCGGCACGCGGCCGAGGTCGGCCAGCTCGAGCTTTGGTACCAGCCGAAGGTCTCCTTGGCGACCGGCGAGGTGCTTGGCGTCGAGGCCCTGGTTCGATGGCACCACCCGACGCTGGGCCTGGTGATGCCTGACCAGTTCATTCCGCTGGCCGAGCAGTCAGGGCTCATGCCGGCGCTCACTGATTTGGTGATCGACCAAGCCCTGGGGATGCGAGCACAGCTGGACGCCGGTGGGTCGGGGCTCATCATGGCAGTCAACATCAGCGTGCGTGACCTGCTCGATTTCGGCTTCGCCGACCGGGTTGCCGCCGCGCTTCGCCGGCACCACGTCGTCCCCGAAACGCTGATGCTCGAGATCACCGAACGCCGGCTGCTCGCCGACTACGACCGGGGAGCAAAGGTTCTGAGCGAACTCGTCGCGACGGGGGTGCATATCAGCCTTGACGACTTCGGCACCGGCTATTCGTCCCTGACCTTGCTGAAGCGGGTGCCCGTTTGCGAGCTGAAGATCGACCAGTCCTTCGTGTCGAGAATCGGCGACTCCGAGGCGGACGCGACGATCGTCGGTTCGATCGTCGAACTCGCTCACGCCCTCAACCTCACGGTGGTTGCCGAGGGGGTCGAGACCACCGACGTGCTCGAACGCCTCAAGGCCCTCGGGTGCGATCAGGCCCAGGGCTGGCTGGTTGGCCTTCCGATGGACGCCGCAACGGCGAGCGCGTGGATCGCGCGGCATCGTCGCGACCGGCCGAGCGTGGGTGCCCCGCTGCGGGCGTTGTCCTGACAGGGCCCTAACCAGCTACAAAGGGCTATCCCGGAAGCATTCTCGGGCCTTCCCGCGACAAGGGGCCCGTCGAGGACCGATACTAAGGGGAATGAACAGGACCACGCCGTGATCCGGCGCCCGCTGCCAGGTAGCCCCTTCAACGTGATCACGGTCGCCCGACCGGTCGAGGTGTTCGCGGTCAACGATCGGGTGAGCCACGATAGGTATGGCCTCGGGTGCGTGATCGGTGTCGAACCTGACGTCGCTGTCTTGGTCGACTTCGGTCAGCGGCAGGAGCGCTTGGTCGCTCCGTATCCAAGGCTCACCAAGCTGTAGTGCGGACCCTCTTCGCCGGCGGTCTCGTCTTTGATGGCACCGGCACGCCGGCGGTGCGTGGTGCCGTCGTTGTCGAGGGCGATCGCATCGTCGAGGTAGGCCAGGGCAACGGCGACGAGATGGACGCCGATGTGCGAGTCGACCTCGCCGGCGCAGCCCTCGTTCCCGGTTTCTTCGACTGCCATACCCACGTCACGGTCTCTGGCTTCGACTACATGTCGCTGCTCCAACGGCCGTTCTCGTTTCAGTTCTACGAGGCCGCCGCGAATCTCAAACGCACTCTCGACGTCGGCATCACCACGATTCGCGACGCGCACGGTGCCGACCTCGGAGTGCAGCAGGCGGTCGAGCGCGGCCTGATTCCTGGTCCGCGCATGCAGATCTCGGTGACCGCGATCAGTCAGACCGGCGGGCACGGCGATGGCTGGATGGCCTCTGGGAACTGCGTCGAGTTGATGCCGACGCACCCGGGCCGGCCAGCCGGCATCGTCGACGGACCCGAGGAGATGCGCCGCAAGGTTCGCGAGCTCATTCGGGCCGGCGCCGACGTCATCAAGGTATTTACGTCAGGCGGCGTGTTGTCGCCCCGCGATGACCCGCGGCACGCCCATTTTCGCGACGACGAACTTGCGGTGCTCGTTGCTGAGGCTACGGCGGCCGGCCGCTTTGTGATGGCACACGCGCAAGGTGCTGACGGCATCAAGAATGCGGTGCGGGCCGGCATCCGCTCGATCGAACACGGGATCTACCTTGACGACGAGGCCATCTCGCTGATGCTCGAGCGTGGCACCTGGCTGGTACCGACCCTGTCTGCTCCGATGGCTGTCCTCGATCTCGTTGCCGCCGGTGGCCAGGTGCCAGCCGTGGTCGTCGAGAAGACGCACGCGGTCATCGCGGTTCATCGGCAGGCCGTCACGCGTGCAATCGAGGCCGGGGTCAAGATCGCGATGGGAACCGACAGTGGAGTTGGCCCACACGGGGAGAACCTGCGCGAACTCGACCTCATGACGCAATGCGGAATGTCTCCGGCGCAGGCACTGGTCGCCACGACGTCGGAGGCAGCACGGCTGCTCGGGGTCGACCACGACCGTGGCGCGATCGAGGCCGGCAAGCGCGCCGACCTGGTGGTCCTGGGCGGGGGTCTCGACAACTTGACCGGCCTCGCTGAGCGCGTGTTGCAGGTCTGGAAGGACGGTCAACCGGTCGCTGGTACCGTCGCGCCGCTACGCGGGTAATCTCGAACGGGTATTTCCAGCAGGCACGTCCGACCGGAGGCCACCTCATGGCGATCGCGACCACCAACCCGGCGACCGGCGAGGTCATCAAGACGTTCGACCCGATGACCCACGACGAGATCGAAGTTCGTCTCGAGCGGGCCGCTCGCGGGTACGAGGCGTTGCGTCGCACCTCGTTTGCGGAGCGCGCGGCGTGGATGCGTGCCGCCGCCGACATCCTCGACACCGAGATCGACGACATTGCGCGCACCATGACCATCGAGATGGGCAAGACGCTCGCGAGCGCGAAAGGCGAGGTCGCCAAATGCGCTAAAGGTTGCCGTTTCTACGCTGACCATGCCGAGGAATTCCTCGCTGACGAGGTGGTTGACCCTGCATCGGTAGGTGCCACGGGTGCCCTCGTGCGCTATCAGCCGATTGGGCCGGTGCTCGCGGTCATGCCGTGGAACTTCCCGCTGTGGCAGGCGATGCGGTTCGCGGCGCCGGCGTTGATGGCGGGCAACGTCGGGCTACTCAAGCACGCGAGCAACGTACCGCAATCCGCGCTGTTCCTCGAAGACCTGTTCCGCCGAGCGGGATTCCCCGAAGGCTCATTCCAGACATTGCTCATCGGCGCAGCCGAAGTTGAGGCAGTCATTTCCGACCGTCGGATCCGAGCTGTCACCCTGACCGGCAGCGAAGCGGCCGGCCGCGCGGTTGCCGCAGTCGCCGGTCGGGAGCTGAAGAAGACCGTGCTTGAGCTCGGTGGCAGCGATCCGTTCGTCGTGATGCCCTCGGCCAACATCGCCGACGCAGCCGCGATCGCCACAACCGCTCGGTGTCAGAACAACGGCCAGTCGTGCATCGCGGCGAAGCGATTCATCGTGCACACCGACGTCTACGACGCGTTCGCCGAGGCGTTCGTCGCAAAGATGTCTTCGTTGCGCGTGGGCGACCCGTTGGTCGCCGGCACCGATGTCGGCCCGCTGGCGACCGAGCAAGGCCGAGCTGACATTGAGGATCAGGTGCGCGACGCGGTAGCGAAGGGCGCTTCCGTCTTGTGCGGCGGAGCCCGTCTCGACCAGCCGGGTTGGTGGTATCAGCCGACGGTGGTCGCCGACCTCACACCAGACATGGCGATGTACGCGCAGGAGGTCTTCGGCCCAGTCGCTGGTCTCTACCGGGTGAACTCACGTGAGGAGGCGCTCGAGGTCGCCAACGGCACCGAGTTCGGTCTTGGGTCAAATGCCTGGACCAACGATGCCTCCGAGCGGGACTTCTTCATCAACGGTCTCGATGCCGGTGCGGTATTCGTCAACGGCATGACGACGTCGTATGCCGAGCTGCCGTTTGGTGGAGTCCGCAACTCCGGCTACGGCCGCGAGCTGTCGAGCCAGGGCATCAAGGAGTTCTGCAACGCAAAGACGGTGTGGATCGGGAGCACCACCGCGAGCGCGAGCACGCCGACTGCTGGCGACCACAGCGAATAGCTGTGCTACCGCGCGGAAGCGGGCTGCCTGACCTGTAGGTGGCCGAGCAGATGCTCGGTCGCTGCGGCTATCTCAGCTACCGCCTCGTCGAACGCTTGCTGGTTGGCTGCCGACGGCTTACGCATGCCGGCGATCTTTCGCACGTACTGCAGCGCCGCGGCGGCGACGTCTTCCGAGGTCGCCTCGTCTACGTAGGGTGGGCGCAGGGTCTTGATGCTTCGGCACATGCCGTCAGCCTACGACGCGACGCCCGCACTCGCCGTCCGACTAGAGGCTCCGACTAGACGCTGATGCCTACGTCGTGCAGGTGGCCCATCGCCAGCCGGTAGGAGCGGTAGAGCGACGCTTCGGCGTAGGGCAGGCCATGGGTCTCGCAGAACTCCCGCACGATGGGCACCGCCCGCCGCAAGTTCGGCCGCGGCATCGACGGGAACAGGTGGTGCTCGATCTGCCAGTTCAGGCCGCCCAGCAACATGCCGACCGGCACCCCGCCCGTGACGTTGCGCGAGGTCAGGACCTGCCTGCGCAGGAAATCCAATTCCTCGTCCTTCGTCAGCATTTTCATGCCCTTGTGATTCGGCGCGAACGAGCAGCCGAGATAAATACCGAACAAAGCCTGGTGGACGCCGAGGAAAGCGAGGGCCTGAAGCGGCGACATCGTCAACAGCAACAACGTGATGTAGCCGACCACGTGGACGAACAGCAACGCCGCTTCGACGCCGCGGTTGCGCGCGCCCGTCTTGGCCACCGCCCGAATGCTGGCCACCTTGAGGTTCAGCGCTTCGAGGGTCAGCAGCGGGAAGAAGTAGTAGGACTGGTAGCGGGCGGCGAACCTGCCGAACCGGCCGCGTTTCGCGGCCGCCTCGCGGCTGAACGCGAAGGCACCCGTGCCGACGTCGGGGTCGAGGTCGGTCTGGTTCGGATTGCGGTGGTGGCGGTTGTGCTTGTCGACCCACCAGTCGTAGCTGAGGCCGATCATCAAGTTGCCGTGCAAGTAACCGGCCACCTCGTTTGCCTGGCGGCTGCGAAACATCTGTCGGTGGCCGGCTTCGTGGCCGGTGAATGCGAGTTGAGTCGAAACGATCGCGAAGAACACCGCGACGAGCAACACCCACCAGGTGTGGTTGGCCAAGTAGAGACTGAATCCGGCGGCGGCCACCAGCACGATATTGAGAGCGATCCGCAACCAGTAGTAGAGCTTGCGCCGCTCGAGCAGTCCGGCGTCTTTGACGATTCTTGACAGCATCGCGTACTCACTGCCCCGTCGGGTGGAGACCTCAACGGACTGAGTAGTCACGGCATTTCCATTTCCAGGCGCGCGCGCCGAGGTGTTCGCCACGGGGTCTGGATGGCGGGGGTGGTGGTTGAGGAGCCACTGCTCCGCGTCAAAAGTGTCTCACGCGGGGGGCCGCCTAAGTCCAGACTCAATCAGCAGCACTCAGTCGAGCCATTCCGTCGGGCACTGCCGGTGCGTGCATAGAATGCCCGCCCGAGGGGCAGGAGGCCAGCGTGCGGATTCGGAGCCTATTCAACCTTCGGCGCGACCTCGTGATCGCCATCGCGGTCCCGGTGGCCGGCAAAGTGATGTCGGTCGCCGCGCACCAGCTCAGAGAGCGTCGCGGCCCGAACCAGTTCGCCGATCGCCTCGATCAGGGCGCCGCGCTGATCCGACGGGTCAGCCGGCTCGTCTGAGGCCGGCCCGGTGCTCCCAACCCCGTGGTAGGGTCACCGTAGGTTGCAGTTGCAGTACTCCTCGAACGTTCATGACGCCCGCGGATTCTCGCAGCGGGCGTCTTTTGTTTGGGTTCAGTCGGTAGCAGCCGCGTTTGCGCGGACCGCACCTAGTCAGCCCACGCATTCCTGACGCAGGCAGCCCGAGCCGCCGACGTGGCGTCTCGTAGCACACCTAACGAGGAGTACCCCAGATGGCGCAAGGCACCGTGAAGTGGTTCAACGCGGAAAAGGGCTTCGGTTTCATCAGCCCCGACGGCGGCGACGCCGACGTGTTCGTTCACCACTCGCAGATCCAGACGAACGGCTACCGCAGCCTCGACGAGAACCAGCGTGTCGAGTTTGAGGTCACGCAGGGCCCGAAGGGCCCCCAGGCTGAGCAGGTTCGCCCGGTCTAAGCCTTTACAAGAGCGGCTGTTGTCCAGCGGAAACGCTGGGCAGCAGCCGCTTTCTCGTTCTCAACTTCAAGGCGCAGCGCTTAGCCGTCGGGCCGCTTAGATGTCCGGGACCCCGTGCGGGTGGCTGAACAGCGCCGCCGCCGACGATTCGCCGAACTCCTCACGCGCTACCCCGGCTTCGACCATTTCGCGGCGCAGACCGGGCGAGGGCGGTTCGAGGCGGCAATCGAGGCGCAGCGCGAGTTCTTGCGCCTCTGTCCACGAGGCAACCGTGCCGGTGGTGGCAGGGTCGCCGGTGTTTCGGTCGGGGCCCTGACCGGAACCGTCCCCAATGCCTTGGCCGTCGACTTGCACGCTCCACACGTCGCCGCGCTGTCCTGACCGATGGTTCTCCTGGACATGCATAACGTGCGTCAACTCAGGCATGTGACGTCCCTCTCATCTCGCCTTTGGCGAGGATCACACGGTTGCCGCTCAACGGCGTCCCGTATGAGTCACGCTAGCCCCCCGCGCAGTCGGATGCGAACCGCGAGGGGATGGCAGGCTAGTCGTCGTGGCTCAGATGGTCAGATATGGCTCGCGGGCGGGTCGGTGGGTACTGCTCGCGACGATCTTGGCGAGTGGCATTGCCCAACTGGACGCGACTGTAGTGAACGTCGCGTTGCCAAGGATCGGCCGAAATCTGCACATCGGCCTCACCAGCCTGCAATGGACGGTCAATGCCTATGCCCTGACGTTGTCCGGCCTGCTGCTGCTTGGTGGCTCGCTTGGCGACCGATTCGGCCGCCGCCGGGTCTTCGTTCTCGGCGTGGTTTGGTTCACTGCGGCATCGCTTGGGTGCGCGCTTGCCCCAACGGGCGCTGTCCTGATCGCCATGCGGGCCGTCCAGGGCGTCGGCGGCGCGATGCTGACCCCCGGCTCACTCGCGATCCTGCAGGCGGTGTTCGAGCCGGACGATCGAGCGCCGGCGGTCGGGGCGTGGTCGGGTCTGACCGGTGTTGCGTCCGCACTCGGGCCAGTGGTCGGCGGACTGCTCGTTGCTGTCGCGCCGTGGGGATGGCGGCTCGTCTTCCTGATCAATCTCCCGCTCGCTGCGGCTGTCGTCTTCGTGGCCCGACACATCCCCGAGACGCGTGACGACACTGCAGAGGGCCGGATCGACATCGTCGGTGCGGCGTTGGCAGCCGTCGGGTTAGCTGCGGTGATCTACGGGCTCACTGAAGGTTCGACCTTCGGCTGGGGTACCCGACAGATCGGGGCGACGGCCGCCGGGGTGGTCGTGTTGACCGTCTTTGCGATCGTCGAACTTCGCGAGCGGACCCCGATGCTGCCGATGCGGTTGTTCCGATCGCAACAGTTCAGCGCGGCCAACGCGGTGACGGTTGTGGTGTACGGCTCGCTCGGTGGCGTGTTCTTCTTGCTGCCGGTGGAGTTGCAACAGGGCGCCGGGTTCTCTGCGCTGGCAGCTGGCGCTTCATTGTTGCCCGTGACGGCCATGCTCCTGCTCCTGTCGGCGCGCATGGGCCGATATGCGGCTCGGAGCGGACCACGGCTGCAAATGATGGTTGGCCCGATCGTCGCGGCCGTCGGGATCACGTTGCTCACGAGAGTGCATCCGGGAGCGAGCTACCTATCAGCCGTGTTGCCTGGGATTTTGGTCTTCGGGTTGGGCATGGCAACCACCGTCGCGCCGCTGACCGCCACTGTCATGGCGGCGGCGCCGTCGAGAGACGTCGGCGTCGCGTCCGCCGTGAACAATGACGTTGCCAGGACAGCAGCACTGTTTGCCGTGGCGGTGTTGCCGGCGCTGTCAGGCATCACGGCGACCGCGTACAAGTCGCCGATCGCACTCTCTAACGGGTTCCATCACGCGGTCTGGATCGCTGCCACGCTGTGCGCGCTGGGCGGCGTGCTCGCCGGCCTGCTCATCCGCAACGACGTGTTGAAGAGCGGGACGTCGAAACGCGAGGCACCTGATCAGAGCGGCGTCGCGTCGACCCCAGGATCGTCGGGGGCGGCCGGGTCGTGACCGGTGTCGAGCGCCGTTGCGGCCGCGTCGCGCTCCCGAGCTGCTTTCGCGTCGGCGTGCTGAGCCTGGATCCCCGACATCGTGCGCAGCGGCAGTTCTTCGACCAGCAGGAGTAACGCGAATCCGATGAACATCACCACGGCTGCGAGCAAGAAGATGACGTCCATCGAGTTCGAGAAGCCGACGAAGAACGGGTGCGCGAGGCGCTTGTCGGCGTGTTTGAGGAAGGACGTGTCGTTCAGGCTGCTGGACGACAGCTTCTGACCGTTCAGGATCGACAGCAATGGTTTGTTGCCAGGGTCACTGGTCACCGCCGGCGAGGAGGCGACAGCCTGGAACGCGCTGGTCTTGCCGGCCTTCGCGTATTGCGTGCCGATGTTGTGGCCAACAGTGCTGAACAAGACCGACAGGAACACGGCGACTCCGAGCGTGCCACCCATCTGACGGAAAAACGTGGCCGAGGACGTCGCGACGCCGATGTCACGCGCGGGCATCGCGTTCTGCGTGGCGAGAGTGATCGGCTGCATGATGTTGCCGATGCCGAGGCCGAAAAGGCCGCCGTAGATGTCGGTCTGCCACAACGGCGTGTCGGCACCGATGAGCGACATCAGGACAAGCGCGAGCACGCACAGCAGCGAGCCGACGACCGGGTAGATCTTGTACTTCCCGGTGCGTGAGATGAGCTGGCCGGAGATGATCGCGCCGACCATGAGCCCGGCAGTCAGGGGCAGCAGAAGCAGGCCCGACTGCGTCGGCGACACGCCGCGCACGATCTGCAGGTAGAGCGGCAATACCGAAATGCCGCCGAACAAACCCATGCCGACGAGCACGCCGACGATCGACGTGAGGCTGAACACGCGATTTTGGAAGAACCGCAGCGGGATCAGCGCGTCGTCGCCCATGCGATGCTCGGCGAAGATGAACAAAATGAGACCAGCGATTCCGAGGGCGTAACACAGCAGCGCGCTGCCCGAACCCCATCCCCACTTCTGCCCTTGCTCGGCCACTACGAGCAGCGGCACCAGGCAGACGAACAAGGCGCCGACGCCCACCCAGTCGATCTGGGCCGGCCGGTGCGTGTTGGGCAGGTTCAACGTGCGCCACACGACGTAGAGCGCGACCACACCGATCGGCACATTGACGAGGAACACCCAGCGCCAGCCGGTGATCGTCAGGATCGAACTCGATCCGGCAAAGAAGCCGCCGAGCACCGGCCCGAGCACGCTCGCCGTGCCGAACACCGCGAGGAAGTAACCCTGATACTTCGCACGGTCGCGTGGCGACACGATGTCGCCGATGATCGCGAGCGCGAGCGAGAACAAGCCACCCGCGCCGAGCCCTTGGTAGGCGCGGAACGCGGCCAGCATGTACATGGACGTCGAGAAGGCGCACGCCGCAGAACCGGTAATGAAGATGGTGATGGCGATGAGGAAGAACGGCTTGCGTCCGTAGAGGTCAGACAGCTTTCCGTACAGCGGCGTCGACACCGTGGAGGTGATCAGGTAGGCGGTGGTGACCCACGCCTGTACCGACAGGCCGTGCAGGTCGTCGCCGATCGTCCGGATGGCGGTCGCGACGATGTTCTGGTCGAGGGCGGCCAGAAACATGCCCAGCATGAGGCCGGTCAGGATGGTCATGATCTGTCGGTGCGTGAAGCCACCCACGCCCGGGGCCGCAGCTGCCTCGCTTGGCACCGACGTGGACGTAGCTCCGCTCATCCGGTCTCCTCGTAAGTGCGGTCTGCCACGCGATCGGAGGCAGCCTCCACAATTACGCTACTAGGCCGGTGAACTGGCAGGCGAGGCGGTTTCGCCCATGTCGTCCGGGCAGTAACCGTGAGCGACCACGAACTGGCGGAGGGCGGGCTCGTAGCCGGCCACCGCTAGGGCGCTGGCCGGGTCAGTCGGGTCGACGAGGTGGCCGAGTTGCCGTTGCTGGTCGATGAAGCTCCAGGCGGTCGCCGCGTTGCCCATCACGCATTCGTCGGCGAGGTAGCCCGCGAGCGATCCGAGCTTCTCCGGGTGACTTGGGTCGTTGAACAACGCGAGGAGGTTATGCGCGTCGTCGGCTACCAGGTCGAGATGCTGGCGGGTCACATCAGCAAGGTCACTTCCCGCCCAGGCGAAGAGATGGATGGGCGGCCCCGAGCCAGCAAACGAGCCGAACTGGTTGGCGAAGGCGTTGTCGGCGCTCACGAGCAAGGGACCGCTCGCGGTCTGGCGCAACCACGGTGAGTAGTTGCCGAAGGCATGATCGACAGCGGTGCCGCCGTCCGACGAAACGGCGCGTACGTCGAAGCAGCAGTGCGCACCGCCCGTAGTGAGCGCGAGCAACGCGACCGGCGCCGCACCGGCACTG
>Ga0265340_10001559_pt1 | contig 13164 bp, 12 predicted proteins | sample 4CB225metaG_FD_202082 | JGI IMG/M metagenome (GOLD analysis project Ga0265340, IMG submission 202082) | Rhizosphere microbial communities from Carex aquatilis grown in University of Washington, Seatle, WA, United States - 4-CB2-25 metaG | ecosystem: Host-associated > Plants > Roots >...
CATAGCGGAACGCGTTCAGCATGCCGCCGAACTTGGCTTCGGTTTCGTTCTTGCCGTGGCCGGCGATTTCGAACGCCTTGAGCATCACTTCCGGGTCGCGATTGCGGATGGCGCCGGACAGCATTTCGTAGCCGTTGCAGACGATGTCGTACTGGAAAACCTTGAGCTTCAGGATTTCGTCTTTGTCGGCGGAACTGAAGCTGAAGAATTTCTCGCGGTCGTATTGCGGCATGGAGAACGGATTGTGCGAGAAGTCGATCATCTTCTCGTCCTCGTTCCACTCATACATCGGAAAATCGACGATCCAGCAGAATTTGAACGTACCTTCTTCGATCACTTTCAGCTCATGGCCAAGCCGCGTGCGCGCGAGACCCGCGATTTTGGCAGCGCGATCTGCTTTCGCATCGGCGGAGAAGAACAGTGCGTCGCCGGCTTTCACGCGGCAACGCTTCGCCAATTCGGCGAGGCCATCGGCGGGAATAAACTTCGCGATCGGCCCTTTGCCGGTGACGCTGCCGTTTTCCTCTTCGAGGATGACATAGCCGAGACCGGCCGCGCCTTCGCCACGCGCCCAGTCGTTGAGCTTGTCGAAGAATGAGCGCGGCTGCGTGCCAGCGCCCGGTCCGGGGATGGCGCGAACGGTCTTGTTCTTGAACGCCTTGAACTCGACATCGTCGCGCGCGAACACGTCCGACACGTCGGTGATGAGAATGGGATTGCGCAGGTCTGGCTTGTCGGTGCCGTATTTCAGAAGCGCTTCGTCATAGGGAATACGGGGATACGGCGCTTTGGCGACTGTACGCCTGTGGGCAAATTCCTCGAACACGCCCTGCAACACCGGCTCGGCCATGGCGAACACGTCGTCTTGCGTGACAAAGCTCATCTCAACGTCGAGCTGATAGAACTCGCCCGGCGAACGATCGGCGCGGCCGTCTTCGTCACGGAAGCATGGCGCGATCTGGAAGTAGCGGTCGAATCCAGCAACCTGGATCAATTGCTTGAACTGCTGCGGTGCTTGCGGCAGCGCGTAGAACTGGCCGGGATAGCGGCGGCTTGGCACCAGAAAGTCGCGCGCGCCTTCCGGCGACGACGCGGTAAGGATTGGCGTCTGAAACTCGGTGAAGTTCTGATCGAACATTCGCTGGCGCAGCGAACGAATGATGTTCGAACGCAGCATGATGTTCTTGTGCAGACGCTCGCGGCGCAGATCGAGGAAACGATATTTCAGGCGAACGTCTTCGGGATAATCCAGATCGCCAAACACCGGCAGCGGCAATTCCTGCGCCTGACTCTGAACCTTGAGGGAAGCAATGCGGATTTCGACTTCGCCCGTTGGCAAGTCCTTATTCACAGTCTCCGCGGTACGCGCCACCACCGGGCCAGTCACGGTCACCACCCATTCCGATCGGCACTTATCGGTCTCGGCGAAAGCGGCTTCATCCGGCTCGATGACCGCCTGGGTGACGCCATAATGGTCGCGCAGGTCGAGGAAGATCAGCCCGCCATGGTCACGGCGGCGGTTCACCCAGCCCGAAATGGTCACGGTGCGGCCAACGTCGGTGGCGCGAAGGCTGCCACAGGTATCGAGTGCGCCAGACGGGGTGCGGCTGCGGTATGGATGGGGTTGGGAAGCCATGAGAACCTCAAAAACGGCCGTATGTGGCGGGTCAGGGCCAGCCCGGTCAAGCCCGCTGTTTGGGCTTTAAATGTCGCAAACGGGCCCTAATCTGCGCTCAGTTCAGGAAGGAATCAGTCATGCGATTTGCCACCTACGCCCTCGCCGCTTCGGTTGCTCTTTGCGCGCCAGCGGATGCTGCCGGCCAGCGCCACAACGTACTCATCTTTGTGGCTGACGGGCTGCGCTACGTGGGCGTGACGCCGAAGACCGCGCCGACGATGTGGAAGCTCAAGCATGACGGCGTGGATTTCACGAACAGCCATTCGCTTTATCCAACGATCACGACGGTCAATGCCTCCGCCATTGCGACCGGCCACTACGTCGGGGACACGGGCAATTTCGGCAACACGATCTACACGGGTTACCCCGTCGCGGGCACGAACGGCGCACCGATCACATTTCAGGAAGATGACACGCTGCTAAGCGATCTCGCCGCGCACTACAACGGAAATTATTTGAACGAGACGTCGTTCCTGGCTGCGGCGCGCGAAGCGGGATTTGCAACAGCCGCAATGGGCAAGGTTGGACCGACTGCGATACAGGATATCAAGCAGCGCGATGGCAACGGCACCATCGTGATCGACGACGCACTGAACACACAAAAGGGCATCACGGTTTCGGCGGATATCAACGCGGCCATTCAGGCGGCCGGTATCGCGCAGACCGCCCCCAAGACCGATGTGCCGAACAACGCACAGCAGCAATACATGATCTCGGTCGCGACCAAGGTTGTTCTGCCGAAGCTCGTCGCCTCTGGGCACCCCTTCGCGATGCTCTATTGGTCGCGCGATCCCGATGCGACCCAACACGCGCAAAAGGACGGTGTCGGAAAATTGACGCCGGGCATAAACGGGCCGACGGCGATCGCCGGCATCAAGGATGCTGACGACACACTAGCGGCACTTTTGGCGGCGCTAAAAGCACAGGGTCTCGATAAAACGACGGATGTTTTCGTCACCGCCGATCATGGTTTTTCGACCATCGACCGCCACAGCGCAACGAGCGCTGCTGCAAAGATGACTTTTCCGAAAGTGCCGGCAGGTGAAACGCCGCCAGGCTTGGTCGCAATCGATCTCGCCGATGGCTTGGGCCTGCCGATGCTCGATCCGTTCAACAAGAACGCGCCGATAGACTACAAGGCGGGCAACCTCCCCTCCTTCGGGACGGCTGCACTTGGAACAGATGCCGCCAAGCCCGATGTGTATGTCGTCGCCAATGGCGGTTCGGATCATATCTACCTGCCGAACGCGAACGCGAAAGAATTTGCGGCAAAGATCGCGGATGTTCTTTCGAGAGAAGATTACGTCAGCGGTATCTTCGTTGACGATGCGCTGGGCGATGTACCCGGTGCGCTGCCCATGAGCGCTGTCAATCTCAAAGGGTCCGCGCTTACGCCGCAACCGTCGATCATCGTGAGCTTTGCCTCCCACCCGATCTCCGGGTGCAGTCCGCTTCTGATGTGCGCAGCGGAAGTGGCGGATACGACGCTCGAAACTGGCCAGGGCATGCACGGCACGTTCGGCCGCGCCGATACGCGCAATTTCATGGCGGCTATCGGTCCGGACTTCAAAATACGTTTCGCGGATACTGCCCCCGTCAGCAATGCGGATATCAACCCGACATTGGCGCGCATCGTTGGCTTGGACATCACACCAAGAGGGGACCTGAAAGGCCGCGTTGCAAGCGAGGCGCTCAAAGGCGGCGCCAAGGTGAAGGTCTCACGCAAAACGCAGACCTCGGCATCGGCGGCAAACGGCGAGAGAACTGTGCTGCAATACCAACAGGTCGGGCAAACGCGTTATTTCGACGCTGCGGGGTTCCCGGGACGCACTGTCGGTCTCGAAACACACTGATTTTCAGGCGCGAGCGAACCGAATCCGCTATAGCGGACTGATGCGGATTATCACGTCCACGGACGATCTGAAGGCGCTGGCAGCAGAGTTGTCGAGCGCTCCCTATTTAGCGCTCGACACCGAGTTCATGCGCGACCAGACCTACTGGCCGAAGCTATGCCTCATTCAGATCGCCGTTCCGGGAAACGCGGCGATCATCGATCCGCTGGCAAATGGGATCGATCTCAAGCCGTTCTACGAGCTGATCGCATCGACGAGCATCGTGAAAGTGCTGCATGCGTCTCGGCAGGACATCGAAATATTTCACCAGAAGGGCGGCGTGATACCCAATCCACTGTTTGATACGCAGGTCGCCGCCATGGTCTGTGGCTATGGCGATGCAGCCTCCTACGAAACTCTGGCGCGGCGTATCGCTCATGTGGAGATCGACAAATCGTCCCGGTTTACGGATTGGAGCCGCCGGCCCCTGACGAACAAACAATTGGAATATGCGCTGGCCGACGTCACGCATCTCTGCACGATTTACGAATCATTGTCGGAGCAGTTGAAGCGCACACATCGCGAGTCATGGGTGGCTGAAGAAATCACGGCACTTCAAAATGAAGAGCTTTATGTTCTCAATCCTGCAAATGCCTGGAAACGGCTGAAGCCGCGGACGAACAGCAAGCGGTTTCTGGCGCAACTTGCCGCCATAGCAGCGTGGCGCGAAATAGAAGCGCAGACACGCGACATCCCGCGCGGTCGGGTATTGAAAGATGAGGCCATTTTGGAAATCGCCGCGCATCCCCCCGACAACGCAGAAGCCCTGGAGCGTATCCGCGCCGTGCCGAAAGGCTTTGCAGCCTCTCGCATGGGCAAGACATTGATGGAGGCCATCGAAGCCGGGCGCAATGCGCAAGCGCCGGCAGGCTTCGAACCGGAAGCGCCGCGTCGTAAGCGTGAACCGTCGCAAGCAGCCGTGGATTTGCTCAAGACTCTGTTGCGGCTCAGGGCGGAAGATGCGCATGTGGCGCCGCGGCTCATTGCCAACGCGGATGATATCGAAAGTCTAGCTGCTTTTGAGGATGAAGGCATCGCAGCACTTCATGGATGGCGCTCGGATGTCTTCGGTAACGATGCGATCGCGCTCCGCAATGGTGAGCTCGGTATTGCCCTATCGAAGGGCCGCGCCGTCGTTGTCAATTTGAAAGTCGAAAAAGCTTCCGATTAGCTGGCAATCGCAAGCGGCTGCGGTGTTAGGCCGAAGCTGGCCTCGAAGTCCTGGAAGATTGCCGTCAGCTCTTCGGCGTCTGCGCGCGCGGACTGGCCTTTGGGGAATCGGTAGTTCCAGAAGCTAACAATGTGGCTGATACCACCGATCTTCTCGCCGAGATCGAGAAACATGCGTGGCGCGCGCAGAAGAAAATCGCGGAACGCGTGCGGATTGCCGTTCGAAACAAGTTCCGCATAGGAGCTATCATAAGTTTTGAGACAACCACCGACGTCGTGGCCCGCCTCCTTGACGGATTGAATAATGCGCCGCTTGGAGCCGTTGATGTATTGTCCGAGCTCAGGAGAAGATATGGATGTTGGACGGATGTCTCGAATGTGACGCAGCACTTGGTTCACTTGGGGCCAAAAATCGTTCATCGACCACTTGTAATAGAGAAAGCCACGCCAGCTGAAAACGCCTTCACGGAACTCATCGCCTTGCAATCCAAGTGTCAAACGCAGAGGGTCGAGCTTCTCGTCAACTTCGGTAGACAGAAGTGCAGAAACGAGTTTTGAGGTCGATGAATTGTTGTTGGTCGAGGCGCCCGTTGCGAGCAGAATAAGGCTCTGGATGTTTTGCGCTACAAAATCGTACATGCGCTTACGATCTGCGGCCGATATTTCAAAGTAGCAACTTCCCACATCGAATTCATTCATGCGCAAATGCTCGCGCAACAGAAAGGGATCGAGCGACGGGACCGCATCGATCAGGCGAAGAACTTCGAGGTCGCGTTCAACACCGACATCGTCTTTATAGTTCCCGATCTGTTGGACAGTTTCTTGATAGCCCCGTTGGTCTACGAAGAATGAGCGGCCGCCGAGTTTCAGGTCGCGCTCGTCGAACGGAACGATGATCTTCGTGGCGACGGAGCGCCGTGAATGGAACAGGTAGGTCTCATCGCCACGCACGCGATGTCGCAACAAGATCGACCGATTGAGAACCGGCGAATCGAATAACGGTTTCGCTTTGTGTTCAGGATCGTCCGCGCGCGTCAACGCGATCGCCATGAGATTCAGGACACGGCTCGTAGACGCGCCTCCCAACGAACTTAAGGAACGAACCGAACGATCGACAAACATCGCAACCCGCTTCTGGCAGGCCGACAGACTGTCATATGACATTTAACGGGAGGTAAGAATTACAGTGGTTTTGCGTCTCGGATCGGTACAACGCTATTCGAAAACGTCGAGATCGCCATTTCCCGTCGCGAGCTCTGGCTCGTTCGGATCGTAAGGGTCTTCATCCGGCGCAAGATCGTCGCTTGGGTTCGGCACCTCGAATCCCGATGGTGGAATAGCTTCGAGAAAGCCCGCGGCCTTCAGTTCGTCGGTGCCGGGGAGATGGTTCACGCTCTCAAGTCCGAACTGGATCAGGAATGCGTCTGTGGTGCCGTAGGTCACCGGCCGTCCCGGGGTGCGCTTGCGGCCGCGGATTTTCACCCAGCCGATTTCCATGAGGGCGTCTATCGTTCCCCTGGAGACCATGACGCCGCGAATGTCTTCGACTTCCGCGCGCGTGACTGGCTGGTGATAGGCGACGATTGCGAGTGTTTCGATTGCGGCACGCGATAGTCGCTTCTGTTCCGGCTGCTCCTTGCGTAGGAGAAAGGCCAAGTCAGGAGCCGTCCGAAATTGCCATTTTTCAGCGACACAGACTAGGGTTACGCCCCGCTTTTCATAAATCGTTTGAAGTTCTTTCAGCAGCCCTGAGACGTCCGCGCCTTCTGGTAAGGACGATGCAAGCGCCTTGGCATTAAGCGGCTCTCCGGCGGCGAACAGCAACGCTTCGGTCATGCGCAGATGTTCCGGGTTTATGCCGGTAACTTCTCGCGGCGTCGCTGTCTCTTTGCGGTCGGGCACGATTTCGATCTCTTCTTCCACTTCCACCAGACGAACCATCTTATTCATGAAATGGCCTCCAATCCCGGCGGCGCTACGCGACTTTTTACGAACACTTCGTCGAAAGGCTTCAACTGGCGAATCTCGAGCTTGCCATCGCGCGCCAGTTCTAGACAGGCGAGTAATGTACTCGCAAGCGCCGTGCGACGCCTTTGCCCGCCGGACCATTCGAACGGGAGCAGTTTGTTGAGTCCGCTCCAGTCGCCGATTCGACCCATCATGCGCTCGAGGCGCTCGCGCGCCTCTTCGATCAACAGAACAGGAGACCGCAACGGACTGTAGCTCTCGCCACCCAGTGTGCGAACACGCTGGGTCGCATAGGAGGTCAACAGGTCGTAAAGCGAATCTTTGTAAGTCCGGAATTTGATGACGTTGATCGGTTCGGGGGCGCCGCGCGCGAATACTTCGCGATCAAGCCGATCGCGCGCCATGAGGCGTGCCGCAGCTTCGCGCATCGCGTTGAGACGCTGCAACCGCCAGCGCAGCCTTGCCGCCATTTCATCGGCTGTCGGTTCGCCATCTGCCGCAGGTGCCTGCGGCAGAATGAGCTTGGATTTGAGGTAAGCCAGCCAAGCAGCCATGACGAGATAGTCCGCCGCCAACTCGAGGTTCACGCGGCGCGCCTGCTCGATAAACAGAAGATACTGATCCGCCAGCATGAGAACGGAGATTTTCGAGAGATCGACTTTCTGATCGCGCGCCAGCGACAGCAGAAGATCGAGCGGGCCTTCAAAGCCGTCCACAGCAACGACCAAGGCTTCGTCTGCCGAAACGAGCGGCTCAATGGCTTCAAACTGATCTTCTACATCACTCAAATACGTGCTCCTAAGATGGCGGCTAATCGCGCCTCTCCGGCTTCTGCATCAAACTGTCCCGGCGGCGCCAGATGCGCAAGCGCGGCCTCGGCCCGTCGTAGATGGATATCCTCAAGGTTTTTAAGCTCTTCGGCCACTTGACGCATTTCTCTCATATCGCCGTTGCAGTGAAGCACCACGTCGCAACCCGCAAACAGCGACGCTTTGGCACGACTGCCGAGGGTCCCCGAAAGCGCCTTCATGGAAAGGTCATCGGACATGAGCAAGCCGTCAAAACCGATCTCCCCGCGAACAATGTCGCGAATCACTTTGGGGCTCGTTGTGGCTGGTCGTTGGGGATCGATGCCTTCATAAACCACATGGGCAGTCATCGCGAACGGGCAATTGTTGAGGCTGCGGAACGTCACAAAATCGGTCGCCGAGAGCTCCTCTGCCTTTGCGGAGACGCGCGGCAACGAGAGGTGGCTGTCCGCATTGGCGCGTCCATGGCCGGGAATGTGTTTCATCACCGGTAGCACACCGCCGTCGATCATGCCGTCGATCGCTGTGCGCGCCAGATCGATAATGACTGTCGGATCCCGGCCATAAGCGCGGTCGCCAATGATGTCGTGTGCCCCTTCCGCCGGAACATCCAGCACTGGCATGCAATCAACGTTGATGCCCAGCGCTGTGAGATCGTGCGCCATCAAGCGTGAATTGAGATAGACAGCCTCGCGCGCAGCTTCTGGCGATTGAGTGTGAAGTTCGGCGAAACGCTCCGCTGCTGGCCGTTCTTTCCAGTGTGGTGGTTTCAGGCGGGCTACGCGGCCCCCTTCCTGATCGATAAGGATTGGCGTTCGCGTGTCGGCAACAGTTTCGCGCAGCTGGGCAGTTAGAGCCCTGACCTGTTCAGGACCGGAGATATTTCGCTCGAAGAGAATGAAGCCCCACGGTCTCACATGCCGGAAAAATTCGCGTTCTTCCGGCGCAAGCGCTGTCGAAGCGCACCCGTATATCGCGCGGGCGCGAGCAGATGTCATCGCATTATTTCGCGAGGAAACAGTTGCCGCCGTCTGCTTTCAGCTTGTCGCAAAGCGCGGTCGCAACCGCTTTGTTGCTGAACGAACCGACCCGCAGACGATACCAGGTGCCTTTGCCGCCAAGATCCGCTTTCTGCACGTCTTCCGCATAACCACCGACGATCGGATGTTTAGCTTCGTAGGCTTTCCAAGCCGTGTCCGCATCGGCTTGCGACTTGTAGGCGCCGATTTGTAGTGCGTAAGCGCCCGCAGCAGCATCTGCCGGTTTGGGAGTTACCGCGACTACAGGTGCAATCGTGATAGCGGTTGAAGAAGGTTGTGTCTGCGCAACAACATTCGGCTTGGGCTTTTCCACGACCACAAGTTTGGGCACAGGTTTCACTGCAGGCGCTTCTTTGAAGGCTTCCTTTGCCGGCGATTCCGGTTTTGGCGTTACGGCCGGCGCAACTTTTGGCGCCACAACTATCGGCGATGTTTGTGCTGTTACCCTTGGGGCCGGTGCGGTCTGTGTTGGCGGAATTGCTTCGGTATCTTCGCCGATGGGGGCCTGTTGCTGATAGATCTTCAGATCGGTGCCGTTGGAGGGTTCGGAATTCGAAGCGGCTTCTTTATCGGGGCCGGACGCAGCAACAATCATTCGCGGCGCATCCGAGCGGCCGCGCTGGACGCCCTGGCTGTAAGCGAGCCACACGACGCCCGCGAAGGCCGCCAAAACGAGCAGCGCAATGACGATCAGAAGCGGAAGGCGCGAGCCTTCCTCATCGGCGCCCTCGTCCTCATCGAAGACATGGATTTCGTCCGACGGCGGCTCATAAACACCACGTTGGAAACTGGGCATGCGGCTCCCCGGCGAATCTGGAACGGGCAGAATCTAGCACTCGGTGCAGTTCGAATCACGCTCTGCAACGGCTAAAGCACGATTTCCTTTTGGAAAATCCGGAAATATTCGGCCAGCGCGAACCGATCCGTCATACCAGCGATGTAGTCCCGCACCACCGAGACCGTTTTGCCGCCGTGCGGCCCATCACAGGATCGGGCCCAATCTTCCGGCAATAGGCCCGGCGTGGTGCTAAGTGCCTGGAACAGCGAAGTTACAACGTCCTTCGCTTTATTCATCGAATTCATCACGCGCGGATGCCGGTACATATGCTCGAAGAGAAAACCCTTCAGGGTCCGAAATTGCGGCATCATGGTCTCAGAGAAAGCAACGAGCGCCCGATCTGCCGACCGAACATCAGCGACACTCTGCAGATGTCCGGATCGGATACCGCGGTTGGTTTCCGAGATAAAATCGAGAATGAGGTCGCTCATCAGCCGCCGAACGATTTCACCAATCAAACGACCCAGCTCGAGTTCGCCGTAACGAGATCGGATCGCTCTAACATGCACTCCAACGAGAGGTGCGTCTTCGAGGTCATTGGGCGCGAAAAGCTCGGCGCGCAAACCATCATCGATATCGTGGTTCACATAAGCGATGTCATCAGCGAGCGCAGCAACCTGGGCTTCCAATCCTGGCCACTGAACCAGATCGAGCGGCCACTTGGTATCGAATGATGCTATTGGACCAGGTACCGGCTTTTTGCCGTCAGCAATCGGTCCATTGTGTTTGACCATACCTTCGAGTGTTTCCCAAGTCAGATTGAGTCCGTCGAAGGCTGCGTAACGATGCTCAAGCTGCGTTACGAGTTTGAGCGCGTGTGCATTATGATCGAACCCACCGAAATCGATTGTCGCCGCATTGAGGGCTTCCTCGCCTGCATGTCCGAATGGTGTGTGGCCAAGGTCGTGCGCCAAAGCCACCGTCTCCGCGAGGTCTTCATCCAGCGCCAACACGCGCGCCACAGACCGCGCGATCTGAGCGACTTCCAGCGAGTGGGTTAGCCGGGTGCGATAGTAGTCGCCTTCGTGCTGAACGAAGACTTGCGTCTTGTGTTTGAGCCGGCGGAATGCCGCAGAGTGGATGATCCGGTCTCGGTCCCGGCTATAACAGGTGCGGGTGGCGCTTTCTGACTCGGGGAAAAAGCGACCCCGGCTGTCGTCAGGTCGCGTGGCGTATGGCGCCTTTTCGCGGGGCGGCTCGAAAATCGGTGGCAAAAGCTTGCCAGGCGGCGTCATGGAAACCTTTTATCGCGAGCTTGGTACGACTACATATAGGCCATGAACGTCGAAACTGCCCCATTCGTCTCCGTGTCAGCCCGCGCCGCCAAGCGTATCGGCGACATTCTGAAAGCCGAGGCCTCGTCTGCCATGCTGCGCGTGGCGGTAACCGGCGGCGGCTGCTCCGGGTTTCAGTACAATTTTACGCTCGACGACACAAAAATGGACGACGATCTGGTAGTTGCCCGCGACGGAGCGACGATCCTCGTCGATCCGGTATCGCTGGATTTCCTGAAGGGCGCCGAGATCGACTTTGTCGACGATCTGATCGGCGCATCTTTCAAGATCAACAACCCCAATGCCACGTCGTCGTGTGGCTGCGGGACGAGCTTCTCCGTCTAATCTACTTTCCGTCGCATTTGACGGCGGTGACTTTGCAGTCAGCCTGATGGTCCGGACCGTCCGTGTCTCGACAGGTTTGGAGCGCTCGGGCGGATGCCTGTTTATCGGTGGAAGAAACCGCCCAACCAAAGCCTTCAGTACCGGCTGCCGGGTCAAGCGACACCGCCAAACACTCGTTTTGGAAATCCTGGACGACCTTGCACAGAGCACGCGTGCGATCTGGAGCATCCTGGAAAGACAGACACTGCTTGAGTGCGTCAGCTTCAGCAGAACCTTTGTCGGAATAATTCCAAGTGTAGCCGATGGCCAAGCCATCTTTGGCCACGTCGTTTGTCTGGCCCACCGCGATTGAACCGTGTGCCCAAACGGAGGTCGTCTGCGCGAGCACCAAAGCCAGCGCTGCCAAAACACCAAATTTCCTGATAATCATCATCGTCCCCCGAGCGAGCGCGACATGCGCATTGCAGGGATGTTAGAGTAAATCTCTCATCGCCGCATCTGGATTCGTCCGCGATCGGTCACAGGAAATCCGATGAAAATCGCCACCTGGAATGTGAACTCCATACGAATTCGCGTCGACGAAGCCGTCGCTTGGCTAAAAGAAGCGCTACCGGACGTTGTCGCGTTGCAGGAGTTGAAATGCACCAACGATCAATTCCCGCGCGAACCGTTTGAGTCACTAGGTTATAACTGTGCAGTCCACGGCCAAAAAACCTACAATGGCGTTGCGCTTCTATCCAAACGTCCGATGGAAGATGTCACACCTAAATTACCCCGCGGCGATGGCGACGATCACGCACGCTATATCGAAGCGATAGTGCCCGGCGAAACCGGTGCTATCCGGATCGCGTCGATCTATGCGCCGAACGGCAATCCTGTGGGCACGGAGAAATTCACTTACAAGCTCGGCTGGCTCGAAAGGCTTCGCCGGCGCGCAAGCGAGCTGCTACGCGATGAAGAACCGCTGGCACTGATGGGAGATTACAACGTCATTCCTATGCCGGACGATGTTTACAACCCGAAGGCTTGGGAAAAGGACGCACTCTACCAGCCGGAATCGCGCGCGGCTCTAAGGCGCATCGAAAACATCGGATATACAGACGCCGTCCGCGCGTGTCACCACGAACCTCACCTCTATACATTTTGGGACTATCAGGCAGGCGCCTGGCAGAAGGATCATGGTATCCGGATCGATCACATCATGCTTTCGCCAAAGGCAGCGGATCGTCTGAAAGCCAGTGGAATCGACAAGTATATGCGCGGCCGCGAAAAACCCTCCGATCACGTTCCTGTCTGGTGTGAACTGGCGATCTAAACAATCACGTCCTGCATATCGCGCTGCATGATCGCCTCAAGGCTCGTCAAATTCATTCCATGTTTAAGATAGTTGTGCGGCGTCAGATTGACGGCCTTGATCAGAGCGCGGTGAACGTGACCCGCGTCTCCGAGATCGAAATCGATAATGTTCACACAGGCAGTATCCTGCTCGAATGAACTCATCGCCATCAATCCCGCACCGCATGCCCAACTCAACAAGACCCGGTTGATGCCTTCGTGCGCCACGACCAGCGCTGTGTTCCAGTTCTTTTCCGCGAGCAGTTTTTTGATTGCGCGCACGGCCCGATCTTGCGCCGCTGCAAAAACCTCGCCGCCTTCGTGATTTGTGGCGCCGGGCTCGTGCGCCCGCTCGAAATAGGAATTCATCGCCGCGATAAGTTCGTCGCGGCTTTTCACCGGCGGCAATTTCCCGCCGCGCAATTCGACCAGATCGGAATCGACTTCCAGAACCGGCGCGTCGCTGACAAAAGACAAAACGATCTCCGCCGTTTGCTGCGTTCGCGGATAGCCCGAGCATACCGCACGATCGAACCGGATATCGGATAATGCCCTGCCCGCCATCTCGGCCTCGCTGCGCCCGCGCACGGTCAGCGGAACGGTGTTGATCTCTCCCTTTTCGCGAACCTGTGGCGAGAAGTAATCGACATGACCGTGACGCATCAGATAAATGCGGCGGCGCGATGCCGTTCCGGGAAGCGCCTTCATTTCAGAATGCGCTCGCGGATTGGAGCGCCTCAATATCGGCTTTGGAAAAGCCCCAAGCCGACAAAGCACCAGTATTATCGACGGATGCTACAGGCTTCGCCTCTGGC
>Ga0265340_10001562_pt1 | contig 13158 bp, 15 predicted proteins | sample 4CB225metaG_FD_202082 | JGI IMG/M metagenome (GOLD analysis project Ga0265340, IMG submission 202082) | Rhizosphere microbial communities from Carex aquatilis grown in University of Washington, Seatle, WA, United States - 4-CB2-25 metaG | ecosystem: Host-associated > Plants > Roots >...
CGTGGAATCCACTCTTCCTGGAGTTGCTCTATCCGTCCGTGGCCGGTCGACGGTGGTGACGGAAGCGCATCAGCGACCCGTAGAAGAAGCGGCTGCCGTCGGCGGCCTCCTCGACATGCACGCTGCGGGTGGCGAGGACAACATCGGATGCCGTGAGGTCGCTGTCCGGCGGCACGCCGGTGGGGCCGCCTGGCGGAAGGACTTCGCCGGTCAGCGGGGCCGCGGACGGCGCTCCGGAGGGCGGGAGGACCGCGCTCGCGGTCACGGCAGGCTGCGTGGCTCCCAGCGCAGCGGGCAAAGCCCCGCGCGATCGCAGCCAGGATGGCGCCTGCACGGGCGCGAGTGCCGGCGCCGGGCGCAGACGGGCTCTGGCGTAGAGCAGCAGCGCTCGCAGGAACGCCAGCACCATCAGCGCGCCGGCAATCTCGGTCACGGCAAGGCCGTAGTCGGTGATGTGGCCCAACAGCCATTCCCCATCCATAGGGACCGGTGGCGCGCATTCTAGCCGCCCGCACCGGCAGGCGGCCAGACCCCTGTGCTATTCGGCGGCTTCCGCCTCGGCGCTGGCGGTCAGCCACTTGTCCTCGGCCGCGGCAAGCGAGCGGACGAGATCGGCGCGTTCCTTTGCCAGGAAAGCGGCATCCATCGGACGCTGGTAGAGTTTCGGATCGGCGAGCTTCTTGTCGAGGGCCGCAATCTCCGCCTGCAGCTTGGCGACGGCGGTCTCGGCTTCCTTGACCTTCTTGCGCAGCGGCGCGCTGTCCTCGCGTCGCTTGGCCGAGGCACGGCGTCGATCCTGGTTGCTCGACACTCCGCGCGCGCTGCCGCCCGAGGACCGGCCCATGCGGCCATCCAGAACGAGGGTGCGGTAGTCGGAAAGGTCGCCATCGAACGGGCGCACCGTCCCATCGGCGACCAGCCACAACCGGTCGACCGAGGCTTCGAGCAGATGGCGGTCGTGGCTGATGAGAATGACCGCGCCCTTGTATTCGGCGAGCGCCATGACCAGCGCCTCGCGGCTGTCGATGTCGAGATGGTTGGTCGGCTCGTCGAGGATCATCAGGTTGGGGCCGGTGAAAGTGGCGAGCCCGAGCAGCAGGCGGGCCTTCTCGCCGCCCGAGAGATCCTTGGCCGGGGTCTCCATCTTCTGGCGGGTGAAGCCCATGGCGCCGGTGCGGGCGCGGACCTTCGCCTCGAAGGCATCGGGCATCAGTTCGCGGACGTGATCGTAGGCGGATTGCTCGGGGTTCAGCTCATCGAGCTGGTGCTGGGCGAAGAAGGCGACCTCCAGCCGGTGCAGGCGGCGGAGGCGCCCGCCCATCGGCTCCATGCGGCCGGCAAGCAGCTTGGCGAGCGTCGACTTGCCGTTGCCGTTGGAGCCGAGGAGGCCGATGCGGTCGTCGTCGTCGATGCGCGCGTCGATCTTTTTCAGCACCGGGTGGCCGAGTGTGTAGCCGACCGAGACATCCTCAAGCTGGATGATGGGCGGCGCCGCCGGCTTGGCCGGATCGGGGAAGGAGAACGGCAGCATGGTGTCGTCGGCCATCGCCGCGATCGGCTGCAGCTTCTCCAGCATTTTCACCCGCGACTGGGCCTGACGCGCTTTCGAGGCGGTGTAGCGGAAACGGTCGACGAAGGCCTGCAGGTGGGCGCGCTGCTCGTCCTGCTTCTTCTTGGCTTTCTGCTGCAGCGCCTGACGCTCGCGACGCTGCTGGTCGAAGGAATCGTAGTTGCCGCGGTAAAGGGTGAGCTTGCCGCCGTCGAGGTGGACGATCGCATCGACGGCGCGGTTGAGGAGATCGCGGTCGTGGCTGATCATCACCACGGTGTGGCGATAGCGGGCGATGAAATTCTCCAGCCACACCGTGCCCTCGAGGTCGAGGTAGTTGGTGGGCTCGTCGAGAAGCAGGATGTCGGGCTCGGTGAACAGTGTCGCGGCGAGCGCGACGCGCATGCGCCAGCCGCCGGACAAAGCCGAGCAGGGGCCGTGCTGCGTCGCCTCGTCGAAGCCAAGGCCGGCGAGAATGGAAGCGGCGCGGGCTTCGGCGGAGTGCGCCTCGATGTCGGCAAGGCGAATGTGAATCTCGGAGATGCGATGGGGATCGTGCGCCGTCTCGGCTTCGGCCAGAAGGGCGGCGCGCTCGAGATCGGCGGAGATCACAACCTCAAGCAGCGTCTCGGGGCCGCCCGGCGCTTCCTGCGCGACCTGGCCGATGCGCGAGTTCTTCGGTCGGCTGACCGTGCCGCTCTCCGAGCCGATCTCGCCGGCGATCAGCTTGAACAGGGTGGTCTTGCCGGCGCCGTTCTTGCCGACCAGACCGACCTTGCCGCCGTCGGGGATGGCGACGGTGGCGTGGTCGATCAGCAGGCGCTCGCCGATCCGGTAGCTGAGGTCGTTGATGTGGAGCATGGCGCGCGCCTTTTGCCGCGCCGCAGCGTGAAGGGCAAGTGTCTCCGGCTCAATGCGGCCGAACGCGCAGCACAAACATCAGAACGCCACCGGCAAGCAGGCCCCAGAATGCGGTGCTGATGCCGAAGAATGAGGCGCCCGAGGCCGTCGTCACGAAGGTGACTGCGGCCGGGATGCGGAACTCTTCCCTGGACATGGCGGAAGAAAGGGCGCTGCCGAGACTGCCGAGAAGGGCAAGACCCGCGACAGCCTGAATGAGCAGCGGCGGGGCGGCGGTGACGAACGCGGTGGCAAAGCCGGCGCCGCAGGCAATGACCATGTAGGCGATGCCGCAGGCGACGGTGGCCACCCAGCGCCGGGAGCGATCGGGGTGCGCTTCCGGCCCCGCACACAGGGCCGCGGTGATCGCCGCAAGGTTCAGCGACTGGCCGCCGAAGAATGCGGTCACGATGCTGCCGACGCCGGTCCACACGAAAATGGGAGCCACGTCCGGCTTGTAACCGTTGATGGAAAGCACTGCGAGGCCGGGAACATTCTGCGAGGCCATCGTGACGATGAACAAGGGAACGCCGATGCCGACGGCCGTGGCGACGGAGAGCACCGGGGCGATGAAGAGCGGGTGCGGCAGGGCGGAGGCGAAAATACCCGCAGGAAGGGCGGTGGTGAGCGCCACGACGACGACGGTGACGACCACCGCGATCGGGACTGCATAGGGCCGGGCGAAGCGAAGGCCGAGCGCCCACGCCGCGAGGATCGGCAACGTCAGCCACGGTTCGGTGGCGACGGCGTGAACCGGCGCCAGGCAAAGCTCGAGGAGGATGCCGCCCAGCATGGCGCCGGCAAGCGGGATCGGGATCGCGGCCACGCGCTCGCCGAACGGACGCCACAGGCCGGCAGCGATGATCAGCACGGCAGCGACGAGGTAGGCGCCGATGATCGCGGCATAGCCGCCTTCGGGCTTGCCGGCGGCGATCAGCAGCACGGCGCCGGGCGTGGACCAGGCAATGGTGACGGGCATGCGGGTGCGCAGCGCGAACAGGATGCCGAGAATGCCCTGGCCAAATGTGATCGCGAACAGACCCGAGGCGGCCTCGGCCTGGGTGGCGCCTGCGGCGGTGAAGCCGGCGAGTACAATGGTGAAGGCGCTGGCGAAACCGACGACGGCGGCAAGGGTGCCGGACATAATCGGCTGAACGAGCGAAGCGCCGGGCAGGGAAACGGAATCGGACACGGCGAACAGCTCCAGACAGGGGCCGCCGTTGTGGCTTGCGGTCGCACCGGCCGCAAGAGGGCGCCCGCGCCTATCCGCAGATGCCGAGCTTCACGCAATAATCCTGCATGGCGGCGTCGATCGCCTGATTGAGCACATCGATGCGCTGCTGGTAAGCGGCACCGATGCAGGCGGCGTTGGCGCCACAGGAAGCGCGGCGGGCGAGGAATTCGACCTGCTCGTCGCCGGCGGCGCCGCGCGAACCCATCAGCATCGGCAGCTTCATGCGGACGCCGTAGAGCGCGGCCATCTTGACGTCGAGCTCGGAGAGCGTGCGGCTATGGCAGATGGCGATCTCGTCCGGTTTTGTCGCCCTGGCGCAGTTGTAGCTCGCGGCGCCGGCGGCCGTTGACGTCAAAACGGCCGCGGCGAAGCCAAGACTGGCGACGGTTGCCTTGCGCATGCGGGTCCTCCCCTGGGCCAGGGAGAGAATATCGATATGGCCGGGACGAAGCGAGCGGCCTAATCTCGCCGCCTGACGGGAGGACGGCATGAGCGGACAGGACCACAGCCACGGCGCGATCGACTGGAAGCACCATGGCGTCCAGGTGATCCCCGGCGACAGGCTCGACCCCAACACGGCGCAGACACCGGGCATGCAGCGGGCGGCGGCGATCAACATGGCGCGCGTCGGCGCGCAGAAGATCTGGGCTGGCACCGTGAGGATCGATCCCAATGCCAAGACCGGCGCGCACCATCACGGCGCGCTCGAGAGCGTGATCTATGTCGTGCGCGGGCGGGCGCGCATGCGCTGGGGCGACAAGCTGGAATTCGTCGCCGAGGCGGGGCCGGGCGATTTCATTTTCATCCCGCCGTTCGTGCCGCATCAGGAGATCAACGCATCGACCGCCGAGCCGCTGGAATGCGTGGTCGTGCGCTCCGATAACGAGGCGGTGGTCGTCAACCTCGACATCGAGCCGGTGGAGAAGCCGGAAGCCGTGGCGTGGGTCGACCCGATTCACAAGGCGCGTTGATCTCGCGCGTGAGCGCAAACTCGGGAGGACTAACGCAATGCGACCGCTACGGTACTCCATCAACGTCACGCTGGATGGCTGCTGCGACCATCGCATGATGATTGCCGACGAGGAACTGCATCATCACGCCGCCCGGACCATCGCGGAGGCGGACGCGCTGCTGTTTGGTCGTGTGACCTACGCAATGATGGAGGAAGCCTGGCGCCCGGTGGCAAAGACGGGCGGGCGCCCCGATTGGATGCCGGGCTGGATGGAACCCTTCGCCCGGACGATCGACGCGGCCAAAAAATATGTCGTATCGGATACGCTTGAGCGGGTGGATTGGAACGCCGAGATCGTGCGCGGCGACCAGTTGGAAGAGACGGTCCGGCGACTGAAGCGGCAGTCCGGCAAAGGGCTGCTCACCGGCGGCCTGATGCTCCCGCTGGCGTTGGCGGAGCTCGGACTGATCGACGCCTATGAGTTCATTGTTCATCCGCGGCTGGCCGGCCACGGGCCGACGTTGTTCGCGGGACTGTCGAAGTCGATTGACCTGAAGCTGATGAGCCAGGTGACGTTGGGTTCAGGCGCGGTGGCGATGCGGTATGAGCCTGGAAGCCGCGTCGGGGCTGTCTAGCTCAGGCCGACGCCGGTCTGGCGCTGGAACTGCACCAGATCGAAGGACGGGGCGAAGTCGTGCCCGCCGGCGATGGTGAGCAGCGCGTGCGCCTGACCGCGGTGGTGCGCCTGGTGGTTGAAGAAATGGGCGAGCCCCGACCACAGCGGCTGCGTGTGCTCGCTGTTATCCGACGCGCGATGGTAGGTGAACGTCCCGGCGATATCGGCGTCGATGAGGCTGTCGATGTAGGCGATGATGCGCTCGTCCTCGGCGATGCGGGCGACCCCCAAATCGGGAAGATTGTCGCAGGCGATCTCGTTCAGGCGGGCGTGCTCGGGGCCAGCGCCGGTGAAACGGCGCATCCAGATGCGATCGGCGACGACGAGGTGGTTCATGGTCGCGTGGAGCGACCCGAAGAACGCGCCGCGGTCGGCGCGGTAGTCAGCCTCGGGCAGCTTGCCGGCGGCCTCGTAAAGGCGCTCGTTGGCCCAGCGATTGTAGTCGGCGAACATCGCGAAGTAATGCTGCATCATGCGGGAATCCTAGCAGAGGCCGTGCGCAGCCACTCATGGAATTTGGTGATGCGTTGATCAACACCGGTGAGCCCCTGGCGCGCGGCCACCGTGCAATAATGCACAGGCGAATCAAATTGGAGCGGCGAGGGGCGCATGGAAGGCTCAACCAAGAAATATCTAGCGGAACTGATCGGCACGGCGGTGCTGGTGCTGTTCGGGTGCGGGTCGGTGGTGATCGGCGGCTACGGTTCATCGTTTCCGGTCGGAATGCTGCCGGTGGCGCTGGCGTTCGGGCTTGCGGTGACGGCGATGGCCTATACGATCGGCCCGATCTCGGGCTGCCACATCAACCCGGCGGTGACCGTATCGATGCTGGTCGCCGGGCGCATGAAACAGAGCGAGGCGATCGGCTACATCATCTCGCAGTTCATCGGTGGCATCGTTGGTGCGATCATCATCGTCCTGATCGTCACCGGGAAGGGCGGCGGGTATGACATCGCCACACACGGGCTTGGCCAGAACGGCTGGGGTGCGGGCTATCAGGGTGAGTATGGCGTGGTCGCCGCGATCATTACCGAACTGGTGGCGACGTTCATCTTCACCGCGGTCATCCTTGGCATCACGCAGCCGACGGACACGATCAGCCATCATCCGGCGGGGCTGATCATCGGCCTGACGCTGGTGATCATCCATATCGTGTTCATTCAGGTCACCGGCGTTTCGGTGAACCCGGCGCGCAGCCTCGGCCCGGCGCTGTTTGCCGGCGGGCACGCGATCTCCCAGCTCTGGCTGTTCATCATCGTGCCGCCGATCGGTGGCGCCATCGCCGGGTGGGCGTTCAAGGCGCGGATCCTCTCGGCGAAATAGCCGGGCGGCACCAACAGACAAAAAAACGCCGGGCGCGTGGCCCGGCGTTTTTTTGTTCGGTGGCGACGGTGCACTCAGGCGTGCAGGTCGAAGCGGTCGGCGTTCATGACCTTGGTCCAGGCGGCGACGAAGTCCTTCACGAACTTCTCCCGTGAATCCGACTGGGCATAAACTTCGGCAAACGCCCGCAGCTGCGAGTGCGAACCGAAGATGAGATCGACGCGCGTGGCGGTCCACTTCGGCTGCTTCGTCCTGCGATCGTGGCCGGCGTAGATGCCGTCGCCCACCGGCTTCCACTCGGTGTCCATGGTCAGCAGGTTGATGAAGAAGTCGTTGGTCAGCTTGCCGACGTCCTTCGTGAAGACGCCGTGCTTCGCGCCGCCGGCATTAGCGCCGAGGACCCGCAGGCCGCCGATGAGCACGGTCAGCTCCGGGCCGGTGAGCTTCAGCAACTGCGCCTTGTCGATCATCGCCTCTTCGGGCTCGAACAACTGCGGCTTCGTGCTGACGTAATTGCGGAAGGCGTCGGCAAGCGGCTCGAGCGGTGCGAAGGAGACGACGTCGGTCTGCTCCTGGGAGGCGTCCATGCGGCCCGGGGTGAACGGCACCTTCACCTCGATGCCGGCATCCTTCGCGGCCTTTTCGACGGCAGTGACGCCGCCGAGCACGATGAGATCGGCGAGCGAGACCTTCACGTCGCCGGTCGCAGCCGCGTTGAACTCCTGCTGGAGGGACTCCAGCCTGGACAGCACAGTCCTCAGCTGCGCGGGCTGGTTGACCTCCCAGTCCTTCTGCGGGGCAAGGCGAATGCGTGCGCCATTGGCGCCGCCGCGTTTGTCGGAGGCGCGGAACGTCGAGGCCGACGCCCATGCCGTGGAGACCAGTTCGGCAACCGTGAGGCCCGAGGCGAGAATTTTCGCCTTGAGATCAGCGATGGCCTTCTCGCCAATCAGCTCGTGATTGATCGCCGGAACCGGATCCTGCCAGATCAGCACTTCGCTGGGCACAAGCGGGCCGAGGTAGCGCACGCGCGGCCCCATATCGCGATGGGTGAGCTTGAACCACGCGCGGGCAAAGGCATCGGCGAACTCGGCCGGGTTCTTGTGGAAGCGGCGCGAGATCTTCTCGTAGGCGGGATCGAAGCGAAGCGAGAGATCGGTGGTGAGCATCGTAGGCTTGCGATGCTTCGACGGATTGTGGGCGTAGGGGATGGATTCCGGCGCGCCCTTGGCGACCCACTGCTGGGCGCCGGCCGGGCTCCTGGTCAGCTCCCACTCGAAACCGAACAGGTTGTCGAAGAAGGAGTTGCTCCACTTCGTCGGCGTCTGCGTCCACGTCACTTCCGGGCCGCCGCCGATGGTATCGTCGCCGAAGCCGGTGCCGTGGCTGCTCTTCCAGCCGAGGCCCTGATCTTCGAGCCCAGCGGCTTCCGGCTCCGGTCCGACCAGCGACGGATCACCGGCGCCGTGGGTCTTGCCGAACGAGTGGCCGCCGGCGATGAGCGCGACGGTCTCCTCGTCGTTCATTGCCATGCGGAAGAAGGTCTCGCGGATATCCTTCGCCGCAGCGACGGGGTCGGGGTTGCCGTTCGGGCCTTCCGGATTGACGTAGATGAGGCCCATCTGCACGGCGGCCAGCGGCGTCTCAAGCTGGCGCTCGCCGCTGTAGCGGGAATCGCCCAGCCAAGTGCCTTCGGGTCCCCAGTAGAGTTCCTCCGGCTCCCACACGTCGGCGCGGCCGCCGGCGAAGCCGAACGTCTTGAAGCCCATCGTTTCCAGCGCGACGTTGCCGGTCAGGATGAGGAGGTCGGCCCACGACAGCTTGCGACCGTACTTCTGCTTGATCGGCCAGAGCAGCCGGCGCGCCTTGTCGAGGTTGACGTTGTCCGGCCACGAATGGAGCGGCGCGAAGCGCTGCTGGCCCTGACCGGCGCCACCGCGGCCGTCGGTGATGCGGTAAGTGCCGGCGCTGTGCCACGCCATGCGGATGAAAAGCGGGCCGTAGTGGCCGAAGTCGGCCGGCCACCACTCCTGCGAATCCGTCATCAGCGCCTTGAGGTCGGCGATCACGGCGTTGAGGTCGAGGGTCTTGAACTCCCTGGCGTAGTCGAACGCCTCGCCCATCGGATCCGAGAGCCTGGAATTATGATGCAGCACCTGGACGTCGAGCTGGTTAGGCCACCAGTCGCGATTGGCCGGTCCACCGTGGAAAGGGCATTTGCCCGCGTCGTCGTTCTTGGCGTCCATGATTTTTCTTCTGCCTCCTCTGTGATCCTCGCCGGCGCCTGTGGTGACCGGAAAGCGTAGCCGGACGCGAAGGTGGCAGGCGACGCCGATAAAATCCAATCATATTGTGTCGGCTGTGTGATCAGATATTCTTATCGAGATGATGACGCTCAGACAGCTCCGCTACTTTACGACACTGGCCACGGTACGGCATTTCGGCCGGGCGGCGGAGGCTGTCGGAATTTCACAGCCGGCGCTGTCGATGCAGCTCAGGGACATGGAGACCGATCTCGGCGGCGCGCTCGTCGAGCGGACGGCGGGCGGCGTCGAACTGACCAGCCTCGGCAGCGAAGTTGCACGCCGCGCCGCCGAAATCCTCGCCGCGGTGGGTGACCTCGAGGCGGTGGCACACAGCCGGCGCGGCATTCTCAGCGGGCCGGTCACGCTCGGCGTCATTCCCTCGGTCGCGCCTTACCTCTTGCCACGATTGCTGCCGCATCTGGCGGATGCGCACCCGCAGCTCAGTCTGCATGTCCGCGAGACGATCACCACGACGCTGGTCGCGGAGCTCTCTGCGGGAGAACTCGATGCGATCATTGTCAGCCTGCCGCTCGACAACGAACGGCTGGCGGAACAGCCGGCGTTTCGCGACACGTTTCTGCTCGCCGCTCCGAGAGCTTCGCCGCACGCCAAACGGAAGCCGGCGATCGCCGAGCTGATCGGGGCGGAGGAGCTTCTGCTCCTTGAAGATGGTCACTGCCTGCGCGACCAGGCGCTGTCAGTATGCCAAACGGTTGATCCAAGACGCCTCAGGCGCCTCGGCGCGACGAGCCTTGCAACCATCGTCCAGCTTGTCGCAGCAGGGCAGGGGGTGACGCTGCTGCCGCAGATGGCAGTCGCTACCGGCGCATTCAGCGACCGCCGCCTGAAGATCGTTCCGTTCGCCGAGCCGTCGCCGTTCCGCACGATCGGCCTGGCGTGGCGCAAGCGCTCGCCGCGCGAACGCGACTTCCTCGCACTGGCCGCGGCAGTGGAGGCCTGCGCGCCGACGTAGGCGCGCCCTCGCCAGGTGCAGCTTCTTCGGCGCAAACCGGCTGACGGCTTGATACGGCGGGGTGCCCGCGGTACACAGCGGCCCGCATTCTCACCCTCCAGGGCAAGACGAGTTACACCATGGCTATCGAGCGTACGTTCTCCATGATCAAGCCGGATGCGACCAAGCGGAACCTGACCGGCAAGATTAACGCGAAGCTCGAGGATGCCGGCCTGAAGATCATCGCGCAGAAGCGCGTGTGGATGAGCCGCGCCCAGGCGGAGGGCTTCTATGCCGTTCACAAGGCGCGGCCGTTCTTCGGCGAGCTGGTCGAAACAATGACCTCGGGTCCGACCATCGTGCAGGTGCTGGAAGGCGAGAACGCGATCCTCAAGAACCGCGAAGTGATGGGCGCCACAGACCCGGCCAAGGCCGCGCCGGGCACCATCCGCAAGGAATTCGCCACCAGCATCGGCGAGAACTCGGTCCACGGATCGGATGCGCCGGAGACCGCCCGCGAGGAAATCGCCTACTGGTTCGCCGGCGTGGAACTCGTCGGCTAATCCAGCTTTATGATCTGCGCAGTAGATTGAGCCTCGCTTCGCCCCACGATCGCCACACTCCCTAACGACGCTCTTGCGTTGGGGGGCGCATACGCGGAGGGAAGCGATGCGCCTGGCTCTCGATTTTGTGCGGCGTGCGAGAGACTTCGCCGAGGCAGCGGTGCTGCCCGAGCGTCGGCGCGCCATGGTTCTGGTGGGACTGAACGCGTCGGCAGCCGCGCTCGCGCTCGGTGCGCTGCATGTTGGCGGAACGCTGATGCGCGGCGCGCCCAATTTGGCTGCGCCGCCGCCACTGACCAGCGAGACGGTGGCCAAGGCCGCGGCAAAAACAATCCATCCCCCGGCGAAGGCCGCGCCGGCGTCCTTCGGGGCGGCGCCAGACGATGCAATTCTGTTTGCGCCGCCGGTGGCGACGCCGACGACCTTCACCAACGGCTCCGGCAACATCGACGCAACGTTTGCGACGCCGCCGGCGCAATCCCAGCCGCTGCCGCCAGCGCCCAGCCCGGTGAAGCCGGTATCGACCGCGCCGGTCGGGCACCCGGTGAAGATCGCGCTTAGCCGCACCATCAAATCGATCAAACCGATCGCTCACGGCGCGCCGCTCATCCTCAGCGAGTTGATTGCCGGCAACGACGGGGGACAGGGAACCGCCAGCGGCGCACTGTCGGCCGATGCCGGGCTATCCTCCGGTAGCGGTCTCGGCGTGACTGCCGGCGGTTCGGTATCCGCGGCGACGTCGGCGACGGTTGGATCGGTGACCGGCGCGGAGAGCGGCGCCGTTGCCTCGGTCTCATCGGCGGTCGCGTCGACGGCATCGACCGTCGGACATACGGTGAGCTCAGCCGTCGGCGGCCTGCGCTAACTTCCGGTTTTTACTGGGGTTTTCCATCGCGCCGCACGGCGATCGTCGCTTTCGCTGTGGCCGACCCATGGGCCTTCGCCGGCCATAGCGGCGTGCTCCTTCTTCCAGAAGGGGGCGCGCGTCTTCAGGTAATCCATCAGGAACTCGGCGGCGGCGAAGGCAGCCTCGCGGTGGCCGGACGCAGTGGCGACCAGCACAATGTCGTCGCCAACCGGAATGACGCCGACGCGATGAACGACAGTGGCGGCGAGAAGCGGCCAGTGCGCGCACGCTTCATCGACGATACGGGAGATCTCACCTTCCGCCATGCCGGGGTAGTGCTCGAGCTCGAGCGCGGACAGCCTGCCTTCCTCGTCGCGGCAGATGCCCGAAAAGGTCACCACGGCGCCGACGCCCGGGATCTTCTTCAGCGGCGCCAGTTCGGCGGCGGGGTCGAGTGGCTCCGGCGAGACGCGGATGGTGACCGCGGCCACGCTCAGCCTCCGGTCATCGGCGGGAAGAGCGCGACTTCACGCGCGCCGGCCAGTGGCGTCTCCGGACGGGCGTGCAGACGATCGATGGCGACGCGGATCGCGCGCGGCTCGGCAAGGGCGTGTTCGTATTCCGGACCGCGCTGCTTCAGCCACCCGAGAAGATCGGCGGCGGTCGCCACCCATTCCGGCAGCGCGATCTCTTCCTCGGGGCGACCAATACGCTCGCGCACCCACGCGAAGTAGAGAAGCTTCACGGCTGCTTCTCTTCCATCAGGTGACGGATGCCGGCGCGGAAATAGTCGTAACCGGTGTAGAGCGTGATGAGCGCCGATATCCAGAGCAGAAGGAGACCGACGTAAGTGATCAGGCCGTAATTGCCGAAGTAGTACTTGAACATCCGGTCGCCGGCCGGACCGATCAGCAGGAAGCCGATGGCGACCATCTGCAGCGTGGTCTTGTACTTGGCGACGCGGGTGACGGGCACGCGCACGCGCAGGCCGGCGAGGAATTCGCGCAGGCCCGACACGGAGATCTCGCGGCCGAGGATGACGACGGCGGCGAGCAGCGACCAGCCGCTGATGGTCCCATCCGAGACGAGCAGCATCAGCGCAATCGCCACCAGCAGCTTGTCGGCAATGGGATCAAGCATCAGCCCGATGGCCGACTGCTGGTGCCAGGCGCGGGCCAGATAGCCGTCAAAGAAATCGGTGATCGTGGCGATGGTAAATACCGCCAGGCTGAGCCAGCGGCCGGCGGAATTCTCGATATAGAAACAGATCACTAGCGCCGGCACCGCCAGCACCCGCGCATACGTAAGCAGGTTAGGCAGCGCGAGGGTATGACGGTCCGACCCGCTGGGAACGGCGGTAATCGGCTCGTCGTAATACTGGCTGTCGTCCATGGCGGCTTATCCTAACCGTCCGCCGCGACTCATGCGACCCGTCTAAGATAGGGCGGCTTATTCGGCAGTTTCATGAAGGTGTGGCAACGGGTGCAGAATGCAAGCTCAGCCCTCAGGTTGCCGCCGTCGGCTTATGCAGCGTCATGCGGTAGCATTCCATGTTCCGGGCGTAAAACTGGTACGCCAATGCCCAGAGATACAGCCGGAACTTGCGGAATTCGAAGTCCCCGAACTCGCGGCGGACGAAATCCCCGTTCCGCTCAAGGTTAAGCGCCCACTGGCGGAAGGTCAGGAAATAGCTCCAGCCGTCGTTGAAGACCTCGACGAGGTCGAGCGGGGTCTTGGCCAGCTTGTTCAGAAGGTCGTCGAGGACGAGGTAGGAGTGGTTGCCCGGATAGATGTAGCGGGCCATGAAAGACGAGAACTCGTACTTCTGGCGTGAAGCGCTCCCGTCGAGGAAGACC
>Ga0265340_10001564_pt1 | contig 13151 bp, 12 predicted proteins | sample 4CB225metaG_FD_202082 | JGI IMG/M metagenome (GOLD analysis project Ga0265340, IMG submission 202082) | Rhizosphere microbial communities from Carex aquatilis grown in University of Washington, Seatle, WA, United States - 4-CB2-25 metaG | ecosystem: Host-associated > Plants > Roots >...
AGATTGCGCCGGTTCCGGCCGGCGAACCTGCGTAGGAATTCTTGCACGCCGGATCCAGTTTCGCCCACGGCGACCACGCTTCCCATTGGTGGAGATCGTTCACCTGCGCAAACACGACTTCTGCGGGAGCGGCGATGGTGGTCGCGCGCGTGACGCGAAAATCGGCGGGCTGCGTGGCGATGATAACGACAAACACCACAATGACCACGGCCAGTCCAATGAGGATGTCGATGAGCATGGATTTTTCCTTGGTTGGTGTGACTGGTGATTTTACCGGGATCAGCCTCCCGCCATGGCCCCGACGATCAGGAACGGCTCGGCGCCGTTCACGACCGCGTCGGGCAATCGGGTTTCATGAGGTTCAAGCGACATATCTTCCTTGCAGGCAAAGAACCGGACAAATGGCCGGCGCTTCAGGGTGTCATGGTCACGAATCGTCCCCCGCAACACCGGATAGCGTGCCTCGAGCGCATCGAGAACCGACTGTAGCGTGACCGGTTCGCCAACCTCAAGCTCCACCTCGCCGTCAACGCGCGCCAGATTTCGCAGATGATATGGAAGCACCACCCGGATCATAGATAATCCACGAATAAATACGAATGGACACGAACGAACTTTCCACCATAGCCGCCCATGGAGCGCGGGTCTGTGACCCGCAGCAATTTAGTTTGCAACCGGGACTTCGGACAAGCGGACGCTGGCATCGCCACCCTGCTGCTGCGGGTCGCAGACCCGCGCTCCGAAAATTCGTGCTTGTTCGCGTCCATTCTTGGTTTGAACTCATCGCAACGTTTGCACTTCGACGGAATAAACCGCCGGCAGGTCGCGGACGATGGCGTTCCACGAATTGCCGCCGTTGGCCGAGCAATAAACCTGGCCGCCGGTCGTGCCAAAATAGACGCCGCATTCATCCAGCGTGTCCACGGCCATCGCGTCACGCAGCACGTTCACGTAGCAGTCCTTTTGCGGCAGGCCCTTCGTAAGCGGTTCCCATTCGTTGCCGCCGGTTTTGCTGCGATAGACGCGCAGTTTGCCGTCCGGCGGGTAATGCTCCGAATCGCTTTTGATCGGCACGACGTAAATCGTTTCCGGCTCGTTGAAATTCACGTCAATCGGAAAACCGAAATCCGTCGGCAAATTGCCGCTGACCTCGTTCCACTGCTCGCCGGCGTTGTCCGTGCGCAACACATCCCAATGTTTTTGCATGAACAACACGTCGGGCCGCGACGGATGCAGCGCGATGCGATGGACGCAGTGGCCCACCTCCGCATCGGGATCGGGCAATTCATAGGGTGATTTGAGTCCGCGCGTGATGGGTTTCCAGTTTTTCCCGCCGTCATCGGTGCGAAAACAGCCGCCCGCCGAAATCGCAACGTAAATGCGTTTCGCATTTTTCGGATCGAGCAGGATGGTGTGAACCGCCATGCCTCCGGCGCCGGGTTGCCAGAGATTGCCTTTGACCTTGCGCAAGCCCGGAAGTTCCTTCCAGGTTTTGCCGCCGTCGGTGGTTTTGAAAATCGCCGCGTCCTCCACGCCGGCGTAGGCCGTGTCCGGGTCGGTGGGCGACGGTTCGATGTGCCACACGCGTTTGAACTCCCACGGATGCTGCGAGCCGTCGTACCACTTGTGCGTGCCGGCGTTGCCCTCATACACGAACTTGTTGCTTTCTCCTTTGGGCATGCCTTCCGGGCCTTTCAACTCATCGGAGCTGCTGCCGGGCGTGTTCCAGGTTTTGCCGCCATCGTCGGAACGCTGGATGATCTGGCCGAACCAGCCGCTCGTTTGCGATGCGTAAATCCGGTTCGGATCTGCCGTGGAACCTTTGACGTGATAAATTTCCCAGCCCGCAAAATGCGGGCCGCTGACTTTCCAGTTTTTGCGCTGGCCATCCGAAGTGAGGATGAACGCGCCCTTCTTTGTGCCGACCAGGACCCGGATTTTGCTCATGGTTTTTGCCTCCTTTTTATTTGTGTTTGGGTTCTATCAGTCCGGAATTTCCACTTCGACCAGTTTCGCCAGAAGCACGAGCGATTCCTGCCAGCCGAGATAGCACGCCTCGGGCGGAATCGCGCCGGGAATCCCTTCCTGCACAACGTTCAATTCCGTTCCACAAAAAACTTTCTTCAACGTAATCGTCGTGCGCATCTCGCCCGGCAGGTTCAGATCGTCGAATTTGTCCGTGTAGCGGAGGCGTTCGGTGGGCGTCAGTTCAACGTAGGTTCCGCCGAAGGAATGGCTCTTGCCCGTGGAGAAATTTGTGAACGACATTTTGTAAGTGCCGCCAACTTTGGCGTCCAGGTGGTGAACCTTGCAGGTGAATCCGTTTGGCGGAAGCCATTTGGCCATTGCGTCGGCGTCGAGGAACGCCCGATAAATTCTTTCCGGCGGCGCCCGAAGCACACGGTGAAGCTGGATGCTGTTTGTTGGCATCTTCTTGGTTCTCCTTGGTTGTTTCAAAGGCAGGGCGGGATTTCTGTTCCGCCCTGCCGGCCGTTTTTCCTCAAACGCGCAGCCGCCGATCATGCGGTCGCTTCCACCAGTTCGCGCGGCGCATCGAACTCGCGCGGATGATGGACTCACGGCGCCGGATAAATTTCAATGCCGTTAATCTCGGGATTATCCACGCCGGAGGTGAAGGTGATGTCCAGTTTGCCGCCGGTGATTTCCACGTTGACGGTTTCGATGTAGGCGCGCCGCGCACCGCCGGCCTTGGCAAAGACATCAAAATCCTTGAATTCGTGTCCGCCGACATTGAAGGAAAAAACGCGCTGCCCCGAAGCGGTGACGCCGTCATAAGTCTCGGCAAAATGAAGTTTCACGGTGTATTTGCCGTCGGGAAGTTTTTGGGAAAACGCGGTCATGCCGTAGTGTTCGGTTCGGTAAATCGCCGGGTCTTTGGTGTTGTCGATTTGCACGTCTTCCCCCCGATCCACGGTCTCGCCATCCGCAAAGCCCTGGTCGGGAAGCCAGCTGTTGCCTGCGGAATCGGTGTAGGGGGCGGCGGACCCGGCATCAATGCGGATGGCCTTCGACATGGACGGAGCTTCGGCTGTCGTGGCGGGTGCCGGCGCTGGCGTGGCCGCAGTTGTTATTTTGCCGCCGGATGGTTCCTTGCCCGACTGGCAGCCGGCCAGCAGAAGAGCGGCGAGCATTGAAATGAATGGCACATAGGTCCGGTGCATCAAACGATTTGTATTTTGCATATATTCCTTATGTTGCTTTGGGATTTTCCGTTCCCAATTTGGGTGATGCCGGGATGCTGCGACGACAGGCGCGCAACGACAAGAAAAAAACGGCCTCCCAAGGTCGCCCGGTTGGAAGGTAAAGTTGGGCGTGGCTATGACCGCAGAATCAGCCGCAGCGGGTGGGGCGAGGCGATGTTGAAGGGGCTGTTCTTGAAATTGAGATGCCGCAGTGAATGCGATAGTCTTCGCTCACCAGTTCAAAAGTTTTTCCACCTTCGCCCTCACCACTTCATCCATCTTGATGAGCGGCCATCATGCGCATTTGAATCCTTCGCCCGGCAGATTCTTCATTCGCGGGAATAGTAGCGGACATAGTCCACCACCATTTTGGCTTTGCTCGTGCCCAGACTGCCGAAACCGCCGCGGGGAATGTGACCTGCCCGACCACCATTTTCGACTTCAGAACTGAGTATGGCGAACTCTTTGGCGGCGGAGATGGGAATGGGGTCGCTGGCGGTCCGGGTCAGCTTGTCATCCACGTAGAAACGATACTCGGATGACGTCCATTCCAAACCGTAAATGTGAAAGCCGGAGTCGAGTTTCGGGACGGGAGTGGACTGGCCGCTGCTTTTGTGGAATTGGTGGTAGCCATTCCAGTGAAGCGATTGACGCACCATGTTGGCAATGTTTGTGCCTTTCTCGTTCACGGCGCGATGCTCGCAAATATCCATTTCCACGCCCGCCTTCACCGGATCGTCCACGGGCTGGCCGATCGTTGACGATTGCAACCAGAACGCCGACCCCATCCCCGGCTCATCATCAAAACGGATGCGCGCCTCCCAATAGCCGCGAACCGGCTCGAACTTGTCCTGGGTGCAGATCATGCCGGCGTAATGTTTGCCGGCCTCGGTGTAAGTGGTGATGGTCAGGCATCCGTTGCTGACGGAAACGGCGTTGGTCACGTTCAAGGCGTCGCGCCGTTCGCCGAGCCGCCGGTAGTCCCACTTGTTCGTGTCGAGCGAAGCCCCGTCGAATTCGTCGGCCCACGCGAGTTTATATCCCGCCGGCGGTGCGGCCATGGTGTAAGAAGCGAGGATCAGGAAAAGCAGAACTGCGTGCAGAAGGATGAACGGCTTGACAATGTCCAGCTTTCGGATGGATGCGCGAACGGTTGGCATAGGATTGACATCATTAGTGGGTTCCTTTGAATAAGACAACAATTGTCTTCCGCACTGCGTCATCCATTTTGATGAGCGGCGGCCACGCGCGCTTGAAACCTTCGCCCGGCAGTCCCTTCGTGGCATCAATGCCGGGTTTGCTGCCGCCGGCGATTTTATTTGGACGCACGTTCGGAAATGGAACCAACGCCAACCGCGTTGGATCCGGGAATTGTTGGCTTGCCAGTGGACGCATTGAAAAAGAAAATCATCGCGAGCTCAATTTTTATGAATCCCATCTCCATTTCCTCCGACGGCGGCAGGCAAGTCAACATCCTGGGCATTCCCATGGTCATCCGCATCCACGGGCGCGACACCGGCGGTGTGGTCAGCGTGGTCGAGTCGCACGACGTGCCGGGCGGCGGTCCGCCACCGCACATCCATCACCGCGAGGACGAGACGTTCCAGATCATCGAAGGCGACTACGAATGGACCGTTGGCGGGAGAACGTTCATCGCCAAAAAGGGCGCGACGATTTTTGCACCGCGCGGGATACCGCACACCTATCGTTACCTCGGCCGGACGCCCGGCCGGCTCATGTGCGTCATCACGCCTTCAGGCTTCGAGGGATTCTTTGAGGAAATTGGCGCGCTCAGCCCGCAGCAACAGCAGGACATCCCGCGCGTGACGGAAATTGCGAAAAAATACAGGTTGGAAATAGTGCCACCGCCCGGCGCGTGAGCGCGACTCCGGCCGCAACTGCGTTGTGGTTGGGAGCTGGAAGGTCGGCGGTGTTTCATCTCGCGTGCGAGTTGTCCGGCAACGACGCACCAGGGCGCATCTGCCCTGCCTGGAGCAGGGCCTTGTCAAGGGAGAGGCGGGCCGCCGCATACCCGGGCTGGATCGCCAGAGCCATCTGGAATTGAGCAATCGCCTCGTCCACCCGTCCTTGTTGGAATAGAACATTGCCAAAATTATAGTGAGCCTTCGCGTATTTGGGATTTATATCCAAGGCGTATTGGAGTTGAGCCATTGCCTCGTCCACCCGCCCCTTTTGGAGCAACGCCATGCCGAGATTGTTGTGGATTTTATCCGCGTCAGAATCAATTTTTAATTCCAGGGCCTTTTGGTAATGAGTGATCGCCTCATCCACCCGCCCTTTGAAAAAAAGGGCGTCGCCGAGATTATAGTGAGCCAGCGCATATTCAGGATCAATCTCCAGGGCTTTTTGACACTGGATGATGCCTTCGTCCGACCGCCCCTGATGCAGCAGAGCCGTGCCAAGGTTAAAGTGAGCCACCGCATCGTCGGGGTCAATTTCCAGGGCTTTTTGTAAATGAGCGATCGCCTCGTCGTACTGACCCATATGAAAGAGGTCATTGCCAAGGTCATTGTGGGCCAGCCAGCTGTTGGGATTTTTCGCAATCGTCACGCGCCAAAGTGTGTCAACGTCCACATACATTCTGCATTGCCGCCAGGTCAACGTGCCCAATGTCAGCAGCAATGCTGCACAGAAAGGCAGTTGGAACCATCGCCAGCCTTTTCCGAAAAATCCGAAGGCCCTCGTGATTCCCGCCGCCGCCAAAGCGATGAGGCCGATGCTGGCAATATATTGATAATGGTCGGCCACAAACGTGTAACGGAAAGTGTAAAGCATGATGAATCCCAGCAACGGGCTTAAAGTCGCCACGAAGAACAACGTCGCGACCTCGATGCTGCGTCCGGCAAATCGTCGTGCAAAATAAACTGCCACGCCGGCTCCAACCCCCGCAACCAGCCAGCCGTAGGCGAATGGATCGGCGCGGTTGATGATCCAGCGCGGGTAGCTGAAGGTCAGGTTGACCGGCCACAACAGTTTGCCCGCGTAAAACCAGACCGCATGGCTCGCGATCAAGACACGCTCGGGCAGCCCGATTGAGAACAGCTTTCCCTCGGTGCCCTGGTGGTGGCGTTCCCACCAAACCGTCAGCAAGCCCATGCCTGCACCCAGTAGGAGAAAAGGAGCGATCTGTGCCAACCGGAGCCAGTTGACCGGCTTTCCCTTCAACCACAAAATCAGGAGCAACGCCGCCGACAATGTGCACGTGGTGGTTTTGCTGAAAAGCGCCAGCGCGCTGAAAACCAGCATTGGGATGTAAAATCGCCACCACCGGCCCGGCCGGTCTTCGATAAATCCGGTCCAGGAAAGGAGTGCCAGCAAAAAGAAAAAGAGCGACAGAACATTTTTCCGTTCCGTGATCCAGGCCACGGATTCCACCTGAACCGGGTGCAGCGCAAAAATGGCCGCCGCCAGCCAGGCGCCCGGCAGGCTTAATCGTTTCAACAGCCGCCACACCAGCAGCGCATTGACCGCATGCAGGAAAATATTGACGCAATGATAGCCGGTGGCATTCAACCCCCAAAGCGCGTGTTCGATGCGAAACGTTGTGTAGGTCAGGGGAAAATATTGCGAGGGCGAATCCATCGAAAACCAGATTTTTTTCAACCCGTCCGGCGCGGAAAGCAAGGAATTGGTGACAACATAGATGTCATCGTCCCAGATAAATCCGGCGCGCCACGCCGGCTGATAGGCGATGACGGTTGCCGCCACCAGCAATACACCCAAAAGCCAGCCTGGGATCCGTGAGGAAAATGGAAACTTCCCGTTTGTTGACAGAGAGGCTGGCATCGCAGCCCGCCCGGCCTGTTTGACGGAAGGATTTCGAACCGGATTTTCTTTACGCCGTTTCATGAAAGCCGTCAACGTTTCGGAGGATTACCTTCTGCATTTCCGAATAAAGAATTGATTTTCCGTCGCACGGTTTCATCCATCCTGATCATCCGCCCCCGCAAATGCCCCGGCGCGCCGGGCGATTTTATTTTCACGGTTTTCCTCCAAACAACGCGTCAATTTTCTTCCGCATGCTTTCATCCATTTTAATCAGCGGCGGCCACGCACGTTTGAAACCTTCGCCGGGCAGTTTCTTCGTCGCGTCCATTTTATTTTTTCTTCGCGCGGCGTTGGACAGCTTGCGTGGCGGCCAGCGCATCCCGCAAAACGGGAATGGTCAGTTTGTCTTTGGGGCGGTTGGCGGCGAGTTTGCTGGCGAGAATCCGTTCGAGCGAAAGCACCTTGAGTTTCTGGCGGCCCAGTGGAACTTCGACACAGTTTTTGATTTCGTCGGCAAAGGTTCCCAAACCGTCCATGCGAATCACGATGTCAAAAAGCTCCGCGCCTGCGCCCGCGAGCATCGGCGGATTGAAATTGCCAGGCGGCACATACGCTGCACCGACTTCCTGCAACGCGCGGGAGATTTTTTGTTCACCGAGGTTTTCAAACCAAAGGTCAACATCCTGCGTCACGACGGGCGCACCTTGCAGCGTGGCGGCGGAAAGCCCGACCACCATGAACCGCACCTTGCGCTTCAGTAAAACCTGCAGCAGGCGGATTTCACTTTCTGAAAATGGCAGTCGCGCGGCCACGGATTAAGCTCCTTTGCAGACGTTCCAAGGGTGGTTGTTCCAGAAGAATCAAAGTGTGACGGACGTTGTCGGGATCGGCATGAGGACTGGCCGCCAAGACTTTTCCGACGCGCGCAGACAAGCGCCGTGCCCATCGCCCGGCTTGGGCGGCATCAATTGGTTGAACACGGCTTTTCATGCAGGCAATGAATTTTAAGCCATTTCTCAAGACTTGTCACCGGCATTTCCAAATTCTTCGAGGAAATCGGCGCGCTGATGGCCGTCTGCAAAGGCCCGCAGCAACCGCCGGACATCCCGCGCGTGATGGATATGGCGGAAAAATTTGGGCTGGAATTCCTGTGCCGCCCGGCGTGTGAGTATAAATCTAGTTGGATTCCGGCCAAAGCTGGAGCACGCGAAGGTATCCTTCGTTAAGCACCAAGGGCGAAGGAACGAAAACCACCAGCCAGACAAACGTCATCATCAAACGCGGATGACCTTTCAGGAAATAGCGTTCCACAAGGATGCCGACAGCTTGAAGGAGGAAATAGATCATCATTGTGCCAAATAGAACTCTGCCCGTGAGGCAGTAAAGCGGGAAATTTATCACCCATTCGTGCATGATGCCGGAAGCCGCAAAGACCAGGAACAGCGCGAACATGGGGCGACGGCGTAATCGGCCGAAGATGACGTAGCGAAACCAGTCGCTGGCCCATAGATTCCATCGGTTGCCCCAAAAGTCCGCAATGCTCCGCGCAGCCCACGGACGGCAATGCAGCGCGGGAAGCAGGTAGCCACAGGGCAGCAGGAACAGGTTCATAATGGCAACGAACGTTTCTCCGACCAGAAGCAGAAATGGCACGGCAAGATAGCTCAGGAGAATTCCGTGAATTTGAAAACCACGGACCAGTTACCAATAGACCCAATAACCGCGGCATCCATCTTGATCATCCGCCTATGCCAAGGCTTCCGCCTCTGTTCGACTCCGGCGCGACAAGTCGGCGCGACAAGGTGTTTCATTTTCACGTTTTTCCTCCCAGCAACGTGTCAATTTTCTTTCGCGTGGCTTCATCCATCTTGATGAGCGGCGGCCATGCGCGTTTGAAACCTTCGCCCGGCAGTTTCTTCGTCGCGTCAATGCCGGAAATCAGTTGAGGGTTCGTGGTTGAGAGTTGAGAGTTCAAGTCAGCGGCTGCCGCCGAAGAGCGAATCGATTTTCTCGCGCACTTCGTCGGTCATTTTGATCAGTGGTGGCCAAGACCGTTTGAATCCCTCACCGGCCAGCTTGCGCGTGGCATCTATTCCAAGTTTTGAACCAATTGCGATTTCAGAAGTCGCATGGTCCAACACATCCGCAGGCCCTTTGGTGAAAATGCTGTCGCGCTGCGGATCGGTGTTGGCGGTGAGATGAAACAATACTTCGCTCGTGTTGTGGACGTCCACGTCGGCGTCCACCACCACAATGTATTTAGTGAACATCATCTGGCCCATGCCCCAGAGGCCGTGCATGATTTTGTACGCCTGCATCGGGTAGGTCTTCTTGATGCTTACGAATACCAGGTTGTGGAACACGCCTTCCGCCGGCAGCGCGATGTCCACGATCTCCGGGAAGTTCATCTTGAAGATCGGCAGGAACAGTTTCACGCTCGCGCCGCCGATGTAAAAATCCTCCATCGGCGGCATGCCGACAATCGTCGCCGGGTACACCGCATCCTTGCGATGCGTGATGGCGGTGACGTGAAAAACCGGATACGGCTCGGGCAGCGTGTAGTAACCGGTGTGGTCGCCGAACGGGCCTTCCTCGCGCAGCGGTTCCTTCGGGTCCACGTAGCCTTCAATGACAAAATCGGCGTTGGCGGGAACTTCGAGGTCGTTGGTCTCGCATTTCACCAGTTCGACGGATTTTTTGCGGAGATAACCCGCGAGCAGAAATTCGTCGAGGCCGTCGGGCAACGGCGCGGTGGCGGCAAAGGCGAACACGGGATCGCCGCCGATAAAGATTGAAACGGGCATGCGCGTGCCGGTTTCGTAATAACGGCGTCCATGCCGGGCGCCGACCTTCTGGAGCTGCCAGTGCATGCCGGTGGTGCGGTCGTCGTAAATCTGGATGCGATACATGCCCACGTTGCGTTCGCCGGTATCGGGGTCCTTGGTCACAACGCACGGCAGCGTGATGAAGCGTCCGCCGTCCAAAGGCCAGCATTGTTGAATTGGAAGATTCAACAGCGTGACGAGTGACGAGTGACGAGTGGCGAGAGCGTCAAGCATCGGAGCCTTCGGCCACGGCTCGGTGCGAGTGGGCGGGGCGTCAAATTTCCGGATGACTTCTTTGCACGCGCCGGTCTTCACGGTTTTTGGCTTGGCGTGGCGCAAATCAAACGCCTGGCCGAGCAGTTTGATGGCTTCGCGAAAACTGGTCGGTGGCCTGGCTTTCATCAGCGAGCCGAGTTCGGCGGCGACTTCATCCACGGAATTTGCGCCCAGGCTCAGCGCCATGCGCTTGTGCGAGCCCATCGTGTTGATCGCCAGCGGAAACGGAGAGACTTCGCCATTGACGGTCGGTTTTTCAAAGAGCAGCGCCTTGCCGCCATTCGGTGATTTCATCTCGCGATCGGCGATCTCGGTGATTTCGAGTTCGGTGGCGACCGGCTGGACAATGCGCTTGAGTTCGCCCGCCTTGTCGAGGGCGTTGACGAAATCGCGGAAGGAATCAAAAGCCATACGCGCGCGAGGCTGGCAGAAAATGGCGCGGCTGGCAATGCGCGGAAAATCAGGAGCGCGGACAGCTTGTCCGCGAGTTAAATTCACGAAATAAATGCGCGGGCGGGCCGCCCGCGCTCCTGTTCTATTTCGGCAGCAAATCGGCGACCAATGCGCGCTCTTCCTTCAATTCATTCACCGTCGCGTCAATTTTTGCGCGGCTGAAGTCGTTGATCGAAACGCCTTGAACAATTTCCAGCTTTTGGCCGTTGCTGCGGACAGGGAATGAACAAATCAGACCTTTTTCAACGCCGTAACTGCCATCGGAACAGAGACAAACGCTGTGCCAGTCGCCGGCCGGCGTCGGCTCAACGATGGAACGGACACTGTCCACAACTGCGTTCGCCGCACTGGCGGCGCTGGACAAACCGCGAGCCTTGATGACGGCCGCGCCGCGCTGCTGCACGGTCGAAATAAATTCATCTTTCAGCCATACCTCGTCCGGGATCGCGGCCGTGGCGGGTTTGCCGTTGATTCTGGCGTTGTAGAAATCGGGATATTGCGTCGCGGAATGATTGCCCCAGATGGCCACATTGCTGACGGCGGTGATATCCACGCCCGCCTTTTTCGCGAGCTGGGCCTTGGCGCGGTTTTCGTCGAGGCGTGTCATCGCAAAAAACCGGTCGCGCGGCACATCCGGCGCGTTGTTCATGGCAATCAGGCAATTGGTGTTGCACGGATTGCCGACGACGTGGATGCGCACGTCGCGCGCGGCATTTTTTTGTATCGCCCTGCCCTGCCCGATGAAAATTTTCCCGTTGATGCCGAGCAAATCCTTGCGTTCCATGCCAGCCTTGCGCGGCACGCTGCCGACCAGCAATGCCCAGTTCACGCCGCGAAAGCCTTCATCCAAATTCGCCGTGGGCACAATACCTTTGAGCAGCGGGAACGCGCAGTCGTCGAGTTCCATCACCACACCGCCGAGCGCGGGCAAGGCGGGTTCGATTTCGAGCAAACGCAGAATGACGGGCTGGTTCGGTCCGAACATGGCGCCGGAGGCGATGCGGAACAGGAGTGAATAGCCGATCTGGCCGGCGGCGCCGGTGACGGCCACGCGAATGGGTGTCTGGCTCATAATTAAAGTGGGGCGCGATTATATGCCGCCGTCAACTCCGCGCAAGCGCGGAGCTTTCCCTAAATCCGGGAGCGCCGGCATCTTGCCGGCGAGTGCGGCTTGGGTGCTTAAAGTCCCGGAACACGCCGGCTGGAAGCCGGCGCTCCCGGCTCACGCCATCGCAGGTTCCTCCGTCACATCAAAACGCTCGAACAATTTGCCGAGCAGCATCACGCCGAAGCCAGCTTCCACCGCCACAATCATGGCCGCCGCGAGCGACGCCAGCGGCACGGCGGCGGCCGGGCCAAACGCAAAATTCAGCAGAAAAAAGACGCCGACGAACGCGGCGGCGGCGGGCAGGATCGCCACCAGCAGAACGAGGACTTGTCCCAGCGCAAAAATCAGCCGCTGGCCGGTGGCTTCCATCCCGCGCGGGCTGTCCTTGCCGGTTTGAATCCACGACGGGAACAGCAGCACGGCGGCGTTGGGAATGAGCAACATGAGGAAATCGAGCACCGGCAACAGGACCGCCGCGCCGAGGGCAATGGCCAGGAACAGGGTTTCGTATTTGCCGGGCAGATAAAGAACACACCCGGCGCCAACCACCAACAACAGCCATTGGGCCGCCGCCAGCACGGCCACCGGCGCGAGGATTTCGCCCAGGGCAATCTGCCAGCCGCGCATCGGAAAGGTTTTCAGAATGTCCGCCAGCGGCAGGTCGTTCCGAAAATCCAGCCGCAGCAGTTGCGGCCCCAGCAACAGCGAATAGCCCAGGGCGATGGCAACCAAGACGGGCACGATTATGGAAATTTCGTGGCTTCGTGCATTCCCGATAAACGCGAAGCCGAATACGGCCACGATGACGACGATGAAAATCCAGAGGCGGACGGAAACGACCTGTCCAACGCCGATGAGATTTTTCCAGAACAACGCCGTGGCGGACGGACCGGTCGCCGCCAGCTTGAACCACGGACGTTTGGCCTTCTGATTTTTCTTCGCGCCCTGCCAGTTGCCGGCGCGCACGGCGGCAATGCGTTTGGCCAGTTTCTGCGAAGCTTCCACCGAGGCCTCCTCGAACGCCACGTCGGAATAAATGACCCACAGATAGTGCAGCAGGAACAGCAGCAGGGCCGGAGCCAGCGCGGCGAAAAACACCGTGGCGTCCTGGGCTAGAAATGGCCGCACCATGAGCCGGAATGGATACAGCAGATACAGCGCCGGGCCGGCGGTCAACACCCGCTGCACATAATCCAGAATTGCATTGGAATCGGCGGTGTCGGCGGCACTCAGTTCCGGCAGCGTCCGTTTTGCCCAAATCCAGACCGAACCCGCCATCGCCGCCGCCAGCACGAAGACCAGCAGCCGCCGGAGCCAGTTGGAAATGCCGCGTTCCAGCAGCAGCGTCCGGGCAAACGAGGAGCCGAGGAAGTGAAGGTTCAGCGTCGAGAGAATCAGCCACCAGCCGAAGGCGTGAATCCCGGGATTGCCGCCGAATCCCCGGGAAAACAACGTGAATAAAAGCGTGGTGAAAAGAATTCCCAACTGCGACCGCAG
>Ga0265340_10001565_pt1 | contig 13139 bp, 16 predicted proteins | sample 4CB225metaG_FD_202082 | JGI IMG/M metagenome (GOLD analysis project Ga0265340, IMG submission 202082) | Rhizosphere microbial communities from Carex aquatilis grown in University of Washington, Seatle, WA, United States - 4-CB2-25 metaG | ecosystem: Host-associated > Plants > Roots >...
CAGTACCGTGAGCTCGAGGCGTTCTCGGCCTTCGGCTCCGACCTCGACAAGGCCTCGAAGGCCCAGCTGGAGCGCGGCGCGCGGCTGGTCGAGCTGCTCAAGCAGCCGCAATACACGCCGTACCCGGTGGAGCGTCAGGTCGTTTCCATCTGGGCCGGCACGTCGGGTGCGCTCGACGACGTCCCGATCCCCGACATCTCGAGGTTCGAGCGCGAGTTCCTGGAGTACGTCGGCCGCCAGCACAAAGGCATCTATGACGAGATCCTCGCCGGCGGAAAGGTCGAGGGCGACCTGGCCGAGCAGCTCGAGATCGCCGTCGGCGATTTCAAGAAGCAGTTCGAGACCTCGAGCGGCGATCCCATCGGTGGCGATGAGCTGAGTGAGAAGGTCGGCGCGGGAGCGTCGGCTGATGGCGGGTCGGCGGAATCGGCGGACGACGACAGCGCCGACGAATCGGACGAGTCCTGACCTATGGGCGCTCAGCTTCGCCAATATCGCCGGCGGATCAAATCGGTCCAGTCGACGAAGAAGATCACGCGCGCGATGGAGCTCATCGCGGCGTCGCGGATCGTCAAGGCGCATCAGCGGATCGTGGCGTCGCGGCCATATGCCGAGGCGATCACCGGCGTCGTGCGCACCGTGACCGCGGAGGGCGTGGTCAACGCGGAGCATCCACTGACCACGCCGCGCGAGAATCCGAGCAAGGCGGCGCTGCTGGTGATCACGAGCGACCGCGGCCTGGCCGGCGGTTACAGCGCGAACGTGCTTCGAGCCGGCGAGCAGACCACGACCCGGTTGCGCGGTGACGGCATCGAGCCGGTGCCGTTCCTCGTCGGTCGCAAGGCATTGAGCTTCTACCGCTTCCGCGGCCGTGAGGTGGCGCACAGCTGGACCGGGTTCACCGAAGCGCCCTCCTTCGAAGACGCCCGCCGGGTCAGCGCGGCGATGCTGGAGGAGTTCGTCAAGGGTTCGGCCGACGGTGGCGTCGATGAGATCCACATGGTCTTCACGCAGTTCGTCTCGATGGCGACTCAGCGGGTGGTCACCACCCGGCTGATCCCGCTCGACCGGGCCGATGCGCCGGCCGGTGAGACCGAGGAGGCCACCGAACAGGGTGCGCATGGGCTGATCGAGTTCGAGCCGGAGGGCAGCGGGGTGCTCGACGCGCTGCTGCCGCGCTACCTCACCGCCCGCGTCTACGCGGCCATGCTCGACGCCGCGGCCAGCCAGCAGGTCGCGCGTCGGCGGGCGATGAAGTCGGCGACCGACAACGCCGACGAACTGATCAAGCAACTGACCCGGGACGCCAACTCGGCCCGGCAGGCAGAAATCACGCAGGAAATCATGGAAATCGTGGGCGGCGCGGAAGCGCTCGCCGGGACAGGGAGCGAACATTGACCGCCACACTCGAAGACCAGCCGACCACCCGGGAGGGCGGCGTCGGCCGGGTCGTCCGCGTCATCGGCCCGGTTGTCGACGTCGAGTTCGCACCCGACGAGATGCCCGAGATCTACAACGCGATCCACGTCGACCGCACCCTCGGCGACGAGACCAGGACGCTCACCCTCGAGGTAGCCAGCCACATCGGCGACAACATGGTGCGCGCGATCTCGATGCAGCCCACCGACGGGCTCACCCGCGGGGCGCAGGCCAAGGACACCGGCGCCTCGATCTCGGTGCCGGTCGGCGACGCAACCCTGGGTCACGTCTGGAACGTGCTCGGTGAGCCGCTCGACGTCGACGCAAGCACGATTGAGATCACCGAGCGCTGGCCGATCCACCGGCCGTCGCCGCCGCTCGACGAGCTCGAGCCGCGGACCGAGATGTTCGAGACCGGCATCAAGGTCATCGACCTGCTCGCGCCGTACGTGCGTGGCGGCAAGATCGGCATGTTCGGCGGTGCCGGAGTCGGCAAGACCGTCGTCATCCAGGAGATGATCCGGCGGGTCGCGCAGCAGTTCGGCGGCCGTTCGGTGTTCGCCGGGGTCGGCGAGCGTACCCGCGAGGGCAACGACCTCTACCTGGAGATGGAAGAGGCCGACGTCCTCAAGGACACCGCGCTGGTCTTCGGGCAGATGGACGAGCCGCCGGGCACCCGGCTGCGGATCGCGCTGGCCGGGCTGACGATGGCGGAGTACTTCCGCGACGTGCAGCGCCAGGACGTGCTGCTGTTCATCGACAACATCTTCCGGTTCACCCAGGCCGGTTCGGAGGTCTCGACCCTGCTCGGGCGGATGCCGTCGGCAGTCGGTTACCAGCCGACCCTGGCGGACGAGATGGGCGAGCTGCAGGAGCGGATCACCTCGACCCGCGGTCACTCCATCACGTCGCTGCAGGCAATCTACGTGCCCGCCGACGACATCACCGACCCGGCGCCGCACACGACGTTCGCGCACCTCGACGCGACAACGGTGCTCTCGCGGTCGATCTCGGAGAAGGGCATCTACCCGGCGGTCGACCCGCTCGACTCGACCTCGCGGATCCTCGACGCCCGGTACGTCGGTGAGGAGCACTACCAGACCGCGCGTCGTACCCAGGAGATCCTGCAGCGCTACCGCGACCTGCAGGACATCATCGCGATCCTCGGTATCGACGAGCTGTCCGAAGAAGACCGGATCGCGGTCAACCGGGCCCGCCGGATCGAGCGCTTCCTGTCCCAGCCGTTCTTCGTCGCCGAGCAGTTCACCGGCATCCCCGGCAAGTTCGTGCCGCTGGCCGAGACGATCGACTCGTTCAAGCGGCTGTGCGACGGCGAGTTCGACGAGGCGCCCGAGCAGGCGTTCTTCATGTGCGGCGGCGTCGAGGACGTCGAGGCCAACACGAAGCGGCTCGCCGAGTAACGAGGGTCGGTTCCGGTTGTCGCGCTAGCGGACCGGGCGGACGGCGGTGGCCCGGCGCGGTGAGTAGTGCCGGGCCATCCACGGCACCAGCCAGGCTGCTTCGGCGGCGATCCGCCAGTCCATCTTGGAGCTGCCGGCCCGGCGCTCGTGAAACACGATCGGCACCTCGGTGATCCGGGCGCCGGCCCGCGCCGCGCGCACGGTCATCTCGATCTGGAAGGCGTAGCCGTCGCTGCCGGTGGCCTCGTCGAGCAGCGACGCGAGCAGCGGTGCCCGCCAGGCCTTGAAGCCGCCGGTCAAATCGCTGACGGGAGTGTGAACGAGCACGCGCGCATAGACGTTGCCGCCGCGGGAGAGCCAGCCGCGCGGGCCAGACAGCCCGGCGCTGCTGCCGCCCGGGACGTAACGAGACCCGATCACGAGGTCGGCATCCTCGGCGGCGGCGACCAGCCGGTCAACGTCGCTCGGCGCATGCGAGCCGTCGGCGTCCATCTGGACGACGAGGTCGTAGCGGTCGTCGGCGAGCGCACTGGCGAACCCCGCGGCGTACGCGCGGCCGAGCCCCTGCTTGCCCGGGTTCTCGAGCAGGTGCACCCGGTCGGGCTCGGCGAGCATTGCGGCCCGCACGATCTCCCCGGTGCCGTCGGGGGAGCTGTCGTCCACGACCAGGATGTCGGGACGGCACGGCCGTTCGAGCAGCTGCTCGAGGGTGGTGGCGATCGTGTCGCGCTCGTTGTAGGTGGGCACGACAACGACGGATCGCATGCGGGGAGTCTAGGAGTCGGGTCTGACCGGGGCCTGAAGGCGGCTGCGGCCGGCCGGTAAGATCGTGCCATGGCCACGATGCAGGTTCAGCTCGTCGCGCCCGATCGCATGGTGTGGTCGGGTGAGGCGGAGATCGTGCTGGCCCGCACCGTCGAGGGCGAGCTCGGCATCCTGCCCCGTCATGCACCGCTGCTCGGCGTCCTGGTCGAGCATCCGGTCACGATCCGTCGCAGTGGCGAGGACGACTTGGTGGCCGCCGTACACGGCGGTTTCCTTTCGGTGAGCAGCGAGAGTGTCGACGTCCTCGCCGAGATCGTCGAGCTCGCCGACGAGATCGATGTCCCGCGCGCTCGCCAGGCCCTCGAAGCGGCCAAGGAGAGCCACGACGAGGGGGCCAAGGCCGCCGCCCGCCGCGCCACCGCGCGCCTCCGGGCCGCCGGCGAGAGCGTCTAGCCGCGCTCGCTGTCCCGACTCGCCTGCGGTGCCCAGGTCACGTCCCCGACCTCGAGGTTGGCCACCCGGGCGAGGATGAACAGTAGGTCCGAGAGCCGGTTGAGATAAGTCGAGGTCAGCGGATTCGTCGACTCCGGCGCGACCTCCAGCAGCGCCCAGACCGCGCGCTCGGCCCGGCGGGTCACCGTGCGGGCCACATGGAGCAGCGCGGCACCTGCACTCCCGCCCGGCAGGACGAACGAGTCGAGCTTCGGGACCTTCGCGTTGTAGGTGTCGCAGGCGGCCTCGAGCCGGTCCACGTATGACGCATCGATCCGCAGGGGCGCCCACGGTGGATCGGGGACGATCGGCGTACAAAGGTCGGCTCCGACGTCGAACAGCTCGTTCTGGATCGAAGTCAGCAGCGCCACCAGGTCGGCGCCGAGGTCGCCGAGCGCGAGCGCGACGCCGATCGCCGAGTTGGCCTCGTCGACATCGCCGTAGGCGGCCACCCGGGGATCGGTCTTCGCGACCCGGCTCATGTCCCCGAGACCGGTGGTGCCCTCGTCACCGGTGCGGGTGTAGATCCGGGTGAGATGGACCGTCGAGGACCGCCGCTTTCGCTCCGTCATGGCTGCGACCATACGATGCCGGACGTGGAGCGGTTCGAAATCATCGGTGGCGCGCGGCTGGCGGGCGATGCGACGGTGGCCGGCGCGAAGAACAGCGTGCTCAAGGTGATGGCCGCCTCCCTGCTGGCGACCGGCACCACCCGGCTGACGAACGTGCCGATCATCGGCGACGTACCGATCATGGGTGCGGTGCTGGCCGGGCTCGGGGCTCACGTCGACGGCGATGCGCCCAACGTGGAGATCACCGTGCCGGCGGAGCTCGGGCACGAGGCCGACTACGAGCACGTCCGGCGGATCCGCGGCTCGGTCTGCGTGCTCGGCCCGCTGCTGGCGCGGGCCGGCCGGGCCCGGGTGGCGCTGCCGGGCGGCGACGCGATCGGCTCGCGTTCGCTCGACCTGCACATCATGGGGCTCGAGCGGCTCGGCGCGGTCTTCGACAACGCCCACGGCTACCTGGTGGCCGAGGCGCCCGCGTTGCACGGCGCCCAGATCTGGCTCGACTTCCCGAGCGTGGGGGCGACCGAGAACATCCTGATGGCGGCGGTGCTGGCGAAGGGTACGACGACCATCGACAACGCCGCCCGCGAGCCGGAGATCGTCGATCTGTGCCAGATGCTGGTCGCGATGGGCGCCCAGATCGGCGGGATCGGCACCTCGACGCTCGAGATCGACGGGGTCGACTCGCTCCAGCCGACCACCCACGACGTCGTCCCCGACCGGATCGTCGCAGGCACGTGGGCATTCGCCGCGACCATGACCCGCGGCGACATCCGGGTGCGCGGAGCATCCGCCGGCCTGCTCGAGATCGTGCTCGACAAGCTCAGCCAGGCCGGCGCTACAGTCACGACGTACGACGACGGATTCGAGGTGAGCTGCAGCCAGCGGCCGCGAGCCGTCGACATCGTCACGCTGCCGTATCCGGCGTTCCCGACCGACCTTCTGCCGATGGCGATCGCGCTCAACTCCGTGGCCGACGGGGTCGCGTTCGTGACCGAGAACATCTTTGACGGCCGGTTCCGCTTCATCGACGAGCTGATCCGGCTCTCCGCGGACGTGCGCACCGACGGCCACCACGCGATCGTGCGAGGGCGTGAGCGGCTGTCAGGCGCGCCGGTGCGGGCCACCGATATCCGAGCCGGCGCGGCGCTCGTGCTGGCCGGCGTGGTGGCGGACGGGCTCACCACGGTTGCTGACGCGTTCCACGTCGACCGCGGCTACCAGTCGTTCGTGGAGACCCTCACCGAGCTCGGCGCGCAGGTCCGGCGCTGCAGCGACGACCTGCTGATCTAACGCCCGCGGCCGGGCAATTTCGGCTGATTCCGGCGGCGAGGCAACCAGACGCCACTTTGGTGCGTCTCATACCGTGACAGGACGCTCGCAGCTACCGGAAGGCGCGTGCCCATGCCGCGTGACGTGCCGCTCGACGCCGAGCTCTCGCTCGACCAGCCACCGCTCGACCAGCCACAGAGTCTCGACCTGACGATCACGGTCGAGCAGCCGGGCCGGGTGCTCGCGCTCCGGGGCCGGCTGTCGGCCCGCACGGTGGCCGAGGGACGGGTGGCATTGGTCGAGGCGATCGCGGTCGGCAGCGAGGTCCTCGTCGTCGACATCTCCGGGCTGCAGCTCGTCGATGCGAGCGGGCTCGGCATGCTCGTGGGCGCGCACCGGCTCGCCCTGCGCAGTGAGCGCGAACTGGTTCTTCGTGGCGTGCCGGAACGGATCGAGCGACTGCTCGCGGTTACCCGGCTGAACCGGGTCCTGCGAGCCGAGGACCCGATCCGGGTTTGAGCGCGGCCGGCGGTGCCGGCCCGGGCTCGTTCCTACACGTCGTCGAGGTCGAACGATCCGCCGCCGGTCGCTGCTGCGCCGCCGGCCGGAGCGGCTCCGCCACCGGCCGTCGGAGCCGCCGGGGGCGCGGCGGCGGCTGCTGCAGCCGCGTCGGCCGCGTGCGTGTCGAGGGCCGCAACCGCGGCGCTCACGGCTTCCGCGGAACCGCCGGAGCGCTGCTGGGCGTAGTAGGCGGCACCGAGCTCGCGAAGCAGCGAGTCGTGGGACTTCGACGCCTGCATCTCGTTGAGCTTCGTCTGGCCCTGCTGGACGCCCTGCTGCGCCTTGACCATCGCCTGCTCGGCCTGTGCCTTGACCTTGTCCATGAAGCTCATGTCGTGCGTCTCCTTTTCGAGGTGCCGCTGAGGTTACAGGCCGATGCCGGACAGCGGGCCCTTGCGGTCGTTGCCAGGTGCGTCCATGACGCGCCGTAGCGCCTCGCCGAGTGAGTGGATCGACGTCGACTGCAAGATGACCGATCCCTCGCCGCGGAACGTGGCGAGGTTGATCCCCTCACCGCCGAACATCGCGGTCATCGCGGTCTGGGCGTTCAAGCCGCCGACCCGTTCGATCGAGTACTGCACGGTGTCGGAGAACGCGACCACGTTGCCGGTCTCGGCCTGGATGGTGCCGCCGTACTTCGCTGGGTTGAGCTCGATGAAGTTGCCGGCCGCCGCGACGAACAGCGTGCCCGCGCCGGTGAACTTCTGGAGTACGAAGCCCTCGTGTCCGCGCAGGCCCATCCGCAGGCCGGTGAACGCGATGTCGAAGTTGATCGTGGACTCCGCCGCGATCATCGAGCCGCGCTCGGCGAACCATCCGGTCGATCCGTCGAGTTCGATCGCGCGCAGCTCACCGGGGATCGTGCCGGCCAGCGTGACCAGGCCGTTGCCACCCTCTGCGTGGTAGTACTGGAACGCCATCCCCTCGCCGGCCAACACCCGCTTGCCGACGTCCATGGCCTTGGCCAGGAAGCCGCCGGCCGCGGCCGGCGCGCCGGCCTGGTTGTTCTGGGGCTGGGTCAGCCGGGTCTCGAGAGCGACGTTCGCGGTCTTCCAGCGGAACGTCCCGCGGTCGCCGTACACGGTCTGGCCGGGCTCGAGCTGGATGATGGCCATCTGGTTGGCCGTGCCGACAATCTTGTGCGCAAGCATTGGTCTCCCACCCAAATCGATGTGACTTGCGCGGACCCTACTCTGGCGGGGTACGTCTCGTCATCGCCGGGGCGGGGTGGACCTTGATCCGCCGGCCACCCAGCCGGGTGGTGACCGGATGGCTCCGGGTGGAGTCAGCTGAGCAGGAATCGAGAAGCGCGGCGGCGATCACCGGCCTAGCCTCGACTCGACCGACAAACCCGACGCGGGAAGCCGCGGATCGAAAGGCGATGCGACGTGCCACCGAAGCAAACCACCTCCGGATCCGGCGGTTTCAGCGCTGAGGAACGCGCCGCGATGAAGGCCCGCGCAGCCGAGCTTCGCGCCGAAGGCAGGAAAGGCGCCAAGAAGGCAGACGAGCTGCAGGCCACTCTCGATGCCATCGCGAAGATGGCACCGGAGGATCGCGTGCTCGCCGAACGCGTCCATGCGACCGTGACCAGCGTTGCGCCGCAACTGTCGCCGAAGACCTGGTACGGGATGCCCGCCTACGCCAACGCGGACGGCAAGGTCGTCATCTACTTTCGCGACGCGGGCAAGTTCAACGAGCGGTACTCGAACCTGGGCTTCCAGGACGCGGCCAGCCTCGATGACGGGGACATGTGGCCGATCATGTTCGCGCTTCTCAAGTGGACCCCGGCCGTGGAGAAGCGCGTCGTGCAGCTGGTCAAGGCCGCACTGTCCTGAGCCGAGCGACCACCGAACGTCGCACGAATGGATTGCTCCGTCGGCTCCTCACGACCTCGCTGGAAGTACGCAGAACTCGTTACCCGACGGGTCTGCGTAGAGCCGCCACGGCAGTGCGCCCCAGTCCCGGTGGAGCTCGCGGCCGCCGCGCTGCGCGATGCTTGCCGCGACGTCGTCGGGGTCGTCGCCGGTCTCGAGCCGGATGTCGAGGTGCAGCCGGTTCTTGGCCGTGCCCTTGGGGGTGGACTCCGGGCACAGCTCGAGGAGCGGGCCACGCAGCGAAGGGTGACGCAGCGAACGTGGTACGACGCCGACCACGTCGGTCCAGCCGGACAGCCAGGCCCAGAACTGCGCGTCCCGGTCCGGCTGGGCAGAGTCGAGCGGGAGCGCCGCGAGCGGTCCGGTGTCGGCGTACACCGATCGGTTCTCCATGACGCAGCACGGATTGCCCTCCGGGTCGGCGAGCACCACCCACGGCACATCGCGTTGACCGATGTCGAGATGGTGTGCGCCCAGCCCGATCAGACGGTCGACCTCCTGACTCTGGCGGGCTCCGCCCAGGAGGTCGAGGTGGAGTCGCGGCGGCTCGGATGGCGGCTTGGGGACGGGCTGGAAGCACAGGTCGAGCACCGGTCCGCCCTCGATGGTGAGCCGGGTCTCGAATGCATCAGGTTCGTCGGTCAGTCGCTCGCTTCCGAGTGCCGCCTCCCAGAACCGGCCGAGCCGCTGCGGCTCGACGGCGTCGATGACGATGTTCTCCAGATACATGCACCCACCGTAGGTCCGGCGGCTGACCGTGGCACGTACGGATCAACTCTTTGCGATGGCTCTTGGTGGACCTCGCTCCTATTCTCGGCGCATGACGATCGAGGTCCTGCCGGCGACGGCACGATGGAATGACTTCGCGTCATTCATGGTGCCGCGCAGGCCGGGAGCGAGTGGATGCATGTGCATGGCGTACCGCAACTCCAGCTTGGACATGCCGGGCCGGATTGCCCACATGCGCTCCCTGTGCGAAAGCGAGCCGGGCCCCGGTGTTCTGGCTTATGTCGACGGCGACGTCGCGGGCTGGTGCTCGGTCGCCCCGAAGATCACCCATCGCGCATTGGTCAACTCACGGACGATTCCGCATGTCGAGGACGACGGCGTCTGGTCGGTGGTCTGTTTCGTGGTACGGCCTGGGTTCCGGCGGCTCGGCCTCATGCACCGACTGTTGGACGGCGCAGTCGCGCATGCGCGGGCGATGGGCGCGCCCGCGTTGGAGGGCTACCCGGTCGATCCTGGCGATGCGCGGGTTGACCAGACCAGCGGTTACGTCGGCACAGTCAAGCTCTTCGAATCGCATGGCTTCGTCCGAATCTGCCAGACCGCCGGCAAGAGAGGTGGCAAGCCTCGCTGGCTCGTACGGCGTGACCTGCTCTGATCACGCGCTTCCTAATCTTCGCGCTCGCGACCACTTCTACGGCGTGGCGAGCGAAAAGTGGGCACGACGGCGAAGATCAGCGGCGTGACATCCCGTAGGTTGGCGCGGTGCGGTTGGTGATTGCGCAGTGCAGCGTCGACTATGTGGGCCGGTTGACCGCGCATCTCCCGAGCGCGACCAGGCTGCTGCTGGTCAAGGCCGACGGCAGTGTGTCCGTGCACGCCGATGGCGGCGCCTACAAGCCGCTCAACTGGATCGGAACCCCTGCAGCCGGAGCGGACATAACGGCACGTATACGACTTTCACGCGGACGCAGTCCGTGTTCGGCCAGTTGACCACGTTCTAGCCAGGCCAGACGGCCATGGCGGGCCGGGCGTCCCCTATGACCCCCATCGTCGCTGTGATCTTTCTCCCGCAGCCGCCAGACGGAACGCCGGTTAGGTTCGAATATCGCGGGCGCCGCTAGGTTGGCCAGGTGCGCTTGGTGGTGGCTCGGTGCTCCGTCGATTACTCCGGGCGGCTTGATGCGCACTTGCCGATGGCGACCAGGCTCTTGATGGTGAAGGCAGATGGAACGGTCCTCGTTCATGCAGATGCAAAAAATAGCCCCCTGAACTGGATGAGCCCGCCGTGCACGTTGCGCGAGGAGCCAGGCCGGTGGACCGTCTTTAACAAGGCCGGCGAGGAGCTGCGGATCACGATCGAGGAGATCGTGTCCGAGGTGAGTGCCGATCTGGGCATCGACCCGGGGCTGGTCAAGGATGGCGTCGAAGCGCACCTGCAGATCTTGCTCGCCGAGCACTGTGAAGCGATCGGCGAAGGCCTTCGCCTCGTACGACGTGAATACCCGACCGACATCGGACCGGTCGACCTGCTCTGCCGGGACGCCGATGGGCAGTCGGTCGCGGTCGAGATCAAGCGGCGCGGCGAGATCGACGGGGTGGAGCAGCTCACCCGATATCTCGAGCGCCTCGACCGGGATCCGTTGCTCAGGCCGGTTCGCGGCGTACTGGCCGCGCAGGAGATCAAGCCACAGGCCCGGGTGTTGGCCGAGGCGCGCGGGATCGCCTGTGTCGTCGTCGACTACGACGAGTTGCGCGGCATCGAGCCGTCCGTGCCACGGCTGTTCTGAGCCGGCCCGAGATGGGCGAGACTGGACCCGTGGCGATCGAGACCGTGGGCGTGGTCGGGCTGGGCACGATGGGCGCCGGCATCGTCGAGGTGTTCACCCGCGCCGGCCTTGACGTCGTCGCGGTCGAGATCGACGAGACTTTGCTGGCGGCCGGCCGGGCCCGACTCGTGACCTCGTTCGGCCGCGCGGTCGAGCGCGGCCGGCTCGACCCGGCCGACCACGACGCCCACCTTGCGCGGGTGAGTTTCAGCACCAACCGTGACGCCCTGGCCGCCGCGGACCTCGTGATCGAGGCGGTGCCGGAGCGGCTGGAGGTGAAGGCGGCGCTGTTCGCCGAGCTCGACGGGATCTGCCCGGCGTCGACGGTGCTGGCAACCAACACCTCGTCGCTGCCGGTCACCCGGATTGCCGCGGCCAGCGGGCGGCCCGACCGGGTCATCGGTATGCACTTCTTCAACCCGGCGCCGGTCATGCGGCTGGTCGAGGTGGTCCACACCGTGCTCACCTCACCGGCCGTCGTCGATGCGGTTCACGACCTCGCGGAGGCGTGCGGCAAGACGCCGGTGGTCGTGGGGGACCGGGCCGGGTTCGTCGCCAACGCGCTGTTGTTCGGTTACCTCAACGACGCCGCTCGGGCCGCCGAGACCGGTCAGGCCGCGGTCGCCGACATCGACGCGGCGATCGTCGCGTCGACCGACCTGCCGATGGGTCCGTTGACCCTGCTTGACCTGATCGGCCTCGATGTCTCGCTCGATGTCCTCGAGACGATGTTCGAGGAGACCCGCGACCAGCGGTACGCCGCGGCGCCGCTCCTTCGCCGGATGGTCATGGCGGGGCAGCTCGGGCGCAAGTCCGGGCGCGGCTATTACACCTACGACGTCACGCCCCCGCAGGCCGCAATCCCGGCGCCGGTGTTCGCGGTCGGCAAGCCGGTACCGGTCCCGCGGGTGGTCGTCGTGGTCGGCAGCGCGAAGTCGCGCGTGGTCGCGGCGATTCCGGACCTGGCCGTGGTCACGATCGAGGACGTCGGTACTGCCGACGTCGTGATCGTCGACGGTCACTCGCGCAGCGGCTCGGCCGAGCTGGCCGCCCGGGTCGGCCGGCTCGCCAAGCCGGGAGCCGTCATCGCGATCGTGACGACGGACGAAGCGCCGGTCGGCACGATGGCCGCCGGGACCGGACGGGTCGCCGACGTCGTGGGGCTGCATCTGCCGCTTGCCCCGACACCCGGGGTGGTCGAGGTCGTCGCCTCGCGGCACTCGTCGCCGGATGCGGTTGCGACCGTCGTCGAGGCCATCCGCGCCGCGGGACTGACCGCGGTGTCATGCCGCGACCGGCCGGGACATCTGGTCGACCGGATCGTGCTGCCCCATCTCGGCGATGCAGTCCGGATGGTCGACGACGGTTATGCAACCGTCGCCGACGTCGAGGCCGCGATGACGCTGGGCTGTGGCTACCCGGTCGGGCCGTTCGCGATGCTCGACGCGGTCGGCGCCGACGAGCTCCGGTCAAGGCTGCTGCACCTGGCGGCGGCCACCCATCTCGCGTCGCTGGCACCGGCGCCGTTGCTTGACGAGCTGGCGGCGTTCGGGCCGGGGGAGTAGCCGGCCATGAGCCCGCGACGTGCGCACCGCCGCGAAGACGAACCGGCACCGCTTCGTACGCGTGGGCTGGCGCTGACCGAGTCGCACCCGGACGGCGAGTGGGTGGTGCGGCCGGTCCCGGCCGAGAACGCCGGCAAGAGCTACCGCTGCCCGGGCTGCGACCAGGAGATCCGGCCGAGCCTGCCGCATGTGGTGGCGTGGCGGCCCGGCGCCGAGGGCGATCGGCGACACTGGCACACGCCCTGCTGGAACGCGCGGATGCGGCGCGGGGCCAATGTGCAGCGCTCGCGCAACGCCCCTCGACACGGCTGAGACAAGCGCCCCTCGACACGGCTGAGACAATGGCCTGGTGGCTGAGCTCGGTCCCTGGATGATCACGGCCCGCACGCGCGAGCAGGCGGAGTACGTCGTACGGTCCCGGGCCGAGCAGCGCGGCGTGCACCTGACCGAGCTCGACGTGTCCGGTGGCGACAACGGCATGTGGGCGGTGCGCGTGGTCGTGACCGAGCCGAGCGAGGTGGCTGAGGCGGCCCGGCTCGCCGACGACACCGGCGTCATCCACCTGCTCCCGCCGGCTGAGTAGCAACCCTCCCACTTGGCACGCGGGAATCGGTCGGACTGCGGAGCGCCCCGTGTGTTGAGC
>Ga0265340_10001567_pt1 | contig 13127 bp, 12 predicted proteins | sample 4CB225metaG_FD_202082 | JGI IMG/M metagenome (GOLD analysis project Ga0265340, IMG submission 202082) | Rhizosphere microbial communities from Carex aquatilis grown in University of Washington, Seatle, WA, United States - 4-CB2-25 metaG | ecosystem: Host-associated > Plants > Roots >...
CACGGGTAGCCTCGGGATCATCGGCTACGGCCTGGCCGCCATCGGTCCGGGTATTGGCATCGGTCTCATTTTCGCGGCCTACATCAACGGCGCCGCCCGTCAGCCCGAGGCTCGCGGCATGCTGCAGACCATCGCGTTCACCGGGTTCGTGCTGACCGAGGCGCTGGCGCTGCTCGGTCTGGTGTTCGCCTTCGTCTTCAAATCATGAGTGACTGACTCATCCGACTCATCCAAAGGCGTGAGCAGGAAAGAGGACTGACGTGAACGGGCTAATCCTGGCGGCGAGCACGACGCAGGAAGACAACGGCTGGGGCGGCAAGCTGCCGATCATTCCGCATCCCGCGGAACTGATCATCGGCCTGGTCTTCTTCGCCGTCGTGTACTGGGCCGTGGCCAAGTATTTCGTGCCCCAGTTCGAGGCAATGTACGCGGAGCGGACGGCCACGATCGAGGGCGGGATCGAGAAGGCGCGGGAGGCTCAAGCCGAGGCCGCGGCCGCGCTCGAGCAGTACCGGGCGCAGTTGGCCGACGCCCGGGGCGAGGCCACCCGGATCCGGGAGGACGCCCGCGCTCAGGGAGCACAGATCATCGCGGAGATGCGGGAGCAGGCGCAGGCCGAGGCGGACCGGATCAAGAGTTCCGCTCAGCAGCAGGTCACGGCCGAGCGGCAGCAGGCGATGGTGCAGCTACGCACCGATGTCGGCAAGCTGGCGACCGACCTGGCGTCCCGGATCGTCGGTGAGGCGCTGGAGGATTCGGCTCGCCGGAGCCGGGTCGTCGACCGCTTCCTCGACGAGCTCGAGGCCTCCGAGGCCGTGGTGTCCTGATGCTGGCCCACCTGATGCGTGGTCCCAGCCGCGAATCCGCCGCGGCGGCGGCGGAGCGGCTCGAAACGCTGCTGAACTCGCGGACGGTCGACCCGGCCGGACTCGGTGACGACCTGTTCGCCGTCACCGAGCTGCTGTCCGGGAACGCCGGGTTGCGCCGGGCCCTGACCGACTCGTCCCGCCACGCCGACGACAAGGCGGTTCTGGCGGAACGGATTCTGCACGAACAGATTTCGGGTCAGGCCGTGGAGTTGCTGGCCGGGATGGTCCGCAGCCGCTGGTCCGACCCGGCCGATCTGCCGGCCGCGGTCGACGGGCTGGCGGTCTCCGCGCTGCTGTTCAGCGCCGAGCGGGCCGGCCGGCTCGACTCGGTCGAGGACGAGCTGTTCCGGCTCTCCCGGACCGTCGCCGCCGATGTCTCGTTGCGCGACGCGTTCGCGGCCCGCACCGTGGGCCGTGAGCGCAAGACGGAACTGGTCCGGCGTCTGCTCGCGGGCAAGGTGACGCTCGAGACCCTGCGGCTGGCCGTGCAGGCGGCGGTGTCACCGCGGGGGCTGCGCACCGAGCAGGCCCTGGAGCACTATCTCGAGGCGGCGGCGCGGCGGCGGCGTCAACTCGTCGCCGAGGTGGTCGCCGCGAGTCCACTGTCCGACGGACAGCGGGCCCGGCTGAGCACGGCCTTACGGCGGATCTACGGCCGGGACATCCGGATCAACCTGGACGTCGACCCCGAGGTGCTCGGCGGTCTGCGGATCCAGGTGGGCGGCGAGCTGATCGACAGCACGGTGATCGCCCGCCTCAGCAGTGCCCGGCGCACTCTGGCCGGCTGAACCGTTCAATTTTACATTGGCTGAAGACGCACTGTGACTGAAGACGTATTCACGTGAACGACGACCCGACGCCCGGCCCACGCCGGATCACGACGAGAGAGCAGGGATTCCAGATGGCGGAGCTCACGATCCGTCCGGAGGAGATCCGGGACGCGCTGGACGCCTTCGTTCAGTCCTACGACCCGGCAGCAGCCTCCCGCGAAGAGGTCGGCACCATCTCCGAGTCGATGGATGGCATCGCCCGGGTTGAGGGGCTGCCGAGTGTGATGGCGAACGAGTTGCTGACGTTCGAGGACGGCACGCTGGGCCTGGCCCAGAACCTCGACGTCCGCGAGATCGGCGTCGTCGTCCTCGGGGAGTTCAGCGGCCTCGAGGAGGGCCAGGAGGTCAAGCGGACCGGCGAGGTGCTTTCGGTACCCGTCGGCGACGGTTTCCTCGGTCGCGTGGTCGATCCGCTCGGCACCCCGATCGACGGCCTCGGCGAGATCGAGGCCGAGGGCCGCCGGGCCCTGGAGCTGCAGGCCCCCGGCGTGATGTCCCGCAAGTCGGTGCATGAGCCGATGCAGACCGGGATCAAGGCGATCGACTCGCTGACCCCGATCGGTCGCGGTCAGCGCCAGTTGATCATCGGTGACCGGCAGACCGGGAAGACCGCGATCGCGATCGACACGATCATCAACCAGAAGGACAACTGGGCCAGCGGCGACCCGGCCAAGCAGGTCCGCTGCATCTACGTGGCGATCGGCCAGAAGGGCTCGACGGTCGCGGGTATCCGCGGGGCGCTCGAGGCGGCCGGCGCCCTCGAATACACCACCATCGTCTGCTCCCCGGCCTCCGACCCGGCCGGCTTCAAGTACCTGGCCCCCTACACCGGGTCGGCCATCGGCCAGCACTGGATGTACGCCGGAAAGCACGTCCTGATCATCTTCGACGACCTGTCGAAGCAGGCCGAGGCCTACCGCGCGGTGTCGCTGCTGCTGCGCCGTCCGCCGGGCCGCGAGGCCTACCCGGGGGATGTCTTCTACCTGCACTCGCGGCTGCTGGAGCGGTGCGCCAAGCTGTCCGACGAGCTGGGCGCGGGCTCGATGACCGGGCTGCCGATCGTTGAGACGAAAGAGAACGACGTCTCGGCGTACATCCCGACCAACGTCATCTCGATCACCGATGGTCAGTTGTTCCTGCAGTCTGACCTGTTCAACGCCAACCAGCGGCCGGCGGTCGACGTCGGGATCTCGGTCTCCCGGGTCGGTGGCGCGGCGATGACCAAGGCGATGAAGCAGGTCACCGGCTCGCTCAAGATCGACCTGGCCCAGTACCGGGCGCTGGAGGCGTTCGCGCTGTTCGCCTCCGACCTGGACGCCGCCTCGAAGCAGCAGTTGGCCCGGGGCGAGCGGCTGATGGAGCTGTTCAAGCAGCCGCAGTACTCGCCGTACCCGACCGAGGAGCAGGTGGTCTCGATCTGGCTGGGGACCACCGGCAAGCTCGATTCGCTCGAGGTCGCCGATGTCGGCCGGTTCGAGCGCGAGTTCCTCGATCATCTGCGCCGCAACGGCAGCGTGCTGAAGACGATCGCCGAGAGCAACAAGTTCAGCGACGACACCGCGGCCGGCCTGGAGCAGGAGGTCGCCTCGTTCAAGGAGCAGTTCTCCGGTGGGGACGGCGGCGGCATCCAGCCCGGGCACGAGGAATCGGCCCCGGCGCAGGACGAGGACATCGAGCAGGAACGGATCGTCCGTCAGAAGCACTGAGGTCCGGCAGCACTGATCGGCAGCACTGAGGAGAGCAGAGCGACATGGGAGCGCAGCAGCGCGAGTACCGCGCGAAGATCAAATCGACGGCGTCGCTGGAGAAGATCTTCCGGGCGATGGAGCTGATCGCGTCGTCGCGGATCGCCAAAGCGCGTCGGGCGGTGGCCTCGTCCACCCCCTACGCACGGGCGATCTCGCGGGCGGTCGCGTCGGTGGCCACCTTCTCCAACGTGGAGCATGTGCTGACCACGGAGAAGGAACAGGTGCGCCGGGCCGGCATCCTGCTGATCACCAGTGACCGCGGGATGGCCGGGGCCTACTCCTCGAACGTGCTGCGGGCCGGGGAGCAGCTCACCGAGCGGCTCCGCGGCGAGGGCAAGGAGATCGCCAACTTCGTCGCCGGCCGTAAAGGCGTGGCCTTCCTGCGCTTCCGTCAGCGCGAGATCGTCCGGGAATGGACCGGTTTCTCCGATTCCCCGACCTTCGAGAACGCCCGGGAGATCGGGGAATGCCTGGTCGAATCGTTCCTCAAGGACTACGAGGACGGCGGGATCGACGAGATTCACATCGTCTACACCCGGTTCGTCAGCATGGTGACGCAGATCCCGGAGATCATCCGGCTGCTGCCGCTGGAAGTCGTGGAGGGTGACGAGGCTCCCGATCCGGAGGACATCCTGCCGCTGTACGACTTCGAGCCCAATGCCGCCCAGGTGCTGGACGCCCTGCTGCCCAGCTACATCAACAGCCGGATCTTCAACGCGCTGCTGCAGGCCTCGGCCAGCGAGCTCGCCGCCCGCCAGCGGGCGATGAAGTCGGCCTCGGACAATGCCAAGGAACTGATCCGGAACTACACCCGGCTGGCCAACCAGGCCCGTCAGTCCGAGATCACTCAGGAGATCAGCGAGATCGTCGGTGGTGCGGATGCCCTCGCCAGCTGACAAACCGAGCGATCAGCCAGTGACAGGTAGACCAGTGACAGGGAGAAGAGAGAGATGACCGCCACCGTGAGCGAGAGCCAGGTGCCCAGCCATCAGGCCGGGATCGGCCGGGTGGCCCGGGTGATCGGGCCCGTCGTGGACATCGAGTTCCCTGCGGGCTCGTTGCCTGCCATGTACAACGCCCTCAGCATCGACTATTCGCTGGAGGGCGAGGACGTCCGGCTCTGGCTGGAGGTCGCCCAGCACATCGGCGACAGCCTGGTCCGGGCCATCGCGCTGAAGCCGACCGACGGCCTGGTGCGGGGGATGCCGGTGACCGACAGCGGCGCCGAGATCAGCGTGCCGGTCGGCGACGTCACCAAGGGCCACGTGTTCAACGTGATGGGCGACGTGCTCAACCTGAAGCCCGGGGAAAAGTACGAGGTGACCGAGCGCTGGCCGATTCACCGCAAGCCGCCGGCCTTCGATCAGCTCGAGTCCAAGACCGAGATGTTCCAGACCGGCATCAAGGTGATCGACCTGCTTACCCCGTACGTGCAGGGCGGCAAGATCGGCCTGTTCGGCGGGGCCGGGGTCGGCAAGACCGTGCTGATCCAGGAAATGATCGCCCGGGTGGCCAAGGATCACGGCGGGGTGTCGGTGTTCGCCGGCGTCGGCGAGCGGACCCGTGAGGGCAACGACCTGATCGTCGAGATGGCCGAGTCGGGGGTGCTGAACCAGACCGCGCTGGTCTTCGGTCAGATGGACGAGCCGCCGGGCACTCGGCTGCGGGTCGCGCTGTCCGCCCTGACCATGGCCGAGTACTTCCGCGATGTGCAGGGCCAGGACGTGCTGCTGTTCATCGACAACATCTTCCGCTTCACCCAGGCCGGTTCCGAGGTCTCCACCCTGCTGGGCCGGATGCCGTCCGCGGTGGGGTACCAGCCCACCCTGGCCGACGAGATGGGCGTGCTGCAGGAACGGATCACCTCCACCCGGGGGCACTCGATCACCTCGATGCAGGCGATCTACGTGCCGGCCGACGACTACACCGACCCGGCCCCGGCCACCACCTTCGCCCACCTCGACGCCACCACCGAGCTCTCCCGGGAGATCGCCTCGCTGGGCATCTACCCGGCGGTGGACCCGCTGACCTCGACTTCGCGGATCCTCGATCCGCGGTACATCTCGGCCGATCACTACAACACGGCCGTGCGGGTGAAGCAGATCCTGCAGCGGAACAAGGAGCTCCAGGACATCATCGCGATCCTGGGGGTCGACGAGCTGTCCGAGGAGGACAAGATCGTCGTCAACCGGGCCCGGCGGATCCAGCGGTTCCTGTCCCAGACGACCTACGTGGCCAAGCAGTTCACCGGCCTGGACGGCACGACCGTGCCGATCGACGAGACCGTGGACGCGTTCTCCCGGATCTGCGCGGGGGAGTTCGACCACGTGGCCGAGCAGGCCTTCTTCATGTGTGGTGGACTCGAGGACGTCGAGCGGAAGTGGAAGCAGATCCAGAAGGACACCGGCGCCTGACCCCGTTCCGCGGTCGCCGGTACCCGGGTTCGGGTGCCGGCGGCCCGACCGGCTATTCTCTGTCAATGATCAAAGGTCGAACCATCGAGGTGAGCGAGTGACACTACAGGTCGAACTGGTCAGTGCCGAGGCTCGAGTGTGGTCCGGGGAGGCCTCGCAGATCATCGCCCGCACGACCGAGGGCGAGATGGGCATCCTGACCGATCACCAGCCGACGCTGGCCATTCTGGCCCAGGGCCGGGTCCAGATTCACGCCGAGAGCGGTGAGTCCGTGGTCGCCGAGGTGGAAGGTGGGTTCCTTTCCGTCGATCACAACAGGGTGACGGTAGTTTCGAATACCGCCACCCTGGTCGCCGGCTCGCCCAGCTGACGGGCTCTGGCTGCTCGTGGGCGAAGTAGTCGCTCCACTCGAGGTTCTTGCGGGCCTGTTTCTGCTGTTCGGGTTTGTGATCGGTGGATTTGTCGTGCGGCGGCATCTGCTGGCCCGCAATGCCGCCACCTTCGACTGTTCATTGCGAAAGAACCTGCCGCGGAAGACCGGCGGCTGGATGCTCGGCGTCGCCCGGTACGAGACCGACCGGCTGGAATGGTTTCGGATCTTCACCATTGATCCGCGGCCGGGTAAAGTTCTGCAACGCTCGCTGCTCGACCTGATGGAATGGCGAAATCCGACCGAAGCCGAAGTCGATTCTATTCTGCCCGGTTCGGTGATCGTGCGCTGCAGTTACGACCACGAGGTTCTCGAGCTGGCCATGACCCGGTCGGATTACACCGGGTTCTCCACCTGGCTGGAATCCGCTCCTCCCGGCGTGCAGCCTTTCACCACCTGAACTGTCCACGTCCTAGATTTACCCCACCAGCCGTGAACGAAACCTTTCGACCTGAAATTCATCATTCGGAAGATACGTGTACATCTCCGGTGGAACTCTTCACCGTGATCGAACGCCCGGACCTCGCGTCCTGCGGAACGGTGACGGAGCGGTCGCCGAGCCGGGCACTGGCCTGAACCCGGTAACCGTCCCGGCTGTCCGGCACCCCGATCCGGACGTCACCGTTGGTCGTGATCGCCTGCAGGTCGACCGGCGCCGCGGCGAAATCCAGTCTGATGTTGCCGTTGCGGCTGCGGGCCGAGAGCGTCGGTGCGGTCAGTCCCTGGCCGCGCACATTGCCCTCCCGGGTGTTCAGCCGGGCCGTGGCCGGGACCTGGGCGACCCGGATGTCGCCCTGCACCAGGGTCACCTCGACCGGACCGGTGGCGCCGATCACCGTCGCATCCCCGTTTCTCGAGTTCACCCGCACGGCGGTGCCGGGCGCGACGACGAGGTCCAGGTTCACCGCGCAGGCGTCGGCGATGATCAGTCCGCCCGAGCAGAATCCGCGCACCCGCAGAACCCCGGCGCTGACCGCCTCGGTGTACCGGCCGCTCCGGAAGGCATCGGTGACCCGGCTGCGGATCTGGGTCGGGGCCCCGGGTGCACCGGTACGGACCACGATGTCACCGTCGTTGGAGGTCACCTCGAGACGGTGGATCGGTGTGCTGAGGGTCAGCGACTCGCTCCGGTGCCGGATGAAGAAGATCGATGCCGCGGAGGCCGAGCCGGCCAGCAACACCACCACGGTCAGCACCAGGGAGCTGACCCGGATCCAGATTCGCCAGCGTGGAATCTTCACGGACGGCATGTCAGGCCCCCAGCCAGCGCAGCACGGCCAGCACCCGGCGGTGATCCTGGGCGGCCGGCGGCAGATCGAGTTTGCTGAAGATGCTGGACACATGTTTCTCGACCGCGCCCTCACCGACCACCAGCGCGGCCGCGATGGCGGTGTTGGAGCGGCCTTCGGCCATCAGCCCGAGCACCTCGGCCTCCCGGGGAGTCAGCCGGGCCAGGGGGTCGCGCCGGTGGGCCCGGGACAGCAACTGCTGCACCACCTCCGGATCCAGGGCAGTGCCCCCGCCGGCCACCCGGCGTAACGACTCGATGAACTCACCGACGTCCGCGACCCGGTCCTTGAGCAGGTACCCGATCCCACCGGAGCGGGAGGCGACCAGTTCGGTGGCGTAGTTCTCCTCCACGTACTGGCTGAGCACCAGCACCGCGACCGCCGGGAACTGCTGCCGGACCACCAGGGCGGCCCGGATCCCCTCGTCGGTGAACGTCGGTGGCATCCGGACGTCGACGATCACCAGATCCGGCTGGTGCCGTTCGACGGCGCGCAGGAACGCGTCGGCGTCCCCGCAGGCCTCGACGACGTCGAAACCGGAGTCGGCCAGCAGCCGGAGCAGCCCCTCGCGCAACAGCACCGAATCCTCGGCCAGGACGACCCGCAGCCGGTCGGTCATGACGGGCTCCCGGTGGTGCGGTGGGTGTCGGGCAGCAGAATCCGCAGCACGGTCGGGCCACCGGCCGGTGACTGGAGCAGCAGCGAGCCGTCCACCGCCCGGACCCGGTCGGACAACCCGGTCAGCCCGGTACTGCCGGAACCGTCGGCGCCGCCGAGGACCGCACCACCGACCCCGTCATCGCTGACCGTGATCTCGATCCGGCCGTCCCGGTCGTGAACGGCCACCTCGGCCGAGCGGGCGTGGGCGTGTTTGGCCACGTTGGTCAGTGCCTCCGAAACGCAGAAGTAGGCGATCGCCTCGACCGTCGGCGACGGCCGGGCCGGTAGGTCGACGTGCACGGCGACCGGGACCGGGGCCCGGGCCGCGAGCGCGGACAGGGCCGCGTCCAGGCCCCGGTCGGTCAGCACCGGCGGGTGGATGCCCCGGGCCACCTGGCGCATCTCGGTCACCGCCTCCTTCGCGGCCGAGTGGGCCTTGTCCAGCAGTTCCCGGGCCCCGGCCGGATCCCGGGCCAGCCGCTCCTGCGCCATCCCCAGATCCATCGCGATCGCCACCAGCCGCTGCTGCGGTCCGTCGTGCAGATCGCGCTCGATCCGCCGTCGCTCGGCCTCCACCGAATCGACGGTGGCCTCCCGGGTCCGGGTCAGCGTCTGCACCCGTTCGGACAGCACGCGGACCTCCTCGGTCTGGGCCGGCCCCAGCAGCCGGCGGGCCAGCGCGATACTGACCTGCACCAGGGCCCCGGCCAGCAGGGGAGCGACCAGCAGCCCGAGCACGCCGACGGCGAAGACCAGCAGCAGCCACCAGAAGCCGCCGACCAGGCCGTTCCCGGGCAGTGCCAGCCGGCCGCCGGGAAGGGCCGCGGCGTACAGCGGAACCGCGGTGCAGGCCAGCGCGACGCAGGTGAGGGTGATGACGACGGATCCGGCGAGCACGGCCCAGAGCGGGGCCACGCTCAGGTACAGCACCGATCGCCAGTGCCGCCGGTCGGCCAGGTGCCGCCGCCACAGCGCCGGCTCCCGGACCGGCACCGTCGGGGCCGGGACCCGGACTCCGGTCAGGGCCCAGAGCCGGGCCCGTTCCAGCCGGCCGAGCTGGAACGCGATCACCAGCAGCACGGCCAGGAACGGGGCGCCGATCAGCAGCACCGGCACCAGGATGGTGGCGATCAGGACGAAGCAGACCAGCAGCAGATAGGGCACCGCCAGCAGGAAGTCGACGACGAGCTGGGCGACGGCGGGCCAGCCCCGGAGCCAGGTTCGAGCCGTGACGGACCACCACCGCCCCAGTGGGCCCGGCGAGTCCGGTGAACCCGCCGGTAGCGGAAGAGTCTCGGTCACGGGGTCAACCGTATTCACGCACCGCACCGTCGCGGTATCCAGCCACCATCCGGCTGGACCGGGGGATTCCCCCACCCCCGATCGGCGGGGCCACACCAATGATCATGAGCCGTTTTCCGGGGACCGTTGCGGTCATGACGATCGACAACCCAATCCTGGCCGGGACCGAGCCCCAGTCCGATGCCGGCGGGCCGCCGCCGTCCGGTCCGTCCGGCCCATCCCATTCATCCCATTCATCCCGTTCATCCGGTCCATCCAGTCCGCCGTCCCGGCGCTCGCCGGCCGCCTGGTGTGCCCGCCGTCGCTGGACCACGCTGCTGGCGGCCGTCGTCGTGCTGGCCGGTGCGATCCTGCTGCTCGGCGCCGGGATGCGGACCACGGCCGACAACGACGAACTGGTCGGCGACTCCCGGAAGGCCGAGAAGCTCATTTCCCACGCCGATTTCGGTGACCGGCCGACCGAGAACGTGGTGGTGTCGGCGCCGTCCGGCCGGCTCCCGGCGGCCACCTCCACCCGGATCGCGGCCGAGCTGCGCTCGGCCTACACCGGGCTGAGCGGGGTGGCCCGGGTCGGGGCCCCGGCACTGTCCGCGGACGGCGGGACGCTGCTGCTCCCGGTGGCGCTGAGCGCGCCCAAGGACGACGACTCCGCCATCGATACGGCGGTCAAGCCGATGCTGGCGGCCACCGCCCGGGTCGCGGCCGCGAATCCGCGGCTGCGGATCGGTCAGGTCGGCCCCGGCTCCGTCGATGTCCAGGCCGGAGACCAGACCGACCGGGACTTCCACCGGGCCGAGCTGGTCAGCCTGCCGGTGACGGTGGCCGTGCTGCTGATCGCGTTCGGCTCGGTGGTGGCGGCCGGGGTGCCGGTGCTGCTGGCCATCGGCTCCGTGGCCACCGCCCTCGGCCTGACCGCGCTGATCTCCCGGCGGATCACCCCGGTGGACAGCAGCACCCAGAGCCTGGTGCTGCTGATCGGGCTGGCCGTGGGCGTCGACTACGTGCTGTTCGTGCTGCGCCGCAGCCGGGAGGAACGGGCGGGCGGCCGGCCGATCCGGGAGGCGATCACCCGGGCCGGCAGTACCGCCGGCCGGGCCGTGGTGATCTCCGGCATCACCGTGATCATCTCGATGGCCGGGATGCTGGTGGCCGGCGGCATGTTCACCTCGATCGCGATCGGGGCCCTGCTGGTGGTCGCGGTTGCGGTGGTCGCCTCGGCGACGGTGCTGCCGGCGTTGCTGTCGGTGCTGGGGGACGGGGTGGAGCGGTTACGGCTGCCCTTCCTCGGCCGGGGCCCGCGCCGGCCCCGCACTGGCACTGGTGCTGACGGTACCGACGGGTGGTGGGGCCGGCTGGCCGGCCGGGTCACCCGCCGTCCTGCGGTCTGGGCCCTGGCCGCGGGAACCTTGCTGGTCGCGCTGGCCGTCCCCGCGCTCGGAATGCGGACCTCCCTGCCCGGGGCCGAGGCGCTGCCGCAGAACCTGCCCGTGGTGGCGGCCTACAACCGGCTGGGGGCGGCTTTCCCCCAGCAGGGTCAGACCATCGATGTCGTGGTGACCGCTGCTCGCGGAGACCGGCAGGCCGTCCGGGCGGCCCTGAAAGGGGCCTTCCCGGCGGCCCGGGCGACCGGGATGATCGCCGGTCCGGCCGCGGTGGTGAACACCTCCTCGGACGGAAAAGTGTCGGTGCTGCATCTCGCCGCGCCCTACGACGAATCCGATCCGCGTACCGACCAGGCCGTCGACGCGGTCCGGGCCCAGGTGCTGCCTCAGCTCCGGACTGCTCTGGCCGGTGTCGGCGGGGCCCAGGTGCACGTCGGCGGGGTGGCCGACGTCACCGACCTGACCCGCTGGCTGAACGCCCGGCTGCCCTGGGTGGTGGCCTTCGTGCTGGTGCTGACCTTCGTGGTGATGCTGGTGTCGTTCGGCTCGATCTGGCTGGCCTCGATCACCGTGCTGCTCAACCTGCTCTCGGTCGCGGCCGGGTTCGGGGTGATGACCGCGGTGTTCCAGCACACCTGGGCGCAGAACCTGCTCGACTTCACCTCGATCGGCTCGATCACCGCCTGGCTGCCGCTGCTGATGTTCGTGATCCTGTTCGGCCTGTCGATGGACTACCACGTCTTCGTGGTGTCCCGGGTGCGGGAGGCCTGGCGCACCGGTGTCGGCCCCCGCGAGGCGGTCCGGCTCGGGGTGGCCCGCAGCGCCGGCACGGTCACCAGCGCGGCGGCGGTGATGGTGGCCGTGTTCGCGATCTTCGCGACGCTGTCCGAGCTGGAGCTGAAGCAACTCGGCGTCGGCCTGGCCACCGCGGTGCTGATGGACGCGACGATCGTGCGCGGGGTGCTGTTGCCGGCCGTGCTGACCTTGCTCGGCGACCGCGCCCACACCGGCCCCCGCTGGGTCCCGGCCCTGCACGACTAGCCGGTGCCCAGCGCGGTGCCCAGTTGAGCCGGCTCAGGAGGGGAGGCTCAGCTGGGCCCGCCGGGGAGCCAGAGGATGTCGCCGGCCTCGGCATTCGCCGCCCGGCAGAGAATGAAGAGCAGGTCGCTCAGCCGGTTCAGATAGCGCGCGGTGAGCGGGTTGACGCCGCCGTCACCGGTGCTGCCGTGCGCGTCGATGGCGGCCCACACCGCCCGCTCGGCCCGCCGGGTGACCGTCCGGGCGACATGCAGGTAGGCCGCCGCCGGAGTACCCCCGGGAAGGATGAACGAGCGCAACGCGGGCAGGTCGGCATTCCAGTGGTCGCAGGCCTGCTCGAGGCGCTCGACGTAGTCCGGGGTGACCCGTAACGGGGTGTGCTTCGGCTCGGCCGTGGTCAGCGGGTTGCACAGGTCGGCGCCGACGTCGAAGAGATCGTTCTGGATCCGGCGGAGCAGGGCCACCATCGGCGGCGGCGCCGCGGCCATCGCCAGGACCACGCCGACGGCGCTGTTGGCCTCGTCGACGTCGGCGTAGGCCACCAGCCGGGGGTCGTTCTTGGAGGTGCGACTGAAGTCGCCGAGGGCGGTCGTGCCGTCGTCCCCAGTGCGGGTGTAGATCCGGGTCAGGTTCACCATCAGCCCACCCTAACGGGCTCTGAACCCGGTCGCGGCGCCGTAAGATCCACTCCCGTGGAGGCTTTTCGAGTTGCCGGTGGTGCTCGCCTGAACGGCGGTGTGCGAGTTCCGGGGGCCAAGAACAGCGTGCTCAAGCTGATGTCCGCGGCCCTGCTGGCCGAGGGCACGACCACGCTGTCCGACGTGCCCGACATCCGCGACGTCCGGATCATGGCCGAACTGCTCACCCGGCTGGGCTGTGAGGTCGGCTACGAGACCGGCCGGGGGGAGCTCAGCGTCACCGTGCCCAGCCGGCTCGGGCACCGGGCCGACTACGATCTGGTCCGGGCCATGCGCGCCTCGATCAGCGTGCTCGGCCCGCTGCTGACCCGTTGCGGTGCGGCCGAGGTGGCCCTGCCCGGCGGCGATGCGATCGGCTCCCGCGGCCTGGACATGCACGTCAGCGGGCTCGAGGCGCTGGGCGCGAAAATCGAGGTCCAGCACGGGTTCCTGGTCGCCAGCGCGCCCTCGGGCCTGCGCGGCACCCG
>Ga0265340_10001571_pt1 | contig 13097 bp, 14 predicted proteins | sample 4CB225metaG_FD_202082 | JGI IMG/M metagenome (GOLD analysis project Ga0265340, IMG submission 202082) | Rhizosphere microbial communities from Carex aquatilis grown in University of Washington, Seatle, WA, United States - 4-CB2-25 metaG | ecosystem: Host-associated > Plants > Roots >...
GATTGCATGGCGACGAAGCGTGGCTGGGTATGCGCGCGCTGGAAATCGGCGACAGGGGGTTTTTCTCCGTCAATGGAATGACCGCGTACACCGGTGCATTGTTTCCGCAAATAATCGCCGCTTCCTTTTCCACTATCGAGCCCGGCGTTTTCGCGTTGCGTCTGCCGGGCGCGATCTTCAACTGGTTGGCTGTAGCGATCGTGTGGGCCACCTTCCGCAACCGCGGATATGCAGGCTTTTATTCGACGCTTCTATTCGCTTCCTCGCTGCTTTTTCTGTTTTACAGCAGAGTTGCATGGGAAGTCAGTGCTCTGCAAAATTTGCTTCTCGCGCTCATAGTCTGGACGCTCTCGGAGATGTTCCCCGTTGCGGAGACATTGTCTGCGGCAGAGAACCGCGGCGGACACAGGTTGCTCTTTTTCTTGGCCTGCACGCTGGGCGCCTGGAACCATTTCATATTCCTGGCGGCAACTCTGTCGTTTGGAATCGCGGCAACATACATCGCGCTGAGCCATCCAGGTAAGGAAAGTGCCCGTCTATTTCTTTTGGCGGCGTTCAATGCGCCTCTGCAATGCGCGGTGTTAATCGGCAAGCCGCTACTTTCGGAGGGAGCGTTTTCCACCCATGCGTTGCCGGCAATTCTGATTGGCCTCGCAATCGTTGGTGCAACGAGCGACGCGAGCATTAGGGCCGAAAAGCGTGCTCTTCCCTGGATCATGGCATTTCCTACTCGAAGCCCGGAGCTTGCGGATTCGCTCCGAAATTTTCTGATTTACGGTACCGCGGCCGTCTTTATGTTAACTTTGCGATACGACGCAACGTCGTTCTTCGGGACAGTCTCCGGCTATATTATGATGGAACGTGTCGTCTCTTATGTTCCATCACCGGTCGAGGCCACCGCGTTGTACGTTCGCATGGCTGTAGTGGTTGCCGCCTATGCTCTGCTTGTGTTCAGGCAGTTGCGGCGGAGCGAGGGGCGACAACACGATGCGCTCAAATGTCTGTTGCTGTTGTGGCCAATCGGCTTTCTTGTGGTCCTTCAGAATGCAGCTCCCGGACTTTCGGACCGATACTTTATTATTCCGCAATTTCTTTTGTTCTGTGCGATCGCCGTGTCGATTGGCGACTTGGGGCTCGGATGGCGGCGGGTCGTACAGGCCGTGTTAGTGCTTGGCTTTGTATTCACGCAGACTTTTCTGTGGCGCGAATTCGCGTACGCCGAAAACAGACCGCCATTGGATTTTCGCTATGGTTCCTACAGCGAGACGTCGAGGCATTTTATGAAGCTGGATAGTGTTGAGGCGTTTGTGCGGGACGCCGGCTTCTGCCAATTGAAATCTAAGTCCTTTTTCATCGAAGAACCGCTGCTCTTCATGCGGGCGGTTCGTCCGCCATCCTGCTGGGTGACTGATACGGTCCACGTCGATTACTGCGACAGCTGCCGTAAACCGATTGCATGGTTCTCCGTCACGGTCCCACGAATTCCGAACGCTCCTTAGAACGCCACGTCGCGAACGGGGTGCGCGCCATAGACCGGGAGTGGTCTGTGGAATGGCACGCCGGCGTTCCAACGCTTTCCGTCGCGGCGGACGTACTGTGTCCTACGCAACATAGTGTGGCTCCGGCGCACTGGCTCCAGGGTATGGCTCGGCATGGACAGTCGCCGGGATCCGAAACGTGGTTCATATTCGGACATCGGTCGCGTGCCCTGAAGAAAGGGCCGATTGGTTGGCCCACGTGGGAAAGCCGGTGACACGCGTCAACTTGGCGAGTGTCGGCTGGGCGTCCAGGTTACAAATGCGAACAGGGAAAATAGATATTCTGGCTGCGTAAAACGATTTGCCATCGTGCTGGTGCGGCATAAGATACATTCAGGCGAGTGGGGTGTTTCGTCTCGAACAGGAGCACGAGCATGGCCGCCAAAATCAAGACAACTTGGATTGCAGTTCTCGACGCCGCGCAGGCGCGTTTCTTTGTGCTGCGCAAGACCGACGACGGACAGATTTTCGAAAAAGCGGCAAGTGCACTGAATGCGGATCTGCCGCGCCGCGCGCGCGACGAGGGCAGCGACAAGCCGGGACGTTCCTTCAGTTCCGCAGGTGGGGGTGTGCGTCATGCTATTGAGCCGCGTAGCAATCCTCGAAAGCTCGAAAAGCACAATTTCGCATGCCAGGTCGCCGCAGCGCTTGACGTCGCGCTTAGAGAACGGCGCTACACGCAGCTGGTGTTGGTGGCGCCGCCTCGCAGCCTCGGCGAATTGCGCGAGGTTCTGTCCGAACGCGTGCTCAAGGCCATAACGCAGGAGGTTCCCAAGAGTCTGACCAACCTCCCGCCGGATGTGTTGTGGGCCAAATTGTCGGCGACGCTGGGGCTGGAGGCGAAAACGCTCGCCGCAGTCCCTGGCCCGGCGGAAAAGTCGAATACCGCCGTGGTGCCGTTGGCGGTCGTGTTCCGCAATATGGAACCTTCGCCCACGGTGCGCACAGATGCGCAGCGCTATATGGAGAAGCTCGGCCGCAAGTTCGGACGTATCGTGAACTGCCGCGTCACGGTCGACGCGTCGCGTCATCCCCATCGCAAGGTGAGGATGTTCCGTGTCAACATAGATTTGAAACTGCCGGGCCGCGAGATCGTCGCGAAAAATGCCATCGATGACAAGCGCCCGCAGGAAGACGTCAAAGGCGCATTGCGGGACGCATTCACGGCCGCCATGCGCCAGCTGCAGGATTTTGCGCAGCGGATGAAAAGCGGCACGGCAGAACCGCGTAGTGCTGCGTCGCTGCGCGCCCTGGAGGAGGCAAGCTAGACTAGGTACCCTGCTGGATGAAGGGTACTTTTTCGAACAAGCGGCGCTGTTCGCCACGCGGGTCGTTCTGCAGTTGTGGCGGCAGGTTGAACACCATCGTTTCGCGGTTGGGCAACGTGTAGGGCTTCCACTCCGGCAGCGCTTTGTTGTTCGGGTTGCCCGACTTGGCGAAGGCGATGAAGGTCTCGCTCATTATCGCCGCCATGGCGCGCGCCTTGTCGCCGCTGCCAGTGATCGCTCCTTCCTTGTCGGTGTTGTCGAAGGCCAGTGGAATGTCCGTCATGTGTTGGGCGCGGTGCCTGTCGTCCGGCGTCGGAAAATCGACCTGATAGGCAAAAGCGGGCGTACCCGCCTGGGCGCGCAATTCGTCTTCGACGATGGCCGCGCGCCAGGAGCGTGCGGCGGTCGTGGCCGCGAAGAATAGATCGGTTGGCGAAATCCCCGGAAACCAAGCTTTGTACTGCTCGATGACCAGTGACGGCATGATGTCGACTCGCATGTTGGCGGCAAGCCGCGCAGGCAACTCGTCCCAAGTCAGCGTATAGACGCCAGGATCGGTGATGAAGGCGCGCGTCTCGTCATGAGTGTTGCCGATCATCATCGGGATCGCCGCCGATTGCGCCGGGGCGTCGGGATAGAACGGATGACGCGTCAGGCTGCGCTCGTCCAGCACCGGTCCGAAATAGACGCCGCCCGAACCGATGATCGGATCGATGGCGGCGAGCGCCGTCACAAGTTTCTCGGCCGCCACTGTCTTGATGTCGTCAAGCTTGGTAATGCCGAGCGCCGCCAGATAAATATCGGCTCGTTGCGTCGCGTGTAACGGTCCGGAGGCTGTGAGTTGCTGGCCGCTCATCGTGACTGCGCGGTGGAACAACCCTTTGGCCAGCGGCATCGACATCAAGGTCGCGATCTTGGCGCCGCCGCCCGATTGGCCGAACACCATGACGGTGTTGGGATCGCCGCCGAATTCGAGGATATTGTCGCGTACCCATTCCAGCGCCAGGATCAAGTCGAGCTGGCCGGCATTGCCGGAGTCGGCAAACCCGGCATCTCCGCGTCCCGCGAGATAGAGATAACCGAAGGCGTTGAGGCGGTGGTTCAGCGTGACTACGACGACGTTGCCGCGCCTGCACAAATTGACACCGTCATAGATCTTCGCCGAGCCGGACCCACCGGAATAAGCGCCACCATGTATATAGACCATCACGGCGCGCTTGCCGCTGTCGCGCAAGGCCGGTGTCCAGACGTTTAGAAACAGGCAGTCTTCGCTGACGTTTTCCTGTGCCCGCGATTGCGGACATGCCGGACCGTACGCGAGAGCATCGCGAACGCCACGCCATGGCTTCGGCTTCAGCGGCGGCATGAAGCGGCGATGCGTTGTGTCGGCGCCGTAGCGAATGCCCTTGAAGGCCGCCACGCCGGAATCGTATGTGCCTCGCACATATCCCGCCGACGTCCGCGCGGTCGGAGCGGATTTATTGGCAATAGCGAATGCGCTTGGAAACACGGATGCAGCGACTGCCGCTACGGAACCGAGCACAACAGCGCGGCGGGCCGGCGAATAATCGTGCAGCGTCTTCATTGTGATGCTTCCTTCAAGGCCGGCGCGTCATTGCATTCGCGACCCTGGCTGATACGATTTGGACAAATCATTTTATCCAAGTCGCGGCGGAATGTCCTGCGGCCGGAATGCGGGGAGGACAGCATGGGATCTGCGGCGCGTAGGATTTGCGTCAGTTTCATCGTTTGCCTGGGGGCATTGTGCTGCGCCGCAGCGCAGGCGGCTGAGCGCACGGTCGTGGTTGTGATGTTCGACGGCTTCCCGCCCGCCATGATCGACGCAACGAAGACTCCCAATTTCGACCGTATCAGGCGCGAAGGCGTGTGGTCGCGGCATCTGGTGCCGGCGTTTCCGACACTCTCGATGACAAATCATGCGACCTTCGCGACGGGCTGCTGGCCCGAGCATCATGGAATTGTGTCCAACATCTTCTACGATCCTAAACGCGGCCGTTATGACGACTTTAATGCGCCGGACGATGCCGACTGGCGGACGGGCTGCGAAACGATATGGCAGGCGGCCGAACGCCAGGGCATAAGATCGGCGGTGTTCAACTTCGTCGACCGCTGGTCCGGAACGCACGGCAAACAGGCCAGTATTGTCAATCCGGAAGTGCCGTGGGAGCACCATGAGTCTGACGACAGCATCGTCGCCAAAGCGATCGGTTTGCTCCACGACAACGGGCCGAAGCATCCGCGGCTGATTGCGCTTTATTTTCCGATCCCCGATCACGTCGCGCATTACCAGGGCACGACGGCGCCGAAAACCGAAGCCGCCGTCCGCCGCTGCGACGCCATCGTCGGCAAGCTGATGGCAGCGATCAAAGCACTGCCGCCGGGCCGCGAGGGCACGCTGGTGATCGGAACCGACCACGGCATGATGGATGTCGGGCCGGTCATCAATGTCGGCCGGATGATGAACGAATATTCCATCAAAGCGGATCAGGCATCGGATGGCGGCATTTCGCTGCTCTATTTGCACAAAGGAGAGAGTGCGGATCGCGTGGTAAAAGCTCTAAGCGGATATGGTTACGCCTTCAGCATCTATCGCAAAGGCCGTTACCCAGCGTTTGCGCATCTCGGAAACGGGCCGCGGTCGGGCGATGTGATGTTGGTAGCGAACCCGCCTTATTACTTTGTCGGCCCGGAGGTCATTCCCTGGTGGGGTCATGCGCTCGGAGTGACGCATTTCTGGCCGGTAACCTTCACGCCATTTGCCGGCGGGCTAAAAGCCGATCACGGCTACGATCCGCACGTCGTGCAGATGCATGGAATCTTCTATGCCTGGGGCGCGGGCGTTGCGAAGGGCAAGGAGATTCCCCGCCTCGATACGATCGACATACATCCCACGGTCATGGCGCTGCTGGGGCTTCAGCCGGGTAAGCCTGTGGATGGGCACGTTCTGGGGGCAGCGCTCGCGAATTAGCGCGGTTCGCGATACATCCAGGGCAGCAATAAGCCCACCGGAATGATCCAAAGTGTACCGGCGAGCGCATAGTAGAGGAACGTCACCAGCCCGTGCGCGTGCGGCAGCACGCGGACCCCGACGCCCATTGCAATCAGCACATAGGCGAACAGCCACACGAGCGTGAACAGCGTTCCGATCAGCTTCTTGATAGGCGGTGTTAGGGGACGCATTTGTGCCTGGACCTGCGGGAACGGCAGGGCTATCAAATGCGCGCCTTTCAGCCAAGCCCCGCCATGAACGCTTCCGTATCGCAATCGCAGCCGAACCGCCGCGCCGTGGGAATTTGGCTGCTGATTGTGGCGGCGATTATAGTCGCCATGGTCGCGGTCGGCGGGCTGACGCGGTTGACGGGCTCCGGCCTGTCGATCACCCAATGGGACCCCATCATAGGTGCGATCCCGCCGCTGAGCGACGCCGCCTGGAACGATGCCTTTGCCAAGTACCAGCTCATTCCGCAATACCGCCTTCAGAATGTGGGGATGACTGTCGAGGGATTCAAGGCGATCTTCTGGTGGGAATGGGCGCACCGCTTACTCGGGCGGCTGATCGGAGTTGTGTTCTTCGTACCCTTCGTATGGTTCGCATGGACCGGCGCCATCGCGCGTAAGGAATGGCCACGGATGCTGTTGCTGTTCGCACTGGGCGGCCTGCAAGGCTTCGTCGGCTGGTGGATGGTGGAAAGCGGGCTCGAAACGCGTGTGTCGGTGTCGCAATACCGTTTGGCGATCCATCTCGGCGTCGCGATTGTCCTATTGGGCGCAATGTTGTGGGTAGCGCTGGAATACCTGCGGCCCAAAGACGGCAAGGTTCGGGCGCAGCATGCAAACTGGGGCGTTGCATTCGTCGGGCTGGTCTATGTGCAGATACTTCTCGGCGCTCTGGTGTCGGGACTGCACGCGGGCAGGGTTTACAACACCTGGCCATTGATGGACGGGCTCACGCCGTCAAAGGCGTTCTCCTTTTCACCGTGGTGGATCAACTTCTTCGAGAGCCAGGGATTGGTCCAGTTCGACCACCGCATCGGCGCGTATCTGGTGGCGTCAGGGGCATTCTCGCTTTGGTCATGGGGCCGGCGGGTCCGCCTTTCGGGTTTTGCGAAATATAGCAGCGATCTTTTGTTCGCGATTACGCTGGCCCAAGTCGTGCTCGGAATCGAAACGCTGCTGTGGCAGGCACCGGTTACCCTCGCGGCGTTGCACCAGGTGGTAGCCGCGCTGTTGTTCTGCGCCGCCATTTGGCACGCCTATGAGCTGCGCTACGCCTCACCCAAACCCTGATCCAAGTCTGCGATGATGTCTTCGGCGTTCTCGATGCCGATGGACAGCCGCACCACGTCGTCGCCCGCGCCAGCTTTCGCGCGATCCTCCGCTTCGAGCTGGCGGTGCGTAGTCGACGCCGGATGGATGATGAGGCTTCGCACGTCGCCGATATTCGCCAGATGGCTGATGAGGCGCACGGAATTCACCAACCGCATGCCGGCGTCGTAGCCGCCGTTGACGCCGAAGGTGAAGACGCTGCCCGCGCCTTTGGGGCAGTATTTTTGATGCATCGGGTAGAAAGGGTTGTCTTCCAAGCCGGCGTAATTCACCCAGGCGACTTTGGGATTCTTTTTCAGCCAGCGCGCCACCGCCAACGCATTGTCGCAATGACGCTGCATGCGCAAGGGCAGGGTTTCGATGCCTTGAATCACAAGAAACGCGTTGAACGGCGACAGCGCCGGTCCGAGATCGCGCAACGCCAGCACGCGGCAGGAGATCGCGTAGGCCATGTCGCCGAAGGTCTCCCACAATTTCATGCCGTGATAGGAAGGGCAGGGCTCCGACAGCGTCGGGTACTTGCCGCTGCCCCAATCGAACTTGCCGCTGTCGACGATAAGCCCGGCCATCGACGTGCCGTGACCGCCGAGAAACTTGGTGGCGGAATGCAAGACGATGTCGGCGCCCCATTCGATGGGGCGGATCAGATAGGGCGACGCCAGCGTGTTGTCGACGATCAGCGGCACGCCCGCGTCGTGCGCGATCTTCGCAATCGCTTCGATGTCGGTGATGATGCCGCCGGGATTAGCGATGCTCTCGATGAACACGGTCTTGGTCTTGGGCGTGATCGCGGCCTTGAAGGTTTCCGGCTTAGTGCCGTCGGCCCATTTCACATGCCAATCGAACTTGGCGAAGGAGTGATTGAACTGGTTGATCGAGCCGCCGTAAAGCTGGCGCGCGGCAACCACTTCGTCGCCGGGCCCCATCAGCGTGTGCAGCGCAATCAGCTGCGCCGCGTGGCCGGAGGCGACGGATAATCCCGCGCGCCCGCCTTCCAGCGCGGCGATGCGCTCCTCCAGCACAGCGTTGGTCGGGTTCATGATGCGCGAATAGATGTTGCCGAAGACCTGGAGGTTGAACAGCGCCGCGGCGTGATCGGAATCCTCGAACACGAAGGCGGTGGTCTGGTAGATCGGCGTGGCACGCGCGCCGGTGGCGGGGTCGGGCTGCGCGCCCGCATGGACGCTCAGCGTGTCGAAGCCATAGTCTGCCATGTACCGCTCCTTGTACGTCTTGAAGAATAAACCGCGATACCTTGATAGTTGTTTTTCGTTTTACGCTCTACCCCACCCCCACCCCCTCCCCCCGGGGGAGGGCTCACAGTACCGATTTTTGGAAGGACGGATTGGGCATATTCACCCTATTGAAGACGTGGAGGCTCAACCCTGCGGTTTCAAGGGGGGAGCGGCAGTTTTGATCTGCGCTTTATTGTCCGACCGCATCAGCGAGCCGCCTTTTCCGAACAGCGCCGGTTTGCGGTTGTCGATCATCTTGCGATTGATGCCCATCCAACTGAGTTCGCCGCAGAAGCGCCCGTACTCTATCTTCGGGCAGCGATCCATGATGACGGTGAGGCCCGCCTCGCGTGCCTTGGCGGCGGCCTCTTCATTGACGACGCCGAGCTGCATCCAAACCACCTTGACGCCCAGGCGATCCTTTTCGGCCAACGTTTCGTCGACGATGGCGGGCGCGGCATCGGACGCGCGGAAAATGTCGACCATGTCGACGGGGGCGGGCACTTCGCGCAGCGAGGCATAGACTTTCCGCCCCAGGATTTCCTTGCCCGCCATGCCCGGATTGATCGGGTGGATGAGGAAGCCCTTGTCGAGCAGATATTTCATCGCGAAATAGCTCGGCCGCATTTCGTTGCCGCTGGCGCCGACCATGGCGATCACCTTGGTCGAACGCAGGATCGATTTGATGAGGGCGTCGGGATAATTCTGCACTGCTGCCTCAATTTCCCGCTCTGCCGGAGGAGAGGGTGGATGAGCTATCTACACGGTGAGCCGGACTTTTGGAACCGCCGATACACAGCTGCAAACGCCGGTTATCAGCTCTTAGCAGACATACTGCTGGCGACCGGACTGGCAAATATGCGCCAGAAAAGGAAGTTCGACTGGCCAATCCGGGTGCCGTATTCTATTGAATGAGTTGCGGCGAAGTAGGCGAGGATGCAGCAATTTAGAGACCTGTTCGAAAAGGACCCCAAACGGGTCATGCTCACTGGGTGGTGTATTGGCGCGTCTTTTTGGAGCGTCTCCATGCTTATCCATCAGTGGAACAGCGTGCCACAAACAGTGGCCATGGACCTAATGCTGGCCACACTCATTTATTTTGCGTTTCGAGCGGCTGCTGCGGATCGTCCCAAAACGACTTACGACATCGTATACGTGGGCTGGTTCGCCCTGTTCGGCTTCGTATTTCTCGTGTGCGATGTGGTCCATGTACCTGAAGCGATTAGGATTGTCCTCTATTGCACATTCATCGTCGCAATCGTTATCGCAAGACTCGTGTGGGGGCCCATTCGGCGTTAGACGGCTGCTTGTGGCGCAAGGCGGTCCTAGTTCGAACGGGGAGCGTCGGACCGAAAGCGGTAATTCGTTGTAGTTCGCAAGTGCGCCAATCGTGACCGCCCGAATTGTCCCGGCATTCGTTTGGTTCCCGTTCGGCGTTCGATAGCTATAATTTCTCTTCCCCGGTGGAGGAGATGGGATCGGGCCAAATGGGATCGCGCTTTTCGAGAAAGGCGGAGATGCCTTCTTGCGCTTCGGCGTGCAACATATTCTCGGTCATGACGCGTCCGGCGTAATCGTAGGCTTCGGCGAGCCCGAGTTCGAGCTGGCGATAAAACGCTTCCTTGCCGATCTTCACGGGGGCCCGCGGCTTGGAGGCGATCAACTCGGCCAGCGCCATCGTTTCCGCTTCAAGCGTTTCCGGCGTCGCCACCCGATTGACAAGGCCCATGTTCCACGCCTGTGCCGCGGATACCGTTTCGCCCGTCAGCAGCATCTCCATCGCGTGCTTGCGCGCGAGGTTGCGCGATAAGGCAACCATCGGCGTGGAACAGAACAACCCGATGTTCACGCCCGGCGTGGCGAAGCGCGCGTTGGAGGAAGCGACGGCGAGGTCGCAGCTCGCCACGAGTTGGCAGCCGGCGGCCGTGGCGATGCCTTGCACCTCGGCGATCACGGGTTTGGGATGCCGCACGATGGTTTGCATCAGCGTGGAGCATCGCGCGAACAGCGCGGCGAACGCGGCTTTGCCTTTGTCGATATCGCTGCGGTGCGCCGACATCTCCTTGAGATCGTGACCGGCGCAAAACGCCGGGCCGTTGGCGGCGATCACGATCACGCGCACCGAACTATCGTCCGCCGCCGTATCGAGAGCGGATTGCAGCGCGGCCATCAGCCCGGCGCTTAGTGCGTTGCGAGCGGCCGGTCGGTTCAACGTCAGGCGCAGGACGGCGCCGTTATGAGCGGCCAAGACGAAGGGGGCGGACGGTACGGATTCCATACTCAAATTTATACTTTCACGGGCTTGCGAAGGACACAGCGGCATTGGATTATTCCTTCCGGTGGACGGAGGATCCCATGGACTTTGGAACGAATGGACCGAGGTGGCCGGCATGGCTGCCGGTGCTGGCGGTGGGGCTGTTGATCGGCTGGGCCGATCTGCATCAGACCGACACCCCGGTGACGGTCTTTCTGGTCGTGTTCCTGGGGTTTTTGTTCGCCCTGGGCACCAATCTGCCATGGGCCCCGGTCGGCGTGGCGCTCGGCGGCTTTGTTCCCGTTCTCGGCCTGCTCGCTGCCGCGCTCCACTGGCAGATCGTGGGCATGGAACATGGCCATGTGGTTTCGTGGACGCCGCGCTACATCGATGTCGCGGGAAGCCTGATGGCCGTCATTTTCGCACTGGCAGGCGCGGCGGGAGGCGGGGCAGTCGCGCTTCAGCCACTAACGGTAATATAATACCTCATCAAGATAATCGGCCAAAAATGGCCCTTTCCGCTTGACGCCTTGCGGCATAGCCCGTATACGGCGCGCCGGTTCAAACGGATTTCCCCTATGAAAACCTACTCGGCCAAAGCATCCGAGATCGACAAGAAGTGGGTCGTGATCGATGCCGAAGGGCTCGTCGTCGGCCGCCTGGCTGCGATCATCGCACAGCGGCTGCGCGGCAAGCACAAGCCCAGCTACACCCCCCACATGGATTGCGGCGACAATGTCATCGTCATCAATGCCGCCAAGGTGCGGCTGACGGGCCAGAAGCTGAAGAAGAAGGTCTACTACCACCACACCGGCTACATCGGCGGCATCAAAGAGCGCACCGCTGGCCAGATCATGCAGGGCAAGTTCCCCGAGCGGATTCTGGAAAAGGCCGTGGAACGCATGCTGCCGCACGGGCCGCTCGGCAAGCGCCAGCTTTCGAATTTGCGGGTTTATCCGGGTACGGAGCATCCTCACGAGGCGCAACAGCCCGTGAAGGTCGATGTGGCCTCGATGAACCCCAAGAATACCAACTTCCACCCGGTAAAGGCGGCTTGACATGGCTGACGACGTAAAAAGCTTCAGCGATCTGAAAACCACGCTGATCAAGGCAAAGACGCCGACGGAGGCGACGCAGGCCACGGAACCGGGCGTCTCCAAGCGCGACGCCAAGGGCAGGGCATATGCCACCGGCCGCCGCAAGAACGCCGTGGCGCGCGTCTGGATCAAGCCGGGCAAAGGCACGATCACCGTCAACGGCCGGGAAGAGAAAATCTATTTCGCGCGGCCCGTGCTGCGCATGATCCTGCGCCAGCCGCTGATCGCGGCCGGCCGCGACGGTCAATTCGATGTGGTCGTCACGGTGGTAGGCGGCGGCTTGTCGGGCCAGGCAGGCGCCGTGCGTCACGGCATCAGCCGCGCGCTGGTGGCTTATGAGCCGGGGCTTCGCGCCGTACTCAAGCCGGGCGGGTTCCTCACCCGCGATCCGCGCGCCGTGGAACGCAAGAAGTATGGCAGGCCAAAAGCCCGCCGTTCGTTCCAGTTCAGCAAGCGCTGATCCTTACGTTCGTATTGTTCATTACAAACAGCGGCTTGATGAAAATCAGGCCGCTGTTTTGGTAAGCGCGGGAGGCGGCCTGCGACAACGGCCGCAATTGTATTAGGTTTAGTTCGCATCTACGTTGCGTTCATGCGGGCAAAGAGACCTCCGTTGCGCAAGCTAATCGCCAGCCTGATTTCGGCGATCCTGCTGCTTGCCGTGCAGCCCGTGGCATTCGCCGCACCCGCCCATTCCATGTCCATGCAGATGACGGACTGTGCGTCCCACGAAACGACGGGATGCGACCATTCCATGCCTCGGCAGAACCACGGCACGCCGTGCAAAGACATGGCGAATTGCCTTGGGATGGTGAACTGTGTCGCTCTCGCGGCTGTTCCCCACGCGGCACTGGCCGTGCTGCCGCTGTCGTCAACGATGTCCCAGAGCTGGCATGTGAACGCTGCCGGGACGGGCATCACTCTCCAGCCGGATCTTCCTCCTCCGATCGCCTGATCGATCGATCGCGTCCGTTCTCTGCGCATGGCGCGGGGAATGCGCTCGCGTGCCTCCGGGCCGCAGCGGCCGACGCGAAACCTCGACATCGCGACTTTCCATAAACCCCGCGCGTCCATGCGACGGCGGATCGGAAGAGACCAGGAGATCACCATGAATACGAAACACACGATGCTGCGCACCGCCTTTGCCGCAACCGCTTTGCTGGCAATGTTTGCAGCGGCGAACGCCGGCGCACCAAGGCACATCATGCCGGCGGATTATGGCCGGACACATCTGGCCTATGAATTCAAGGTTGTCGGCACGCCGTCGGCAAATACGCCATTCGTTGTTCAATTGTCGAACACGGCAACGGGGCAGCTCATCACGAATGCGCATGTCACCATGCAGCACACCGTCTGGC
>Ga0265340_10001572_pt1 | contig 13095 bp, 7 predicted proteins | sample 4CB225metaG_FD_202082 | JGI IMG/M metagenome (GOLD analysis project Ga0265340, IMG submission 202082) | Rhizosphere microbial communities from Carex aquatilis grown in University of Washington, Seatle, WA, United States - 4-CB2-25 metaG | ecosystem: Host-associated > Plants > Roots > Rhizosphere...
GCGACGTGCCCAAAACGCAGCGCGTTCCAGTCGACGACGATCTTTCGGCTGCCGACGCCGAGGAACCCGCCGAAATCGATGACGGCCGCGCGCACCACGCCGGCGCGATCGACGATGACGTCAACGATATGGCCCATGTCCTCGTCCGCCGGGCTGCGGACGTCGCGGCCGAGCACCCCGTGCGCCTCCCGGGCACCGATAATGGTGACGGAGGGCGGCGGCGCGGGCGGCTTCGGCACCGCCGGGGCGACGCTATTCTGCTTCTGAGACGGCGGCCGATTGCCATCCGTTTGCGGCGGCGTGGCCTGATCTTGCGCCCATGAGGTGGCAGCCGCCAGCGCCACGATTGCAACGGCGACGAACATGAACAGACGAATTGCGCGCATACGGCCTCCTCCGGTGAAGCACTGCCTTCAATGCGCCAGTACGATCGACACCTGGATCCGGCCACGCGTGCGCATGACCTCCAGCGAAACGTCGTCGCCATGGCGGCTGACCCGAAGATCGACGCTTGAAGGTCCCAGTCGCAGATCGCGCAGTACTACCTCGTTGAGAAAAGCCGGCAGACAAGGATTGCGCAGCCGGATTTCGCCGCGGCCCGCATCGAATTCGAGCCCGAGCGCGGCCTCCAGCAGCGTAAACGGCGTCGCGCTCGCCCAGGCCTGCGGCGCGCAGGCGACCGGATAGAGCGTCGGCCCGCGCCGCTTCTCGCGCCGGAAACCGCAGAACAACTCGGGCAATCGCCGCAGATCCATATAGGTGGCGGCGTCGAACAACGCCCTGAACAGATGCCCGACCGAATGCTTGAGGCCGTAACGCGCAAGCCCCAGGGCGATCAACGCATTGTCGTGCGGCCAGATCGAGCCGTTGTGGTAGGACATCGGATTGTAACGCGCTTCGCCGCACGCCACGGTGCGGATGCCCCAGCCCGTGAAGAAATGCGGCCGCATCAGATCGGCGGCGACCAGGCGGGCACGTTCCACACTGACGATACCGGTGAACAGCAATTGTCCGGCATTCGAGGTCCGCACCTTGCACGGCTGTTTTTCGCCGTCGAGCGCAAGCGCATAGGTGCCGAGTTCCTCGCACCAGAAGGCCTCTTCGAAGCGCTGGGCAAGCCGCTCGGCCTCGAGCTCGAGCGTCTCCGCCATCTCGGCCTTGCCAAGCCGCGACGCACAGCGCGCCGCCAGCCGTTTGGCGGCAAATACGTAACCCTGGACTTCCGCCAGCGCGATATAGCCTTCGGCCAGCCGGCCATCGGCATGAAAGATCGCGTCGTAGGAATCCTTCCAGCCTTGATTGGCAAGGCCCTGTTCCGACGCGCGCTGATACTCGACGAAGCCATCGCGGTCCGGATCGCCCGGCCCATCGATCCAGCCCAGCGCCGCTTCGATCGACGGCCACAATTCGATGAGCGTCGCGTCGTCGCCGGTGCGTTCGACATAGAGGCCGGCCAGCAGCACGAACAGCGGCGTCGCATCGACGCTGCCGTAGTAGCACGCGAACGGCACCTCGCGCAGCGCCGCCATCTCGCCGCCGCGCATCTCATGCAGGATTTTTCCGGGCTCGGCGTCGGCGAGCGGATCGACCGATTTGGCTTGATAGAAGGCGAGCCGCCGCAGCACGCCGCGCGCGACCCGCGGGTCGATCCACAGCATCTGCAGCGCGGTGATGATGCCATCGCGGCCGAAGGTCGTCGAATACCAGGGAATGCCCGCATAGGGATATCGCCCCTGCGGCGTATCCGTTGTCAGCATGTTGAGGTCGGCCATCGACTGGCACAGCACCTCGTTGAAGATATCGTTCGAAGTTTCGACGCTGGTGGCGCCGGCCGTCTGGCGGCGCATTTCGCGGCGATGCGCCAGCAATCCGCGGAAGAACGGCGCCGGCCTGATACCGGCCGGCTTGTTGCAGGATACGGCAACGAACAGCGAGGCGACCTGCTGTGGCGCCAGATCGAGATGATAGGTCGCCGCGTTCACCGCAAGCCGCGTCGGCCGCGGATCGAAATGCAGCGTCGTGCCGCGCGCTTCATCGTCCAGTCCCCTGTATTCGAACAGAACATCGGCCGGACCCTGCAGCTTGCTGGAGCCGGTGCCCCGGCGCGGACGTCTTTCGCCACGCACCTCGAACAGATCGGCGAAGTCGTTGTCGAACAACAGCGTCAAATCGAAGCTTGCCGGGCGGTCGCCATGGTTCTGCACGCCGATCCGCTGGTACGCCGTCCCGCGCCACAGGAAGATGGTGCGCACGATGTGCAGCATGTCCTTCTGCAGCACGATCCGCCCCTGGCGATAGACGTCGGGATTGGTGAGATCGACCGTCAATGAAGAATTGTCGTCGCGCAGGTTCGAGCCGAGCAGCAGCGGCTGGACCTCGTCCAGCACGAGTTCCAGGCGGGCGAGATAGCGGGTGTCGGCGTTGAACAGCCCGTCCGGCCCGCCGGCGGAAGCGCCGATGTCGCCATGGCTGTCGAGCACGATGAAGGTATCATCGTGCTTGAGCGAACGCCGCGGCCTGGCCGCGGGCCCGGTCATCTGGATGTAGAACGGCGACTCCAGCACGACTTCGGCATCGCGAGCTGTCGTTTGAGTTAAAGCATTTGTTGGCATTGGGTGACCTTGGCCGGTTGCTCGCGCAGTTCGCGCGACGATACGCAACTCAGAAACGATCGCTAGCGATCTCAGGCCGCATGCGTTGCGAGGCGGCTCATCTCCCGTGCCACCAGTTCCCGATACGGTCCCCCGCCCTGCATGAGACGGTCGGGCGGTCCGTCTTCGATGATACGGCCGCCCTGCAGCATGATGACCCGGTCGAAATTACGCAACGTCGCCAGACGATGAGCGATGGCGATCACTGTACGCCCGCGCATCAGGCGCGCAAGCGCTTCTCGGATCGCTTCCTCCGACTCGCTGTCGAGCGCCGCGGTGGCTTCGTCCAGAAGCAGGATCGGCGCGTCCTTCAGGAAGGCCCGCGCAATTGCGATGCGTTGCCGCTGGCCGCCGGACAATTTGACGCCGCGATCTCCAACCTGGGTCGCCAGACCTTCAGGCAGCGTCTCGACAAAATCGCAGCGCGCCGCGATTGCCGCGCGCAGAACCTCGTCGTCGGTGGCACCCGGCCGTCCGTACCGGATGTTTTCCAGTATCGAGCGGTGGAACAGCGAGATATCCTGCGGCACCACCGAAATCGCGGCACGAAGGCTCTCTTGCGTAACCTTGGAAATGTTCTGGCCATCGATGGAGATGTGGCCCTGGTTGACGTCGTAAAATCTCTGCAGCAGGACGAACACGCTGGATTTTCCGCCGCCGGACTGTCCGACCAGTCCAACCCTCTGGCCGGCATTGAGGCGGAGGCTGAACTTGTCGAACACCTGCAGGCCGCCCGGATAACGGAATGACACCTTGTTGAAGACGATCGCCGCCCCCGCCTTGACCAGTGGCTCGGCCTGCGGATGATCGCGCAGTTCGTGCGGCAGCAGCAGGGTCGCAATCGCTTCGGTGAGCCGGGCGACATGCTGGGTCACATCGACCAGCGCCACGGCGAGATCGCGCGTGGCGCTCAGAATCGAAAGCCCCAGCGTACAGACCAGCACGACGTCGCCGGTGGTGGCGCCGCCGCGCTGCCAAAGCACGATCGCCCAGGCCAACAGCGCGATGGTCAGCGCGACCGTGATCGCGGCGTGGGTGATCCGCAGTTTTTCCAGATAGCGCAGGCTTCGCCCCCGCGCCGTCAATTCGCGGTTGACGGTCGCGTCAAACCGGTCGTGCTCGAAGCGGAGCCCGCAAAACGCGCGCACCAGCGGCATGTTGTTGATGACATCGACCATCTCGCCATCGACCGCCGCGGCCTTGTTGGCGAAATCGTCATGCAGGGGTCTGCCGGCGGCGGCCAAATGGAACATCGCCGCCACCATGGCGCCCGCCACGACGATCAATCCTCCCGCCATAAGCGGACTCACGGTCGTGATCAGGGCAATGGCCGCCACGGTCGCGATGCAGGGCGGCAGAACGTTCCAGACGAACATGTTTTCAACGGTGAAGACCGCATTCGAGGTTGCGGTGATACGGCTGGTCAGCATCCCCGGCAGCCGGTCGGAGAAATAACTCGGCGCATGGCCGGTCAGATGACGAAAAATATCGCGGCGCAGATCTCCGGTCACTCCCACGAATGTAAAGCTCGCGGTCCAGCTCGCGATCCGCCACAGGAAATTATCCGCCGCGATCAGCGACACCAGAAAAATGAATCCAAGCCAGACGCCGCCCGAGCGGGAAGTTCCCGCCGACAAGCCGTCGACCAGATACTTCACGCCGTATTGCGTGCCTACGGAACAGGCAACCGCGGCAACGACGGCGGTCAGAATGACGACGTGGGCGGCTAGTCGCTGGCGCAGATAGCGCAGCACGAAGGGAAGCGGACGGTTGGCGTAACCTGAAAGATTGTCCATGCGGCGCAGACCTGTTGGAGGGAGACTTAACCGGCTAGGTGCCCGGTGATTGAATGATCGATGCTCCCTGCGGTTCCCACCGTGCGGCCATCATTGCGACAACGTTGCAGCATGAGACGCGGCAGGACGCTGATCGGGACCGATGGCATCAACAAGACCATGAGACGGAAGAAGTGTGCTGCTCTAAGGAACTTCGCACATGCGAGAACGTTCCCGATTCGACAAAGGGCTGATGAATTGATCTGGGATCACAAACAGGAGTCTTAGAGATGCGCATCGCGCAGGTTGCTCCGTTGACGGAGGCAGTTCCGCCCAGGCTCTATGGCGGAACCGAGCGGGTGGTACACTGGCTGACCGAGGAACTTGTCGCACTTGGAAACGACGTCACCCTATTCGCCAGCGGCGATTCCCAGACATCGGCAAAACTCGATGCGACCTGGCCGAAGGCGCTGCGCCTCGACGGATCGGTGCGCGATCCCAACGCGCTGCACATGGTGATGCTGGAGCGTGTGCGGCAAAAATGCGACGATGAGGAGTTCGATTTTCTGCACTTCCATCTCGACTATTATCCCTTTTCCCTGTTCTCCCGGCAGCCGACGCCGTTTCTGACCACCCTGCATGGCAGGCTCGATCTGCCGGAGCATCAGCCGGTGTTCACGACATTTTCCTCGATCCCGGTGGTTTCGATCTCGAACGCGCAGCGGCGGCCGGTGCCGCAGGCCAATTGGGTGCGTACTATCCACCACGGCCTACCGGAAAACCTGCTGACGCCGAGGCCGGCCAAGCAGGATTATCTCGCGGTGCTTGGGCGTATCGCTCCCGAGAAAGGCGTCGACCGCGCGATCAAGATCGCCATGCGCTGCGGCATTCCGCTCAAGATCGCCGCAAAAGTCGATCGCGCCGATCAGGATTATTACGACCAGTTGATCTCCCCGCTGATCACGGGCAACCCGTTGGTCGAATATATCGGCGAGATCAGCGATTCCGAGAAATCGGATTTTCTCAGCGGCGCGCTCGGTCTGCTGCTGCCGATCGACTGGCCGGAACCATTTGGCCTCGTCATGATCGAGGCGATGGCGTGCGGCACGCCGGTCATCGCCTACAACCGCGGCTCGGTGGCGGAGGTCATCGACGACGGCTTGACCGGCTTTGTGGTCGAGGACGAAACCAGCGCGGTCGCCGCGGTCGACCGTCTGTCGAGCCTGAGCCGGCCCGCGATCCGAAAACAGTTCGAGGCGCGCTTCACCGCGCGCCGCATGGCGCTGGACTATCTCGCCGCCTATCACAGCCTGATGGAGGCCGCCGCGCCGCGCATCAAGCTGGTGAGCAGCGCCGAATAGCGCGAGCGGCCGCGACGGCGAGCAGCAGATGCTCAAAGTCGGCCGCGGTTTGATGCTCAAGCTGACACCGTTTGATGCTCGACGAAGTTGATGCTCGACGAATCCTCGCAGGACTGCGGCACGTCATCGCGGGGGCGACGTTGCCGGGGCGCGCGGCGCGGGGACCTTGCGCGACGTGCCTCCCCCTGGCGCTGCCGGTGTTCCTTCCTCAAAAATGCAGGACGCCCGGCTGATGCTCTTCGACATCAGCACCGAGTAATCGCTGCCGTCCACTTCGACTCGGCACGTCAACCTCCGCGCCTCAAAATGACACTGCAATGACAATCCCGTTACACGATGGCAGTAATGCCAGCATTTGCAGCGATGCAATAGCGATCACCGTTTTGCGCCTGATCAAGGCGCTGGCGACACTTCGGTTCTACCCTGCAACAAATCGAGGTTGATCGTTATCATGGCCGTCACCGACATTCCTGCCTTCGAACAACTCCGCGGCGCGGACATCGTGGGGAAATCCGCCGGCGCATTCGATCAACTGGCCAGCGTCATTCGGTCGGAACCGGAGCACGCACGGGTCGGGGAAAAGATCAGCGTTCGACATCTGAATTTTTACTATCAGGACGGCAATCACGCACTCAAGGACATCTCGGTACCGATCTACGCGAACCGCGTAACCGCCTTCATCGGTCCCTCCGGCTGCGGCAAGTCGACCCTGCTGCGCGTCTTCAATCGCATCTACAGCCTCTATCCCGGTCAGCGCGCCGAGGGCGAAGTCCTGCTCGATGGCGAGGATATCCTGTCCAAGCACCTCGACGTGGCCATCCTGCGAACCCGGATCGGGATGGTATTCCAGAAGCCGACGCCTTTTCCGATGTCGATCTACGACAACATCGCCTTTGGGATCGGCCTCAACCGAAACCTCACCAAAGCGGAAATGGATGCGGAAGTCGAAGCCGCATTGCGGCGCGTGGCGCTGTGGGACGAGGTGAAGGACCAACTCCAGAAAAGCGGGCTGGAGCTGTCGGGCGGCCAGCAGCAGCGCCTCAGCATCGCCCGCACCATCGCCATTCGGCCGGAAGTTCTCCTGCTCGATGAACCGTGCGCCTCCATCGACCCGATTTCCTCGGCAAAAATCGAACACACCATCGATGAACTCAAGCACGACCACACGGTCATCATCGTAACGCACAATCTGCAGCAGGCAGCGCGGGTTTCGGACTATGCCGGCTTTATGTATCTCGGCGAGATGGCGGAGTTCGGCACGGTGCGCGACATATTCGTGAAGCCCCGCGATCCCCGCACGCAGCGGTTCATCACCGGCCGGTTCGGCTGAGAGGATGCGACAGCGGGCCTGAAACGCGGTGCGGGAAATGCGGGGAAGATTGAGAAGGCGAATTTGGTCCGTGGCGGCCGGGCCGGTTATTCTTGGCGCGCTGCGGGCGATGGGCGGCTTCAAAAACGAATGGCGCTCGATTTCGCCGAATGAACAGCCTGATCTGCTCGTCGAGAAGGAACTGATGCCGAGGCTCGGTCATTTCGGCAGGCCGACGGGTGATTTTGACGAGTATGTCAGATTCACGAATGTCGGGCGATCGAGCATCGTGATCTGGAATGTCCTGATCAACGATAAAGAGCATTGCGCGAAATTGGGAGCTTTTGAGCCGCCGGTAACCCTGTTCCACATGGGCGGATGGTCGAGCCTGCGATTCGTTTGTCCGGGACACATTGCGGGCGTGAGCGTCAAAACCGATCACGGAAACGCAACATACCCATTGAACTAGTCGGAAACGAACGGCGGGCACGCCGCCTTACTGGAGATGCATGTCGTGAACCTTACAAGGACACGCAGCGCACCATGACGATCCCTGGTTTGTGATGCACGGCAGACCGGCTGCATGTGCTATCTTTTGCGATGCGAAAGGCTCGTTCGCCTCGCATTGATCTGGCTCAATGGAATACCGCGTGAATTTCGGCAGCATGATCGCATGAAAATATCAGACATTACCTGCCCATCCTGCGGGTCGTCGTATGAAGTCGCGGAGTCAAGTTCGGCTCGCGGAAACCCCGGCCGGATCGAGTGCGCGGTATGCGCGGGTCTGCTGGATTCCTGGCAGGAGCCCAGGGTAAAAGTCCACCGGCTGGTGTTGTCGGCGGCGCACAAGCGTCAGCGCGTCCCCGCGCCGCCCTCCCCGCAACTTTCGCCCTCCGGCTGACGTCAGAGCGACGCGCTGCGGAGAGAAGCGCTAGCCCTGCTGCTCGGTGAACGAGACCCGAGGCGGCGACTCGGCCGGCGGCTGCGCCAAGGATCGACCGATGCGGCTGAGCATCACCCGCGCCCGCTCGGCACTATAATCAAGCAGCCAGCGCCCGAATGCGGGGGGTGACAGCGCGGGGGCGTAGAGAAATCCCTGGACAACGTCGCATCCGAGTTCCGCCAGCAACTTTCGCTGCCCAACGGTTTCGACGCCTTCGGCGACGACGGTGAGATGCAAACTCTGGCCGACGCGGACCACTGACGTAACGATCGCCCGCGCACTGGGGTCTCGCTCGAGGTCACGCATGAAGCTGCGATCGATCTTCAGCTCGCGAATGGGCAGTTGCGCCAGCCGGCTGAGGCTCGAATAACCGGTTCCGAAATCATCCAGCGACAGCCCCACCCCGAGCTTGCGAATGGCATGCATGGTCTCGATCGCGACCGAGCGCTCGTTCAGGATCACTCCTTCGGTGATTTCCAGCATCAGCACCGCCGATGGCAGACCATGATCCGCCAGGATCCCGGCGACCGCCGCGGCCAGGCCCACATTCTGGAAATTGATGGGGGACAGGTTGACCGACACACAGGGAATGTCCACGCCGGCTTGGCGCCACTCCGCCATTTGCCGGCAGGCCTCGCGAATCGACCACAAACCGATTTGCTCGATCAGTCCGCACTCTTCGGCCAGCGGGATGAATTTCGCCGGCGACACCTCGCCGAGCACCGGATCATGCCAGCGGGCCAGCGCCTCGACGCCATGGATGGCGCCATCGATCGTGCGGATCTGCGGCTGATAATGCAATTTGAGGGCATCGCCTGCGATCGCGTTGCGCAACGCCGCGCTGTAGACGAGCCGCTGCTCGGCGAGCCCATTCATGTCGGCACTGAACAGGCGATACGTGGAGCGGCCCGCCCGCTTGGCCTGGTACATCGCCGCATCGGCCTGCTGGATCAAGGTATCGATGTCGGTCGCGTTGTCAGGATAGATACTGATGCCGATGCTGGCGGACATCGGCACCTGCCGGGTTCCGATCACGAGCGGCGGCACCAGCGCCCCGGTAATCCGCGAGGCGGCCAGCGAGGCATCGGCGGCGTCATGGTCCAGCAGCACGATCACGAATTCATCGCCGCCCAGACGTCCAAGCATGTCGCCCGGCTGAATCTGCGCCCGCAGACGCTGGGCCAACTGGACCAGCAATTCGTCGCCGACCGAGTGCCCGAGTGTATCGTTGACGTCCTTGAAATTGTCGACATCGAGAAACGCCAGCGCAACGTGTTTACCGGCGGGACAGGCCTGGATCGCTTTGGAGATCAGGTCCCGCAGGTGCGCGCGGTTCGGCAGGCCCGTCAACACATCGCAATAGGCGAGCCGCGCGATCTGGGCCCGCGCTTCCTTGCGCTCGATCGCCAAGGCCCCGAGATGGACGCAGGCATCGACGATCCGCTGGTGCCAGCGGCTCGGTCCGCGACATTCCCTGAAATAGAAGGCGAAGGTTCCGATCACGCGGCCGTCCTTGGCCTTGATCGGTGTCGACCAGCAGGCGCGCAACCCGACCTCGAGCGGCCGGGCCTTGAACGGCTGCCAGCGCGGATCGGTGTCGATATCATTAGCCAGCACCGGCTTGCCGTAAAATGCCGCGGATCCGCAGGAGCCGATATCGGGACCAATCGCGATACCTTCCAGCGCTCGGCAATAGTCCTCGGGAAGGCTGGGGCCGCCCAGCGGATGAACCAGTCCGCCGGCGTCGATGTGAAGCAGCGATGAAACGACATCGGGCGCCATCTGCTCGACGCGCCTGCAAAGCCGGTCGGCGATATCCGTGATCGGAATCTCATCGGCCAGCGCGTCCATGATCAATTGCTGTAGCGACCGCAGTTGTCTGGTCTCGGTGATATCGGTCAGCAGGGCGAAGATGTGCTTGACCCGCCCGCGCCGGTCGCGGAACGTACTGACGTTGGCCAGGATCCAAATCTCCTCGCCGTTCTTGTCGTAACTGAGGATTTCCTCCTCGCAGCCGCCTTCGTCGCCGAACCGGCGTCGCAACCTCGCCAGCGCCCTGCGGTCCGTATAACGTCCCAAAAGCAATTCGTTCGCCGGCCGGCCCTTCGCTTCCTCGGACGAGTACCCGAACATTCCCGCAAACGCAGCGTTGCTATAGACGATCCGCCAATGGCGATCGGCGACGACGACCGCCCGGTTGGTCCTGTCGGCAATCAATGTGTGAAGCGCTATCCTTTCCCGTAGCTCGACCTCGGCGGTGATATCCCGAACGAACGCGATATAGCGGCTATGACCGCCGACCTCGACCCGCGACAGCGACAGCGCGGCAAGGATCCGGCTGCCGTCCTTGCGATGGATCGCGATTTCGGAGCCGCGTCCCCCGATCGTATCCGCGCCGTTCCCCGGACCGGAGGCCGGCATCGCCTCAAGATACCGCCGCAGGTCCTCGATCCCCAGACGGCTTACGTGACGGCCGAGCACTTCTGCCCGGTCCCGTCCCCAGGTGAGTTCGGCCGCCGCGTTGAAATAGCTGACGCGAAGATCGCCATCGACGATCACCACGGCATCGTTGGCCAGTTCCAGCGCCGCCAGAAGTACATCCGGTGATTCGGCCGCAGGGTCATGGTGTTCACGCATCGTCCGCCCCTGATGCATTTCTCGAAACCATCGGGCTCGCTCCCCGATGGAGGGCATCATGCTGCCGGTATATCGTTCCAACGACGTTAAAAGGCGCGACTCGATCCCACGCCGCCCAGCCGGGACGCCGTCGTCCTTAGGAATCCGCTAACCATCATCTCACGCCGTGCGAATCGATCGCGGGAAGCGCGGCGACACGCCTGTGCCGACAGGTGACGGCCCGGATGGCTGGTCGGCCGCCTCGGTCAAATTGCGACCATCGCGAGGCGCCGTGGCGCGAGCGCCGCGGACGGCGCTAGCCTACCGCCGTGCGCCTCGGCTCGACGATCTCGAACATGCGCGGGAATTCGTCCATCAGGCTCATCAATTCCGCGAGCCGCATGGCGTTGCCGGTGAAGGTGATCTTGCCGCTCGCGACCGCTTCCGGGAACGACGTTTGCTTGGCAATGACCTCATCGAGCGTCGCGCGCGCCAGCATGAAGCTGGCGTCGGCGGTGGGGGCTTGGGCGCTTTCGAGATAAGTCAGCGCGCAGTTTTCGAGCGTCAGCACGAATTTCTCGCCGGTGTCGCCAAAACTCCAGTTCAGCACGATGTGCTTGCCCTCGGCCTTGGGGCCGTTGAGGCGGACGCCGAGCACGTCCCATAGCTGCCCGGTGCGCAGCGCGGCCAGCGTCTCGCGCGGCATCGGCGGACGCGGCGGCACCTTCGGCATGCCCTGGCGCAATTCCTGCGCGCCGAACAGATAGGCGTTGCGCCAGGTCGCACTCTCGGCGGCATAGCCGAGCTGCTCGAAGGTGTCGGCGAGCAGCGCGCGGGCAGCCGCATTGTCGGGATCGGCGAACACCAGGTGGCTGACGGCCTGCGCCACGAAGCGGAATTCGCCCTTGGCAAAATCCGCGCGCGCGCGTTCGAGGATCGCCGCCGCGCCGCCCATGTACTCGACATATTTCCTGCCGGACTCGACCGGCGGCAACGGATCGAGATGCACGGGATTGGCGTCGTACCAGCCGAGATATTTCTGGTAGATCGCCTTCACATTGTGCCGGATGTGGCCGTAATAGCCGCGCGTGTGCCAGGCGCCTTCGAGACTCGCCGGCAGTTTTATCGTTTCCGCGATCTCGGTCGCCGTCAGGCCATGGTTCATCAGGCGGATGGTCTGGTCGTGCGCGAATTTGTAGAGGTCGCGCTGCTGGCGGATCATGGTATCGATCCGCTCCTGGCCCCACACCGGCCAGTGATGCTGGCCGCACATCGCCGCGGCCTTGCCGCCCCACATCGACAAGGCCTCGCCGAGATATTTCGACCAGGCCAGCGCGTCGCGTACGTCGGCGCCGCGGAACGGCAGCAGATTGTGGAAATTATGCGTGCAGTTTTCGGCGAGGTTTACGAGCTTGTAGCGCGGCACATAAAAATGCATCTCCGCCGGCGCCTCGGAGTTCGGCGCCATCTGGAATTCGAATTCGAGCCCGTCGATGATGCGCTTGTCGCCGGTTTCCATGATGAGGTCGGAAGGGCGCAGCAGCGCCACCGCGCCCGCGGCCATCGACTTGCCGAGGCCGCAATCGACCTGCCCGCGCGGCCCTTTTGCCAGGAACGGCCCGAACTGGTATTGCGCGCGCCGCAGCATCGCGGGCCCGGCGATGATGTTTTCCGACACCGCATGCTCCATGAAGAGATTGGGTGCGATGATCGGCACGCGGCCGCTCGCCAGCGCGTCCTCTTCCAGCACGCCCCCCGCGCCGCCCCAATGGTCGGTGTGGGTGTGGGTGAAGATGACGGCTGCGACGGGGCGCAGGCCGCGGTGCTTGAAATAGAGCTCCATCGCCGCGCGCGCGCCCTCGATCGAAGTCAGCGTGTCCACCACGATCACGCCGCTATCGCCCTCGATCAGCGTCATGTTGGCGATGTCGAGCCCGCGAACCTGGTAGACGCCGGGCACCACCTCGAACAGCCCGTGCTGCATGTTCAGCCGCGACTGCCGCCACAGGCTCGGGTTGACGGTGGCGGGAGCCTTCTCGTCCGAGAGGAAGCCGTACGGCTCCAGACTCCAGACCACGCGGCCTTGCTCGTTCGCGATCCGCGCATGGTCCAGCGTCCCCATGAAGCCGCGCACCGCGTCGTCGAAATCGGCGGTGTCGGAGAATGGCAGCGCGCCCAGCATCGCCGCCTGCTGCGCGATGACGGAGGCGGAGGCGTCCTTCGGTGTTTCTTTTGACATTTTCGTGGGCGTATCGCCGGTGGTGGTTGCGGTCATGGTGTGTTCCTCCCTGGGCCAGGACTTACCGATTCACGGAGGCTTCGGCAACGTGCTGGAACATTCCGCCCCGCTGAAAAGACTGGCCGGGCTCCACGACGCCGATGTGCTACTGCCCGCCGAAATCGTCGGCCTGCTGATGAAGGCGGCGCGGGCCGGCGCGCC
>Ga0265340_10001576_pt1 | contig 13079 bp, 9 predicted proteins | sample 4CB225metaG_FD_202082 | JGI IMG/M metagenome (GOLD analysis project Ga0265340, IMG submission 202082) | Rhizosphere microbial communities from Carex aquatilis grown in University of Washington, Seatle, WA, United States - 4-CB2-25 metaG | ecosystem: Host-associated > Plants > Roots > Rhizosphere...
CGACATCTGGAGCGACCTGGGGTGTCCCTGGTGCTATCTCGGCAAGCACCGGCTGGAGACGGCGATCGCCGCCTCCGGGCACGCCGGGGCCATCGATCTGGTGCCCCGCTCGTTCGAGCTGGACCCGGGCACCCCCCACCAGGCGCGACCGGTGGCGGAGTACCTGGCCGCGAAAATGGGCTGGTCACCGGCCCAGGCGGCACAGATGGAAGCCCAGTTGGCTGACCTCGCGCAGGCCGAGGGGCTGCCGTTCACCGGCGATCGGCCGTACGCGAACAGTTTCGACGTCCACCGGGTGCTGCACCTGGCCGCCGCCCACGGCCTCGCCGGTGAGCTGCTCGGCAGCCTTCAGCGCGACCTGTTCGGTGGTCGCGCCGACGTCTACGGCCACGACTATCTGGCCGGGGCGGCGGCCGGTCTCGGGATCGACCGCGCTCGTGTCGAGGAGGTCCTGGCCGGGGACGAGTACGCCGATGCCGTTCGGCGGGACGAAGCCGACGCCGGCCGACTCGGCATCACCGGGGTGCCGTTCGCGGTCCTCGACGGCCGGTTCGCCGTCCCCGGAGCCAGCAGTGTCGACGGCTACGCGCGGGCCATCGAGCGGGCGTGGGCCGGGGTACCGACCTGATCGTCGGTCACTGCACGGGGTTCCAGCCGTCGGAGCCGGCCAAGTACTTCTGGGAGGTGTAGCTGGCTGCGGTCGAGGCGCTCAGCTGCGGCCGGTCGCTGGTGCCGTTGGTCGCGCCGGAACCGGAGTTGTTGTATTCGCTGAACCGGCAGGTCGTCCAGGAATATCCGCTCATGTCCTGCCAGGCACCGGCCTGGCGGACGTGCGAGCCGATGGACGAGTCGCGGATCAGCACCTGTCCGGACGAGTTACTGACGCTGCTGGGATGCCAGCACCGGCCCAGCGCCACGGTCCCCGCCGCGGCCGAACTGGACAGGGTCGAGCGGGTGATCAGGATCCCGTAGGTGTTGCTCGCGTAGGTGGCCGAGGCCGTGATGTAGCCGTTGTTCGAGGTGCTGCCCCGGTCCAGGGAGATGACCTTGCTCGTGTCGATGACGACCGTGCCGTTGCCATAGATGAAGTCGACGTCGCCCTCGATGGAGCTCTTGTAGAAGTACTGCCGAACCGGGGTACTGCTGCTGCTGGTCCACGACAGGAAGGTGTCCTGATGGCCGATGACGTTGACGTTGCGGTAGAACTGCCGGTCGCCGCCGGCGTACAGGGCCAGCGCCTGACTTCCGGTGCCGTAGGTGTTCTGCATGGTCAGCCCGGTGATCACCGTGTTCGCGGCCAGGTTCAGGACGGTCGCGCTGCCCGAGGCGCTGGAGGCGGACTGCGGGGTGTTGCCGGTGATCACGACGTCGGTCGCCGTTCCGGTGGCGCCCTGGAGCGTGATCCCGGACTTGCTGGCCGGGATCGAGACCTGGCCCTGGTAGGTGCCCTTCTTGATGCTGATCACGGCGCCACTGGAGGCGGCGGAGATCGCCGCCTGAATGGTGGTGTAGTTGCCGGAGCCGTCGGTCGCGACGGTGATCGTGGTGGCCGCACTCGAGGGGCCGGCCAGGGTGGTGACGGCCAGCGGGGGTAGCAGGGCGACGGCGGCCAGGGTGGTGAACAGCCGGGCCGGGCGGTGGCGAGAGACAGACATGAGCGTGAACCTTCCTTGGGTCACGGTGCGAAAAGTACTGCGGTGGAAGTTGAACGGATGGATCGGGAAGGGTGGATCGGGAGGCGTGGATCAGTAGACGTAGGGCCAGGCCGAGGAGTCCCAGCCGAGCAGGTTGATCCCGAGCTTGGCGGTGCCGTTGTCGGCACCGTCGTAGTAGTGGTAGACGAGGACGTCGGCGTCGGAGTCGGGCAGCACCGACTGCCCGCCGGGCCCGATGATCGTGCCGTGACTGGCCAGGATGATCGTGCCGCCGCCACTGGTGAGCAGGGTGCCGGCCTGGTCCTTGTACGGCCCGGTGATCGCCGTGGACCGGCCGACCGCGATCCGGTACGTGCTGCTGGTGCCCTTGCAGCACAGGTCCCACGAGGTGAACAGGTAGTAGTAACCGGCGTGGTACAGGATCGAGGGGGCCTCGATCGCGGTGCTGCTGCCGCTGCGCTGAGCCAGGCTGTAGCGGGTCGTGTTCGACGAAAGCTGCTTACCGGTGCCGGGGTCGAGCTGGATCATCTTGATCCCGGTCCAGAACGAACCGAGCGACAGCCACCATTTCCCGCCCTGGTCGACGATCAGGTTCGGGTCGATCGCGTTGAAGTCGCTGCTGGTCGTGCTGGAGTAGACCAGGCCCTGGTTGGTCCAGCTCCCGGGTGTGCCGGTGGTGCTGCTGGCCAGGAAGATCGCCGACTTGTTGGAGCCGAAGGACGAGGCGGCGTAGTACATCAGGTACTTGCCGCCGATGTACGTGAGGTCGGGCGCCCACAGGTTCCCGTTCGAGGTCCCGGTGTAGGCGTCCGTCCAGGAGGCGCCGCTCGGGAAGGCCTTGCCGGTGTAGGTGAAGGTGATCCGGTCGCTGGAGGTCCGCAGGTCGATCCCCGGTGCGGTGGCCCCCAGCAGGTACGTTCCGCTCGGGCCCTTCGTCATGGACGGGTCGTGCACGGTGATGTTGCCTTTGACCAGGCCCGGATTCGGGTAGCTGGCGGCCTGGGCGGAGGTCGGGAGCCAGCCGGCCGGGACGGCGACGATCAGGGTCAGCGCCGCGGCGGCGATGGTGGCGAGGGTGCTGAGCCGGCGGCCGGGACCGGCGCGGCGAACCGGTGCCGTGCGGGTCCGGGCCGTGATCGAAGCGGGCATCAGGGGCCTCCTTGGCACCGGGGGAGACGTTCACGGGTTGGACGGTGGCTCGTTGCGCTCGTTGCGCTCGTTGCGGCCGTTGCGGCCGTTGCGGCCGGGCGGCCCGGGGCGGGCCGGATCCGGGTGATCCGGCTCTCGCCTGGAAGGTCGTTGCCGGCCGGATCCGGGTTGCCTGCGGAATTCGGTAAAACGGGAAATCCGTGAGCGGCCGAAGGGCTGAACCCCACCCGATCCTGATAACAGGCCCAAGCTGATCGTTGACCAGGGCCAGGATCCAAACCTGAGCCAGGACGAGCCTCCAGGGGAGGGCAAACTCGGTTCCGCTCACGAACCTGGCCTCGGCGCCACGGGCGAACGCAGCCTTGCCGTGGGCGACACCGACCCGGTGCCGGCTCTGGCGGATCCCGGCCTCAAGAACCGGAGATGCGGATCCCGGCCTCAAGCCCGGAGATTCCGTAGCTGCCTTGATCAACGACGTGATCGACGACTCGAAGGTGCTGCGCCCCACGGCACCACCGAGTCGTCGATCTATGCGCCCACGGCCGACCCGACCAAGGACATCCCCCACCAACCCCCTGGCTCGATCATCAACATCCCCACTTCCTTATCCCCTACTGTCTCCCGCCTGAAATTCATTCGATAAGTCCATGGTGGCTTCGGACGGGCCGGCCAAGGACACAGATCGCCGAGGTCGCAGAGATCGATGTATGAAAGTGTTGGAATACCAGCATGTTCCATACATCGATCAATACAATCACGACTGCCGGCAACGTATGGTGCGAACTTCTGGCCGGTGACACTACCCGCGGTTGCGTGTCTTAGCCCGATCTCCCCGCGCTCGCAGATTTCCCGGCTGTCGCCCAGCGTCCGGCCCGGTTATGCGGAATGGCTCACTGGTCGAAAGCGCTTTCGTTCGGGCTGTCTTCGGCCGTGTGAGTTCGCCGCGGTCGGAAATTACCGACAGCGCTCGTGAGCATTCCGGCAAAGATGAGACAGTGTCCGTGCCATTCCAAGCTGGTGTGCGGGCCCTGTTCCCGCCCGCGAAGGATCATGAACAATCCATAACTCACGACGCCTAAACCGAGCTCGGTAAGCCAGGTCAACGATTAGGCGTATTTCCAGAATGACTGATTGCGCCAAGCCCGCAGGCCGCTGACAAAGGCAAGCAGCGCGGCCACGCCGCCGGCCAACACCATGGTGGCTCTCAGGAACTCCGGCGTCATGGTCAGGCATTCCTCCGGAGGGCCGATCTGGTGTTGGGGAGGCTAGCACTGCGCTCCGAAGACACCGGTCCCGGCCACCGGTTCACCGACGCCCCGGATCATGCTGGCCACCGGTTCCGTGGCGCCCCGGATCAGGCTTGACCACCGGTTCCGTGGCGCCCCGGATCCGGTTTGACCACCGGTTCAGCCCACGAACCTGGCCTCGGCGCCGCACGTTTCCAGGCCGAGCCGGTGATCATCAGCTCAGCCGCACCCGCCGGGCCTTCCTTAGGCCCGGCACGAGGGGGTCGGTGTTCGGCCGAGGTTCGGCTGAGGGGTTCGGGTTCGCATTCGGATTCAGCCTTGCTCCTGGACGAGTTCGTCGATGGCCTGCTGGGTGGAGGTCAGGGCCTGCACGGTGGCCCCGATCTCCTGAATGCTGAGCACAGCCTCGCCGGTCTGGGTGCGGATCTGGTGGACCTGCTCGGAGATCTGCTTGGTGGCCCGGCTGGTCTCGGTGGCCAGTTGCTTGACCTCGGTGGCGACCACGGCGAACCCCCGGCCCGCCTCGCCGGCCCGGGCCGCTTCGATGGTGGCGTTCAGGGCCAGCAGGTTGGTCTGCTCGGCGATGCCGGTGATGAGTTTGACCACCGTGCCGATCTCGGTGCTGCTGGCATCCAGGTCCGAGATGGTTTGAGCGGCGTCCGCGGCTTTGCCCACGGTGGCACTGACCGCCCGGGACAGGTCGCTGCTGACCCCACCCAGCCGGCCGGAGAAGGCGGTCAGCCGGTCCAGTTGCCGCCGGGAGGTATCGATCAGGGTCTTCTCGCTGTCGATGTCGCGCAGCACGCCGGCGACCCGGAGCGGAACTCCGTGCGGGCCTCGCTCGGTGGCGCCGGTGGCCTGGAACCAGCGGTAACTGCCGTCCCGCAACTGCAGGCGGTACTCGATGTCGTACGGGGTGCGGCCGGAGTTGTCGTTCAGATGAGCCAGGAACGCGTCCACCGTGGGTTGGGCGTCCTCCGGGTGCAACCGCGACGCCCAGCTACTCAGCACATTGGGAAAGTCGTTCTCGTCCCGGAACCCGAGCATCGTCCTGAAGGTCTGCGACCAGATGAACTCGTTCCCCGGGTTCACCGGGTCGTCGTCGACGACGTCCATGTCCCACCAGCCGACGGCGGCCGCCACGATCATCAGTTCGTAGCGCTTGACGGCCAGGGCGCTGGCGCGCTTCAATTCCTCGACCTGGGCCCGCAGGGATTCGATCTCCTGACGATCGGCGGGCCGGGTCTCGGCCTCGGCGGTACCCGAAAGAGGATCGGGCCCGGGCCGTTCTCTGGTCCAGAACGACATTCTGTCAGTTCCTCTCCCGAACTCAGGCAGTCCTGAACCGTGCGGATTCACTCGGCCGGCGCCGATGTCCCTGCGCCCGTGGGGATTCTGTCGGCCTCCTCGCAGCGATCTTGAGGCTTATCCCTCTGCCCGTGGTCAGCGGATTCAGACCACGCTCTCAGACCCGGATGGCTCACGCCGGCCGGCAGGGATCCGTTCCGGGCCGTCGCTGCAGAACCGTGCGGACGGACGCGTCGTCCGGGAGGTGACCTCGGGCACCGGCCGCGGTGGTCGACAAAGCGGCCGCGATGACGCCGAATCGGACCGCCGCCGCCAGGCTGTCACCGCGGCTCAGGGCGACACAGAGCGCACCGCAGAAGCAGTCGCCGGCCCCGGTGGTGTCGACGGCGGTGACCGGCGGCGGAACCACGAGGTCCAGTTCGCCGTCCCGGGCCAGCGCCGGGACGATCAGCGCCCCCCGGGCGCCCAGCGTGACCACCACGTCCCGCGAGCTGACCCGCCGGGCCAGCTCGGCCAGCTCCGCCGGTTCGCGGTGAACCGGTTCCGGTCCGCTCGAGCCGGCTCCGGCCAGATCCGCCAGCTCCCATTCGTTCGGCACCAGCACGTCGACCCGGGCCAGCAGGTCCGGTGGCAGTGGCTGGGGCGGGGCCGGGTTGAGCACGACCAGCCCACCGGCCACTCGGGCCGCCGCCTGCACCGTCGGCAGGGGAACCTCCAGTTGCAGCAGCAGAACTCGGGCTTGCCGGACGGCCGGGACGTCGACGTCGGCCGGGCTGAGCCGGGTGTTGGCCCCGGGAGCGACGACGATGAGGTTCTCCCCGCCCTCCCGCTCGACGGCCACGGTCGCGGTGCCGGTCGGGACGCCGGGCGTGGGTCGCACCCCGGTGGTATCGACTCCCCGGCGGCGCAGGTCGTCGATCAGTTGGTGGCCGCCCGAGTCCGTCCCGACCCGGCCGATCATCGCCACCCCGGCAACCGCGGTCCCGGCGGACAGGTTCGCGCTGACCGCGGTCCCGGCGGACAGCACTCCGGCGGCCGCGGCCTGATTGCCGCCCTTACCCCCGGGCCCGGTCACCGTGGACGAGCCGACCACGGTCTCACCCCGGCCGGGCAGCCGTTCCACGGTGACGACCAGGTCGAGGTTCAGGCTCCCGACCACGGTGACGGCTGGTGCATTGATCGCCATCGGCCCGGCCGCGCTCAGTTGCCGGCCGGGGCTTCGCCGATCAGACGCCGGTGCAGCTCCGTGGTCAGGGTGTGGATCTGCTTCGTGAGCTCGGTGTTGGTCTTGAGCTCCAGTTCCTGCTCGGTGAAATCGTGCTCCGCCTTGGCCTGCTGGAAGGCCGCCTGCCGGTTCTGGCCGATCATCACGAAGGTGGACAGGAAGATCGCCTCCAGCGACACCACCAAGGTGAGCTTCGGCCAGGGGTCCTTCTCGACCAGCAGCATCCAGATCGCGAAGAGGACGGCGTGCAGGTACACGAACAGCATCGAGCCGGCGAACGCCGTGATCAGGTCGGCGATCCGCAACTGCAGATCGGCGGAACGATGAGCCAGTTCGGCGCGCACCACCGGGTGCCGCGCGTCTTCAAGGGTAGGTAAGCGCATGGCCCAATCATGGCCCGGCCTGTTCGTGACCACGCCCGACGCTGTCGTGATCATGCACGTCGGCACGCTCAGACCGCGCTGGTGTGCATGATCACGACAGGGATTCAGAACCGCTGAAAATCGGCGTCCTCAAGGACGGGTAACGTCGAAGGGCCGCCGGCCCGGGGCCGCGGCGCTTGCCTGAGGGTGGTCGACGCGCGGCCGGAGTTCGGGCGGGCCGAGGGCATCGTGCGGCTGCTGGCGACCGTGAAGAACCGCATCAGCTCCTGGAGCTGGCCGGTCTGGGCGGACATTTCCTCGGCGGTGGCGGCGAGTTCTTCGCTGGCCGAGGCGTTCTGCTGGGTGACTTTGTTCATCTGGTTCATCGCGGTGGTGATCTGGGCGGCGCCGGAGGACTGCTCGGCCGAGGCGGCGGCGATCTCCTGGACCAGGTCGGAGGTCTTGGTGATGCTGGGGACGATTTCGGCCAGCAGGGTGCCGGCGCGCTCGGCGGTGGCAACGCTACCGGTGGCGAGCTGGCCGATTTCCTGGGCGGCGATCTGGGAGCGTTCGGCGAGTTTGCCGACTTCGGTGGCGACGACGGCGAAGCCTTTGCCGTGTTCGCCGGCCCGGGCGGCTTCGATGGTGGCGTTGAGGGCGAGCATGTTGGTCTGGAAGGCGATGTCGTCGATGATGGCGATCTTGGCGGCGATGGTCTTCATCGCGGCCACCGTTTCCTGGACGGCCTGGCCGCCCTGGGTGGCCTCGGCGGCGGCCTTGGCGGCAATGGCGTTGGTGACCTTGGCGTTGTCGCTGTTCTGGTTGATGCTGGCGGCCATCTGCTCGACGCTGGCCGAGGTCTGCTCGACGCTGCCGGCCTGTTCGGTGGTGGCCTGGGACATGGTCTGGGAGGCGCCGCTGATCTGGGCCGAGGCGTTGTGGAGCTGATCGGTGGCGCCGATCACTTCGTGCACGGTGGTGGCGAGTTTGGCGGCGGTGTTGTTGGTGGCCAGGCGTAGTTCTTCGAGCTGGCCGCGGTAGGGGGTGGTGATGCTCTGGGTGAGGTCGCCTTGTTCCATTCCGATCAGAACCCGGCTGACCTCGGTGAGGGGGCCGATCACGGCGTCGAGGGTGTTGTTGACGCCTTCGACGATCTTGCGGAAGCCGCCCTGGTGCCGGCCGGCGTCGGCGCGCACGTCGAGGCGGCCTTCGATCGCCGCGTCGGCCAGGGTGGTGGTATCGGCGATCAGCGCGTGCAGATTGCCCCGGACCTGCTCGATGGTGTCGACAACGTACGGTTTCAGCCCGGGCAATCGTTCCAGCGGAGCCTCGAAGTCACCCTGGCCGAAGGACTGCACCACGGTCATCGCCTTCTTCACCGCGAGATGCCCGGCCACCATGTCACTGATGCCCACGGCCATGGTCCGGTACTCGCCGTCGAAGCGATCGACGTCGATCTGGATCGCGGTATCGCCGTCCTGGTCGGCCGAGAGCCGGTTCATGGCCGCGACCAGCCCGTTGAGACTGGTGACGGCGCCCGTCATCGCCGTACCCATCCGGCCGACTTCATCGTCGCCGTCCGGGTACTGCCGGGGGCTCAGATCCCCGGCCGCCAGGGCTTTCAATCCGGCTTCGATCCCTTCCAGCGGGCGCAGGGACCGGCCGATGAACACGGCGATGCCCACCAGGAGCGCGAGAATGGCCACGGCCAGCGTCGACCCGGCCGCCACGATCAGGCTCTGGCGATGTTTGATGTCGCCGAGCTGGGCCTGGGCGGTCTGCTGGCTGCGGGTGGTCGCCTGATCCAGCGCGGTCATCAGGGCGTTCGACGGAGCGACATTCCCGACCGTCTGCAGCGTGCTGGCCTCGGTCAGCCGGCCGGCCTGAACCGCAGCCCGGGTTTTGGCGGTGTACGTGTCGTAGTTCCCGATCGCGGTTCCGGCCTGCTTCAGGGTCGGCGTCAGCATCGGATCCCGGGTGAGCCGGGTCGCCGTGGCCAGGTCCCGCTCGAAGTCGAGCTGGCCCTGGTGGGCCTGGGTGAACGTGTCCTCGATCAGGGTGGGCTGGCGCGGTGAGGTCGAAGCGAGCAGCACGTACATGTTGAGCTGACCGTCATAGTTGTAGAAGTCGCCGCGCAGGTTCGACACCGCCTGCACGACCATGCCGTCACGGGCGTGATAACTGGAGACCTCGGACTTGGAGCTGAAGGCCTCGACCAGCAGCCACCCGCTGAGCACCGTGGTGATCAAACCCACCCCGACGAACGAAGTGCCGATCTTGCGTCGAAGATCCATCGATGCTCCTCCTCAGCGCGATCACCCCTGGCCGGCGCTGATGCCGGACACAAAGGTCCCGTGAGTACCGTGAGTACCGCATCGGAAGGTCACTGGTGGCACTGGAGCCATCCGGGTGATCCCGGCCGGGTGGCGCTGTTCACGCCGGGTGTCCCTGGCGCTGCGACGAACGCCAGGGACCGCGCGGTTAGAGCGACTTCAGGCCGCGAGGGCTGCCCAGACCGGTCGGGGCGTCATAACCCTTGAGGGCGTTGCAGAGGTAGTCACCGCCGCAATCGTCGACGGCGTTGCTGCCGCCGACCACGTCCTTCAGGCCGGTCCGGTGGGAGTAGGCGTACGAAGGCTTCGCCACCACGGTGGAGTTACCGGCCAGACCGATCATCGCGGCCACCAGCGGAGCAGAGAGGCTGGTGCCCCACATTCCGATCCAGCCGTTGTCCGCGCCCAGCCCGTAACTGTCGTAGACGGCGAAACCGTCGGCGGAGTCGGCGACCGCCGAGATGTCGGCCACCGTCCGCATCGGGCAGTGCTTGTCCTTCTGGTACGACGGCTTGGCGAACCAGGCGGAACAGCCACTGCTACCGAAGTACGCGGCGTCTTCGGTCCAGCCGCCGGCCTTGGTCGGTTTCAGCAGGGTTCCCCCGATCGCCCAGGTGGTGGGCAGATCGGCCGGGAATTCGGTGTCCTGGAATCCGGTGTCCCCGGAGGAAGCGATGATCGGGACGCCAGGGTGGGTGTAGTACTTCTTGCCCAGCGCGGCGATCCCGGTGAACTCGGTGCTGCCGTAGCTGTTGGAGACCACGTTCGCGCCCAGCCGGACTGCGGTGTTCACCGCGGCGCCCAGGGAATCGGCGCTGGGTTCATCTCCTTCGACCAGGAGGATCTTGCACTTGGGGCAGGCCGCGGAGACCGCCTGGACGTCGAGGGAGATTTCCTGACTCCAGTCCGGATCCCCCTCCGGGGGCTTGCTGCCACCGCGCTGGTTGACCTTGCGGAAGCACTTGTTCGCGGTGGTGCAGGCGGGCAGCTTCCAGGTCGCCCGGTAGACCTTGAGATCGGATTCGGCCTTGGGGTCGTCGTAGGCGTCGACGATCGCGATCGTCTGGCCCTTGCCTCCCGTCGTCGAGAGCTGGTAAGCCTTGCGAATGTCGGCCGGGCGCAGCCCGAACTTCGGCGCGGCGACCGCGGCCGAGCCGACCCCGGCCGAACCGCCCGAGGTCGCGCCGGCCCGGGGGAGCGGAGCCGAACTCGACAGGCACCGGGCCTGCCCGGCCGGGGCGATCGGGCAGACCTCGTGCCCGGCCAGCCGGCGGGCCACCGAGAGCGCCGCCGACGGCGCGGCTGACCTCGAGGACGCTGCTGCGGCCGCGGTGCCCGGCACTGACGCGGTGGCCACGGTCGGGCCGATGGACATCGTTCCGGTCAGCGCCGCACTGACCAGGGCGAAGGTAATTCCCTTGAATCTGAAGGACATCAGGACCCCGCAACGGTGTAGGCGCGGACAACGGTCTGCGTGAAGGTGCTTCCGGCGGTGTCGGTGCCGCTGAACCGGACATCGACGTCGAGACCGGCCAGGTCGGCCGAGTTGTCGATGGTGCCGCGGAACCGGCCACCGCCGATCGAGGTCAGTTTCACCGTGCTCCAGTCGTTGTCGGCCGGCCGGATCTCCAGGGTGGCCTTCTTGGCCGTGGCGGTGCCGGCGTGCTGGATCCGGGCCACGGTCATCGTGACGGTGGACTTCCCGATCGGCAGCCGGCCGTTCAGGTCGGTCGGCAGCGCGAGCTTGGCCTGCACGATCGGCAGCATCCGGCAGGCCGTGCCGACCGGGCAGCTCAAACTGGCGGGCACCTTCGGTCCGGTGCCCTTGGCCGAGCTGAAGGTCAGCTCGGTCCGGGAGATGGTCGACTGCAGTGGTTTGGCCACCCGCCGGTCCTGGTCGTAGATCACCCGGTACGAGGCCTTCCCGGTCGGAACCGTGAAGTTGTCCCCGGATTGGTCGGTCTGGTCGTCGATCTTCTTGCCGTTCAGGTAGAACCGGAACCGGCTGACCGGCAACCCGTCCGGCGCGCCGAGGACATCCTCGTAGTGGTAGGCGTCACTGTCGGTGACTCCCCGCAGGGTCAGGCTCAGCGCCTTGCTCGTCCGGCAGGCGAAGCAACTGGTCTCGCCTTCCTCGTCGGAGGCTTCGCCGCTGCCGCGCTGCTTGGGTATCCCGGCCGCGAGCGGGCCCCGCAACCAGTTGGCCGTGAGCGTCGTCCCGGCCGGGATCTTCCGCGAGGGAGCGATCAGCTCGTCGTAATCGAGGTCACCGAAGTCGTTCACGTCGGTGACCACCTGGTCGAACCAGGTCGGGGTGCCGGTGGCGCCGACATACTCGGTTCTGGCGGTCCCCAGCCGCAGCGGGATGTAGTCGGCGACGTCGGAAGCCTCATGCGGGTAGTCCGCGGACCGGAAGAACGCCGGGTCGTGGTGGCCGCCGTCGTTGTAGTAGCGGGCTTTGATGGTGGCCAGGTCCTTGGCAGTGAAGACGTACGGCGAGGTGGCCGGGATCCGGGCCGCGGCCGTGGCCAGGTCGTAGGTGTACGCCTTGGAGCCGCTGCCGCCCGACAGTGACCACTTCTGGAAGGTGTCGACCCGGCCGATTGTCGTGGCCTTGGTCGGGGCGTAACGGAAGTCGACGGGGGTGGAGGTCTGGAGGGTCTCGACCGCCTGATATCCGTCGCCCCCGGTGCGCTGGAAGGTGAACGCGTACCCGTCGAGGGCGGCCGGTTTCGGCAGCGTGAGTTTCGGGGCGACGGTGGCCTGGCGGTGATCGATGGTGATCGTCTGGCCGGAGCCGGTGAAGGTGAACTGGGGCGCGGTGGTGAACCGGACGTGTTCGGCCCCAGCCTGGTCGAGCGTGTCATCGAGGGCCCAGGCCGAGTAATGGCCCTTCGGGATGCTGAGCCTGGCCTCGCCGTCGACGACCTCGACGGTGGCGCTGACCTTGTTGGCGTTGTCCAGGTTCGTCACTGACAACTCACCGTCGGCCTCAGGCTTGCCGTCCGGGCCGATCACCTTCACGATCAGCGTGTACTGCGGGTAGTCGGGATGCGCCACCGCCGGGGCTGCGGGGAGGTCGGCAGTGATCTTCCGGATTCCGCTGCCGCTGCTGCTGAACAGGGTGCTGTGCCGGGGCCAGCCGGCGGCGGCATCGGCCTTCCACTGGGCGCTCAGCGCCTGCCCGAAGGTGACCGAGGACGCCGGGGTCAGATAGCCCTGGGCCACGCCGGCCGCGGCCGAGGTGATCGTCACGCCCGGGACGCTGGGTGTCTTGCCGGTGTACGAGATGCTGACCGCGAGCCGGTGGTTCGCGGTCTGGGCGGTGGCCAGCCGGGTGACGTCGAAGATCGCCGGGTCGAGGAAACGCCCCAGGTAGGGTGCGGCATCGGTCGGCATCACGTACTGGTCGGAGCCTTGGGTTCGCGAGATCATGACCTGCCCGGGGCCGTTGCCGGCCAGTGGGCGGGCCGACCTGGTCACCGCGCCGTTCGCCTGGACGGTGGTCCGGACCTGCTCACCGGTGGCCAGGGTGATCGTGCCGGCCGGGCGGGCGGTCGTCGCGGTCGGCGTCACGGCTTTCGCCGGCGTCGCCGAGCCGGGTACGACCGCCTGGGCGCTCATCGTGGTCAGGGGGATGGCCAGGGCAACCCCGGCGAGGACGATGGTCGGGAAAGCCCAGACCGATTTTTGACGCACGCATTCTCTCCTTGGACGACAGCGGGACTGGCACGACGAAACGAGCGTCCTGGCCGGGCGTGAACAAGGCCCAGCCACGACGTCGGGGGGAACCAGTCGGG